>Ga0194119_10000261_pt1 | contig 103669 bp, 106 predicted proteins | sample TA2MahC100mmetaG_FD_148620 | JGI IMG/M metagenome (GOLD analysis project Ga0194119, IMG submission 148620) | Freshwater microbial communities from Lake Tanganyika, Tanzania - TA2015018 Mahale Deep Cast 100m | ecosystem: Environmental > Aquatic > Freshwater > Lake | place: Tanzania: Lake... | reverse complement strand
CGTCATGGAACAGCTCGTAGAAATCGCCCATGCGGTAGAACAGCAGCATGTCGGGGTGCTCGGCCTTGATGCGCAGGTACTGCTGCATCATGGGGGTGTGCTGGGCGAGGGTCTCGGCGGACACGGCAACGGAGGCGGTGCGAAAGAAGACCATTCTACTTGCACGTCGCGGCGTGCGAAGTCGACTTACAATGCCGCTCCATGAAGACTTCCAGCGACGGAGCGTGGCGGGGCATGAGGGCTTGCGGCAGAGGGTGGATATGGTTGGCGGCGATGGCACTTTCAGCGGGTGTGGGTGCCCAGACGCCCTCCGCCGCGGGCGGGGCGGTGGAGGCCCGGCTGAACCGCACGCTTGCCGATGCCAAGGCGCTGGAAACGGCCGTCGCGGCGGGCAGACGGGCGGCGTTTCTCTGCGTCCACTGCCATGGGGAGGATGGCAACAGTCCGTTGGACCACGTGCCCAATCTGGCCGGGCAGAATGCCCTGTATCTGTTGACCCAGATCGACAAGTTCGGCGACGGCCGGCGTCAGGATGAGTTCATGTCCGGCCTGGTCAAGGTGCTGAAGCCCGAGGACCGTTTCAACATGGCGGTGTTCTATGCCGTGCAGCCGGTCAGGCCGACTCCGGGTAAGGATGCGCGACTGCAACAACAGGGCAAGGTGCACTACGCCCGCGCCTGTGTCGGCTGTCATGGCGCCCAGGCGCGCGGTAGCCGGGAGATCGCTCGGCTGGCAGGGCAACAGCCCACCTATATACGAAATGCCCTGGTGGGTTACCGGGCCGGCAGCGGCCTGCGTTCCGACCACCGCATGACCGGTGTCTCGCGCAAGCTTTCCGACCCGGATATCGCCGCCCTGGCCGCCTATCTATCGGCCATGCCCTGAAGCTGTGCCCGCCGTGCCGGCTGCCTCAAGAAGTCGGCGATGCGGCCGATGATGGCATAGCGAATGTCGAGCATGCCCGGCCCGCGGGCATGACGCCAAGGGAGCCATGACATGGAAGAACACAACGCCAGCCACACCCTGCCGCCTTCCACCGCCGCCCGTCCGGACCTGGACTGGAGTCAGGTGCGGGAGACCATATTGATGCTCAATCTGGCGGTGGCGCAGATCGAGATCGCCCTGAAGGATTCCAGCGGCTCCGTCGATGTGCTGGCGGAGAGCTTCACCGGCATGTACGGCAACATCATGGCCCTGGTGGAACAGGCCCGCGCCCTGCCGGATTCACCGGCCAAGGCGGGCATCGAGAGTTCCGGCATGGCGGTTTCCGTGCAGATGCAGCAGGCCATCATCGCTTTCCAGTTCTATGACCGGCTGTCGCAGCGGCTGTCCCACGTCAGCCGCAGCCTGGATGACCTCACCGGCATCGTCAACGATCCGTCGCGGCTGTATAACCCCTTCGCCTGGCATGCCCTGCAGCAGCAGATTCGTTCGCAGTACACGATGGAGGACGAGAAGCTGATGTTCGACACCCTGATCCGCACCGGCGACGTGCGCGAGGCCCTGGCGCGCTATGTCGAGGCCCGGCAGCAGCAGTCCGGTTCCGGCGCGGACGTCGAGTTGTTCTGACCATGTCACCGCCGCGGGTCGATACCCTGGATCACCTGGTATTGACCGTGGCCGACATGGAAGCGACGGTGCGGTTTTATACGCAGGTGCTGGGCATGCAACTGGAACGGTTCGGAGAGGGGCGCCTGGCCCTCAGATTCGGATCGCAGAAGATCAATTTACATCCGGCCGAGGCGCCATTGCGGCCCCATGCCGCGCGACCCACCGCGGGGAGTGGCGATCTGTGCCTGCGCACTCGGCGTCCGCCTGCTGAATGGGTCGGACACCTTGCAGCCCTCGATGTGGCCGTGGAGTTGGGGCCCGTGGCGCGCACCGGTGCCGAGGGGCCGATGACTTCCCTGTATGTCCGCGATCCGGACGGCAACCTGGTGGAGATCGGCTTCTACGGGGAAGAGTGAGGCAAAGGCTCGGCCATATCCTCGACGCCGTCGGCGGCTTCCCGTTGTTGTCCGGTTTGCGCGAGTGCCGCCCGGGTGATGGCTTGCGCCCACTCGCGGGTGAACTCCACCTGGCCGACTTCCTCGACTTCGATGCCCTGGGTGCTGGTCAGGGTCAGCCTGCTCAGCCCGTCCTCCGCCTGACCGGATGCCGAGTTGTCGCTAGCCTTGCGGGTAACGGCGGACGGGGTGGTGCGATGGCGCAGGGGAATCAGCATGATGCGTCGACCGGAAAGCCGGTGTGCCGCTCCGGCGCTGCGTGACCAAGCGTTTGCTTGCTGTGCGCCGCGTGTTGGGCGGGGAGGGCGGGGCGGTTGGATGCGTAAGACATGGGTTCGGGGCCGGTGTGTACCAATGCCGGGGGCACTGATGCCCAGCAAGATTCCTGCCAGTTGTTAACAACCCTGTCGGATCAATGTGTTGGCGCTGCCGACCGGGCGCGGCCGGTGCGCAGTGTCAATTAAACCGACACCGCCGCAGGCGGGGTTTCGGACTATGCTGCATCGTCCCCGCATCGCCTCGTCGTGCCTCATGTACAAAATTCCCGTTTCCGTGCTGGTGGTCATCCACACCCCCGATCTGCAAGTGCTCCTGCTCGAGCGCGCCGATGCGCCCGGTTTGTGGCAGTCGGTGACCGGCAGCCAGGATGTCGGGGAAACTCTGGCCCAGACCGCCATCCGCGAGGTGTTCGAGGAAACCGGCCTGGATGCCGGCAAACACGATCTGCGCGACTGGCAACTCCAGTACGAGTTCGAGATCTTCCCGCGTTGGCGGGCGCGCTACGCGCCCGGCGTGACGCACAACACCGAGCACGTCTTCGGCCTGACCCTGCCGGCGCCGGAGCCGGTCGTGCTGTCGCCGCGCGAGCATCTGCAGCAGGTCTGGCTGCCTTGGCAGGAAGCGGCGGAACGCTGTTTTTCCTGGAGCAACGCGGCGGCCATCCGCCGCCTGGGCGGAGAGTGAGGACGCCCGCGCCTCACACGGCCCGCGCCACCACCCAGGCGGAAACCCGCGCCGCGCCGGCCTGGCGCGCCGCCTGGGCGAGTTCGTGCAGGCTGGCGCCGCTGGTCATGACGTCATCCAGCAGGACCACGTGCCGGCCGCGCAAGTCCAGGTCGCAGTGGAATGCGCCGCGCAGGTTGCCGCGCCGGGCGCGCAGGTCCAGACCGGCCTGCGGCGGCGTGTCGCGCAGGCGCCGGGCACCTGTCGCGCTCCACGGGATGTCGAGTCGCGGCGCCAGCCGGCGCGCGATCTCCGCCGCCTGATTGAAGCCCCGTTCCGCCAGGCGGGCGGGGTGCAGGGGCATGGGCAGCAGCAGGTCCGGGCGCGGCAGGTCGGCGACTGCACGCTCGACGACGCGGGCGAACCAGTCGGTGAGTTCCAGGGCGCCGTGGTACTTGCAATGCCGGATCAGGGCATCCAGGGGAAAGGCGTAGCGGAATGCCGCGCGCGTCAGTTCGAAGGCGGGAGGATGGCGCAGGCAACGGCCGCAGACTTCGGCCTCGGCCAGGGCGCCGCTCATGGGCAGGGCGCAGCGCGGACAGCCGTCGCGCGACAACGCGGGCAGGTCGGCGACACAGCCGGCGCACAACAGCCCGTCCAGGGTGCGCGCGCCACACAGCAGGCAGGCCTGCGGCAGCCTGGATTGCACGCTATTGATGCAATTGTTCAGAACGGACACGAGCCAGTTTGACAACAACGATCTCCTCCCCGAACATCCGGGCGTTTTACCCGATTCTTCCCCGGATTGCCCACGCCATGACGCAAACACAACTGGTCACCGCCGCCTCCTGCCTGCGCAGCGCGCGCATGTTCAACCTGCTCGCCATCGCCTCGACCCTGCTGGCGGCGAGCCTGTTCGGCCTGGGCCAGCTCGTCGCCGACAAGAAGCTGGCCTTCCTGCCCATGGCCATGTCCCTGCCACCGATCATGATCTGGCTGGCCGCATCCATTTTCGTCTATGCCTCCATCGCCCACCATCCGGATCTCACCGTGCGCCATTACAACAAGTGGGCCGGTTACCGTTATTACGCCGTGGTGGGCACGCTGACCATCTTTTCCAATGACCTGGCCCGCTTGCCCACCGGCTGGCTCGGCGTGTGGGGCCTGTTCATCCTCGCCCTGGTGCCTTGGGCGGCCTACGATGTCTGGAAGGCGGGCAGGGAGAACTGGAGGGATATCGAAGTGATCAAGGAGGCGCATTGATGAACGATCTCACCCAAGTCCCGGTGGCCTGGAGCCTGGCCCAGGTGGAGGCGCTGTTCGCGCTGCCCTTCAACGATCTCTTGTTCCAGGCGCAGACCGTGCACCGCGCCCACTTCGACGCCAACGCCGTGCAGTTGTCCACCTTGCTGTCCATCAAGACCGGCGGCTGCTCCGAGGATTGCGGCTACTGCTCCCAGTCGGCCCGTCACGACACCGGCCTGGAACGGGAGAAACTGCTGGACGTGGCGGAAGTGGTGCAAGCCGCACAGGCCGCGAAGGACGCCGGCGCCACCCGCTTCTGCATGGGCGCCGCCTGGCGCGGCCCCAAGGACAAGGACCTGGGCGCCGTCGTCGACATGGTCAGGGAAGTGAAGGCCCTGGGCCTGGAGACCTGCGTCACCCTCGGCATGCTCAAGCCCGGCCAGGCGGAGCAACTGAAGGAAGCCGGCCTGGATTACTACAACCACAACCTGGACACCGCCAGCGAGTTCTATGGCCAGGTCATCACCACCCATACCCACGCCGACCGCCTCGATACCCTGGCGCAGGTGCGCGACGCCGGCATCCACGTCTGCTGCGGCGGCATCGTCGGCCTGGGCGAATCGCGCCGGGTGCGGGCCGGCCTGATCCTGGAACTGGCCAACCTGAATCCCCAGCCGGAGTCGGTGCCCATCAACATGCTGGTGAAGGTGCCGGGCACGCCCCTGGCGGCCGAGACGGATCTGGACCCCCTGGAATTCGTGCGCACCATCGCCGTCGCCCGCATCACCATGCCCGCCTCCCACGTGCGCCTGTCCGCCGGACGCCGGGAACTGGGCGAGGCGGTGCAGGCGCTGTGTTTTCTCGCCGGCGCCAATTCCATCTTCTACGGCGACAAGCTCCTCACCACCGGCAACCCGGACGTGGAAGCGGACGAAATCCTGTTCGCCAAGCTGGGCCTGAGAGGCGAGGGCGCGCAGGGCCGCCGTTGCGCGGGCCACTAGGGGGAGACGGGAAAAGGGAAAAGGGAAACGTGTAAGGCCACCGCGGCGGGAGGGCCGGCTATGTACTTTTCCCGTTTCCCGTTTCCCTTCTCCCGCCGTCTGCGATGAAACCCGACCAACTCCGGTCCGCCCTCGCCGACCTGGACCACCAGGGCCTACGCCGCCGCCGCCGGGTCCTCGATGGACCCCAGGGCGTGCGGGTGCGGGTGGACGGCCGCGACTACCTGTCCTTTTCCAGCAACGACTATCTCGGCCTGGCCAACCATCCCGAGATCGTCAGCGCCGCCCAACTTGCCGCCGCCCGCTTCGGCGTGGGCGCCGGTGCCGCCCACCTGCTGACCGGCCACCACCGCCTACACCACGAAGTGGAAGCGGAACTCGCGGCCTTCGTCGGCCTGCCCTCTGCCCTGTTGTTTTCCACCGGCTACATGGCCAGCCTGGGGGTGATCCCGGCACTGCTGGACCGTCACGGCGAAGTCTTCGAGGACCGCCTCAACCACGCCTCCCTGGTCGACGCGGCCTTGCTTTCGCGGGCGAAACTCACCCGCTACCCCCATCTGGACCTGGCCTGGCTCGACCGCAGGCTGGGGGAGAGCGAGGCCCAGGTGAAGCTCATCGCCACCGACACGGTGTTCAGCATGGACGGCGACCTGGCGCCCATCCCCGAACTACTGGCCCTGGCTGAGAAGCACGACGCCTGGCTTTACGTGGACGACGCGCATGGCTTCGGCGTGCTGGAGCGTGAAGCGTCAGGCGTGAGGCGTGCGGCGGAAATGCCCCACGCCCTGTCCGCCTCGCGCCTGACGCCTCACCCCGCCCTGATCTACATGGCGACTCTGGGCAAGGCCGCCGGCGTCGCCGGGGCCTTCGTCGTGGGCACGGAAGAACTCGTCGAATGGCTGGTGAACCGGGCTCGCACCTATATCTACACCACCGCCCAGCCGCCCCTGCTGGCGGCGGCGGTGTCGGCAAGCCTGAAGCTTATCGCCGGGGAGCCCTGGCGGCGTCAGCGCCTGACCGAACTGATCGCCCGCCTGAAAGCCGGCGTTGTCGGCCTGCCCTGGCCCCTGATGGCCTCGGACAGTCCCATCCAGCCCCTGCTGGTGGGCGGTAACGAGGATGCCGTGCGCCTGGCGGAGGGCTTGCGCGCGCGGGGCATCCTCATCCCCGCGATCCGGCCGCCCACCGTGCCCCAGGGCCAGGCTCGGCTCCGCATATCCTTGTCCGCCGCCCACGACGTCGCTGACCTCGATGCCTTGCTGGCCGCCTTGCGGGAGCTGGCGTCCTGATGACCCCTCACGCCTCAACGCTTACGCGCCAGCGGATTCTTCTGCACGGATGGGGCCTGCACGGCGGCATCTGGGCCGAGTGCGGCCTGGCCGGCGCCAGCCCGGAGCTGCCCGGCTATGGCGATACGCCCTCGGTTTCGCCTTACACGGCGGAAACCCTGGCCGAAGCGGTGGCGGACACCATCGAAACGCCCGTCCAGCTCGTCGGCTGGTCGCTGGGCGGCATGGTGGGCCTGGCCCTGGCGGCGCGGCATCCGGACAAGGTGGCGAAGCTGGTGCTGGTGGGCAGCAGCCCGGCCTTCGTCAGCCGGCCCGATTGGCCCTACGGCCTGGCCCCCGAGATACTGGCGGGCTTCGCCGAGTCCCTGAAGCAGGATTACCGCGCCACCCTGCTGCGTTTCCTTTCCCTCCAGGCCCGCGGCGGCGACGCGGCGCGGGAGGTCATCGCCCGCTTGCGGGAGAGCGTGTTGCAACGCGGCGAGCCGGCCAGCGAAGTGCTCGCCGCCGGCCTCGACCTGTTGCGGGACGTCGACCTGCGCGCCGTCGCGGCCCGCGTACGCTGCCCCACCCTGGTGGTGCACGGGGCCTACGACACCCTGTGCCCCGTGGCGGCCGCACACTGGCTGGCAGAACAGATTCCGGACGCCCGCCTGGCCCTGCACGAACGCGCCGCGCACGCGCCTTTCCTGTCGCATCCGCTCTGGTTCGCCGAGCAGGTGGGGGGCTTCCTCGATGGATGACAGCCTGAAGCGGGCCATCCGCCGTTCCTTCGATGCCGCGGCCGAGCGCTACGACGAGGCCGCTTTCCTGCAACACGAGGTGGCCCGCCGCCTGGACGACCATCTGGACGGCATGAAGATCGATCCGGGCCTGATCCTGGACGCCGGCTGCGGTACCGGCTTCGGCCTCTCCCTGCTCAAGGCGCGCTTTCCCAAGGCGCGGCTGCTGGGCCTGGACCTGGCCCACGCCATGGCCCTGCGCGCCGCCCGCCGCCACGCCCAGGTGGCAGGCTGGCGCACCTGGTTATCCCGCCTCACGCCTCAGGCCTCGCGCCTGACGACCCTGTGCGCCGACATGGAACGCCTGCCCTTGGCGCGCGACAGCCTGGACATGGTCTGGTCCAGCCTGGCCCTGCAATGGGTGGGCGAGCCGGATGCCGCCTTCCGCGAAGCCCACCGGGTGCTGAAGCCGGAGGGGCTGTTCCTGTTCGCCACCTTCGGCCCGGACACCCTGATGGAACTGCGCGCCGCCTCGGCCGACCTGGACGGTCACCAGCACGTGAACCGCTTCATCGACATGCACGACCTGGGCGACGCTTTGGTCCACGCCGGCTTCAGCAATCCGGTCATGGAGATGGAGCGCATCACCCTGACCTATGACGCCCTGCCCGGCCTGCTGCGCGACCTCAAGGCCATCGGCGCCCACACCGTGCTGGAAAACCGCCGCGCCGGCCTCATGGGCAAGACGGAGTGGAAACGCCTGGCTGACCACTACGAGCGCTTCCGCCGCGATGGCCGCCTGCCCGCCACCTACGAGGTGGTCTATGGCCACGCCTGGGCAGGCCGCAAGGACCGGCTGGAAGACGGCCGCCAGATCATCCAGATGAAAATCGCCGGCAAAAGGGGTGGGCTGTGAGTCCTCACGCCCCGCCCCTCGCGCCTCGCGGCTTTTTCATCACCGGCACCGACACCGGCGTCGGCAAGACCCTGTTTTCCGCCGCCCTGTTGCACGCCCTGGCCGGGCTCGGGGTGCGCGCGGTCGGCATGAAGCCGGTGGCGGCGGGGGCGGCGTTGCAGGACGGCGTCTGGGTCAACGAGGACGTGGCCCTGCTGCGCGCGGCATCTGCCGTCGCGGCGCCGCCCGAACTGGTGAATCCCTATCTGTTCCGTGAGCCCATCGCCCCGCATATCGCGGCGGAGCGCAAGGGCGTGGTCATCGGCATCCCCCGCATCGCCGCCGCCCTGGATGCGCTGGCGCAAAGCGCCGACTTGGTGGTGGTGGAAGGCGCGGGCGGCTTTCGCGTGCCCCTCGGACCGCGGACGGACATGGCCGATCTGGCCGTACGTCTGGGCCTGCCCCTCATTCTGGTGGTGGGCATGCGCCTGGGCTGCCTCAACCATGCCCTGCTCACCGCCGAGGCCATCGCCACGCGCGGTCTGCGGCTCGCGGCCTGGGTGGCCAACCGCATTGACGCCGACATGGCCGCCTACGACGAGAACCTGTCCGCGCTCATGGCCCGCTTGCCCGCGCCGCTGTTGGCGGAGCTGCCCCACATGCAGTCTGTCGACGCGGGTGCGGCGGCGCGCCTGATTTCGCCGCGCGCGCTGCAATCCCTCTGCGCCGCCGGGCCATAGGCGGCCCGCCGACAGGGCCGAGCGGCCGCCTCGCCGCGGAGCCGAGCACTGGCGGCAGACCGGGCCGGAAAAAAACACTTTGCATGGGATCGCATTTACCTTTGATAATTCAAGACAAAAATGTCTTTGGAGTGGGTTATGGTCTTGTCTCGCACCAGCCAGTACGCCGTTCAGGCCCTGATCTACATCGCCACCCAGCCGATGGGCGAGCCGGTGCTCAACCGTGACATCGCCAGTCGCCTGAACGTGCCGGCGGCCTATCTGGCCAAGATTCTGCAGAATCTCTGCAAGCATGGTCTGCTCGATTCCTACCGCGGCCGTCTGGGCGGTTTCTGTCTGCGCGAGGGCATGCACAGGACCACGCTCATGCAGGTGCTGCTGCTCACCGAGGGACCGGACTTCACCAAGAACTGCATCCTCGGCCTCAAGGAATGCTCGGACGCGACCGCATGTCCCATGCATTTCAAGTGGATTCCCGTGAAGAAGAAGATTCTAGCGCTGCTCAACGACATGAATCTGGAGGAACTGGCCAAGGCGGTAATGACCGGCAAGTATCGGCTGGCCGACCTGCCGGCGGCGGCGTTGCCGGGTTGAACCGGCTTGCGCGGGGCCTGGCGCTGGCCCTGGTCGTCCTCGGCCTGGCCGCTTGCGGCGAGCCGGCCGTGCAATACCGGGGCAGCGACATCAGCGGCGTGGATTTCGGCCGCCGCCTGCAACTGACGGACCACAATGGCCAGCCGGTGAGCCTGGAATCCTTGCGCGGCAGGCTGGTGGTGCTGTTCTTTGGTTACATGCATTGTCCGGACGTGTGTCCCACCACGCTGTCGGACCTGGCCCAGGCCCTCGGCCTGATGCCGCCTGAGGCCGCCGGCAGGGTGCAGGTGCTGTTCGTGACGGTCGACCCGGAAAGGGATACGCCCGAGTTGTTGCGGCAGTTCGTGCCCCATTTCCACCCCGCGTTCCTGGGCCTGCACGGCAGCCCCGAAGAGGTCGCCGAGGTGGCTCGGGAGTTCCGGGTGGTCTACCGCAAGCAGGGGGAGGCCGGGGCGCTGGGGTACCTGGTGGACCACTCGGCCGGCATGTATGTGCTCGACGCCAGGGGGCGGCCGCGCCTGTATCTGCCGTACGGCCATTCCCCGGCGGATATCGCCCATGATCTGAACCTGCTGGCGGCCGCGCGAGAGTGAGAACAACCCGGTCCGCCTTGCGGGATAAGTTCGAGCCGAACTATACTCCCGCGTCTTTTCGCCGGCCCGCTGATGGGATGTCCGGCACCGATACAACGCTCCGGGGTGTCCCGGAGAAGCAGTAACCCTAGGAGGCGTTATGTCTGCAACCAACGCGGCAGTTGCCGAGCCGTACGATTACGACGTCATCAAGAAGTTCGCCGTCATGGCCGTGGTCTGGGCCGTGGTGGGCATGTTCGTGGGGGTGTACATCGCCTCGCAACTGGCCTGGCCGGTGCTCAACTTCGACAGCCCCTACATCACCTTCGGTCGCTTCCGACCCGTGCACACCGGCGCGGTGATCTTCGGCTTCGGTGGCTCCGCGCTGTTCGCCACCTCCTACTATGTGGTGCAGCGCACCTGCCAGACCCGCCTGTTCGCGCCAGGACTGGCCACCTTCACCTTCTGGGGCTGGCAGGCGGTCATCGTGCTGGCCGCGTTGTCCTACGTCATGGGCTACAGCCAGGGCAAGGAATACGCGGAAATGGAATGGCCCATCGACCTGCTCATCCTGTTCGTCTGGGTCGCCTACATGGCCGTGTTCATCGGCACCCTGATGCGGCGCAAGCAGGCGCACATCTACGTGGCCAACTGGTTCTACCTGTCCTTCATCCTGGCCACGGCCATCCTGCATACCTTCAACAACATCGCCATCCCGGTGGGCCTGTTCACCCTCAAGTCCTACAGCATCTTCTCCGGTGCCCAGGACGCCATGGTGCAGTGGTGGTACGGGCACAACGCCGTCGGATTCTTCCTTACCGCCGCCTTCCTGGGCATGATGTATTACTTCGTGCCCAAGCACGCCGGCCGGCCGGTCTACTCCTACCGACTGTCCATCGTCCACTTCTGGGCACTGTCCTTCATGTACATGTGGGTAGGCACCCATCACCTGCACTGGACCGCCCTGCCGGACTGGGCTTCCACCCTCGGCGCCACCTTCTCCATCATGCTGCTGCTGCCGTCCTGGGGTGGCATGATCAACGGCATCATGACCCTATCCGGGGCCTGGGATAAGTTGCGCACCGACCCCATCATGCGCTTCATGATCGTCGCCCTGTCCTTCTACGGCATGTCCACCTTCGAGGGCCCGCTGATGTCGCTGAAGGATGTGAACGCGTTGTCGCACTACACCGACTGGACCGTGGGCCACGTGCACTCCGGCGCCCTGGGCTGGGTGGCGATGATCTCCTTCGGCTCCCTGTACCACATGATTCCGCGCCTGTGGAAAACCGAGATGTACAGCGTCAGGCTGATCAACACCCACTTCTGGCTCGCCACCATCGGCGTGCTGCTGTACATCACCGCGATGTGGATCTCCGGCATCTCGCAGGGTCTGATGTGGCGCGCCTTCGACGACTTCGGCAACCTGCAGTATTCCTTCGTCGAGTCCGTCGCCGCCATGCATCCCTTCTATGTCATGCGCGCCATAGGCGGCATGTTCTTCCTCGCGGGCATGTGCCTGATGGCGTACAACGTGTACAGGACCATCCGCCAGGGCGTGCTCGCCGCCCAAGCCACCGCCGCGCCCGCCGCCGCGGCCGCCTGATTCCGACGAGGTCGTCATGCTCAAGAACTTCAAGCACGAGAAAGTCGAGACCAACGCCGGCGTCCTGCTGGTCCTTACCATGCTGGCCATCAGCGCCGGCGGCCTGGTGGAGATCGCCCCCCTGTTCTTCATCAAGGACACCATGGAGAACGTGCCCGGCGTGCGTCCCTATACGCCCCTCGAACAGCGTGGCCGCGACATCTACATCCGCGAGGGCTGCTATACCTGCCATTCGCAGATGATCCGCCCCTTCCGTGACGAGCAGCTGCGCTACGGCCATTATTCCCTGGCCGCCGAGTCCAAGTACGACCATCCCTTCCAGTGGGGTTCCAAGCGCACCGGCCCGGATCTGGCGCGTGTGGGCGGCAAGTACTCCAACGAATGGCACGTGCAGCACATGATCCAGCCCAAATCGGTGGTGCCCGAGTCGGTCATGCCCAACTATCCCTGGCTGATGTCCCCGCTCGACTACGCCGACATCGGCGACCGCATGCGCGCCCTGCGCGTGACCGGCGTGCCCTATTCCGCCAACCAGGAGGAATACCAGCGCAACGTTGAGAAATTCGGTGCCGACGTGGCGAAGACCCTGCACATTCCGGACGCGCGGAATATCCTGGTGGCGCAGGCCCAGGAAGGCAACTTCGACGGCGATCGCGCCAGCGTCACCGAGATGGACGCGCTGGTTGCCTACCTGCAGGTGCTGGGCACCATGGTGGACTTCAGCAAGATCAAGCCCGAAGACCTGGTGAAATATCGCTGATGGAGTGGTTCGCCGATCCCGCCAACGCCAAGTCGCTTGGCCTGCTGATCTTCTTCGTGACCTTTTGCCTGATCGTGCTCTGGGTCTACGGCAGCAAGCAGCGTGGCAAACGGCTGGAAGAACACAAGAACATCCCGTTTCTCGATGACGAAGACATGAAGGACAAGTCCAATGGCTGACCACACTACCGGCCCATCGCCCGCTTCCGGTGCGCAAACCACCGGCCACGTCTGGGATGACGACCTTCAGGAATTCAACAACCCGCTGCCGGCCTGGTGGACCTACGGGTTCTACGTGACCATCCTCTTTGCCCTGGTGTACTGGGTGTGGTATCCGTCCTGGCCGGTGGGCGCGGGCTTTATGACGGGCATTGGCAAGGTGACCTACGTCAATGCGCAGGGCGAGGAGGAATCCTGGCACTGGAACACGCGCGCCAAGCTGCTGGCGGAAACGCAGGAAGCTTCCGCGTTGCAGAAACCCTACTTCGACCGCATCGCCAGCCTGCCCTACGAGCAGGTCACCCAGGACCCGGAACTCAACAGCTTCGTGGTCTCCGCTGGCAAGGCCCTGTTCTCCGAGAACTGCGCCGCCTGTCATCAGGCCGGCGGGCAGGGCAAGGTCGGTTTCTTCCCCAACCTGACCGATGACGACTGGCTGTATGGCGGTTCCTTCGAGCGGATCCATGCCTCCATCGCCCAGGGCCGGCGCGGCTACATGCCCCCTTACGGCGAGGCCATGAGCGCCGCGCAACTCGACGAGCTGGCGCACTACGTGGTGTCGCTGTCGGGCGCGGCCCAGGTCGACGCGGCCAAGGCGGCGAAGGGCAAGGAACTGTTCAACTCGCACGCCGGCGCCTGCTACTACTGCCACGGCGACGATGGCAAGGGTCGTCAGGACATTGGCTCCGCCAACCTCACCGACCAGGTCTGGCTGTGGGCCAACGTGCCCGCTGCCGAGGGCGATGCCGCGAAGCTGGATGCCGTGCGCAAGGTCATCGCCAGTGGCCTCGACAAGGGCGTGATGCCAGCCTGGCAAGGCCGCCTGAGTGCGGAACAGATCAGGTTGCTGACGCTCTATGTGCATGAACTGGGTGGTGGCAAGTAAGGGGCGGAGCCACTGAGGGGCTTACCCCGAGCCGTTCGTCCGGAAAGCCCCGGTTCGCCGGGGTTTTTCTTTTGCCCGGGCCGATCCGCGAAGCCGTTGTCGAGCGGCTTCGCGAATCCGTCCAGCAGGTGATGTTGTGGAAAACGCAGGCAAGGAGTTGTATTTCAAGCGGGTGCCCATCGTGCCCCGTTCCATCCGGGGGCCATTTCGCCGCTTCAAGACCGGCGTCCTCTGGCTCGGTTTCGCCGTCTATTTCCTGCTGCCCTGGCTGCCCTGGTCGCGCGGCGACGCGCCTTCGCAGGCGGTGATGTTCGACATTCCCGGCCGCCGCTATCTGATCTTCGACCTGACCGTCTATCCCCAGGACGTGTTCTGGCTGGCGATGTTGCTGTTCATCGCGGCGGTCCTGCTGTTCTTCGCCACCGCCCTGGTCGGGCGCGCCTTCTGCGGCTATTTCTGCTTCCAGACCCTGTGGACCGATGCCTTCATCTGGCTGGAACACGTGCTCCAGGGCGAGCGGCCAGCGCGCCTGCGGCTGGCGCGGGAGTCCTGGCGCAGCCGCGACAAGCTCCTCAAGGTGGGTGCCACGCGTCTGGCCTGGGTGCTGCTGTCGTTCTGGACGGCCCTCACCTTCGTGCTCTATTTCGGCCATGCCCCGAGCCTGCTGCACGACTTCTTCCTGGGTCATGCGCCGGCCGCCGCCTACATCACCACCCTGGCCCTGACCCTCAGCACCTACCTGTCCGCCGGCGTGCTGCGCGAGCACGTGTGCACCTTCATCTGCCCCTATGGCCGCTTCCAGGGCGCCATGTATGAACCGGAAACCCTCACCGTGCATTACGACCGCGTCCGCGGCGAGGGTGCCGCCGGCCGTGTCGCCGCGCGCAGCGGACTGCGCGAGCGCGCCGAACGCGGCGCGCGCGGCCACGGCGATTGTGTCGACTGCGGTCTGTGCGTGCAGGTCTGTCCGGTGGGCATCGACATCCGCGACGGCCTGCAATACACCTGCATTTCCTGTGGCCTGTGCGTCGATGCCTGCAACAGCATCATGGACAGGATCGGCTGGCCGCGCGGCCTGGTGCGCTACGACTCGGAGACCAACCTGGCCAGGGCCGAGCCCGGGCCGGTGCGCCTGCACTGGAAAAACCTCAAGGTGCTGGGCTACGGCGTCGCCCTGGTGCTGATGACCGCCTACCTGGTCTATGACATGAGCCATCGCGACAGCTTCGAGCACAGCATCCAGCAAATCCGCCAGCCGCTCTACGTGGTGCTGTCCGACGGCTCCATACGCAACCGCTACCAGATCCGCCTGACCAACCTTTCCGGCGCGGAGGAAACCTACCACATCGAGGCCCGCGGCCTGCCGCCCGACGCCCTCGATCTCGGCAGCTTCAGGGATGTGCGCATCCGCAACGGCAAGAGCGTCATCGTCCAGGCCAGCGTCAAACTCGATCCCGAAAAGGCTGGCCAGGTCTCTGAATTCGAATTCGTCATCCGCTCCGGCAAGGGCGATGTGGTGGTCGATCCGGCCCGATTCTTCACACGACACTAAACCCTCATGAATCTACTCATCACCGTCTTCGGCGGCATGCTGCTCACAGTTGTGCTGTATGGCGCCGCCCGCCGCTTGCGCATGTCGAATTTCTGGGCCGCGGTAGTCGCCAGCGCGCTGCCCTCCGCCGCCTATCTGGTGCACGCCACGATGGTCTGGCCGGGCCTCGATGTGGTCACCCTGCACGTCATCGCCTACCCGACGGTGGCCGTCCTGCTGTTCCAGCTCTATCACAGCAAGGCGGGGGCGCATGGCCAGACGCATTGGGTGCCGAAGCTGATGATCGGCTTCTTCGTGTTCCTTACCATCATTTTCGGCGCCTTCGTCTATATCGCCGGCCAGGGCCTGCCGCCCGCGCTGGCGCGCATCCTGCTGCCGGGCGCCGAAGGCAAGAACATCCATACCGGTTTCGCCGGAGTGGTGGCGCATCGCGAGGATGCCGCCAAGGTGCTGGGTCATCGCCGCGGCATGGAAGCCAAGCTGCTCCGCCTGGGTTGGCGCCTGGAAGTCGCCGGGCTGGACGATCTGCGTCCCCTTCGCGCCGGAGTTGTGCGGGTGCGCGTGCTGGGCGCGGACGGCCGCGGCGTGGTGGGCGTGCCGGTGCAAATCCTGCTCGGCCGCCCAGGTCAGCCGCCCAGCGAGACCCTGAACCTGGACGACGTCGGCGACGGCGAGTATCGGACCGAGGCCCGCCTACCGGATTCCGGTGCGTGGCTGGCCAATCTGCGTCTGCGCGCCGGCGAGGACAACATCGAGCTGGAGCGGATACTGGGCGGCGAGTAGGTCCTGGCAGCGCGCGGCACATGCCGCGCCGGCGTCTTCCCGCATGCGCCGGGCGCGCTCCATGCGCGCATCGAACAGACTAGCGGGCATGCCCTTGAAGTGATGTATAATCGACAAGTTTTCGATGGGCTTCGCGCCCATTTTTTATTTCTCCGACATGGACTTGCGCGCACTGATCGAACCGACCCTGGCGGGCATGGGGTACGAGATGGTGGCCCTGGAACGGGTCGGCCGCGGCTTGCTGCGGCTTTACATCGACCAGCCCGGCGGCATCACGCTGGATGACTGCGTGCGGGTGAGCAATCAGCTCACGCGCCTGTTCATGGTGGAGAACGTGGATTACGACCGTCTGGAGGTGTCTTCTCCGGGACTGGATCGGCCCCTGGTCAAGGAGGCGGATTTTCTCCGCTTCGCCGGCGAGCGGGCCAACATCCGGCTGCACGCGCCCCTTTCCGGGCGCAAGCGCTTCGCCGGGATCCTGCGCGGAGTGGTGGACGGCGTACTGCAACTGGAGATGGATGGCGTGATGCTGGCGATTCCCCTGGTCGAGGTGGATTCCGCCCGTCTGGCGCCGGAGCTTGAGGGTCATACCCGGAGGAAGCGATGAGTCGCGAAGTTTTGATGCTGGCGGACGCCTTGGCGCGCGAGAAGAATGTGGAGCCGGACGTGGTGTTCGCCGCCCTGGAGGCGGCCCTGGCCCACGCCACCAAGAAAAGGTTCAACGAGGACGCCGACGTGCGTGTCGAGATCGACCGCAAGAGCGGCGAGTACGAGGCCTTCCGCTGCTGGGAAATCCTGCCCGACGATGTCGAGATCGAGGCGCCGGAACGTCAGTACACCCTGAGCCAGGCGCAGGCGATCCGGCCGGACGCGCAGGTCGGCGAGTTCATCGAGGAACCCCTGGAGGCGGTGGCCTTCGGCCGCATCGGCGCCCAGGCCGCCAAGCAGGTGATCCTGCAACGCATCCGTGACGCCGAGCGCGAGCAGGTGCTCAACGACTTCCTGGCCCGCAACGAGGCACTGGTGTCCGGCACCATCAAGCGCATGGACCGCGGCAGCGCCATCATCGAATCGGGACGCATCGAGGGTCGCCTGGAGAAGGACCAGATGATCGCGAAGGAAAACCTGCGCGTGGGCGACCGTGTGCGCGCCTATCTGGTGCGCGCCGAGCGCGGCGGTCGCGGGCCGCAGTTGACCCTGTCGCGCACCGCGCCGGAATTCATCATGGAGCTGTTCCGCCTGGAAGTGCCCGAGGTGGAAGAGGGCATCGTCGAGATCAAGGCCGCCGCGCGCGATCCCGGCATGCGCGCGAAGATCGCGGTGAAGTCGAACGATCCGCGCGTCGATCCGCAGGGCACCTGCATCGGCGTGCGCGGCACCCGCGTCACCGCGGTGACCAACGAGCTCAACGGCGAGCGTGTCGACATCGTGCTGTGGTCGCCCGACCCCGCGCAATTCGTCATCAACGCCCTGTCGCCGGCCGAGGTGACCAGCATCGTCGTCGACGAGGAAAAGCACGCCATGGACGTGGTGGTCGAGCCCGAGCAGGTCGAAGTCGCCATCGGTCGCTACGGCCAGAACGTGCGCCTGGCCGCGGAACTCACCGGCTGGGCCATCAACATCCTGTCCGTCGACGAGGCCCAGGAGAAGCATCAGCAGGAGGCCGAGAGCCTGATCCGCATGTTCATGGTCAAGCTGGACGTGGACGAGGACGTGGCCCAGGTCCTCGTGGAGGAAGGCTTCAACAGCCTGGAGGAGGTGGCCTACGTGCCGCTGGCCGAGATGCTGGAGATCGATGCCTTCGACGAGGACACCGTCAACGAACTGCGCGCCCGCGCGCGCGACGCCCTGCTCACCGACGCCATCGTGCGCGAGGAGGCGGTGGAGAGCGCCGCCGCCGACCTCATGAGCGTGGCCGGCATGGACGAGGAAACCGCCGCCCAACTGACCGCGCAGGGCATCCAGAACGCCGAGGATCTGGCCGACCTCGCCGTCGACGAGCTGATCGAGCTGGTCGCCATGGACGAGGAACGCGCCAAGGCGCTGATCATGACTGCGCGCGCGCCGATGTTGGCGGGGGCCTGACGGGAGTAGAAGATGAACGTCGAACAGTTCGCCACGGAACTCAAGGTGGATCCCGCGCTGCTGGTCAAGCAGCTCCAGTCCGCGGGCGTGGCCGTCCAGGGTGTGCAGGATGCTCTGTCGGATCAGGACAAATCCCGTCTGCTGGATTATCTGCGTGGCAAGCATGGCGCCCGCGAGCCGAAGACCAAGATCACCCTGACGCGCAAGCAGACCGGCGAGATCAAGACCGCCGACAGTACCGGCCGCACCCGTACCGTTCAGGTCGAAGTGCGCAAGAAGCGCGTGCTGGTCAAGCGCGAGGGTGCCGGCGTCGAGGCGCATCCCGGCGAAGCCGCCGCTGAGGCGCCGCCTGCCGCGGCGCCCGTCGCGGAAGCGGTTGCCCCGGTCGCAGCGCCGGAGCCGGTGGAAGCCCCGGCGGCGGCGCCCGAGGTGGAGGCCGTTGCCGCCGATACCGCCGAGGTGGAGCCCGCCGCCGAAGCCGCCGTGGTGGAAGCGAAGCCGGCGCCGGTGATACCACGCGTCATCCCTTCCATCCTCAGTGATGCCGAGCGCAAGGCGCGCGAACTGGAGGCCAAACGCACCGCCAAGTTGCGCGCCATCCAGGAGGCCGAACTGAAGGCCAAGCAGGAGCGCGAGGCCGCGCGTCGGCAGGCCGAGGAATCGGCCAAGGCGGCGGAGGCCGCGAAGCCCGCGGAGGCGGCCAAGCCCGAGGAAACCAAGCCGGCGGTGAAGCCCAGCGTCAAGCCGAAGGTGGACAAGGAGAAGGCCGCCGCCAAGAAGGGCAAGGAAGAGCCGGTGTCGGGCAAGCGCCCGGGCCTCAGGACCCGCGGCGCCGTCGATGCGGGCGATGGCTGGCGCGCGAAGAAGGGCCGCCACAAGTCCGATCATGAATCCGCCCCGCAGGCGCCGGCCGAGCCGGTGGTGCGCGAGGTGCTGATTCCCGAGACCATCAGCGTCGCCGACCTGGCCCACAAGATGTCGGTGAAGGCCGGCGAGGTCATCAAGGTGCTCATGAAGATGGGCTCCATGGTCACCATCAACCAGGTGCTGGACCAGGAGACCGCCATGATCGTGGTCGAGGAGATGGGCCATGTCGCCAAGCAGGCGGCGACCGACACCCCCGAGTCTTACCTGGAGGAAAGCGGCGAGCACAAGGAGGCCGAACTCAAGCCACGCGCCCCCGTGGTCACCGTCATGGGCCACGTCGACCACGGCAAGACCTCCCTGCTCGACCACATCCGCCGCACCCGTGTCGCCGCTGGCGAGGCAGGCGGCATCACCCAGCACATCGGCGCCTATCACGTGGAAACCGGCAAGGGCATGATCACCTTCCTGGATACTCCCGGCCACGAGGCCTTCACGGCCATGCGGGCGCGCGGCGCGAAAGCCACCGACATCGTCATCCTGGTGGTGGCCGCCGACGACGGCGTCATGCCGCAGACGCGGGAAGCCATCCACCACGCCAAGGCCGGCAACGTGCCCATCGTCGTGGCGGTGAACAAGATCGACAAGCCGGAAGCCAACCCGGAAAAGATCCGCCAGGAAGTCTCCAACGAGGGCGTGGTGCCCGAGGAATGGGGCGGCGACGCCCAGTTCGTCGACGTCTCCGCGAAGACCGGCAAGGGCATCGACGATTTGCTCGACGCGGTGCTCTTGCAGGCCGAGGTGCTCGAACTGAAGGCGCCGGTGGACACCCTGGCCAAGGGCGTGGTCATCGAATCCCGCCTGGACAAGGGCCGCGGTCCGGTGGCCACCATCCTCGTGCAGTCCGGCACCCTCAAGCGCGGCGACGTCATGCTGGCCGGCTCCGCCTTCGGCAAGGTGCGCGCCATGTTGGACGAGACCGGCAAGCCGGTGAACGAGGCGGGTCCCGCCATCCCGGTGGAAATCCAGGGCCTGTCCGACGTGCCCGGCGCCGGCGAGGATGTGCTGGTGCTGCCCGACGAGCGCAAGGCGCGGGAAATCGCCCTGTTCCGCCAGGGCAAGTTCCGCGACGTCAAGCTGGCCCGGCAGCAGGCCGCCAAGCTGGAGAACATGTTCGAGCAGATGGGCGAGGGCGAGGTCAAATCCCTGGCCCTCATCCTCAAGGCCGACATGCAGGGCTCCTACGAGGGCCTGGCGCATGCCCTGGGCAAGCTCTCCACCGGCGAGGTCAAGGTCAACATCATCCACTCGGCGGTGGGCGCCATCTCCGAATCCGACATCAACCTGGCCATCGCCTCCGGCGCGGTCATCATCGGCTTCAACGTGCGCGCCGACGCCCAGGCCCGCAAGCTGGCGGAATCCGCCGGCGTCGACCTGCGCTACTACAACATCATCTACGAGGCCGTGGATGACGTGAAGGCGGCCCTCTCCGGCCTGCTCTCCCCGGAGAAGAAGGAAAACGCCCTCGGCCTGGCCGAGATCCGCCAGGTCTTCCGCATCACCAAGGTCGGCGCGGTGGCCGGCTGCTACGTGCTCGACGGCCAGCTCAAGCGTGCCGCGCGGGTGCGGGTGCTGCGCGACAACGTGGTGGTGCACGACGGCGAACTCGATTCCCTCAAGCGCTTCAAGGACGACGTGAAGGAAGTGAAGGCCGGCTTCGAATGCGGCCTGTCCCTCAAGAACTTCAACGACATCCAGGAAGGCGATCAGCTCGAATGCTACGAGGTGGTCGAGGTGGCGAGAACTTTGTGAGGAGCCTGTAGCGCGTAGTGGGTGGCTTGTGGCTTTTCATGCGCCCCGCAGGCGCGGAAACACCCGCTACCCGCTACCCGCTACCCGCTAATTCATGACCAACCCCCGTTCCCGCCGCGTCGCCGAACAGATCCGCCACGAACTGGCGGACATCGTCCTGCGCGAGATGAAGGACCCCCGCGTCGCCGGCGTATCCTTCACAGCCGTCGATGTGAGCAGCGACCTGGAACACGCCAAGGTGTGGTTCACCACCTTCCAGGCCGACCACGAGGCGGCCCGCCAGGGCCTGGCCCACGCCGCCGGCTTCCTGCGCACGGAACTGGCGCATCGCATGCGCATGCGCACCGTGCCCAAGCTCGGTTTCCAGTATGACGAGTCGGTGGAACGCGGGGCGCACCTGTCGCACCTGATCGATCTGGCGGTGGAGGAAGACCGCCGCCATCACCAGGACCAGCCGCCGCGGGACGATGAAGCGCAAGGTTGACGGCGTCCTCCTGCTGGACAAGCCCGCCGGCCTGACCTCCAACGCCGCCCTGCAAAAGGCCAAGCGGCTCTATCGTGCGGAGAAGGCCGGCCATACCGGCACCCTGGATCCCTTCGCAACCGGCCTGCTGCCCCTGTGCCTGGGGGAGGCCACCAAGTTCTCCCAATTCCTGCTGGATGCCGACAAGGTCTATCGGGCCGAGCTGAAGTTCGGCGTCCGCACCGACTCCGGCGACCTCGACGGCGAAGTCATCGCCAGCCGGCCTGTCGACCTGACGGAAGCCCGCTTGCGCCGGGCACTGGACAATTTCCTGGGCGAGATCGAACAGGTGCCGCCCATGCACTCCGCCCTCAAGCACCACGGTCGGCCCCTGTACGAGTACGCCCGCAAGGGCATCGAGATCGAACGCAAGGCCCGCCGCGTGCTGGTGCGGGGTCTGGAACTGGAAACTTTCAACGGCGACGCCTGCGTCTTGCGTGTCCATTGCGGCAAGGGCTTCTACGTGCGCGCCCTGGCCGACGACCTGGGCGAAGTTCTGGGCTGCGGCGCCCACCTGGCCGGTCTCGCCAGGCTGAGGGTGGGCGATTTCGATCTGGCCGATGCCTGCTCCCTGGCTGAACTGGATAACTTGTCCGAGGTGGAGCGGGACGCCCGCCTGGCGCCCGCCGACGCCCTCATCGCCGGTCTGCCGGAACTGTGCCTCGACGCCGAGGCGGCCTGGCAGATCATGCATGGCCAGGCGGTCTGGTTGCCGCGGCTGCAAGTCGGTGTCCTGCATCGCATCTATGCACCGGCAGAACGCTTTCTCGGCGTCGCCGAGGTGGGCGAGGACGGTAAGCTGGCGCCGAGGCGACTGCTCGCCCAGGCTTGATCCGCCGGCGTCGGCCGGGTAGGGCGAGTTTTCTTTTTCTTGAACGAAATCAAACACTCGGCGTACAATCGCCGACTTTCCCGAACGTGTCCTGAATAGCCTCGGGCCACGCGATTGCATAGGAGTATCGCCATGGCTATCACTACCCCCCAGAAAGCGCAGATCCTCAAGGATTACCAGCGCGCCGCCGCCGACACCGGCTCCCCGGAAGTGCAGATCGCGCTGCTGACCGCGCGCATCAACGACCTCACCGGCCACTTCAAGACCCACGCCAAGGATCACCACTCGCGCCGCGGCCTGCTCAAGATGGTCAGCCGTCGCCGCCGCCTGCTGGACTACCTGAAGGACCGCAACGCGGACAGCTACACCCAGCTCATCCAGCGCCTCGGCCTGCGCAAGTAAGCCAAGCATCATGCAGCCGGCGCCCTCCTCGGGCGCCGTTCCGCTTTATCGGTACAACCATTTGGAAGGCAACAGCGTGAATCCGGTCAAAAAGACATTTCAATACGGTCGCCACGAAGTCACCCTGGAAACCGGCGAGATCGCCCGCCAGGCCACCGGCGCGGTGGTCGTCAGCATGGACGACACCGTGGTGCTGGTCACCGTGGTGGCGAAGAACGAAGTCAAGCCCGGCCAGGACTTCTTCCCGCTGACCGTCGACTACATGGAGAAGACCTACGCCGCGGGCCGCATCCCCGGCGGCTTCTTCAAGCGCGAGGGCAAGCCCACCGAGAAGGAAACCCTGACTTCCCGCCTGATCGATCGCCCCATCCGCCCCCTGTTTCCGGACGGCTTCTTCAATGAGGTGCAGGTCATCGCCACCGTGGTCTCGGCCAACCCCGAGGTGGATTCCGACATTCCCGCCATGATCGGCGCCTCCGCCGCCCTGGCCCTGTCCGGCCTGCCCTTCAACGGTCCGCTGGGCGCCGCCCGGGTGGGCTACGTGGACGGCCAGTACGTGCTCAACCCCACCCAGACCGAGCTTAAGAACTCCAAGCTGGACCTGGTGGTGGCCGGTACAGAGACCGCGGTGCTGATGGTCGAGTCCGAGGCCAAGGAACTGCCCGAGGACGTCATGCTCGGCGCCGTGGTGTTCGGCCACGAGCAGATGCAGGCCGCCATTGACGCCATCAACGACCTTGCCGACGAGGCCGGCAAGGATGCCTGGGAGTGGACCCCGCCCGAGACCCCGACGGCGCTGATCGAAAAGATGCAGGCGATCTGCGGCGACGGCCTCAACCAGGCCTACTCCATCAAGCAGAAGCAGGCCCGCGTCGCCGCCGTCGACGAGATCCGCGGCCGGGTGTTCGCGGAGATGATCACGGAGGACATGGATACCACCGCCGCCAACGTCATCAAGGACCTGTTTCACAGCCTGGAAGCCAAGGTGGTGCGTGGCCGCATCCTCGGCGGCGAGCCCCGCATCGACGGGCGCGACACCCGCACCGTGCGGCCCATCACCATCCGCACCGGCGTGCTGCCCCGCACCCACGGTTCCGCCCTGTTCACGCGCGGCGAGACCCAGGCCCTGGTGGTCGCCACGCTCGGCACCAGCCGTGACGAGCAGACCATCGAGGCACTCACCGGCGGCTATAGCGACTACTTCATGCTGCACTACAACATGCCGCCCTTCGCCACCGGCGAGACCGGCCGCGTCGGCAGCCCCAAGCGCCGCGAGATCGGCCACGGCCGCCTGGCCAAGCGGGCCCTGGTGGCCTGCCTGCCGGACAAGGAAGCGTTTGGCTACGCCATCCGCGTGGTGTCCGAGATCACCGAATCCAACGGCTCCTCGTCGATGGCCTCGGTGTGCGGCGGCAGCCTCGCCCTGATGGACGCCGGCGTGCCCATGACCCGCCACGTGGCCGGCATCGCCATGGGCCTGATCAAGGAAGGCAATCGCTTCGCCGTGCTCACCGACATCCTCGGCGACGAAGATCACCTCGGCGACATGGACTTCAAAGTGGCCGGCACCACCGAGGGCGTCAGCGCCCTGCAGATGGACATCAAGATCACCGGCATCACCAAGGAGATCATGCAGGTGGCCCTGACCCAGGCCCGCGAGGCGCGCCTGCACATCCTCGGCATCATGAACACCGCCGAGGCCCAGCCGCACGAGATGAGCCAGTACGCGCCGCGCATCATCACCATGAAGATCAACCCGGAGAAGATCCGCGACGTCATCGGCAAGGGCGGCGCCACCATCCGCGCGCTCACCGAGGAGACCGGCACCCAGATCGACATCGCCGAGGACGGCACCATCAAGATCGCCTGCACCAGCACCGAATCCGGCGCCCTGGCGAAGAAGCGCATCGAGGACATCACCGCCGAGGTGGAAGTGGGCAAGGCCTACGACGGCACCGTGCTGAAGATTCTCGACTTCGGCGCCATCGTCAACATCCTGCCCGGCAAGGACGGCCTGCTGCACATCTCGCAGATCGCCCACCAGCGCGTCAACGCCGTCACCGACCACCTGAAGGAAGGCCAGGCCGTGCAGGTGAAGGTGCTGGAGACCGACGAGAAGGGCCGCATGCGCCTGTCCATGAAGGCGCTCATCGAGCCGCCGGCGGCACCCGCCGCCGCGCCCGCCGCGGAAGCTCCGGCCGCCGAATAAGGCCGCGCGAGAGCATGAAAATAGCGGCCTTCGGGCCGCTTTTTTCTGGCAGGTCCGGTCTCGCCTCAGCGCGCCCCGATCATGTCCAGGAAGCCCTGCCACCAGCGCTTGCGGTTCTGCGGCACGAAGGCGGGCGGGTCCAGGTCGGAGGGCGGCATGCGGGACATGACCCAGCCGGGCAGAATGCGGTGCTTGCTGGAACCACAGGAGGTCCCCAGATGGTTGGGATCGTAGATTTTGATGATCCGCGGCGTGTCCAGATCGTCGGCATAGACGATGCCGCAGTAGTCCTCGTGGTGTTCGCGGCGCAGCAGGGCGTCGATCTCGCGCACGAAGGCGGCCACGTGCTCGGCATCGGCCGGCGCTTGCGGACGCGCTTCGCCGACCGCGTAGAGGAACCAGCCGGCGGCGGGATCGAGGCGTTCCCAGAAGGCCGTGAGCTGTTTCCAGGACAGCAGGCTGTAGAGGGTGCCGTCGAAAAGCCGGTCGAATTCGGAGGGTTGCTGCATGGAGAGATCCATGGCGGAGTGGCCGGGACAGACAGGGAGGCGCATTGTACCCGCGCCTAAACATTTGATAACACGCTTTCAAACAGGAAACGACATGCTCAAGGCACTGATCTTCGACGTCGACGGCACGCTGGCCGACACCGAGCGCGACGGCCACCGCCCCGCCTTCAACGCCGCCTTCCGGGAATACGGCCTGGACTGGGACTGGGACGTGGCCCTGTACGGCCAACTGCTGGCGGTCACCGGCGGCAAGGAGCGCATGAAGTACTACGTCGATCGCTTCCGCCCGGATTATGCAAAGCCCGCCGACTTCGACGCGCTGGTGGCCGCACTGCACCAGGCCAAGACCCGCCATTACACCCGCATGCTGGCCGCCGGCGGCATTCCCCTGCGTCCCGGCGTCAGGCGCCTGCTCACGCAAGCCCGCGCCGCCGGCCTGACCCTGGCGGTGGCCACCACCACCACCCCGGACAACGTCACCGCCTTATTGCGCCACAGCCTGGCCGAGGACGGTCCGGACTGGTTCGCCGTCATCGCCGCCGGCGACATTGTCCCGGCCAAGAAGCCGGCGCCGGACATCTATGTCTGGGCACTGCGGAAACTGGGACTGGAGCCTGAGGAGTGCCTCGCCTTCGAGGATTCCCGCAACGGTATCCGCGCCTCCCTGGGCGCCGGCCTGCGTACCCTGATCACCGTCAACGACTACACCCGGGAGGACGATTTCAGCGGCGCGCTCGCCGTGCTGTCCGACCTGGGCGAGCCAGGCGCGCCCTACCAACGCCTGGATGCGGGCGGAGCCGGAGAACAGGGGCTGGTGGACTTGCCCAGGATCAGGGACTGGTTGGGCTGAAACGCTTCACACCACGTTGACGCCGCGCTCCTCGCGGCCCTTCACGCGGGTCAGGCGGATGACTTCGGGCAGCGAGCGCAGCGCCCGCATCAGCCGCGCCAGATGCAGGCGGTTCTGCACGCTGACGGTGAAGTAGAGGCTGGTGTAGGCACCGGCCTCGTCGTGCATGTGCACATTGTCGATGTCCGAGCCCTCGTTGGCGATGGCCGCCGCCACCTTGGCCAGCACGCCGCGCTGATTGACGACGATGATCTTGATGCCGACGTCGAACAGGCGGTTCAGCTCCGCCGCCCAGGCCACGTCCACCCATTTCTCCGGATCCTCCCGGTAATGGCGGACCTGGGCGCAGTCGTGGGTGTGGATGATGAGGCCCTGTTCCTTCTTGATCTGGCCGATGATGGGGTCGCCCGGAATCGGCCGGCAGCATTTGCCCAGGCGCACCGCCACGCCCTCGGCGCCGCGCACGAGCATGGGGCCCGCAGCCTTGCGCGGCGCCGTTTCGCTGTCCTGGGTGAGCAGTTGCTTGGCCACCACGAAGGCCAGTTTCTTGCCCAGGCCGATTTCCGCCAGGGTGTCGTCGCGGCCTTTGCCGCCTTCCTTCTGCAGGCGCTCCCACTGCGCCTCGACCACCGGTTCGCCGCCCAGCGCGCGCACCGCCTGTTCCAGCAGCTGTTCGCCGAGCAGCACGGACTCGTGCCGATGCGTTTTCCTGAGGGCGCTGCGGATGTGCGCGCGGGCCTTGCCGGTGATGGCGAAATGCGCCCAGGCCGGGTTGGGACGGGCCGACGCGGAGGTGAGGATCTCCACCCGATCGCCGTTCTTCAGCGGCGTCGAAAGCGGCATGAACTCGCCGTTGATCTTGGTGCCCACGCAATGGTCGCCCACGTCCGAGTGCACGTTGTAGGCGAAGTCCACCGGCGTCGCGCCACGCGGCAGCGCGACGATGCGGCCCTTGGGCGTGAACACGTAGACCTCGTCGGGAAACAGGTCCACCTTGATGTGTTCCAGGAATTCCGCCGAATCCCGGCTGTCGGCCTGGATGTCGAGCAGGCTCTGCATCCAGTGGTGGGTCTTCTTCTGCACGTCGGACAGCGAGGTTTCCCCCGACTTGTAGAGCCAGTGCGAGGCGACGCCGGCCTCCGCGACGCGGTGCATCTCCTGGGTGCGGATCTGCACCTCCAGCGGCGCGCCGAAGGGGCCGAACAGGGTGGTGTGCAGGGACTGGTAACCGTTCGGCTTCGGGATGGCGATGTAGTCCTTGAATTTGCCGGGGATGGGCTTGTACAGCGCGTGCAGGGCGCCCAGGGCGAGATAGCAGTCGCGCTGGTCCTCGACCACGATGCGGAAGCCGTAGATGTCGAAGACCTCGGAGAAGGCCAGGTGCTTCTCCTGCATCTTGCGGTAGATGCTGAACAGGTGCTTCTCGCGTCCGCGCACCTGGGCCTGGATCCTGCACTCCTGCAATTTCGCCTCGATCGCGGTCTTGATCTTGTCCACCACCTCCTTGCGGTTGCCGCGCGCCGACTTCACCGCCTTTTCGATGACCTTGTGACGGGTCGGGTGCAGGTAGAGGAAGGCGACGTCCTCCAGTTCCTGGTAGACCTTGTTGAGTCCCAGCCGGTTGGCGATGGGGGCGTAGATTTCCAGGGTCTCCTGGGCGATGCGATGGATCTTCTCCGGTTGCATGGCGTCCAGGGTGCGCATGTTGTGCAGGCGGTCCGCCAGCTTGATGAGGATGACGCGCACGTCGCGGGCCATGGCCAGCAGCATCTTGCGGAAATTCTCGGCCTGCGCCTCGGCCTTGTTCTCGAACTGGATCTTGTCGAGCTTGGTGACCCCGTCCACCAGCGCCGCGACCGGTTTGCCGAAAGCCGTGGCGACCTCCTCCGTGCCGACCCCGGTGTCCTCCACCACGTCGTGCAGCAGGGCGGCGATCAGGGTCTGCACGTCGAGATGCCAGCCGGCGAGGATTTCGGCGACGGCCAGCGGATGCGTGATGTAGGGCAGGCCGCCCTTGCGGAACTGGCCCTCGTGGGCGCGCGCGGAGAATTCGTAGGCCCGCGCGAAGGCTTCCTGATCGGCCGGTAGCAGGTAGGCGAGCGCCTCGGGCAGCAGTGGCAGGCCAGGAGAGGAATCCATGCCGCCGCCCCGGGAAAAACGCGTTAGGCCTGGGCCTTCTTCAGGACTTCAAGGCCGGTGAGGCCTTCGGCGATTTCGCGCAGCGCCAGCACGGCGGGTTTGTCCTTCTCGGCTTCCACGCGCGGCGTGGCGCCGGTGGAGATCTGGCGGGCGCGGTAGGCTGCGGCCAGGGTCATCTCGAAGCGGTTGGGAATGTGCTTGATACAGTCGTCGACGGTGACGCGGGCCATGGGAATCTCTCGAAAACAGTTGCTGACGGACCGATTCTAAACGATGCGAGTCCTATAATTCCTCCCTTTATCAAGCTCCCGGAAAAAGTCATGCCATCCTTCGACATCGTCTCCGAAGTGGACAAGCAGGAAATCCGCAACGCCGTCGACCAGGCCAACAAGGAAGTCGCCAACCGCTTCGACTTCAAGGGATCCGACGCCCGCGTGGAACAGGCCGATTACGTCCTCACCGTGTTCGCCGACGACGACTTCAAGCTGGACCAGGTGCAGGAAGTGCTCAACGGCAAGCTGGTCAAGCGGGGTGTGGACATCCGCTGTCTGGATGTCGCCGAGAAGAGCGAGAAGGTCTCCGGCAACAAGGTCAAGCGCGAGGTCAAGGTGAAGAACGGCATCGAGTCCGAGCAGGCCAAGAAGATCGTCAAGCTCATCAAGGACGCCAAGCTCAAGGTCACTGCCAGCATCCAGGGCGAGGCGGTGCGCGTCTCCGGTGCCAAGCGCGACACCCTGCAGGAATGCATCGCCCTGGTGAAGAAATCCATCACCGAATTTCCGCTCCAGTTCCAGAACTTCCGGGATTGAGCTTCCTCCAGATAAAACAAACACTTGGATTGGCCGGCGGGCTCCTGTACAATGCGCGGCTTTTCCGGATTCGCCGCGCCATTTCGGCCGGCATAGGCACAGAGGACATACTCGACATGGTGACCATTCGTCTCGCCCGCGGCGGCTCCAAGAAGCGCCCCTTCTTCAACATCGTCGTGGCCGATTCCCGTAATCGGCGCGACGGCCGCTTCATCGAGCGCATCGGCTTCTACAACCCCGTCGCCGCCGGCTCCGCCGATGGCCTGCGCGTCGACCAGGCCCGTCTGGCCTACTGGCAGGGCGTCGGCGCCCAGACCTCTCCCACCGTCGCCCGGATCGTGCGTGGCGCAGCCGCTCCCGCCGCCTGAGGACTACGTGGTCATGGGGCGCATCGTCGCCCCCTACGCGGTGCGGGGCTGGGTCAGGCTGCGGACCTACACCGAATACCTGGACAGCCTGCTGGATTACGAGGTCTGGCGCATCGGTCGCGAGGGCGACTGGCGCGACTACCGCCTGCTCGATGGCCGCATCCACGGCCAGAGCCTGGTGGCCAGTCTGGAAGGCGTCAACGACCGTGACGCGGCCGCAGCCCTGATGGGCCTCGACGTCGCGGTGCCGCGGGGGGAGATGCCCGAGGCCGACGCGGACGAGTACTACTGGGACGATCTCATCGGCCTGGAAGTGGTGAACCTGGCGGGCGAAGTCCTCGGCCGGGTGGAAGGATTGCTGGAGACCGGCGCCAACGATGTGTTGCAGGTGCGCAAGGATGAGCGGGAACGCCTCATTCCCTTCGTTGGCGCGGTGGTCAAGGAGGTCGACCTGGAAGCGGGTCGCCTGGTGGTGGATTGGGGCCTGGATTACTGAGGTGCGGCATGGCCCCCGGCTACCACGTGGTGACCCTGTTTCCGGAGATGTTCGCCGCGCTGACCGGATTTGGCGTCAGCGGCCGGGCGGTGGACAGGCGGTTGTGCTCGGTGAGGTTCTGGGATCCCCGGGACTTCACCCAGGACAACTACCGGACGGTGGACGACCGGCCCTTCGGCGGCGGCCCCGGCATGGTGATGCTGGCGGAACCGCTGGACCTGGCCCTGATCGCGGCGAAAGCCGCCCTGCGCCGGGCAGGCGTGGCGAAGCCCCGGCTGATCCACCTGTCGCCGCAGGGGCGACGGTTGGACCAGGCCCTGGTGGAAGAGCTGGCGGCGGAGCCCGGGCTGGTGTTGCTGGCGGGGCGCTACGAAGGCATCGATGAACGCCTCTTCGCCCGCCACGGGCTGGAGGAAGTGTCGGTCGGCGACTACGTGCTGTCGGGCGGCGAGTTGCCGGCCATGGTTTTGCTGGATGCGGTGATCCGCCAGTTGCCCGGCGCCCTGGGCCACGCGGATTCGGCCAGGGAGGATTCCTTCGCCGACGGGCTGCTGGACTGCCCGCACTACACCCGGCCGGAAAGCTGGCTCGGGCTGCCGGTGCCGGAAGTACTGCGCGGCGGCAACCACGCCCAGGTGGCGCGCTGGCGGCTGAAGCAGGCCCTGGCGCGGACGCGGGCGCGACGGCCGGAGTTGTTGGCAGGACGGGCCTTGAGCCCGCTGGAACAGGAATTGCTCGCCGAGCTGGATGCGGAATCCGGGCGGCGTTAAGGCAGTGCAGTGAGCGGTCCGGCCCGGTCCGGACCAGTGTAGAAACGGCGGCATGTATCCGCGGATACCTCTGGCGCCCACATTCGTGCAAGGAAACGAAGATGAACCTGATCGAACAGTTGGAAAAAGAAGAGATCGCCCGCCTGTCGGCCGGCAAGACCCTGCCCGAGTTCTCCCCCGGAGACACCGTGGTGGTGCATGTGAAAGTGAAGGAAGGCAACCGTGAGCGTCTGCAGGCCTACGAAGGCGTGGTCATCGCCAAGCGCAACCGGGGCCTCAACTCCGCCTTCACCGTGCGCAAAATTTCCGCCGGCGAGGGCGTCGAGCGGACCTTCCAGACCTACTCCCCGCTGGTCGCCACCGTCGAGGTGAAGCGCCGCGGCGACGTGCGCCGGGCCAAGCTCTACTACCTGCGCCAGCGCTCCGGCAAGTCCGCGCGCATCAAGGAAAAGCTCGACCACAAGCGCGCGCCCAAGGCCTGAGCCTTTACGCCGCATGAAAAAGGCCGCCCTCGGGCGGCTTTTTTTTCGGGTGAGGACGGGGAGCCGGTCATGCGCTCCACCAGGCCTTCGCCAGCACCGCCGCTGCGCTGCCCAGCAGCAGCAGATTGACCAGGCGCAGCATCTGCGCGTCGCTCAGGCGCGTGTGTACGTGGCTGCCGGCAAACAGCGCGGCGAGGATGAGGGGCGCCGCCAGCAGGCTGTGCCACCACACCGTCGTGCTCCACAACAGGCCTGCCGCCAGGAAGGCGAGGATGCGCAGCAGGCCTTCCAGGAAGAACAGGGCCGAAAGGGTGGCGCGCAGGGCCGACTTGTCGCGGATGCGGTGCGAGAGATAGATCACGTAGGGCGGGCCGCCGGTACCGAACAGCCCGCTCACCGCACCGCCGGAGAGGGCTGCGGGCCAGGCCCAGCGCGGCGAGGCGGGGGTGAAGGGACCGGCTTGCGAGAGCAGACCGCGCACGGCGAACAGCAGGATGAAACCGCCCAGCACCGACAGCAGGACGCTGGCCGGCAGCGACACCAGCAGGCTGGTGCCGAGCGCCACGCCCACCAGGGTGGCCGGCAGCAGACGGCGGATCTCCGCCCACTCGACGCGCCGGAAATTCAGCCCGCCGACCAGGGCCGAGGCGGCGAAGTCGGCGATGAGCATGAACGGCACCACCTGCGTCAGCGGAAAACGCAGGGCCAGCAGCGGCACCGCGACGAGGCCGGAACCGAAGCCGGAAATGCCGCGCACGAAGTACGCCAGCAGCAGGACGCCGGCGGCATAGAGGTAATCGCTGGAGGACATGGCGCGGGGGAGGGGGTTGGGCGGGGGCGGCCTGCATTATCCGCGATGCGCGCGGCGGATCGCGCCGAAGAAGTCTTGGGCCGGCCGAGAAAGCCTCCTATCATGCTGGCACTCCCCGCAGTCGCGCGGAGGACGCCTCCACCCTTGCCCACATGCCCGCACCCACCCGCCGCGCCCAGGACATCGAACCCTTCCGCGTCATGGCCATCCTCGCGCGCGCGCGCGAATTGCAGGCGCGCGGCCACGACATCGTGCACATGGAAGTGGGCGAGCCGGACTTTGCCACGCCGCCGCCCATCGTCGAGGCCGGCATCGCCGCCCTGCGAGCCGGACAGACGCATTACACCCCGGCCCTGGGCTTGCCCGAACTGCGCCGGGCCATTGCCGGCTACTACCGCGAGCGGCACGGCGTCGAACTCGACGCGGGCCGCGTCTGCGTCACGCCGGGCGCTTCCGGCGCCCTGTTGCTGGCGATGGCGGTGTTGTTCGACCCCGGCGAGGAAATCCTGCTGGCGGATCCTGGCTATCCCTGCAACCGGCATTTCGCCCGTCTCGTCGAGGCGCGCGGCGTCGGCGTGCCGGTCGGCCCGGACACCGGCTACCAACTCAGCGCCGATCTGGTCGCCCGGCACTGGGGGCCGCATACCCGCGGCGTGCTGGTGGCGAATCCCGGCAACCCCACCGGTACCCTGATTCCGCAAGATGAACTGCGCGCCATCCACGCCCTGGTGCGCGCGCGCGGCGGCCACCTGCTGGTCGACGAGATCTACCACGAACTGGTCTACGGGGATGCGCCGCCCAGCGCCGCCGGTCTGGGCGAGGACGTCATCGTCCTCAACAGCTTCTCGAAATACTGGCTGATGACCGGCTGGCGCCTGGGCTGGATGCTGGCGCCGCCCAGCCTGATGCCGGCCATCGACCGCGTCGCCCAGAATGTTTTCCTCTCCGCCCCCACCGTCGCCCAGCACGCCGCCCTGGCGGCGCTGGCGCCGGACACCCGCGCGCTGCTGGAACAGAGGAAAGCCGAACTGCGCGAACGTCGGGATTGGCTGCTGCCACAACTGCAAAGCCTGGGGTTCCGCGTCGGCGCCGCGCCGCAGGGGGCGTTTTACGTCTATGCGGGCATCGACGCCTTCGGCATGGAGGCCGAAGCCTTCGCCGAGAAACTGCTGCTGGAGGCCGGCGTGGCCGTCACCCCGGGCACGGACTTCGGCACCCACGCCGCCGACCGCCACGTCCGCTTCGCCTACACCACCTCCCTACAGCGCATCGGCGAGGCGGTCGCCCGGCTACGCCGCGTCCTGGCTTGAACCGCGCCGGCGCATCGCCACCAGGCCGAGCAGGCCGAGCGGCAACAGGGCCAGGGTGGCGGGCTCGGGCACGCCGGGCGGCGGATCGACCCAGATGCTGTCGTTGCCGCAATTCATCGTCCAGTGGATGTTGAAGTTATTGTTGTCCCAACCCGCGAGCGTCAGCAGATCCAGATCCACCTTCATTTCGTAGAAATAATGCAGGTCATTGATGTACTGGCCATAGCCGGCTTCTCCCGCCGTCGTGTACATCAGTTCGGCGACGCCGATTTGTGTACCACCGGTCAGATAGGCGGGGCGCTTGGTGGTCGGGGTCGGATAGTTGGCATCCGACTCCGCGAACAGCCCCATGGCCCAGGTCGGGCTCATGTATACCCCGCCCTCCACGCCGAAGTCGTCCTTGACGCCACTCGCGTTCACATGCCGGATGTTGATCGCCAGTTCGTATATGCCGTCCTTGCCGAAATCGATGGCGAAATCGCCGGCACCGTAGCTGTTGCGCCCCGGGTCTTGCCGCGTATTGGGGTTATGTCCCGTGGCCAGGGCGATGTACAGGTAATTGCCCTGGATGACCGCGTACAGGGCCTCGGCGTCGTAAGCCTGCCCGCCCCATCCGGGGTTCAGGTAGGTATTGGCATTGCCGGTCTGGTCCTCGATGGTGTATTCGATTCCCTGGTGAGGAATCCAGCCTGCGGCGCCCGCATTCTTCTTCACCCCCCAGTCATTCAGCTTTCCATTGATGGCAATGGCTTGCGCCCCGAAGGAAAGGCTCAACCCAGCGAGCAGCATCAGGTGAGTGAAGGACTTGCGCATGGTCGTCTCCAACATCAGAAATAAACTGAGCAGACCTATGCAGTTCTCATGCCAGGCTATAGAAATCAATCAAAACATAGGGTTATGGATTTTTCACAGGGGGTGATGGAGAAACTTCGCCGGGGAATCGTCGATGGTTGCCGAAAAGACGGCAGCGCATGGAATCCCCACACGCAACGCGAACAGAGCCCTATCCGCTCCTAGACCGCCGCCTCGCCCGTCTCGCCGGTGCGGATGCGCACCACCTGGTCGACGTTGCTGACGAAGATCTTGCCGTCGCCGATCTTGCCGGTGCGGGCGGACTTGACGATGGCGTCGAGGGCGGCTTCCGCCATGGCGTCGGCCACCACCAGCTCGATCTTCACCTTGGGCAGGAAATCCACCACGTACTCGGCGCCGCGATACAGCTCGGTGTGACCCTTCTGGCGGCCGAAGCCCTTCACCTCGGTGACGGTGAGGCCGGACACCCCCAAAGTGGACAAGGCCTCGCGCACCTCGTCGAGCTTGAAGGGTTTGATGATGGCTTCGATCTTCTTCATGGGGGTCTCCTAGAACGGGGCCTTGTAGCGGTTGGTGATGGGGTAGCGGCGGTCGCGTCCGAAGCCGCGCGGCGTGATGCGGATGCCCGGCGGCGCCTGGCGGCGCTTGTATTCCGAGCGGTCGATGAGGCGTACCACGTGGCGTACGTCGGCCTCGGCGAAGCCGGCCGCGACGATGTCGCGCGGCGCCATGTCCTGCTCCACGTAGCGCTCCATGATGGCGTCGAGGATGTCATAGGGCGGCAGGCTGTCCTGATCGCACTGGTCGGCGCGCAGTTCGGCGCTGGGCGGCCGCGTGATGATGCGCTCCGGAATCACCGGCGAGACGGTGTTGCGGTAGCGGGACAGGCGCCAGACCAGGGTCTTCGCCACGTCCTTGAGCACCGCGAAGCCGCCGGCCATGTCGCCGTAGAGGGTGGCGTAGCCGCTGGCCATCTCGCTCTTGTTGCCGGTGGTCAGCACCAGCGGGCCGAACTTGTTGGACAGCGCCATGAGCAGCACGCCGCGCACCCGGGCCTGGATGTTCTCCTCGGTCTGGTCGAAGGGCAGGTCGTCGAATTCGTCGGCCAGTTCTTCCAGAAAGACGTCGTACATGCGCTTGATGGGCTGCACGTCGTACTTCACGCCCAGGTTGTCGGCGAGCCGCTGGGCATCCTCCAGGCTGATGCCGGCGGTGAACTCGGAGGGCATCATCACCGCGCGCACCCGCTCGGCGCCCAGGGCATCCACCGCCACCGTCAGGGTGAGGGCGGAATCGATGCCGCCGGACAGGCCCAGGATGGCGCCGGGAAAACCGTTCTTCACCACGTAGTCGTGCACGCCGACCTCCAGGGCCTTGTACACCGAGGCTTCGCACGCGGGCAGGGGGGTGATCTCGCCGCGGGCGACGCCGTCGGCCAGTTCGACGATGTGCAGCCCCTCGTCGAAGGCGGGGAACTGCGCGGTGACGGTGCCCGCCGCGTCCATGCAGAAGGAGGTGCCGTCGAACACCAGTTCGTCCTGGCCGCCCACCATGTTGACGTAGACCAGCGGCAGGCCGCACTCGGCGATGCGTGCGCGCGCCACATCGAAACGTTCCTGCTGCTTGTTCATGTGGAAGGGCGAAGCGTTCGCCACCAGCAGCACCTGGGCACCGGCTTCGCGGGCCTGCGTGGCCGGGCCGGGTTCCCAGATGTCGGCGCACAGGTTGACGCCGAAATGCACGCCGGCGCATGCGAACACGCAGGCCTCGGTGCCGGCCTGGAAGGTGCGCAGCTCGTCGAACACCGAATGGTTGGGCAGCTTCTGCTTGCGGTAGGTGGCGACGATGCCGCCATCGCGCAAAACCGAGGCCGCGTTGTAACGGTTTTCCCCCTCCATCAGCGGGTGGCCCGCCAGCACGCAGATCTCCGCTGGCAGTGCCGCCGCCAGGGCCGCCAGGGCGCGGGCGCATTCGGCATAGAAATCGGAACGCAGGGCCAGATCCTCCGGCGGATAGCCACACAGGGCCAGCTCCGGCGTGACCAGCAGTTCGGCGCCCGCTTCGACGGCCTTGCGGGCAAGGACGACGATGCGGCCGGCGTTGCCGTCGAGGTCGCCGACCACGGGATTCATCTGGGCAATAGCGATCTTCATGCGCGGATTCTATCCGCAAGGCCGCCGGGAACAGCAGGGGTCGGCACGCAGCCGGTCATAAAAGAAAGCCCCCGCGCGGGGGGCTGAGATGGGCGGCCGGCGGGAGGAGGTCGCCGGCCGGGAGCGCTGGAGGAGAGGCTCCTAGACCCTGAACTGGTTGAGAAGCTGTTCCAGTTCCTCGGCGAGGCGGGCCAACTGGCGGCTGGCTTCCTCGGTGTCGCGGGCATGGCCGGCGGCTTCCTGGGCCACCGAACCAATGTCGCCGATCTTGCGGCTGATGTTTTCGGCGACCTTGCTCTGTTCGCCCGAACCGCCGGCGATCTGCGCGTTCATGCGGTTGATGACGCCGACCGAGCCGGAGATGGTGGAGAGGGCGTTGGCGCTCTCGCGCACGCTGTTCACGCTGGATTCGGTTTTCTGCTCGGCGGTCTGGATGGCGCCCACGGCTTCCTGGGCGCGGCCCTGGACCTTGACGATGATGGTCTCGATTTCCTGGGTCGCGGACTGCGTGCGCTGCGCCAGGGTGCGCACCTCGTCCGCCACCACGGCGAAGCCGCGGCCCTGTTCGCCGGCGCGCGCCGCCTCGATGGCGGCGTTGAGGGCGAGCAGGTTGGTCTGTTCGGCGATCTCGCGGATGAGGCCGATGACGCGGCCGATGTCGCGGCTGTCGGTGTCCAGGCGCTGGATCACCCCCACCGCCTGTTCCAGTTGCTGCGACATGGCGGAGATCGCGTCCAGGGCCTGGGTGGCGGTGGCCGCGCCATCGCGCGCCTCGCCGTCGGCCTGGTTGGCGGCGGCCGCCGCCTCGCGGGTGTTTTGCGCCACCTCCTGCACGGTGCCGGCGAGCTGGTGCAGGGTGGCGGCCAGGAGTTCGGTATCGGCAAGCTGGCGTTGCACGCCGTTCTGGGTCTGGCTGGAGACGTCGACCAGTTGGCCGGCGACGCCGGCCAGGTGATGGGTGGCGCCGCGCACCTGCTCGATGATGCCGGCGAAGCGCCGCAGCATGTTGTTGAAGGCGATGCCCGCCTCGGCGATTTCGTCGCGGCCGCGCACGGGCACGCGCAGGGACAGGTCGGACTGCTCCTCGATGCGCCGCATGAAATCGGTGAGATGGCGCACCGGCTGGGCGACGACGCGGCCAAAGGCGACCGACAGCAGACCCATGCCGATGAGGAACAGGGCCAGGTGGATGGCCAGGCTTTGCAGGCCGGAATTGCGGATGCGCGCATCCACCGGCGCCAGGTCGTAGGTGATGCGCACCGCGCCCAGCACACTGCCGGCGGGCACGCTGTGGCAGCCCATGCAATTGACGCCGCGGGTCTGCTCGGTGGCCTTGTAGGGGCGGATGATGACGAGGCGGCGGCCTGCCTCGGCCTGCTCGAAGCGCACGATCTCCTCGCCTCCGAGGGCGGCGCGGTCGAGGTCGTCGCGGGCCTGTTCACCCTCCTTGCCGGGACCGTATTGGCCGGTGATGCCCTCGCCGCGGATGACCCGCGCCTCCAACACATTGGTCTGGCCGGCCACCTGTTTCTTTAACTCCTCCCGGGTATCCATGCCGCCGGTCAGCATCAGCTTGTTGAGGCCGTCGAAATAGCCGTCGGCCAGATCCTTCACCTTGTCGGTGGTGAATGCCTCGGCCAGATTGTTTTCGCTGTAATGCGAGTGGATCAGCGAGGCGGTCAGCAGGACCAGGAAGAGCAGGGCGGTGAAGGCCATGATCTTGGCGGTCACCGTGCCGGTGATGGTGTTCAGTCCCAATCGGGTCTCCAGGGGAGGCTTGAGTGATGCCGCGATAACGGCAGCAGGGCCGCCGAACTTGAGTTGTCCGCTCAGGCCAGGATTTCCGCCCAGCGTTTCTCCAGGCGTTTCACCGACACCGGCTCCGGCGTCTTCAACTCCTGGGCGAACAGGGAGACGCGCAATTCCTCCAGCCGCCAGCGGAAATCCTCCAGTTCCGGCGTGACACCGCCGGCCTCCTCCTGGCGTTTGCGGCGGGCCTGGTACTGGGTGAGCAGCGGCGCCATGGCACGCATGTGCTGGGTGTCACGCGCCGGGTGGCTGGCCAGCTTGTCCAGGCGCCGCTGCATGGCGCGCAGGTAGCGCGGCAGGTGGAGCAGCAGCTCCGGCGGCAGTTGTGCGATGAAGCCGGGGAAGACCAGGCCGCGCAGTTGTTCGCGCAGGTCCGTCAGCGTTTCCCTGGCCGCATTGGGCTTGGCCAGGAACTGGCTGAGGCGATGCGCGTGCTCCAGGCATTCGGCAGCCAGCCGCGCAGTTTCGCGTGCCGCCTCGGGCAGCCGGGCGCGCGCCGTCTGCGCGGCGCTTTCGAAGGCGGTCTGCCGACGCAGTTCGGCCGGATCTCCGGCCAGGGCGGAACGGACGGCGGCGAAGAGGACGTCGCGGCTCAGGGCCTCGGCGGACAGTGACTTGTCCAGCATCAGATAGTGCAGGGCGGCGCCCTTCAGGCGCTGGGCCAGGTCCTTCTCGGTCTGCTTCAGCAGGTCGGGGAAGTTCTGCCAGACCAGGCGGCAGACGCCGCGCCGGTGTTTTTCCCGCGCCACGGCAGGACTGTCCAGCAGGCGCAGGCGGATGCCGCCGGCCTCTTCCACCAGGCTGGGAAACGCCGCCACCTGGCGGCCGCCGCTCTGGATTTCGACCCGCTCCGGCAGATCGCCGAAGTCCCAGCGCGTGATGTCCTCGCGCTCGCCGGGGGCGGCGGCCTGGCGCAGGCTCTCGCTGGCCTGGCCGCCCAGTTGCCGGCGCAGGGCGGAGAGGTCGCGGCCTTCCGCGAGGATGCGGTTTTGGCTGTCGAGCACCCGGTAGTTCATGGCCAGGTGCGGCGGCAGCGCCTCCGGCCGCCAGGCGTCGCGGGGGATGGGCTGGCCGGTGGCGCGGGTGAGGAAGTCGGCCAATGCGTCCTGGAGAGTGGAAAGTGGGGAGTGGAGAGTGGGAGTTGAACGGTTTTCCCCACTTCCCACTCCCGACTTCCCGCTTGCCAGCGCCGCGGCGGCGGCGCGGGCGAACTCTGGCACCGGCACGAAGGCGCGGCGGATGGACTGGGGCAGGACCTTGATGAGGGCGGCGATCTTTTCCTCCAGCAGGCCCGGCACCAGCCATTCGCAAGGAGTGGCGGGCACCTGGTTGAGGGCGGCGAGGGGAACCAGCAGGGTGACGCCGTCGTCCTCGGCGCCCGGGTCGAAGCGGTAGGCGAGGGGAAAGCGCACGCCGGAGAGGTCCAGTTCCGGCGGGAAGTCGGCGGCGTCGGCGCCACGCTGATCGAGCAGGTCGGCGCGGGACAGGTGCAGCAGGCGCGGCGATTTCGCCTCCGCCTCACGGCGCCACTTCTCGAAGGCAGCGCCGTTGTGGATGCCTTCCGGGATGCGGTCGTCGAACCAGCGGAACAGGGTTTCCTCGTCCACCGCGACGCGGGCGTTGCGGGAGCGGTGGGCGAGGTCGTCGATCTCCTCCAGCAGCTTGCGGTTGTGCAGGAAGAAGGGCGCGCGGCACTCGTACTCGCCCTCCACCAGGGCGCCGCGGATGAAGAGTTCGCGCGACTTCACCGGGTCGATGGGGCCGTAATGCACCTTGCGTCCGTTCACCACCGGCAGGCCGTAGAGCGTGGCGCGCATGCTCGCCGCCACGTGCGCGGGCTTCTTCGCCCAATGCGCATCGGCATAGCTCACCTTGAGCAGGTGGCGCGCGGCGTGTTCGATCCATTCCGGCTCGATCTTCGCCACCGTGCGGGCATAGACCCGGCGCGTCTCGACGATCTCGGCGGCCATGACCCACTTGGGCTTTTTCTTGACGCCGGAGCCGGGAAAGAGGGCGAACTTCATGTCGCGGGCGCCGAGATAGACGCCGTCCTCGGTGAGCATGCCGAGGTTGCCGAGCAGGCCGGGCAGGAGGGCCTGGTGCAGAGGGGCGTATTGGTGAAGGGGGAAGGGTGAAGGGTGAAGGGTGGGCGCGGCCTCCTGGTTTTCACCCTTGACCCTTCCCCCTTCCCCCTTTACGTCCTGCCCCTTTACCTCCTCTTTCCCTTCCACCCTCCATCCGAGCTCCTTCACCTGGGTACTCAACTGCCCGAACACATCCCGCCATTCCCGCACCCGGTTGGGGGAGAGGAAGTCGGCTTGCAGGGCCTCGCGGAACTTGCGCTGGGACTTGCGGTGGACGTTGAGCTGGTCGATGTGCCGCCAGAGGTTGAGCAGGCTGACGAAATCCGAGTTCTCGTCGACGAAGCGCCTGTGCTTATGGTCGGCGGCCTCCTGGCGTTCCAGGGGGCGGTCGCGCGGGTCCTGCACCGAGAGATAGGCGGCGATGACCAGCATCTCGGCCAGGCAGGCCTTGTCGCGGGCGGCGATGAGCATGCGGCCGATGCGCGGGTCGACGGGCAGGTGGGCGAGTTGTTGGCCGATGGAGGTCAGGTGGCCGGCCTCGTCCAGGGCGCCCAGCTCGACGAGCAACTGCTGGCCGTCGCGCACCCGCTTGGATTCCGGCGGGTCGAGGAAGGGAAAGGCGTCGATCTCCGGCAGGCGCAGGGACTTCATGCGCAGGATGACGCCGGCCAGGGAGGAGCGCAGCAGTTCCGGCGTGGTGTACTGGGGCCGTGACAGGAAGTCCTGCTCGTCGTAGAGGCGGATGCAGACCCCCGCCGCCACCCGGCCGCAGCGGCCGGCGCGCTGGTTGGCGGCGGCCTGGGCCACCTTCTCGATCTTCAGTTGCTCGATCTTGTTGCGCAGGGAATAGCGCTTCACCCGCGCCAGGCCGGCGTCCACCACGTAGCGGATGCCGGGTACGGTGAGCGAGGTTTCCGCGACGTTGGTGGCCAGCACGATGCGGCGGCCGCCGTGCGGCTGGAACACCTTTTCCTGCTCGGCCACCGACAGGCGGGCGAACAGGGGCAGGATTTCCGTGTGCGGCGGATGGTGCTTGCGCAGCGACTCCTGGGCCTCGCGGATCTCCCGTTCGCCGGGCAGGAAAACCAGGATGTCGCCGGGGCCTTCGCGGGCGAGTTCGTCGACGGCGTCGAGCAGGGACTGGTCGAGATCGGGTTCTTCCTCCTGCTTGCTGCCACCCCCACCCCTGCCCTCCACCCTCAAGGGGGAGGGAGTGACGCCTCCACCCTTGAGGGGGGGAGGCGGGGAGGGGGGTGCGGGCGGTCGATAGCGCACCTCCACCGGATACGTCCTGCCCGACACTTCCACCACCGGCGCGCCGCCGAAGTAGGCGGAGAAGCGGTCCGCCTCCAGGGTCGCGGAGGAAATCACCAGCTTCAAGTCAGGCCGTCGCGGCAGCAGGGTTTTCAGGTAGCCCAGCAGGAAATCGATGTTGAGGCTGCGCTCGTGCGCCTCGTCCAGGATCAGGGTGTCGTAGTTGCGGAATTCTGGGTCGGACTGGGTTTCCGCCAGCAGGATGCCGTCGGTCATGACTTTGATGCGGGACTCCGGCCCCACCTGGTCGGTGAAGCGCACCTGCCAGCCCACCAGGCCGCCCAGGCGCGTCTTCGTCTCCTCGGCGATGCGCGCGGCCACGCTCTTGGCGGCGATGCGGCGGGGCTGGGTCATGCCGACGCGGCCCCCGCCTTGGCCAACCCGGCCACGCCCGGTGGCGAGGGCGATCTTCGGCAACTGGGTGGTCTTGCCGGAGCCGGTCTCGCCGCAGACGATGACTACTTGGTGGCCGAGGAGGGCGGCGGCGATGTCCTCGCGGCGGGCGCAAACGGGCAGGTGCTCGGGGAAGGCGAGCTCGGGTATCGTGATGGCTGGTTCGAACATGGGGCGCCGTTTTAGCATGAATGGCAGGAGCTTGGCCGGGATCGGGTTGTTCTGCATGCTGTGGGCCTACGCGGCGGGCCCGGCGGCAAGCGCGCCGCTTTGCGTGCACGCCCTCTGCCTGCCCGAGGACGCCGCCTGGCGGCGGGGCAGCGCCGACCAGGAAACCACCGACGACGCCTTCATCCTCGAACGCGCGGCGGAGCCGGAGAATCTCTTGCAGGTCGTCGTGCTGCGGACGGCGCCGGTCGTGCGCGGCGACGCCGACGCCTACTACGACCGCCTCACCCGCTTCTGGCATGCCAATTACGGCAAGTCCGTGCTGGTGTACTGGCAGGAAGCCGACGGCGCGCGCTGGCGCGGCCTGCGCCGGCCCGCCCAGGAGCAGGGCATGGGGGTCTTCCAGCTGGTCACCGTCCACGCTGGCCGCGCCTACAGCCTGCTGGTCTTCGTGCCGGGCACGGCGACCACGCTGCCGGCGCCGGCCCGGCAACTGCTCGACGGCATCCGTTTCGCCGCCGGCGAGCCAAAACCAACCCAAGCGAGCCAAGCCCCCCGCACCTCGACCCAGGCGCCCCCCGAGCGCTGGTTGCGCACGCACGCCTACCGCGCGCAAGTCGCCGCCGAGGAGTTGGAGCAGCGGACCGTGGCGGAGGTCCGCCACCTGGGGGACGGCATGCTCACCGGCCATGGCCTGCGCTATGGGGAATCCGGCGTCGAATGGTTCATGGACGGTTATGTCTGGCGCGACGCCAGCGAGAATTCGGCGCGCTCGGCCTGGGAGGTGCGCGGGACCCTGCGCGTGGAGGCGCCGGCGGAATGGAGCGACACGGCGCCATGGAGCCTGAGCCTCAGCCTGCCGGAAGGACAGGAGCCGGTGTCGGCGCGTCAGAGCACGCGAGTCCTCTGCGGCCACCGCGACGCCCTGCGCGCGGCGCTGGAACGCCTCGGCCGCGGCGACACCACGGCCGTGCAAGGCCTGGCCTCGGATTGCGCCACGGCCGCGATCCCGCTCGGCCCCACTGTCCTGCGCGGCGAGCCGGGCAAGACCACCAGCGCCACCTGGCAACTGCCCGCCCCGACGCTGAAGGCGGGTGCCGGCCAGGGCGAGGAAGCCAGCGTTGGGCTGGTCGAAGTCTTGATGGAAACCGAACCGGGGCGCCGCTTGCCGGGGGACGCGCTGATCGGCGGTGTGCGCCTGTACTTCGTCTACGAACCCGCCGCGCCGCAATAACCCAGGTAGCGCATCCGGCGGATTACACCCTGACGGGTGCAAGCGCCTTCGGCTAATCCGCCCTACTCGCTACTCGCTACTCGCTACTCACTACTCACTACTCGCTACTCTCTACTTGCCCATCAGATAGCGACGGTCGTCGAAGGTGGCGACCCAGGCGGGCTTGTAGACCACCATCAGGGTGATCAGCATGCCGGTGGCGAAGGCTTCGCTCCAGGCGATGAGCAGGTAGTAGGGCAGGTATTCCTCCAGCAGGTAGTCCAGGCCATAGGCCCCCGCCGCCGCCAGGAAGGCGGTGGACGCCAGGCCGACGGCGGCGATGGCGAGGGCGGCGCCGAAGAAGGCGTTAAGGAAGACGTAGATGAAGAAGTGATTGGGCAGCTTGCGGTCGATGAGCCGGAACAGCAGCCATGACACCGCCACCGGCACCGCCCCCATGATCAGCCAGTTGGCGGCGAAGCTGGCGTATTCGCCCCGCCACAGCGAGATCGCGGCGGTGACCAGGGCCAGCGCCAGCAGCGCGAACAGGGGACGGAACATGAGGGTGAGGGCGGTGGCGCCCAGCAGATGGAAGCTCAGGCCCGGCTTGACGCCGGTCTTGATCAGCCAGAGCCCCAGCACCGCGACGGTGGCGGCGAGGAAGATGTTGAGGTTGCCGGCGTCGCGCAGCATGCCCCAGCCCGCGCGCAGGGCGACAAGAAGACCGAGCAGGAGGGCGGGCACCCAGACGCCCCAGAGCAGGGAATGCGGCAGGTTGGCGGAAATAAGGTCCATATTCGGCCTCGGCTACAATGACCCGATTCTAAACGGCACCACGACTTGCCCATGCGCCTCGCCCTGTTCGACCTGGACAACACCCTGCTGGCCGGCGACTCCGATTTCGAATGGGCCCAGTTCCTCATCGAGAAGGGCGTGCTCGACCGCGAGGTCTACGAGGCCCGCAACCAGGCGTTCTACGATCAATACAAGGCCGGCAGCCTGGATATCCTCGAATTCCTGGATTTCCAGTTGAGGCCGCTGGCGCGCCACCCGCGCACCCAGCTCGACATCTGGCACCGGGAATTCATGGCGCGCCGGATCGTGCCCATGGTCGCCGCCGGCACCCCGGAACTGCTGCGTCGGCACGCCGACCACGTGTGTGTGATCGTCACCGCCACCAACAGTTTCGTCACCGCGCCCATCGCCGCCCATCTGGGCGTGCCGCACCTGATCGCCACCGAGCCGGAAGTGGTGGGCGGCGAGTTCAGCGGCAGGCCCTACGGCACGCCGTCCTTCAGGGAGGGCAAGGTGGCACGCCTGGAGCAATGGCTGACGGAGCGCGGAAGGACCTGGGCGGACGTGGAGGAAAGCTGGTTCTACAGCGATTCCCTCAACGACCTGCCCCTGTTGCAGCGGGTACATCACCCCGTGGCGGTGGACCCGGACCCCACCCTGAAAGCCCATGCCGAGCAGAGGGGGTGGCCGGTCATCAGTCTTCGCCCTGGTCAAGAAGTCGGCTGATTCCACCTTGTGTTCGTGTTGCGGCCGCTTTAGGATGCTCTATAAGGAGTCGCTTATCCGCTGAGGAGCGGCTTGCGGGCGATCTCCCCACATCCTTCCGACCGGACTTTTTTGAGGGGAATCTCATGCGTCTGCGTTCTTCCTTGCTCGCCCTGGCTCTGGGCCTTGCCGCTTTCGCCGCCCAGGCTTCCGAACCCATCGTCATCAAGTTCGCCCACGTGGTGGCGAAGAACACGCCCAAGGGCAAGGCGGCGGATTACTTCAAGCAGCGCGCCGAGGCGCTGACCAAGGGCGCGGTGAAGGTGGAGGTGTACCCGAACAGCACCCTGTACAAGGACAAGGAGGAGATGGAGGCCCTGCAGCTCGGCGCGGTGCAGTTGCTGGCGCCGTCACTGGCCAAGTTCGGCCCCCTGGGCGTGAAGGAATTCGAGGTCTTCGATCTGCCCTACATCTTCGACAACTACCAGGAACTCAATAAGGTCACGCAGGGCCCCATCGGCCGCGAACTGCTCAACCGCCTGGAACCCAAGGGCGTCAAGGGCCTGACTTTCTGGGACAACGGCTTCAAGTCCTTCTCGGCGAACAAGCCGCTGAAGACGCCGGCTGATTTCCGCGGCCTGAAGATGCGCATCCAGTCCTCCAAGGTGCTCGACGCGCAGATGCGCGCCCTCGGCGCGCTGCCCCAGGTGATGGCCTTCTCCGAGGTCTACCAGGCCCTGCAGACCGGCGTGGTGGACGGCACCGAGAATCCCATCTCCAACCTCTACACCCAGAAGATGCACGAGGTGCAGAAGCACCTGTCGCTGACCGAGCACGGCTACCTGGGCTACGCGGTGATCACCAACAAGAAGTTCTGGGAGGGCCTGCCCGCCAACATCCGCGCGCAGCTCGAGCAGGCCATGAAGGAATCCACCGAGTACGCCAACAAGATTGCCAAGCAGGAGAACGACGAGTCCCTGGAGGCGGTGCGCAAGTCGGGCAAGACCACGATCTACACGCCCACCGCCGCCGAGAAGGCCGCCTTGAAGAAGGCCCTGGTGAGCGTCCACGAGAAGATGGATGACCGCCTGGGCGTGGAGATGGTGCAGCGCATCTACAAGGAAACCGGCTTCGATCCGTCCAAGCTGTAAGCCCCGGCTTCACCCACAAACCGACCGCGTCCCCTCGCCCGCGTCCATCCAGGCCCAGCCTGGATGGTGTCCATCCGGGTGAGGGTGCCGGACACAGCCTCGGGATGCCGCCATGTTCATGAAGATCCTCGATCACCTGGAGGAGATCTTCATCTCCCTCCTCATCGGCGCCGCCACGCTGATCACCTTCACGGCGGTGGTGCACCGCTACCTCGCCAGTTCCAACTGGATTCCCTCCGAGGCCGTGCAGGACTGGCTGATCCAGCTCAACCTGGCCTGGGCGCAGGAACTGACCATCATCCTGTTCGTGTGGATGGCCAAGTTCGGCGCGGCCTACGGCGTGCGCACCGGCATCCACGTCGGCGTCGACGTGCTCATCAACCAGTTGAGCGACCGCAAGCGCGGTGTCTTCATCGTCATCGGCCTGCTCGCCGGCGCCTTCTTCACCGGCGTCATCGCGGTCCTCGGCGCCCATTTCGTCTGGGAGAACGGCGCCCATTACGCCTGGCTGACCTGGCGCGGCCTGGATGTCGGCGACATCCCCGAGGGACCCACCACCCCGGACCTGGAATGGCCCACCTGGATCGTCTATTCGGCGATTCCCCTGGGTTCCTCCCTGATGTGCTTCCGCTTCCTGCAGGTGACCTGGAGCTTCCTGCGCACCGGCGAACTGCCGCACCACGACCACGGCAAGGTGTCCGGGGTGGAGGATGAGGCGACACCGCCCAAACCCGGCGAAGATGACCGCATCTACCGCATGGACGACGCTCTGCACCCGCACGAACTGAAAGAACCCCTGCTGGGCGAGGAAAGCAAGGACGCGGACAAGGAGAAGCGGCCATGACCGAACTGATCATCTTCGGCCTGCTGGCCGTGCTCATGCTCACCGGCATGCCGATCTCCATCGCCCTCGGCCTGACGGTGCTGACCTTCCTCTATACCCTGACCCAGGTCCCCATCGACGCGGTGGCCTTGAAGCTGTTCACCGGCATCGAGAAGTTCGAGATCATGGCCATCCCGTTCTTCATCCTGGCCGGCAACTTCCTTACCCACGGTGGTGTGGCCAAGCGCATGATCCGCTTCGCCACATCGCTGGTGGGGCACTGGCACGGCGGTCTCGGCCTCGGCGCGGTGGTGGCCTGCGCCCTGTTCGCGGCGGTGTCCGGCTCCAGCCCGGCCACCGTCGTGGCGATCGGCTCCATCCTGCTGCCGGCCATGCTCAAGGCCGGCTATCCCAGGCGCTTCGGGGCCGGCGTGGTGGCCAGTTCCGGCGCCCTGGGTATCCTCATCCCGCCGTCCATCGTCATGGTGATGTACGCGGTGTCCACCAACAGCTCCATCGGCGCCCTGTTCATGGCTGGTGTCATCCCCGGCCTGGTGCTGGCTTCCATGCTGCTGTTCACCACCTGGTACCGCGCCAAGAAGAACGGCTATCCGCGCGAGCCGCGGGCCACCTGGGGGCAACGCTGGAAGGCCTTCCGCGAGGCCATCTGGGGGCTGATGCTGATCATCGTGGTGATGGGCGGCATCTATTCCGGCCTGTTCACGCCCACCGAGGCGGCGGCGATGAGCGCGGTCTACGCCTTCATCGTGGTGGTGTTCGTGTACCGGGACTTCTCCATCCGCGACGTGCCCAAGGTGCTGCTGGCCTCGGCCAACATGAGCGCCATGCTGCTGTACATCATCACCAACGCGGTGCTGTTCTCCTTCCTGCTGACGCACGAGAACATCCCGCAGCAGATCTCGGACTGGCTGATGACCAGCGGCCTCGGCGTGGTCGGCTTCCTGCTGGCGGTGAACATCCTGCTGCTGCTCATGGGCAACTTCATGGAGCCGTCTTCCATCATCCTCATCACCGCGCCCATCCTGTTCCCCATCGCCATGGCCCTGGGCATCGATCCGGTGCATTTCGGCGTGATGATCACGGTGAACATGGAGATCGGCATGATCACGCCGCCGGTGGGCCTCAACCTGTATGTGGCGAGCGGCATCAGCAAGCTGGGCCTGACCGAGATGTCCATCGCGGTGTGGCCGTGGCTGCTCACCATGCTGGTGTTCCTGATGATCGTCACCTACTACCCGCCCCTGTCGCTGTGGCTGCCGCGCACGCTGGGCATGATGTAGCAAGCTGATCGGACCGCCGCCGCCCGACCGGAAGCGCTCGGGCGGCGGCAAGGTTCTGCTTGTGATCCGTGCCGGCGGGTCTAGGATCAATCATCGCTCCCGCATCGAGGATGTCTTCGTCATGTCATCGCGCGCAACCCTGTTCGCCCTGCTGCTGGCACTCGCCGCCTGCGCCACTCAGGCGGCCGAGCCCATCGTCATCAAGTTCTCCCATGTGGTGGTCCCCGACACGCCCAAGGGCAAGGCCGCCGAATATTTCAAGAAACTGGCCGAGGAGCGCAGCCGCGGCCGGGTCAGGGTGGAGGTGTATGCCGCCGGCCAGCTCTACCAGGACCGCACGGAAATGGAGGCGCTGCGCCTGGGCGCGGTGCACATGCTGGCACCGTCCCTGGCCAAGTTCGGGCCCCTGGGCGTGCACGCCTTCGAGCTGTTCGATCTGCCCTATATCTTTCCCAACCTGGAAACCCTGCACCGGGTGATGGACGGCGAAGTCGGCGCGCGGCTGTTCGCCATGCTGGCGGAACGCGGCGTCAAGGGCCTGGCCTATTGGGACAACGGCTTCAAGCAGATGAGCGCGAATACCCCCCTGCGCCGGGTCGAGGATTTCCAGGGCCTGAAGATGCGTATCCAGTCCTCGCGGGTGATCGAGGCGCAGATGCGCACCCTTGGCGCGCAGCCGCGGGTGATGGCGTTCTCCGACGCCCACGAGGCCTTGCGCCAGGGCGTGGTGGACGGCACCGAGAATCCTCTGTCGAATCTGGCCACGCAGCGCATGCACGAGGTGCAGAAGCACCTGACCCTTTCCGATCACGGTTACCTGGGCTACGCGGTCATCGTCAACAAGGCCTTCTGGGAAAGCCTGCCCGCCGATCTGCGCGCCATCCTGGAGGGGGCCATGCACTCCGCCACGGTGTACGAGCGCGGCATCGCCCAGGAGGAGAACGACGCCGCGCTGGCCCGCGTCAAGGCGGCCGGCACTACGCAAATCTATGTATTGCCCTACAAGGACCGCGTCATCTGGCAACAGGCACTGCTGCCCGTGCATCGCGCCTTCGAGGACAAGATCGGCCGCGACCTGCTGCAGGCCGTGTACCGCGTGGCCGCCGAGGTGGAGAAGGAGCGCGCCGCGCGGCCCGATGCGGCGACCCCCAAGGACAAACCCGGCCCCGTCCGGCCCCGGCCCGCGCGCCGCTGAGCCGCCGTCCGGCTGGCGGGGCCTCGCTGCGGCCGCAGAGCCAATACAGAGTATTGAACTAAGCAAGGCCGCTGGCTTTGACAAGCATATAAGCAGATACTAACGTCCAATTAAAGCCTCCCGCCGCCGGTCATCACGACGCCGACGCTGCCGACATCTCCGGCGGCCGTGCATTTCCTCCCTTACGAGGAGTTGATCGTGAACGCGGCAACCAGAGTTCCCTCCGCCTCCGGCCGTCCCGGCTTTCTCGGTGAAGTCATGGACAGGACGCCGGGCGACAACCGCCTCGACCTCTGCATCCAGTGCGGCTCCTGCGGCGGTTCCTGTCCGGCCGGGCGGGAGATGGAGCACACCCCGCGCCGGCTGTTCGCGCTGATCCGCGCCGACGAGCGGGAACAGGTGCTGCGCAGCAACGCGCCCTGGTACTGCGTGTCCTGCTACTACTGCACCGTGCGCTGTCCGCAGGAGGTGCACATCACCGAGCTGATGTACACGCTGAAGGCCATGGCGATCGAGGCGGGGCTCTTCCACGACACCTCGCTGCCGGATTTCTCCGAGACCTTCGTCGACTACGTGGAGAAATACGGCCGCAGCTTCGAACTCGGCATCGCCACCCGCTTCAACCTGCGCCATCACCCGCTGAGCCTGACCGGCATGGCGCCCCTGGGCTTAGGCATGCTGAAACGCGGGCGCATGGACCTGACGCCGCACAAGATCGACAACATGGCGCAACTGACAGCCATCCTCGACAAGGCCAAGGCGCTGGAAAGGGGGCTGCAATGAAAGCGCTGTTCTATCCCGGCTGTTCCATGCAGAAAAATGCGCGGCCCTATCTGGATTCGTTGCAGGCGATCAGGGAGGACATCAACCTGGAACTCCAGGAAATCCAGGACTGGAACTGCTGCGGCGCCACCGAGTACATGTCGGTGCACCGCGTCGCCGCGCATGCCCTGGTCGGCCGCAACCTGGCCCTGGCGCGGGAACAGGCGGGGGACACCGACCTGCTTACGGCGGGCTGCAGCGCCTGCTACCTGAACCTGGCGAAGACCGACAACCAGATGCGCGAAGACGCCGGCCTCAAGGACACGGTCAACCAGGCCCTGGCGGCGGGCGGCCTGGAGTATCAACCCGGCGCCATGAAGGTGCGCCATCTGCTCGACCTGGTCTGCCACGACATCGGCTACGAGGCGGTGAAGGCCAGGGTGGTGAAGCCGCTGCACGGCCTCAAGGTCGCGGCCTACTACGGCTGCCAGGTGGTGCGCCCGGATTACGACGGCCGCTGGGACAACCACGAGCACCCCACCTCCATGGACAAGCTGCTCGCCGCCCTCGGCGCCGAACCGGTTGACTGGGCGCTGAAGACCCAGTGCTGCGGCGGCCACATGACGGTGATCGGCCCGGACGTCGCCTTCGGCTTGATCCGCCGCCTGATCCACGGCGCCCAGGAGGCCGGCGCCGACCTGGTGGTGACCCTGTGCCCCATGTGCCAGTTGAACCTGGACGCCTACCAGGTGGAGATGAACAAGCACTTCCACACCGACTACCGCGTGCCGGTGCTGTATTTCACCCAGTTGATGGGCCTGGCCTTCGGCAAGAAAGCGAAGGAACTGGGCATCGGCAAGGAGTTCGTCGACGCCGCCCCGGCCCTGTCCAGGATCCAGGCCGAGGCGCCCAAGGTGGCGGAGGCCAAGCGCAAGCGCCGGCCGAAGCCTGGCGATGCGCTGCCCATGCCGGGGATGGAGTGAGGCATGGGCGCAACCCTACCCGATCGTCATTCCGGCGCAGGCCGGAATCCAGTCATTGAACCGTCGTCCTGGATACCGGCCTGCGCCGGTATGACGGCGGTTTTTCAGACAGGTGTCGCGCCATGACCGACAACAGCAAACCCGAAAGCCAGGAACGCATCGGTGTCTACGTCTGCCACTGCGGCACCAACATCGCCGGGGTCGTCGACGTCGAGTCGGTCGCCCGGTTCGCCGCCGAGGACCTGAAGGACCGCGGCGTCGTGCTGGCGCGCGACTACACCTTCATGTGCTCCGTGGCCGGCCAGGAGTTGATCGAGCAGGACATCCACGAGCAGCAACTGACCCGCGTGGTCGTGGCCGCCTGTTCGCCGCACCTGCACGAGAAGACTTTCCGCGGCGTCTGCGAGCGTTCCGGGGTGAACCCCTATCTGTCCGAGATGGCCTCCATCCGCGAGCACGTGGCCTGGGTGCACACCGACAAGGCGGCGGCGACGGCGAAGGCCAAGGCCATCGTCAGCGGCACCGTCGAGCGGGTGCTGAAGAACGACCCGCTGGAGGCCATCCGCGTGCCCATCGACGCCCAGACCCTGGTGGTGGGCGGCGGCATCGCCGGCATCCAGGCTGCCCTGGAGGTAGCCGAGGCGGGCTACGAGGTGGTGCTGGTGGAGCGCGAAGCTTCCCTGGGCGGCCACATGGCCCAGTTCGACAAGACCTTTCCCACCCTCGACTGCGCCGCCTGCATCCTGACGCCGAAGATGGCGGCGGCGGGCAGCCATCCGAAGATCCACCTGTTCACCTGGAGCGAGGTGGAGAAGGTGGAGGGCTTCGTCGGCAACTACACGGTGACGGTGAAGAAGAAGCCCCGCTACGTGGACGAGGACGTCTGCACCGGTTGCGGCATCTGCGTGGAGAAATGTCCGGTGCTGGTGGTGGACGACAAGTTCGAGGCCGGCATCGGCTACCGCAAGGCCATCTACTGGCCCTTCGCCCAGGCGGTGCCCAACCTGCCCGTGCTCGACCCGGACACCTGCACCTACTACGTGGGCGGCAAGGGGGGCTGCAAGGCCTGCGAGAAGTTCTGCCCGACGGTGCCCAACTCCATCAAGTTCGACCAGAAGGAGGAACGGGTCACCCTGCGCGTCGGCAACATCGTCCTGGCCACCGGCTGGGATCTGTTCGACGCCCGGCGCATCCCGCAATACGGCTACGGGCGCCTGCCCAACGTGTTCACCAACCTGGAACTGGAACGCATGTGCAACGCCGCCGGCCCCACGGGCGGCAAGGTGGTCATGCGCGACGGCAAGAGCACGCCGGAAACCGTGGGCATCGTCCACTGCGTGGGCAGCCGGGACCGCACCTACAACCGCCACTGCTCCGCCATCTGCTGCATGCAGAGCCTGAAGACGGCGCACCTGGTGAAGGAGCGCACCGGCGCCGAGGTCTACAACTTCTACATCGACATCCGCACGCCGGGGAAGGAGTACGACGAGTTCTATCAGCGGGTGCTGGACGACGGCATTCATTTCGTGCGCGGCAAGGTGGCCGAGATCACCGACATTCCCTTCGATCCGGCCGAGGCGAGCCGCAATGGCGCTGGCACCCTCTACGTCCAGGTGGAGGACACCCTGGCAGGCATGCAGCGGCGCATCCCGGTAGACATGGTGGTGCTTTCCGCCGGCCTGGAACCGCGACGCGACAGCGCGGAAGTGGGCAAGACCTTCGGCATCGCCTGTTCCAGCAACGGCTGGTTCATCGAGAAGCACGCCAAGATGGACCCCATCGCCACCATGACCGAGGGCGTCTTCATCGCCGGCTGCGCCGCCGGCCCCAAGGACATCCCCGCCAGCGTCTCGCAAGGCTCGGCGGCGGCGGCGCGGGTGCTGAACTACATCCGCCAGGGCGAGCTGGCCCTGGAGCCGGTGCGCGCCAGTGTCCTCGCCGAACAATGTTCCGGCTGCCGCCTCTGCAACGGTCTTTGCCCCTTCAACGCGATTTCCTTCGACGCGGCGCGCAAGGTCACCGAGATCAACGCCGCCCTCTGCCAGGGCTGCGGCACCTGCGTCGCCGCCTGTCCAGCCGGCGCCATCCAGGGCACCGGCTTCAGCAACGCGCAGTTGTTCGCGCAGATCGAAGGCCTGTTGCGGGACTTCAGCCGAGTACCGGAGGTCGTATGAGTGATTCCACTTTCGAGCCGGTCATCATCGGCTTCACCTGCAACTGGTGCTCCTACCGCGCCGCCGACCTCGCCGGCACGGCGCGCATCAAGTATCCGCCCAACGTGCGCCTGATCCGCGTCATGTGCAGCGGCCGCATCGACCCGACCTTCGTGCTCAAGGCTCTGTCCGAGGGCGCCGACGGCGTGCTCATCGCCGGCTGCCACCCGGGCGAGTGCCATTACCTGGAACAGAACTACAAGGCTCTGCGGCGGCATCGCCTGTTGCAGAAGACCCTGGCCCAGTTCGGCATCGAACCTGCGCGGGTGCGCCTGACCTGGGCCAGCGCCGCCGAAGGTGCCTTGTTCGCCGAGGAGATCGCCGCCATGGTGAACGAGGTGAAAGCCCTGGGACCCCTCAACTGGCCGGCCCGGCCGTTGCCCGTGGCCACCGCGCCGGCGGAAATTCCCAAATTGAGCGAGGTGGCGGCGTGAACGGTTGGCGAAATCCCCCCCAGCCCCCCTTTAGGAAAGGGGGGAGTGTCGTTGTCGGTTGGCCGGGCGTTCCCCCCTTTGTAAAGGGGGGACAGGGGGGATTTGACCTCGCTCCTCAATCCCGCCACCGCTAACCAAGGACACCCCATGAGCAAACCCAAATTCGCCATGTACTGGGCCGCTTCCTGCGGCGGCTGCGAGATCGCGGTGCTCAACATCGACGAGAAGGTGCTGGACCTGGACGCCAATTTCGACGTGGCCTTTTGGCCGGCGGCCATGGACGCGAAGTACAAGGATGTGGAGGCCATGGAGGATGAATCCATCCTGGTCACCCTGTTCAACGGCAGCATCCGCACCGACGAGAACGAGCACCTGGCCAAGCTGTTGCGGAGGAAATCGAAAATCCTGGTGGCTTTCGGCTCCTGCGCCAACGAGGGCTGCATTCCCGGCCTTGCCAACCTGAGCCCGCGCGAACAGATCTTCGAGCGGGCCTACGAGAGTCCCAGTACCGAAAACCCCAATCACCTGCGCCCCCAGGCTGCTTGCCAGGTTCCCGAAGGCACCCTGACCCTGCCGCCCTTGCAAGCCGTGATCCGGACACTGGATCAGGTCGTCGAAGTGGATTACCACGTCCCGGGTTGCCCGCCGGAATCCCATCAGATCGCCGCCATCCTGGACGTGCTCATCCAGGTGGTGAAGGGCGAAGCCGAACTGCCCCCCAAGGGCGCGGTGCTGGGCGCCGGCAATTCCACCGTGTGCGACGAATGCGCCCGCAAGCGGGACGTGAAAGTCATCGACAAGCTCTCCCGCATCCAGGAACTGCCGCAACTGAACACCACCGACTGCCTGCTGGAGCAGGGCCTCCTGTGCGCCGGCCCGGCGACGCGGAGCGGCTGCAATTCCCGCTGCCCCAACGTGGGCGCGCCCTGCATCGGCTGCTACGGCGCCGCCCCCGGCGTGCTGGACCAGGGCGCCCGGCTGATGACCGCCATCGCCTCGGTGGTGGACGCGAATGAGCCGGAAGCCATCGACCGGGTGCTAAACGGCATCCCCGACCCGGCCGGCAGCTTCTACCGCTTCAGCCTGGCCCATTCCCTGTTGCGGGCGAACCGGGAAGCTTTGGCCGAGGAGCCGTAATTTCTCCCCTCCCCCGCAAGCGGGGGAGGGGCCGGGGGAGAGGGAAGCAAGACCAGGCATTCCCCTCTCCCTAACCCTCTCCCGCCCGCGGGAGAGGGGACCGAACGGAGAACGACATGCAACGCATCAGCATCGATCCCCTGACCCGTCTCGAAGGCCACGGCAAGATCGAGATCTTCCTGGACGACGCCGGCGACGTGGCCAACGCCTATCTCCAGGTGCCGGAACTGCGCGGCTTCGAGCGCTTCTGCGTGGGCCGCCCGGTGGAGGAGATGCCCACCCTCACCAACCGCATCTGCGGCGTCTGCCCCGAGGCCCACCACATGGCCGCCGCCAAGGCCGCCGACGCGGTCTACGGCCTGACGCCGCCCCCCGCTGGGCGCAAGCTGCGGGAGCTGCTGTACTCCGCCTTCTTCGTCGCCGACCACACCACCCACTTCTTCATCCTGGGCGGGCCGGACTTCATCATGGGCCCGGACACCCCGGTGGCGGAACGCAACATCCTGGGCGTCATCCGGAAGGTGGGCCTGGAGATCGGCGGCAAGGTGATCCAGGCCCGCAAGTACGGCCACACCACCGTGGAGATCATCGGCGGCCGCAAGGTCCACCCCTGCACCGCCGTCCCCGGCGGCATGACCAAGGTCCTCTCCGAAGCCGAGCGCCAGGAGATCGAGAAGATGGGGCGCTGGGCCGTGGAGTTCGGCCAGTTCGCCCTCCAGGCCTTCCACGACCTGGTGCTGGGCAACAAGGACTATCTGGACCTGATCCTGGGGGACGCCTACACCCACAGGACCTATTACATGGGCCTGGTGGACGCCAACAACAAGGTGAATTTCTACGACGGCAAGGTGCGGGTGGTCGGTCCGGACGGCAGCCTGCACGGCATGTATTCCGCCAACGAATACACCGACTGGATCACCGAACGGGTGGAGCCCTGGAGCTACCTGAAATTCCCCTACCTGAAGAAGGTGGGCTGGAAGGGCTTCGTGGACGGCCCGGATTCCGGGGTCTACATGGCCACGCCGCTGTCCCGCCTGAATGTTTCCGACGGCATGGCCACGCCGCTCGCCCAGGCCGAATACGAGAAGTTCGTCGCCACCCTGGGCAAGCCCGCCCACAGCCGCCTGGCGATCCACTGGGCACGCCTCATCGAGCTGCTCTACGCCGCCGAGCGCTGGGTGGAACTGGCCACCGATCCGGAGATCACCTCGCCCGAGGTGCGCGCGTTGCCCACGAATCCGCCGACGGAAGGCATCGGCATCGTCGAGGCGCCGCGCGGCACGTTGACCCACCACTACCGCACCGACGAGCGCGGCCTGCTCAGCATGGTCAACCTGGTGGTCGGCACCACCAACAACAACGCCGCCATGGGCATGTCCATCAAGAAGGCGGCGCAGTCCTTCATCAAGGCCGGCACGGTGGTCACCGAGGGCCTGCTGAACCGCATCGAGATGGCCTACCGCGCCTACGACCCCTGCCTGGGCTGCGCCACCCATGCCCTGCCGGGCAAGATTCCGCTGCAGGTCAGCATCCACGACGCGACGGGGGAGGTGATAGAGGTGCTGCGCGGATGACCGCCACCACCCTGGTCGTCGGTCTCGGCAATCCCATCCTCGGCGACGACGGAGTGGGCTGGCGGGTGGCGGAAAGGGTGCGCGAGGCGGTCGACGATCCCGAGGTGGATGTGCTGTGCCTTTCCCTGGGCGGACTGTCGCTGGTCGAGCACCTGGCCGGCTATCGCCGGGCGATCATCGTCGATGCCATGACCACCGGCGCCGCGCCCGGCAGCCTGCACCGCTTCGCCGCCCGCGACTTGGACGAGCTGGGTGTGCAGCACACCGCCTCCGTGCACGACCTGAGCCTGCGCTCCGCCCTGGTCTTCGCCCGGGAGTCGGGCCTGGATTTGCCGGAGGACATCCGCGTGGTCGGCGTCGAGGCGCGGCCGGAGTTCGAATTCGGCGAAAGCCTGGGCGAGGCGGTGAGCCGCGCGGTTCCGCTCGCGGTCGCCGCGGTGCTGGATGCCTTGCAAGCCTGAGACGGTCCGCGTGTCGACTTGATCAAAGGTAAGCCCTTGGCTTGTCCGCGCCGGTCGATGCTCTATCATCACCGGCTAATATTTCCGAGCCACCCCTTCCACAGGCCCCGCCATGCAGTCCGGTTCCCGCGAAATCGTCACCCCCTTCCGCCCCATTCCCCTCGACGTGCCCGAGGGCATGAAGCCCAACGAGTTCTTCAACAGCACCGAGAACCTCAACGACCTGGTGCACAACAACGGCCTGCTGCAGAACCCGGAAGGGCTGCTGCTCTACCGCAAGGCCCTGGGCCATAGCAACGAGTTCGACACTTCGATCATCTACAACACCTCGCGCTCCATCCTCGACCCCCTCGGCCGCCCGGTGCGGCGCACGCAGGTGCCGGAGGCGGTGAAGAACGTGTGGAACCGGATGAACCAGATCCTGTTCGACTACATGCTGGAACAGTATCCGGACCCGGACAGACATTTGGTCCTCGCCGGCGAGGCCAGCCTCGACGCCACCTGGCCGCTGACTTCGCCGGGCGTGCCCAGCATCCGCATGCTGCACAACCACTTCATCGTCTTCGACAAGCAGGCGCTGCGCGACGCCCCCCTCGCCGATGCCAGCAATCCCAACCTCACCGACGGCGGCCAGCATTCCCTGTTCCAGCAATACATGCGCGACGTCTATCGCGCCTTCTTCGACGAGCTGGACCTGGAAATCCTGCGGCCCTGCACGCCGGGTTCCTGCAAGATCGCCATCACCGGCTATCCGCAGGGTCTGCCGAGCTGGGAAGTGACCGGCGACGCCGATTCGCTCAAGGAAGTCCGCTTCTGGAAGGAATACGACACCATCCTCAAGGGCTTCATCGACTTCTATCGCGCCTTCTTCAGCCAGGTCTCCACGCGCAACGCGCCCCTGCCCAGAGACATCTACTTCCCGGCCCTGGTCGAGGAAAAGCTCCAGTTCAACAACGACTTCCTGAAGTCCGCCAAGATGGTGCGCGACCGCTGCATCAAGGACGCCAAGTACGCCAATTCCATCCGCTGGCAGCCCGCCTTCAAGCAACTCATCTACCGCAACGACGCCGGCAAATTGATCGTCACCATCAGCCAGAACTCCATCGGCAATGCCATCACCGAACTGCTCGGCGTGGTCGTCAAGCGCGTGCCGGATGCCGAGGCCTACGGCCAAGCCGAGCCCGCCCTCATCGAGAAGCTGCTGGAGGCGCGTCGCCGCCTGGTCGATGCCGATCTGGGCGAGGGCATCGCCACGCCGCACTGGGGCACGTGACGTTTGCCCCGCAGCGGGGCTATATTTCCGCGTAATCAACAAGAAGAAGGTAAGCCCCCATGATGCAGCCCTCGGATGCCTCCGCACAGGAGGACGCGCCGGGACAGGGTTTGGGCTCGGCATCGCCGAGCCATACCGAACTGTCCCGCCAGACCGCCCGCCTGAACGCCCTTTGGCGCCAGGCCACCCGCCATGACCTCGGCGACGCCGAGCGTTCCCGCGCCATCCTGCGCGAGGCAGCCCTCGCCCTGGGCATGGATCTGGCGGTGCTGGGCGAATTCAACGAGCACTACCGGGTGCGGACGGCACACGATCCCCTGGATATCCTGCCCGAGGGTACCCTGCTGTCCCCCCGCGAAGCTGTCTGCCAGGCGGTGCATCTGGCGCGGGCGCCCCTGTTCATCGGCGAGTTGAGCGCGCATTCGGATTTCTCCGGGCACCCCCTGGTGCGCGAGCATGGCATGCACACCTACGCCGGTATCCCGGTGTGGACCGGAGAGGAGGTCGAGGCGGTGCTGGCTTTTATGCGGCGCGCGCCGACGCCGGAGTGCTTCGACGATGCCGACATCGCCTTCATGGAACTGGTCGCGGGCTGGTTGGGCCATCATCTCTATCAGGCACGCCAGAAAATCCAGCTCGAGCGCCACGCCCTCACCGACGCGCTGACCGGACTGCTCAACCGTCGTGCCGCGGAGCTGCGCCTGCAGGAGGAAATGGCGCGCGCGCGCCGGCACAACGAGGGTTTCGCCGTGGCCCTGGTGGACATCGACCACTTCAAGCGGGTGAACGACCGCTACGGCCACGCGGTCGGCGATCAGGTCCTGCAGGTGGTCGCCCGCCGCCTCGAATCCGGCTTGCGCGAGGACGACTGGCTGGCGCGCTGGGGCGGCGAGGAATTCCTGATCTTCCTGCGTGGGGCCGACCAGCAGGAATCCGTCTATGTCATGCAGCGCCTGATCGGCCACGTCAAAGCCCAGCCCATCCACACCGAGGCGGGCAACATTTCCGTCACCCTGTCCGCGGGCATCGGCTTGCCGGCACGCGAGGACGCCGATTGCCAGGCCGCCGTCGAACTGGCGGACGCCTGCCTGTACCAGGCCAAGAGCGGCGGCCGTGATCGCGTCGAGATCCGCGACGGCAACACCGAATACTGGCCGGCCCAGATCATCAAGCGCGCCTTGCGCGACGACCGTCTGCGCCTGGCCAGCCAGGTCATCGTCGATCTGGAGAGCGGCCAGGCGGTGGCCGACGAGGCCCTGGCGCGGGTGGTGCTGCCGGACGGCCGGGTGATCGCCGCGGGCGAGTTCATCGAGGCGGCCGAGGGCCTCGGCCTGATGCCGGAGATCGACCGCTACATCACCCGTCAGACCATGGCGCGCTGCACCAGCAAGCTGGGCAACGGCGTGGTGGGTCCGGATTTCGCCCACTTCGTCAACCTGTCCCCGCAGTTCCTCGCGCGCCGCGACCTGGTCGAGGAGATGCTGCAGAACGCACAGAACTATTGCGATGCCTGCGGCGTCAGCATGGGGCCGGTGAAGCCCATCGTCTTCGAGATCACCGAGCGCCAGTTTCTGACCAACCTGGATTCGTTGGAGGCGGACCTGAAGCCCCTGCTGGATTTCGGATTCCGCCTCGCCCTGGATGATTTCGGCAGCGGCTATTCCTCCTTTCTTTATCTGGCGCGCCTGCCCATCAGTTTCCTGAAGATCGAGGGCTGGATGGTGGCCAACCTGCGCAAGGAAAGAAAAATCGCCGCCATCGTCGAGAGCCTGGCCGGTTTTGCACGGCGCGAAGGCATCCTCACCGTCGCAGAATGCATCGAGGACGCCGAAACCGCGCGCATCCTGCGGGAAATGGGGGTCAATCTGGGGCAGGGGTGGCATTTTGGCCGCCCCGAACTTGAGGAAAATCAGAACTGATGCCTGGAAAGGGAACTTTTCCGCATGGCCAGGGTTAGAATTCCTACCCCATAAAATAAATTTGTTAAGGAACCGTCATGACCAAAGGGCTGCAACTACAAGACCCCTTCCTGAACGCTTTGCGTCAGGAACAGGTGCAAGTTTCCGTGTATCTCGTCAACGGCATCAAGCTCCAGGGTCATATCGAAAGCTTCGATCAATACGTCGTGCTGCTGAAGAACGCCGTCACCCAGATGGTCTACAAGCACGCCATTTCCACCGTGGTACCCGCGCGCCCGGTCATGCTGCAGCGCGCCGGCGGAGACGACGCCTGACCCCGAGCCGCCTCCCACGCCATGTTTGAAAGGCCGGAGCGGGGGGCGGCCGTGGTGCTCGCCGCCCTCGATTTCGGCGAAGCGGATTACGCGGATAGCCTGGACGAACTCAAGCTGCTGGCCGACAGCGCCGGCCTCAAGGTGGCGGCAGTGGTCGAGGGCCGGCGCGGCAAACCGGACGCGGCCCTGTTCGCCGGGTCGGGCAAGGCCGACGAGATCGGCGATGCGGCCCGTGCCGCCGATGCTTCCCTGGTTATTTTCAACCACGAACTGTCGCCCATCCAGGAACGCAACCTGGAACGCCGCCTGCAATGCCGGGTGCTGGACCGCACCGCGCTGATCCTCGACATCTTCGCCCAGCGGGCGCGCAGCAACGAGGGCAAGTTGCAGGTCGAACTGGCCCAATTGCGTCATTACGCCACCCGCCTGGTGCGCGGCTGGACCCACCTGGAACGGCAGAAGGGCGGCATCGGCATGCGTGGCGGACCGGGCGAGACGCAGCTGGAGCTGGACCGGCGCCTCATCGCCCAGCGCATCAAGACCATCGAGTCGCGCCTCGACAAACTGGCCCGCACCCGCCTCCTGCAGCGCCGCAGCCGCCAGCGCGGCGGCGTGTTGCAGGTTTCCCTGGTGGGCTATACCAATGCCGGCAAGTCCACGCTGTTCAATACCCTGACCAAGGCCGGGGCCTACGCCGCCGACCAGCTCTTCGCCACCCTTGACACCACCTCTCGCCGCGTCTGGGTGCCCGAGGCGGAAGGGTACGACCCCCACGCTCACTCGCGTTCGCTGCCCCCCGAGGGGGCGCACTGCCCACCTTGGGGCGGCCCGGCGGCGGGCAGGGAGGTGGTGCTGTCCGACACCGTCGGCTTCATCACCCGCCTGCCGCATTCGCTGGTGGCCGCCTTCCACGCCACCCTGGAGGAGACCGCGCATGCCGACCTGCTTCTGCACGTGGTGGATTCGGCCAGCGCCAACCGCGATCGGCAGATGCTGGAGGTAGAGAAGGTGCTGAAGGAGATCGGCGCGGAACAAGTGCCGCAGATCCGGGTCATGAACAAGGTCGATCTGACCGGAGCCGAGCCGCAATTGGCGCGGGATGAGTATGGTAAGATCGCCGCCGTTTGGCTTTCCGCGAGGACAGGTGCGGGTACCGACCTGCTGCGGAGCGCCTTGGGCGAATTCGCCAACTCCACACGCCATGATCGCGCCAGACCACTCCGAGACCTCTCCGACACCGATGCGGAAATCCATGCACCTGATTAAGGATATTTTTCGCGCGCCCCTCTGGCTCGTGCAACGCTATGTGCTCTGGCCCATCGCCGCGCTGCGCCGCGGCGTCCCCATCGCCATGGCCTGGAACGACCCGCAATGGGGCAATCAGGGCGGCGGCAAGAACAATTCCGGACCGCCCGATCTCGACGAACTCTGGAGAAACTTCAACCGTCGCCTGAACGGCATGTTCGGCCGCAAGGGCGGGGGCGGCAACGGCGGTGGCGACAGCGAGCCGCCGCGCATCGGCGGCGGGCGCGAATTCAACATCCCCGGTGGCGCAGGTGTGCTGGTTGGCCTGGCCGTGCTGGTCTGGCTGGCCTCCGGCTTCTACATCATCAATGCCGGCGAGCGCGGCGTCGTTCTGCGCTTCGGCAAATTCCTGGAGACCACCGAGCCCGGTCCGCGCTGGCACCTGCCCTATCCCTTCGAGTCGGTGGAGAAGGTCAACATCGAGCAGGTGCGCACTGTCGAGGTGGGCTATCGCAACAACGTCAAGTCCAAGGTGCTGTCCGAATCCCTCATGCTGACCGACGACGAGAACATCATCGACCTGCAGTTTTCCGTGCAATACCTGCTGAAGAGTCCGGAGGACTTCCTGTTCACCAACCGTTCGCCGGACGACGCCGTCAAGGGCGCGGCCGAATCCGCCATCCGCGAGGTGGTCGGCAAGAACAAGATGGACTACGTGCTGTACGAAGGACGCGCCGACATCGCCGACCGTGTCACCAAGCTGATGCAGGCCATCCTCGACCGCTACAAGACCGGTGTCTCCATCAGCAAGGTGAACATGCAGAACGCCCAGCCGCCCGAGCAGGTGCAGGCCGCTTTCGACGACGCCGTCAAGGCCGGCCAGGACCGGGAACGTTTAAAGAACGAGGGCGAGGCCTACGCCAACGACGTCATCCCGCGCGCCAAGGGCGTCGCCTCCCGCCTCATGGAAGAGGCCGAGGGCTACAGGCAGCGGGTCATCGCCAACGCCCAGGGCGAGGCTTCCCGCTTCGGCCAGGTGCTCACCGAGTACACCAAGTCGCCGCAGGTCACGCGCGAGCGCCTCTATCAGGATGCCATGCAGCAGGTGATGGCCAATACCACCAAGGTGCTGGTCGACGACAAGCAGGGCGGTAACCTGCTCTACCTGCCGCTGGACAAGCTGATGCACGCCGCCGGTGCCGTCGATGCGACCGCCCGCGTCGAACCGGCGGCTCCAGCCGCTCCATTGGCGCCCCAGATCGATAACACCAACCGTTCGCGTGACGCCTTCCGCAGCCGTGAAAGGGAGGTGCGGCCATGAAGAATCCCGCCGTCCCCGTCGTTGCCCTGGTCGTCGTCCTGCTGGTCGCCGCCCTCTCCATCTTCACCGTCGACCAGCGCCAGGCCGCCCTGGTCTTCCAGCTCGGCGAGGTGGTCAGCGTGAAGCGCGAGCCGGGCCTTTATTTCAAGCTGCCGGTGGTGCAGAACGTGCGCTACTTCGATACCCGCATCCTTACCCTGGACTCCGCCGAGGCCGAACGCTTCATCACCTCGGAGAAGAAGAACGTGCTGGTGGACTACTGGATCAAGTGGCGCATCGACGACGTCCGCCTCTACTACGTCAGCTTCGCCGGCGACGAGATCCGCGCCGAGAACCGCCTGCAGCAGACCATCAACGACGGCATGCGCGCCGAGTTCGGCAAACGCACCGTGCACGACGTGGTATCCGGCGCCCGCGACGCGGTCATGGATCTGCTGCGCGAGCGCGCCGATCAGGAAGCCCGTCGCTTCGGCGTGCAGGTCATGGACGTGCGCATCAAGCGCGTCGATCTGCCCAGCGAGGTGAGCGAGTCTGTCTACCGGCGTATGGAGGCCGAGCGCAAGCGGGTCGCCAACGAACTGCGTTCGACCGGTACCGCCGAGGCCGAGAAGATTCGCGCCGACGCCGACAAGCAGCGCGAGGTGATCATCGCCGAGGCCTATCGCGACGCCCAGAAGATCAAGGGCGAGGGCGACGGTCGCGCGGCCGGTATCTATTCCGCCGCCTTTTCGAAGAACCCCGAGTTTTATGCCTTCTATCGCAGCATGGAGGCCTACAAGGCCAGCTTCGGCAGCAAGAGCGACATCATGGTGCTGCAGCCCAACTCGGACTTCTTCCGTTACATGCGGTCGCGCGGCGGCAAGTAACGCCGCCCCATGAGTGTGTGGGAACTGCTCGTGCCCGCCCTGGCCCTGATGCTGATCCTCGAGGGCGTGCTGCCTTTCCTCGCGCCCACCGCCTGGCGTGACGCCTTTTCGCGCATGCTCCAGTTTTCCGACGGTCAACTGCGCTTCATGGGCCTGTTCTCCATGCTCGCCGGCCTGCTTCTGTTATTCATCTCCCAACAATGACGCCTGCCTGGCTGCTGCCCGAATACGTCGAAGACATCCTGCCCCACTATGCCCGGGCTGGGGAACTGCTGCGCCGCAATCTGCTGGATCTGTTCGACGCCCACGGCTACGAGCTGGTCGCGCCGCCCTTGGTGGAGTACCTGGAATCCCTGCTTACCGGCGCCGCCCGTGACCTCGACCTGAAAACCTTCAAGGTGGTGGACGGCCTTTCCGGCCGCATGCTCGGCGTGCGCGCCGACATGACGCCGCAGGTCGCCCGCATCGACGCCCATCTCATCAACCACCAGGGTCCCACCCGGCTCTGCTACGCCGGCCCGGTGTTGCGTACCCGGCCCGCCGGCCTGGGCAGCCGGGAGCCATTCCAGGTGGGGGCCGAGCTGTTCGGCCACGCCGGCATCGAGGCGGACCTGGAAATCCAGGGCCTGCTGCTGGCCGCCCTGAAGGCCGCCGGCGTGCCGGGGCCGCGCCTGAGCCTGGGCCATGCCGGAGTGTTCCGTGCCCTGGCCGACGGAGCCGGGTTGCCCCCTGAACAGGCCACCGCCCTGTTCACTGCCCTGCGTGACAAGGACGTGCCGGAAGTCGAGGCGCTGACCGCCAGCCTGGGCGCGCCCTGGCAGGCCGCCTTCCGCGCCCTGCCGAATCTGTACGGTGGCCCGCAGGCGCTGGAACGCGCCCGTTCCGCCCTGCCTGACCTGCCCGCCATACGCCAGGCCCTGGATGATCTGGCACGCCTGCTGGCGGCGGGGGAGGGGGCCGACCTGGCGGTGGATCTCGCCGACCTGCGCGGCGACGGCTACCACAATGGCGTCATGTTCGCCGCCTACGCCGGCGGCCAGTCCCGCGCCGTCGCCCTGGGTGGCCGCTACGACGGGGCCGGCGCCGTGTTCGGCCGCGCCCGCGCCGCTACCGGCTTTTCCCTCGATCTGCGTCAGATTCTGGATTGCCTGCCGGAGCCGGCGGCCGGCAGCGGCATCCTCGCGCCCCTGGCGGACGAGGCCGGCCTCATCGCGAAAATTGCCCAACTGCGCGCCGCCGGAGAGCGCGTGGTGGCGGTCCTGCCCGGCCATGACGCGCACGTGGCGGAGCTGGGCTGCGAGCGGGAACTGGTGAAGCAGGGCACGGACTGGGTGGTGCGGTCACGCTGAATTCTTCGTCCGGACCCCGGTCCGGGCTTTTTCAACAAGGGAAAGACCATGAGCAAGAACGTAGTCGTGATCGGCACCCAGTGGGGTGACGAAGGCAAGGGCAAGATCGTCGATTGGCTGACCGACCGCGCCCAGGGCGTGGTGCGCTTCCAGGGCGGCCACAACGCCGGCCACACCCTGGTGGTGAAGGGCAAGAAGACGGTGCTGCACCTGATCCCCTCCGGCATCCTGCGCGACAACGTGCACTGCTACATCGGCAACGGCGTGGTCTGCTCGCCCGAGGCGCTGATCGAGGAAGTGGAGATGCTGGAGAAGAGCGGCATCGACGTGGCCGGCCGCATGACCATCTCCGAGGCCTGCCCGCTGATCCTGCCGCACCATGTGGCCCTGGACCAGGCCCGCGAGGCCGCCAAGGGCGCCGGCAAGATCGGCACCACCGGCCGCGGCATCGGCCCGGCCTATGAAGACAAGATCGCCCGCCGCGCCATCCGCATGCAGGACCTGCTGCACCGCGAACGCTTCGCCGCCAAGCTGGGCGAGGTGCTGGACTATCACAACTACGTGCTCAAGCATTACTTCAAGTGGGAGACCGTGGACTTCCACAAGACCCTGGACCAGGCCATGGAACTGGCCGAGAAGATCAAGCCCATGATCGGCGACGTGCCGCGCCGGCTCTACGACGCCAACAAGCGCGGCGAGAACCTGCTGTTCGAGGGCGCCCAGGGCACCCTGCTGGACATCGATCACGGCACCTATCCCTTCGTCACCTCTTCCAACTGCACCGCCGGCGGCGCCTCCACCGGCTCCGGCATGGGTCCCTCGTCCATGCACTACATCCTGGGCATCACCAAGGCCTACACCACCCGCGTCGGCTCAGGCCCGTTCCCCACGGAACTGTTCGACGACAACGGCAAGTGGCTGGCCGAGAAGGGCCACGAGGTGGGCGCCACCACCGGCCGCGCGCGCCGCTGCGGCTGGTTCGACGCCGCCGCCCTCAAGCGCTCCATCCAGATCAACGGCCTCACCGGCATGTGCGTCACCAAGCTGGACGTGCTCGACGGCATGGACACCATCCGCATCTGCACCGGCTACAAGCTGGACGGCGAGGTCTGCGACATCCTGCCCGTCGGCTCCGAGATGCTGGCCGACTGCGAACCGATCTACGAGGACCATCCCGGCTGGAAGGACAGTACCGTGGGCGTGAAGACCTTCGAGCAACTGCCCGCCAACGCCCAGTCCTACCTGAAGCGCATGGAAGAACTCTGCGGCGTGCCCGCCGACATCATCTCCACCGGCCCGGACCGCGAGGAGACCATCGTGCGACGGCATCCGTTCGAGTAAGCCCTTCTCCGGCCGGGGTGGGAAATGCCCAAGCTCTATGAGTACTTCGGCCTGATCGTGTTGTTCTATGCCAACGAGCACGAGCCTGTGCATGTGCACGGCAAGTGTCAGGGGCGGGAGGCCAGGGCGGAACTGTTGGTGGTGAACGGGGCAGTGGTTGAAATACGATACGCGGCGACACCCGGAAGGCCGCCGCTCACGCCTCAGGAATTGCGTTACTTCGAGGAAGTGGTCTCGGCCAGGGCGGACGATATCGTCGCCAAATGGATCGATTTCTTCGTGCTGCACAAACCCGTGCGGGCGGAGCACATCACCAGGAGACTGAAATGATGCCTGCTGTCATCAACGTGGTTGCCGCGGAAATCGTCGGAGACCTCCAGTTGCGCATTCGCTTCGACGATGGCACCGAGCAGACCGTCGATTTCCGGCCCTTTCTGACCGCCTCTCTGCACCCGGACATCCGCGCCTGGGCCTCTCAGGAACGTTTCTCCCAGTTCCGCGTCGAGAATGGGGAACTGCTCTGGGGCGACTATGAGTTGTGCTTCCCGGTCATGGATTTGTACCGCAACCGCATCGTCCATGAACAGGTGATGGAAGCAGTCGCGTGAAGGGCGCATATCCAGTCGCCAGGCAGGTCCGACACGGGAATGGCTGAAGGTCCGGTTCCCGAGCAGGGTAAGGTGGCGAAGATTGCTTTCGCCATCCTTGCCGCCTGTGTCCTTGCCGCCTGTACGCAGCCGGTCAACAGTCCCTATTCCGCCGCCGAGTCGGGCGGATCGGTGCTCTATTCCGCCTTCGGCGAGCGCCCCAAGCACCTGGACCCGGCCCGCTCCTACAGCGAGAACGAATACGTATTCCTCGGCAACATCTACGAGCCGCCGCTGCAATACCACTACCTGAAGCGGCCCTACGAGCTGGAGCCGCAGACCGCCGCTGGCATGCCGACGGTGCGCTATTTCGACGCCGCCGGGCGCGAGCTGCCGGTGGACGCCGACAGTGCGAGGATCGCCCTCTCCGAGTATGAAATCCGCATCAAGCCGGGCATCCGTTATCAGCCGCACCCCTGCTTCGCCCGTGATGCCGCCGGCAAACCGCGCTATATCCCCATGCGGCCCGAGGAGCTGGCGGGCATCGACAACTTCCTCGACTTTACCGAGACCGGCAGCCGCGAGCTGACGGCCGACGATTACGTCTACCAGATCCGCCGGCTTGCCCATCCGCGCGTGCAGTCACCTATCCTGGGGCTGATGTCGGACTACATCGTGGGCCTGAAGGATCTGGCCAAGGTCCTCGCCGAGGCCGCCAAGGCGCAGTCCAAGGAAGCCTACCTGGACATCAATGCCTTCGATTTCGAGGGCGCCTATGTGGTCGACCGCCACACCTACCGGGTGCGCCTCAAGGGCAAGTACCCGCAGTTCGTCTACTGGCTGGCCATGCCCTTCTTCGCGCCGGTGCCGGAGGAGGCGGAGCGCTTCTACCGCCAGCCTGGCATGGCGGCGAAGAACTTCAGCCTGGACTGGCAGCCGGTGGGCACCGGCGCCTACTACCTGGCGGAGAACGAACCCAACCGGGTCATGCGCCTGGAGCGCAACCCGCATTACCGCGAGGATTTCTACCCCGCCGAAGGCGCGCCCGGCGACCGCGAGGCCGGACTGCTGGCGGACGCCGGCAAGCGACTGCCCATGGTGGACCGGGTGGTGTACTCCCTGGAGAAGGAGGACGTGCCCTACTGGAACAAATTCCTGCAAGGCTATTACGACGCTTCCGGCATCACCTCCGACAGTTTCGACCAGGCCATCCGCATGAACGCCGACGGCGAGCCGGACCTCACGCCGGACATGCGCGAGCGCGGCATCCAGTTGGCCACCGCGGCGCGGCCCACCTTGAGCTACATGGGCTTCAACATGCTGGATCCGGTGGTCGGCGGCCTCTCCGAACCCGCGCGCAAGCTGAGGCAGGCCTTGTCCATCGCCATCGACTACGAGGAGTTCATTTCCATCTTCCTCAACGGCCGCGGGCTGGTCGGGCAGGGACCGATCCCGCCAGGGATATTCGGCTATCGGGAGGGCATCGAGGGGGTCAATCCGGTGGTGTTCCGGACCGATTGCGCGGATCGTGATTCCCGCTCGCGCGGGAACGACGGCGGATGCCAGCGTTTCAAGCGCCGCCCGCTCGAAGACGCCAGGCGACTCCTCGCCGAAGCCGGCTACCCGAACGGCCGCGACGCCAGGACCGGCCAGCCCCTGACCCTGTATTTCGACACCGCCGCCAGCGGTCCTGAGGCGAAGAGCCGCATGGACTGGTTCCGCAAGCAGTTCGCCAAGCTGGACATTCAGCTGGTCGTCCGCGCCACCGACTACAACCGCTTCCAGGACAAGATGCGCAAGGGCAGCGCGCAGATTTTCGAATGGGGCTGGAACGCCGATTATCCGGACCCGGAGAACTTCCTGTTCCTGCTCTACGGGCCCCACAGGAAGGTGGGCACGGGTGGCGAGAACGCGGCCAATTACCAGAACCCGCGATTCGACCGCCTGTTCGAGCGCATGAAGGACATGGACAACAGTCCGGAACGGCAGGCGGTGATCGACCGCATGGTGCACCTCGTCCGCGAGGACGCGCCCTGGCTGTTCGCCTTCCATCCCAAGAGCTTCGGCCTGCGCCACGGCTGGGTGAAGAACGTCAAGCCCAATCTCATGAGCCACAACCTGCTCAAGTACCGGCGCGTGGATCCCGCCGCCCGCGCCACCTACCAGGCGAAATGGAATCGCCCGGTACTGTGGCCGGTGGCGGTGACGGCGGCGGTGCTGGCGGGCATGATCTGGCCAGCGGTGGCGGCCTACCGGCGGCGGCAGAAGGCGACGGCGCATGCTTAACTACATCGTCCGCCGCCTGCTCTACGCCATCCCCATCCTGCTGGGGGTGAACCTGCTCACCTTCGCCCTGTTCTTCATGGTCAACACGCCGGACGACATGGCGCGCATCCACCTGGGCGCCAAGCACGTCACCGAGGAGGCGATCCAGGGCTGGAAGCGCGAACATGGCTATGACAAGCCCCTGTTCTTCAACGCCGGCGTGGAGGGCGCGGCGAAGGTCGGCGATACCCTGTTCGTGGAGAAGTCGCTGAAGCTGTTCGTGCTCGATTTCGGCCCCGCCGACGACGGCCGCGACATCGCCCGCGAGATCAAGACACGCATGTGGCCGTCCCTCGCCATCGCCCTGCCGACCTTCCTGGTGGGGCTGCTCGCCTACATCAGCTTCGCCCTGCTGCTGGTGTTCTTCCGCGGCACGCGTCTGGACACCGCCGGCGTGATCCTGTGCGTCGCCCTGATGTCCATCTCCGGCCTCTTCTACGTCATCGCCGGCCAGTACGTCATGGGCAAGCTCTGGCACTGGTTCCCGATTTCCGGCTACCAGCCCGGCCTGGACGCCTGGAAGTTCCTGCTCATGCCGGTGCTGGTCAGCCTGGTGGCGGGCATCGGCGACTCGGCCCGCTTCTACCGCGCCCTGTTCATCGAGGAGATCGGCAAGGACTACGTGCGCACCGCCCGCGCCAAGGGCCTGTCGGAACTGCGCGTGCTGTTCCGCCACGTGCTGGGCAACGCCATGATCCCCATCCTCACCGGCGTGGTGGTGGTGATTCCGCGCCTGTTCCTCGGCAGCCTCATCATCGAGTCCTTCTTCGGCATCCCCGGTCTCGGCAGCTACACCATCGACGCCATCCAGGCGCAGGACTTCGCCATCGTCCGCTCCATGGTGTTCCTCGGCTCGCTGCTGTACATCGCCGGTCTGGTGCTGACGGATATTTCCTACACGCTGGTGGACCCGCGGGTGAGGCTGGAATGAGCTTCAAACCCGTCCTGCTCTGGTCCGACGCCCTCATCCTGCTGCTGCTGGCGGTGGTGGCGGCGGGCGTCTGGCTGCTGCGCCACAACGAGACCTTCCGCGCGCCCCTGCGCCAGGTCCTGGCCAGCCGCATGGGTTCCGCCACGGCGCTGATTCTGGCGGTCTATGTCGGCATCGGCCTGCTGGATTCCCTGCATTACGTCGAGCGCCTGCCGGACGAGCCGGGCAAGGCGGCCCAGTACAGCGGCGAGGTGAAGTCGGCCCTGGACAAGCTTCTCTCCCCGCTGCGGGAGAATGTCGAGAAGACCTACTCGGCGCCCTTCGCCACGCATCTTTACGCCAAGGAAACGATGACGGGGCCGGACGGGCGCGAGGTGCGCGACTACCCCAGGCTGAAGCACGGCGGCGCGCATTTGGCGGACCCGGACCAGGAGTTCTGGCCGGACGTGCTGAAGCGGGGTGGGCTGGGGGTGCTGGGTGGCATGGTTTGTTGGACTTTGCTTATCCTTCCCCTTTGGCAGAGGGGGAGAACGCACAGCGCGCTTGCCTGGACCCTGCTTTGTATCCTCGTCGTCACCGGCCTGCTCGTCGCCCTGGCTCCCCACTACCATGTGCTCGGTACCGACAAGGTGGGCCAGGACGTGCTCTATCTCTCCTTGAAATCCGTGCGCACCGGCCTGCTCATCGGCACCCTCACCACCCTGGTGGTGCTGCCCCTGGCCATCGGCCTGGGCATCGCCGCGGGCTATTTCGGCGGCCGGGTGGACGACGTCATCCAGTATCTCTACACCACCCTCAACTCCATCCCCGGGGTGCTGCTCATCGCCGCCGCGGTGCTGGTCGTGCAGGTACAGATCGAGGCGCATCCGGAACTGTTCGACACCGCCGCCGCCCGCGCCGACATGCGCCTGCTCGCCCTGTGCGGCATCCTCGGCCTGACCGGCTGGACCGGCCTGGCCCGGCTGTTGCGCGCCGAGACCCTGAAGCTGCGCGAGCTGGAGTTCGTGCAGGCGGCGCGCGCCTTCGGCGTGTCGCGGATGCGCATCCTGGCGCGCCACCTGCTGCCCAACGTCATGCACCTGGTGCTCATCACCGTGGTCATCGACTTCTCCGGCCTGGTCCTGGCGGAGGCGGTGCTGTCCTACGTCGGCGTCGGCGTCGATCCGGCCATGATCAGCTTCGGCAACATGATCAACGGCGCCCGCCTCGAACTGGCGCGGGAGCCGGTGGTGTGGTGGCAACTGGTGGCCGCCTTCCTGTTCATGTTCGTCCTGGTGCTGGCTGCGAACCTGTTCGCCGACCAGGTGCGCGATGCGCTGGACCCGAAAGCCAGGGGGCGAGCATGAACGGTCTCAGCGTCGAAAACCTGAGAGTGGAAATCGCCGGGGCCGGCGATCGCCGCTTCTTGCCGGTGGACGGGGTGGACTTCACGGTCGGCGCCGACCAGTGCGTCGCCCTGCTGGGGGAATCGGGCTGCGGCAAGTCGATGACCGCGCTGGCCCTCATGCGCCTGTTGCCGGAAGGCGGACGGGTGACGGCCGGCGAGGTCAACCTGCAAGGCGATGACCTCTTCGCCCTGGCCGAGTCGGCCATGGGCGGCGTCCGCGGCGGCCGCCTGGCCATGATTTTCCAGGAGCCGCAGACCAGTCTGAACCCGGTCATGAGCGTCGCCGAGCAGATCGGCGAAGCCCTGGCCGCGCATCGCGGCCTTGCCGGCGCGGTGGCCCGCGCCGAGGCCGGTCGCCTGCTGGAGGCGGTGGGCCTGCAGACCGACCGGCTCGATGCCTATCCCTTCCAGCTCTCCGGCGGCCAGCGCCAGCGCGCGCTCATCGCCATGATGCTGGCTGGCGAACCGGAGGTGCTGATCGCCGACGAACCCACCACCGCCCTCGATGTCACCGTGCAGGCGCAGATCCTGGATCTGTTGAAGGACCTGCGGTCGACGCGCGGCATGGGCCTGCTGCTGATCACCCACGATCTGGACGTGGCGCGTGAAATGACCCTGGGTCCGAACGACCGGGTGGCGGTGATGTATGCCGGGCAGATCGTCGAATGGGCGCCCAGCGCCGGCCTGTATGCCGCGCCGCGCCATCCCTACACGCAAAAGCTGTTCGCCGTGCTGCCCCGCCTGGACCGGCGCGGCGAGCGGCTGGACAGCCTGCCGGGCAAGGTGCCGGCACCCGACGCGGTGTTCGCCGGCTGCCGCTTCGCCGAGCGCTGCCCGGCGGTGTTCCAGCGCTGCCGGGTGGAAATCCCCGGCTTCCATGAAGTGGTGCCCGGTCATTTCGCGCGCTGCCACCTGGCCGAAGCCGCCGCGAATCCCTCTTTATCCCCGTATGGGGGCTTTGGTAAAGGGGAAATAGAGGGGATTCCAGGCCGTGTCGAGGTGGTTGCCGCTGCGAATCCGACGCAAACCCCTATATCCCCGAATGGGGGCGTGACTAAAGAAGGAAGCGAGCCGTCGGTACTCGAAATCTCCGACCTCGCGGTCCACTTCCCCATCCGCAAGGGCCTGCTCAAGCGCACCGTCGGCCATGTGAAGGCCGTCGACGGCGTCAGCCTCGCGGTGGCGGCCGGTGAGACCCTGGCTTTGGTGGGCGAGTCCGGTTGCGGCAAGACCACGCTGGCGAGGGCGGTGCTGCGCCTCATCGAGCCCAGCTCCGGCACGGTCCGCCTGTGCGGAGAGTCCCTGGCCGGCCTGAAGGGCGAGGCCCTGCGCCGCAAGCGGGCGCAGATGCAGATCGTCTTCCAGGATCCCTTTTCCTCGCTCAATCCGCGCATGCGGGTGGGCGACATTCTGGAGGAGGGCATGGCGGCCCTGCTGCCGGAACTCGACAGGATTGGCCGGGCGCACCGGGCGGCCGACCTGCTCGATCAGGTGGGCCTGCCCACCGACGCCGCCGGCCGCTACCCGCACGAGTTCTCCGGTGGCCAGCGTCAGCGCATCGCCATCGCCCGCGCCCTGGCGGTGAACCCGAAGCTTTTGATCCTGGACGAGCCCACCAGCGCCCTCGACGTCTCGGTGCAGGCGCAAATCCTCAACCTGCTCGCCGATTTGCGCCGCGAGCACGGCCTGGCCTATCTGTTCATCAGCCACAACCTGTCCGTGGTCGGCTATCTGGCGGACCGGGTGGCGGTGATGCGGGAGGGCAGAATTCTGGAATGCGGCAGCGCGGAGCAGATATTCAACCGGCCTGCAATCGATTACACGCGGTTGCTGCTGGATTCGGCGCCGGGCCAGGTTTAACTGGGCTGGGCAGGGATTTCCAGGGTACTGCCGGGCATCAGCGGCTCGGCGTTTTCGTTCCAGCGGCGGATGTCGGCCACCTTCACGTTGTAGTGTCTGGCCACCCGCGACAGGGTATCGCCCTTGCGCACGGTGTGGGTGCGCATGAGCGGCTTGGCCGGAGTCCTGGCCTGTTGCGCCCTGGAGGGGGTGCTTTCCGCCGAAGCCAAGCGACTCTCCGGCTTGCCGGCGGACGGCACCACCAGAGTCTGGGCACTGGCCAACTTGCTGCCGTGCAGCTTGATGGGGTTATGTTCTTTCATCCAGTCCAGGGACACGCCGAAGCGCTGCGCGATGGAGCCGACACTTTCGCCGCGCCGCGCCTGATAGGTTTGCAGGCGCTTGTGCTCTTCCTGGCGGCTGGCGTTGAACTGGAACGCTTCCACCCGGTCGACGGGCAGCAGCAGCGTGCTTTGGCTGTCGGCGTAGATCACCCGGCGCTGGAAGGCCGGGTTGAGGGCGAGAAATTCGTCGAGGTTCATTTCCGCCAGTTTTGCCGCTTTCTGTGCGGTCATCGGGTGGTCGAGGGTGACCTGCATGAAATACGCCTCGTCGGCGATGGGGTGCAGGCTGACGCCGAAACGTCCCGGATCCTGTATGACATTGCGTACGGCGACCAGCTTGGGCACGTAATTACGGGTCTCGTTGGGCAGGCGCAGGCCGGCATAGGCCTTGCCGTGGCCTCGTCCGAGGGCACGGGCGACGCAACCTTCGCCGCAGTTGTAGGCGGCCAGGGCCAGTTCCCAGTCGCCGAACATGCGATGCAGGGTTTGCAGATAGTCGAGGGCTGCGTGGGTAGCCTTCAGCACATCGCGGCGGCCGTCGTACCAGGCGTTCTGCTCGAGTCCGTAGATGCGGCCAGTGGAAGGGATGAACTGCCAGATGCCGGACGCTTTCATGGGCGAGAGCGCCTGGGGGTTGAAGGCCGACTCGATCATCGGCAGCAGGGCGATCTCCATGGGCATGCCGCGCTTTTCCACTTCCTCGACGATGTGGAACAGATACAGGCGGCTGCGCTGGATGGCGCGTTCCAGGTGGCGCGGATTCTTGCCATACCACTGCTCATGGACGCGGGTGAGGCGGGGGTCGGATTCCGGCAAGTTGAAGCCGGCGCGGATACGCTCCCAGATGTCGGCCTGGGAGTATTCCAGGCCCTGAGCTTCAGACAGGGTGGCCAGCGAATAGCTGATCTTGAGTGCCGGAGCCGCCCCGGTTGCGCGGGCGGGGCCACTCAGTGCAAGACAGGCCAAAACCAACAGACCTGCGCGGAAAAAAGAAGGAAAAGCAAACATACCGTCCTCGGCCGCGGGACCGGTGGCCACACGCAACTTATTGATGTGCCTGAGATTTTATGCGTAACACGGGGGACAGGTCAAGTCTGGCGGCCTGCGCGCGGACGCCTTACTCCTCGTCCTTCCATGCGCGGATGACAGCGAAGGTCTCCACGCCCGCAGTGACGGGGCATCCCGCATGTTGCGATGCAGCAACGCGGATGCTTGCCTCACCACAGCGCAGGAAGGGGTTGCAGTCGCGCTCCCGCGCCAGGCTGACCGGCAGGGTGGGGAGTCCGGCCTTGCGCAGCGCCAGGGCCTCGCGCCGGCGTTCCCGCAGGGCCGCGTTGTCCGGCTCCACCTCCAGGGCGAAGGCGATGTTGGCCAGCGTGTACTCGTGCGCGCAGTACACCCGGGTGTCGCCGGGCAGGGCGGCCAAACGTTCGAGGGAGGCGTGCATCTGCGCCGGCGAGCCCTCGAACAGACGACCGCAGCCGCAGGAGAACAGGGTGTCGCCGCAGAACAGCCGGCCTTCGCCGACATAGCAGACGTGGTCCAGGGTGTGGCCCGGGGTGGAGATAACCGTCACGCTTGCGTCCAGGCCGGGCAGTTCGAGGATGTCGCCGTCGGCCACGGATCGAGACGGCGCGGTGCCGCGCGTCGGCCCGAATACCGGCGCGTCGTGGCGCGCGAGAAGGCCCGCGATGCCGCCGACATGGTCGGCATGGTGGTGGGTGACCAGGATGGCGGCGAGATGAAGTCCGCGCGAGGACAGCCACGTTACAATCGGCGCGCTTTCACCGGGATCCACCAGCACGGCATGGTTGCCGTCATGGAGGGCCCAGACGTAGTTGTCCCGCAGGGTCGGGATGGCTTCCACTTCGATCATGGCTTGGGTGACCTGAGGTCCGTCGCGGACGATCATTATGCAGGGTTGGTACGAAAGTGATCTCGGACGTTACGTGCTCGCGCGGGAACTGGACTGGTTCGACGCGGTGAGCAGCGACCTGTTCGGCTTCCATGCCCTGCAGGTCGGCGAGTGCGGCATCGATTTTCTGCGCGCCAACCGCATGCCGCAACGTAACTGCGCGGGAATCGAGGCGGGCTCGCCGCGCTGCCGTCCGGAACAATTGCCCTTCGCCACGCAAAGCCTGGACCTGCTGGTGCTGCCGCATGTCCTGGAATTCTCCTCGCATCCGCACGAGGTTTTGCGCGAGGCCGAGCGGGTATTGCGGCCGGAAGGGCGCTTGCTGCTGGCCGGCTTCAATCCCCACAGCCTGTGGGGCTTGCGCCGCCGCTTCGCGAGGCCCGAGACGGTGGGGCCCTGGCACGGTCGCTTCATCGCCCTCAACCGCATCAAGGACTGGCTGGCGTTGCTCGGCTTCGAACTGGCCGGCGGACGCATGGCCTGCTACGCCCCACCTCTCAACCGGAAGACCTGGCTGAACCGCTTCGGCTGTCTGGAGGCGGCCGGGGACCGCTGGTGGGCGCTGGGCGGCGGCATCTATCTGATCCACGCCGTCAAGCGGGTGCACGGCATGCGCCTGATCGCGCCGAAATGGGAGGGCCGCTGGCGGGCGCGGCCGGCCTGGGCGCAGCCCACGCGCAACGCCTCGCAGCGTACCGACCTGCACAGGGAAAGGGGTGAGGCATGAATACCCTGAAGGGCATAAACGAGTCGGCGAAGATCGTCGACCTCTACAGCGACGGCGCCTGCAAGGGGAATCCCGGCTGGGGCGGCTGGGGGGTGCTGCTGCGCTTCGGCGAGGCGGAGAAAACCCTCTGCGGCGGCGAGGCGGACACCACCAACAACCGCATGGAGCTCTGTGCCGTCATCGAGGGCCTGAAGGCCTTAAACCGGCCCTGCCGGGTGCGCGTGCACACCGATTCCCGTTACGTGCAGCAGGGCATATCCGAGTGGTTGCCCAACTGGATCCGGCGCAACTGGAAAACGGCCGGCGGTGGCGCCGTGAAGAATCAGGACCTCTGGCGCGAACTGGCCGAGCAGGCCGCGCGCCATCAGGTCGAGTGGTTGTGGGTGAAGGGCCATGCCGGCCACGCGGAGAACGAGCGGGCGGATGCTCTGGCCAACGAGGGCGCCCGTCTGGCGCGGGAAGGGAAACGCTGATGCGGCAGATCGTGCTGGACACGGAAACCACCGGCCTGGATCCGGCGCAGGGGCATCGCATCATCGAGATCGGCTGCCTGGAAGTCCTCAACCGCCGGGTCAGCGGCGCCACCTACCACGTCTACCTCAACCCGGAACGGGACATCGACGCCGGCGCGGTGCAGGTGCACGGCCTGACGCGGGAATTCCTCGCCGACAAGGCGCGATTCGCCGATGTGGCGCGCGAATTCATGGAATTCGTGGGCGACGCCGAACTGATCATCCACAACGCGCCCTTCGACGTCGGTTTCCTCGACGCCGAACTGGCCAGACTCGGCGAGGGGCCGATCGGCCGCCACTGCGCGGTGGTGGATACCCTGCGGCTGGCCAAGCAGTTGCACCCAGGCCAGAAGAACAACCTGGACGCCCTGTGCAAGCGCTATGCCGTCGACAATTCGGGACGCGCCTTCCACGGCGCCCTGTTGGACGCGCAATTGCTGGCCGAGGTCTATCTGGCGATGACGCGCGGTCAGGAAAGCCTGGGCATCGAGGTGGCGCCGCCGCCCCCGGCGGCTGACGCCGCCGGCACGCGGCGCGGCCCGCTGCGGGTAATCCGCCCCGGCGCGGACGAACGGGCCGCGCACGCCGCCTATCTGGCGGGTTTGGCGAAGGAGTGCGGGGAAGCGCCGGGCTGGTAGGAAGGCCGCCGTCAGCGCTCAGCCGACGACCGCATAGCCGCCGGCCTCGATGGCGCCGCGCAGTGCCGCGACGTCCGTCCGGACGAGATCGTGGCGGACCTCGACCCGGCCGGAAGCCAGATCGACCTCGACGGCGATCACGCCCGGCAGGGCGGAGACCAGATTTTTCACGCTGTTGACACAGCCCATGCAGCTCATGCCGGTGACGGTCAGGGTGGTGGTGTTCATGCGGTATCGATGCTGCGGTTGAGGTTGGGGAAATCGCTCACCCGGCCGTCGGCGCCATACAGGCCGCGGCTGGAGACGGCGCTTTGCAGGACCTGCAGGGCGGCCTGGTTGCGGCGCATCTGCTCCTCGATCAGGCGGCCGTTGATCTGGTTGAGCCGGGCCGCCTCGCGCGTCAGCGATTCCAGGTTGCGCCAGGCCGGCGCGGGCGGGGCGCCCGCCATGGCGCGATCGCGCAAGGCGGCGAAGCCGGCCTGCGGCGGCAGGCCCAGCAGGTCGGCGAGTTCCTTCCAATGGCCGGCCAGGCGCAGGCTGGCGTCCTGGCGCAGGCGCACCAATTCGCCGATGCGGTCCGAATCTCCTGCGGCCAGGGCGCTGGCTTCCTCCTCGAGCAGGGCGAGGAAGGCTTCCAGTTCTCGCGTCAGGCCGGCCAGCTTGGCGTCCACCTGAGTCATCGGCGCGCCTGCTGGGTGATGTTGTCGATGGATTCCTGGATCAGGCCCTCGGCGACCACTTCCTCGTCTACCGTGAAGCTGCCGTCGGCGAGCGCCTGGCGGACCGCTTCCACCTTGCCGGCGTCGGCCACGTCCACCTCCGCGAGTTCGGCCTCCAGATGGCGCAGCTTGGCGGAAGTCCCGGTCAGGCGCACCTCGTCGCTGACCGCCGCCGCCAGCCCGCTCGGCGAGGCCGCGGCCGAGTCCTTGTCCGCCTTCACGTCCCGGCTGCGGGCAGGGACCACGCTCTTCACATTGGTGTCGATTTTCACGACGTTCTCCTTGGAGGGGATATCGCTGGGCATGTCGATGGGACGGGCAAAGCCGGATTGATCTGATGGCAGCCCTATATCGGCAACGCGTCATTTGTCTTTAACACCAGGCGGGAATGTCCGGCAAGCCCCCCGTCAACTCCGCGTCGCCGCAGTTCTCACCTAAACAGGTGTTCAGGGCGCCACCGCCACCGTCCCCTCGATCGTGGCGATACCTTGCACGATGCGGCCGGTGGCCATTCTCACCTTCACGCTTTCGCCTGCCGCCGCGTTGTTGAGGGCGGTGCCTTCCTGGCTGACACTGAAGCCGGCGCCGCTCGCTTCGACGCGTACCTTTCGGCCGGCCTGGATGACGTTGGGCAGCAGCAGCATGTCGATGAGGATGGGCTGTCCGGCGGCGACGGGCCGGGAAAGCCGGGTTCCGGGGGGCAGGGTGCGCGGGTGCAGGCCGGGTGCCTGGGCGTAGTCGATGATCCGCGATTCGACTTCGGTTGCCGTAGGCGCATGACGAGCGGGCAGGGGCTGGGTGGCGACCAGGGCAGGGCCGCGCAGCCGTATTTCAAAAGTCAGATACAGGCTCCAGTTCACGTCGCCTACACAACGCGCACCCAGGCTGCCCTTGTCCCAAAGGCGGACGCCGGCGGGCAGAAAGAACAGCGGCCGCGCACAGGCGGGCAGACGCAGGCGATCATCGACCGGGCCGAGGCGGGCATGTACCTGTACGCCGGGAAAGGTCCTGGCGACCTCCCCCTCCAGCCAGGCGGCGGCCTGCGCGCGCAGGGCCCGAAAATCCTGGGCTGGCGGCGGAGCGGCGGCCAGGAGCGGGGCCACGCCGGTCAGTCCCGGCAAGAGCAGGGTGGTGCTGATCAGGCGGGAGACCAGGAAGGATTTGTATGACAATGCGTGGGTTCGCTTGCTGACGTTAACCGACCCGCCCATTCTCCCCGAGTTCACGCGTACCGTCATGGAAACCCCAAAACAGCCCGTAGATATCGCCCGCGAAGCCATCCGCCTGCTTACGCGCAGGCAGTTGCCGCCTACTCCCGAAAATTTCCGCAAGGCCTACGCCGATGTGTCGGGCCAGGAGGCGCCGGAAGAAGCGTCCTGGCCGGCGGTCCTGCGCCCCCTGCTGAAACAATGGGAAGCGCATCAGACCGGCCTGGCCCAGTCCAGGAAGCGGGAGATGCTGGAGCGCGTGCTCATCAACTTCGGCAAGGACGGCCGTCTGCTCCAGGAAAAACTGGCCGCGCTGACGAAGACCTGGGCCGAGGGCGCAGTCGGCGAGCCGGAGGAGTCGCCTGCCGCCGCCCCGGTCGCGATGGAGGCGGCCGACACCGTGCGCGACAGCGGCGGGACGCTGCGCGCCCTGGCCGACATACTGCGCCGCCTGGCTGACGATTGCGATGCGCGCTGGCCGGACTTGGCGGGCCGGGCATTTGACCTGGCCCGCGATCTGGATACCGCTTCCGGACTCGACGCGGCGAGCTACGAGGCATGGTCGGCCTTGTGGAAGGACCTGCTGGCGCGCGTTGAAGAGGAGCGCGAACTGTCGGCCGGCCTCAAGCGCCTGATGGGCCTGCTTTTCCTCAACATCGGCGAGCTGGTGGGCGACGAGGCCTGGCTGTCGGGCCAGTTTGCCGCCATGCAACAACTCATGGCCGGCGAACTGCAAACCGGGGCCTTGCTGGATGCGGAACGCGGCCTGCGCGAGCTGGCCTACAAGCAGGGCGTGCTGAAGGGCAGTCTGGACGAGGCCAGGGACCGTCTGAAAACCCTGATCACCACCTTCATCGACCGGGTCGGCGACATGAGCCGCGATACCGACGGCTATCAGGCACGCATCGACGGCTACTCCGAACGCATCGGCCAGGCGCGGGACATCGCCGAATTGGGCGACCTCATGGGCAACCTCAGCGCCGACGTGGTCGGCCTGCGCGACGCCTTGCGGCGCAATCACGACGAACTCGATCTTGCCCGCGCCGAGGCGGAAAGGGCGGAAGAGCGGGTGCGCGAACTGGAGCGCGAACTCGCACAGGTCTCCGTACTGGTGCGCGAGGACCAGCTCACCGGCGCGCTCAACCGGCGCGGCATGGACGAAGCGTTCGCGCGCGAGCTGGCGCGCGCCGAACGGCTGGGCGAGGCCCTGTCCGTCGGCCTGCTGGACATCGACCATTTCAAGAAGCTCAACGACGGCCTCGGCCACCAGGCCGGCGACGAAGCCTTGCGCCACCTCGCCCGCGTGGTGCGCGGCCTGCTGCGGCCGACCGACAGCCTTGCCCGCTACGGCGGCGAGGAGTTCCTGATCCTGCTTCCGAGTAGCGACGTCGTCGAGGCGGAGCGCATCCTGCAACGCATCCAGCGCGAATTGACGCGGCAGTTCTTCATGCACGACAACGAGCGCGTGCTCATCACCTTCAGCGCCGGAGTCGCCCAGCGCCAGGCCGGCGAGGACGGCGCCGTCCTGCTGGCGCGCGCCGACGCGGCCATGTACGAAGCCAAGTCGCTGGGCCGCAACCGGGTGGAGCGGGGGTAGAGCCTCTCCCGGCACAATCCGCGCTCGGGCGGCAAGAATTGCCGCGCGCCCATGGCGGTACTTGCCGGGAATCCCGACTAATCAGGCCGTTCAAGGAATAAAAGGGCTTGCTGGCGGCCAATCCCGGTTGGCACGCACATTGCTTATGTCTTCCGCAGCGCCCATCCCGGACATGGGCGCACAGGAGACGGCATGCCGAGCAAGATCGACAAGGAATTGGCTTTCATACAGAGCGCCCTGAATCTGCGGGCGCGGCGCCAGGAAATCCTCGCGTCCAATATCGCCAACTCCGACACCCCGAATTACAAGGCCCGCGACCTTGATTTTCGCGCCGCGCTGGCCAGCGCCATGGGCGCGGTCGGGGGTTCGGTGGCCCTGACGAAGACCTCCGCACGGCATCTCGATGCTGGCGCATCGAGTGGCCAGGCGGCTGGCGCCCACGTCAAGTTCCGCGCCACGGTACAGCCAAGCCTCGACGGCAATACGGTGGATCCTGACGTGGAGCGCGCGCATTTCACCGAGAACGCCCTGAACTACCAGTTCCTCGTGGACCGCGCCACCAGCACCTTCCGCACCCTGGGCCGGGCGCTCGAATCCGGCCGTTGATGGAGATCGCCGCATGTCCATGAACAATGTGTTCCACATCGCCGCCTCGGCTCTCACGGCCCAGTCCATGCGTCTGAACGCGGTCGCCTCCAATCTGGCCAACGCCGATTCGGCGCACGCTTCCACCGGCGGGGGGTACAAGGCCAAGCAGGTGGTGTTCCAGGCGGTGGGCCTGGGCAAGACCACGCCCTGGGCGCAAGGCGTGCGCATGAAGGAGGTGGTCGAGGATCAGCGCCCCTCCCGGCTGGTCTACGACCCCAAGCATCCCCTGGCCGATCCCAAGGGCTATGTGGCCTACCCCAACGTCGATCCCGTGGAGGAGATGGTGAACATGATTTCCGCATCCCGTTCCTACCAGACCAACGCCGAGGTGATGACCACCGCCAGGAACTTGTTGCAACGCACCTTGGCCATCACCCAGAACTGAAGGAGTCGAGCATGACGGTAAGCGTCGCGAGCGCCCAGCAGAGCTATGCCGCCATGGCGGCCGCCTACGGCGAAGGCGCCGGGGCCAGCGCCACCACCGGGTCCACCAAGGAACTGAGCGATCGCTTTCTCAAGCTGCTGGTGACGCAGTTGCGCAACCAGGATCCGATGAATCCCATGGAAAACGCCGAGCTGACTTCGCAGCTGGCGCAGATGTCGACCGTGGAGGGCATCGCCAGCCTGAATTCGAGCATGACCGGGCTCACCGATCTTTTCCGCGCCTCGCAGGTGCTTCAGGGCGCAGCTCTGGTGGGACGCCAGGTCATGGCCGAAGGCAATCTCCTCGGCTTGGGCGCCGCCGGTGCCGTAGGCGGCATCGAGTTGGCCAACCGTGCCGACGACGTCAAGGTGCGGGTGCTGGACGCCAACGGTGCCACCTTGCGCACCCTCGACCTGGGCGACCAGGAAGCGGGCCTGGCGCGCTTCGTCTGGGATGGTCGCGACGATCTCGGCAACGTGTTGGCGCAGGGCGATTACCAATTCAAGGTGGAGGCGAGCGCGGCCGGCAAGAGCGTGTTCGCGGCGCCCTACAGCGTCGGCGGTGTGTTGAGCGTGTCGCTCAACGATGACGGCATGCAGGTGGAGATTTCCGGTCTGGGCATGCGCGGCCTCGCGCAGATTCGGCAGATTTACTGAGGAGAGATTGCAATGGGCTTTCAACAGGGTTTGAGCGGACTCAATGGCGCGGCCAAGAACCTGGACGTCATCGGCAACAACATCGCCAACGCCACGACGGTGGGCTTCAAGTCATCCACGACTCAGTTCGCCGACGTCTATGCGACCTCCCTATATGGCGCCGGCGGGCTGCAGGTCGGCATCGGCTCCAAGGTGGCCGACGTGGCGCAGCAGTTTACCCAGGGCAGCGTCAGCACCACCAACAACCCCCTCGATCTGGCCATCAGCGGCGAGGGGTTCTTCCTGATGAACCAGGGCGGCGCCACCGCCTACACCCGCAACGGCCAGTTCCATCTGGACAAGCCGGATGCCAACGGCCTCAGCTACATCATCAATAACCAGAGCCAGCAGTTGATGGGCTACGGGGTGGACGCCAACGGCAATATCGTCACCGCCAGCCCGGGTCCTTTGCAGATCTCTTTCGCCGACATCGCGCCGCGTCCGACCGGCGACGTTTTCCTGGTGTCGAATCTGGATTCCACCCAATCCAACCCGGGTATCGCGTTCGCCACCAACAACGCCGCCAGCTACAACGACGCCACCTCCGTGACCGTCTATGATTCGCTGGGCAACGCCCACGCGCTCACCCTGTATTTCGTCAAGAACGTCGCCGCCAACAGCTGGAACATGTACGCGGACATTGACGGCTCGGGTATCGGCAACGTCAACCTGGGCGCCGGCGCCGGCAACCCGCTGCCCCTCGCCTTCAATGCCAACGGCGCGCTGACCACCGTCATGCCAATCGCCGGCGTGCAGGCAGCGGTGACCACGGGCGCCACGTCGCCCATGACCTTCAACCTGGATCTGGCCGGCACCACCCAGTTCGGCAGCGCCTTCGGCGTCAATTCGGTGTCGCAGACCGGCTATTCCTCGGGCCGCCTGGCCGGGCTTTCCGTCGGCGAGGACGGCACCATCCAGGGCCGCTACACCAACAGCCAGTCCAAGGTGCTGGGGCAGGTGGCTCTGGCCTATTTCGCCAACACCCAGGGCCTGCAGCCCATCGGCGACAACCTCTGGGTCGATTCCGCCGAGGCCGGCCAAGCCGTCATCGGCGCGCCGGGCAGTGGCGTGCTGGGCGGCATCCAGTCGGGCGCGGTGGAGGAATCCAACGTCGACCTCACCGCCGAACTGGTCAACCTGATCGTCGCCCAGCGCATGTACCAGGCCAACGCACAGACCGTGCGGGCGCAGGATCAGATCCTGCAGACGCTGGTGAATCTGCGCTAAGGCGTGAGGAGAGGGCGATGAGGCTTGGTGTGCGGCATCGGACCTGGAAGCGGGGCGCGAACCTGATTGCCCTCGGCATGCCCGCCCACGGGTTTTTCCGCGGCACGCAGCAGGCCGCGCGCCTCGCGAACTGACCATGGACCGCGTCATCTACATCGCCATGACCGGGGCGCGGGAAATCACCCGCCAGCAGGCGGTGGTATCGCACAACCTGGCCAACATCTCCACGCACGGCTTCCGCCAGGAACTCAACGTGTTCCGCGCCCTGCCGGTGGTGGGGGAGGGCGCGAAAACCCGCGCCTTCGTCGTCGAGACCACGCCTCGCACCGATTTCAGCCAGGGCGCCGTGCAGGTTACCGGGCGCGCCCTGGACGTCGCCGTGCAGGGCGCCGGCTGGATCGCCGTGCAGGACGCGGCCGGCCGCGAAGCCTATACCCGCATGGGCCACCTGCAGATCGGCCCGAACGGCATCCTGCAGACCACCAACGGCCTCAATCTGGTCGGCGATGCCGGGCCTCTGGCGGTGCCGCCCGAGCAGGACGTGCTGATTGGCAACGACGGCACCGTGTCGTCCATCCCCATCGGCCAGAACCAGGCGGCAGTGGCCATCGCCGGCCGCATCAAGCTGGTGAACCCGCCGGAAAACACCCTGAAGCGCGGCGAGGACGGGTTGTTCCGCGTTGCTGGAGGGGATCCTGCAGCGGCGGACGAGAACATCCGGCTCATCGCCGGGGCGCTGGAAACCAGCAACGTCAATGCCGCCGAAACGCTGGTCAACATGGTGAGTCTGGCGCGCCAGTACGAAATGCAGATGAAGGTGCTGAGCGCCGCTCAGGAAAACCATCGCAGCTCCAACAAGATGTTGTCCCTGACTACCTGACCCGGAATCCGCCATGCTTCGTTCCCTGCACATCTCCCGCACCGGTCTGGACGTCCAGCAGACCAGCCTGGACGTGATCTCCAACAACCTCGCCAACGTCTCCACCACCGGATTCAAGCGCGGCCGCGCGGTGTTCGAGGATCTGCTCTATCAGATCATCCGCCAGCCCGGCGCCCAGTCGACGCAACAGACCCAGTTGCCCTCCGGCTTCCAATTGGGCGTGGGTGCCCGCGTGGTGGCGACGGAACGCATCTTCGCCCAGGGCAGCCTGAACATGACCGGCAATGCCCTGGACGTGGCCATCAACGGTCGCGGCTTCTTCCAGATCCAGACCCTGGATGGCGGCACCGCCTACACCCGCGACGGCGCCTTCCAGGTGGATAGCCAGGGGAATCTGGTTACGGCCAGCGGCTATGCCGTCCTCCCCAACATGCAGATCCCCCAGGATGCGCTGTTGATCACCATTGCCAAGGATGGCGTGGTGAGCGTCACCCAGCCCGGCAACCCCAACACCGTGACGCAACTGGGCCAGATCCAGTTGGCCACCTTCGTCAATCCGGCCGGCCTGCAGAGCCAGGGCGAGAACCTGTACATCGAGACCGCCGCCTCCGGGCCGCCGCAGGTCAACAATCCCGGCGACAACGGCGTCGGCGTGCTCAGCCAGAGTTTCCTGGAAACCTCCAACGTAAACGTGGCCGAGGAGCTGGTCAACATGATCATCACCCAGCGCGCCTACGAACTGAATTCCCGCGCCATCACCACCTCAGATCAGATGTTGCAGCGTCTGACGCAGATCTGATGCGGCCTGGGAGCTAGGAGAACGTCATGAGAACCGCGATCGTGCCGCTTGCCGCCGCCCTGCTGGCCGGCTGTGCCACGCCGCCCCCGGCCACCGCCATCAAGGAACCCTTCGACGCGCGCCCACAAGCGCAGGCGCGGGAGGCCGCCAACGGCGCCATCTATCCCCTCGATACCCGGCAGGGCGCACCGCTGGCGCTGTTCGAGGACCGCCGCGCCCGCCACGTCGGCGACACCCTCACCGTGTACTGGTTGAAAAGACCGAGGCCAAGCGCAAGTCGGACACCACCGACGAGCGCAAGGCGAACGCCAACATCGACGTGCCCAGTCCCATCGTGCTGGGGCGAGGCCCGATATTCGGAGCCACCACCTGGCAGCCGCAGACCAACAGCAAGCTTGAGTTCAAGGATAGTGAAACCAATACCAATGAGGTGAAGGGCGCCATCACCGTGACGGTGGTCGAGGTGCTGGCCAACGGCAACCTGGTGGTGGCGGGCGAGAACCAGATCGCCATCAACCGCGATACCGAGTACATCCGCCTAAGCGGCGTCGTCCAGCCCGCCCGCATCCGCGCCGACAACACCGTGCTGTCGACACAGCTCGCCAACGTCAAGTTCGAATCGAAGAACACCCAGAGCATGGACGTTTCGCAGTTGGGCAGCATGATGGCCAGGTTTTTCCTGACCCTGTTGCCGTTCTGAATCGGGCTACAGGTTACGGGTTACAGGAGACGGAACATGACCGAGGAATGGGAAGCAAAGGGATGGTGGCAGGTACTGGGCGTTCTACTGGTCTCTGTAACCGGTATCCTGCAACCTGAACCCGCCCATGCCCAGCGCATCAAGGACCTCGCCAACGTCAGCGGCGTGCGCGCCAACCAGCTGGTTGGCTATGGCGTCGTAGTCGGTCTCGACAACACGGGTGACACCCTCGGACTCACCGGCCTGACCCTGTCGAACATGATGACCAACCTGGGACTGGCCCCATCCCAGAGCATCCAGAGCAAGAGCGCGGCCTCGGTGATGGTCACTGCCACCCTGCCGGCCTTCGCCAAGCCGGGGCAGACCATCGACGTCACCGTCTCCGCCCTGGGCGGCGCCAAGAGCCTGCGTGGCGGAACCCTGGTGCTGACCCCGCTCAAGGGCGGCGACGGCCAGATCTACGCCATGGCCCAGGGCAACCTGCTGGTGGGCGGTGCGGGCGGTTCCGCCGGCGGCTCCTCGGTCCAGGTCAACCACCTGTCCGCCGGCCGCATCCCGGCCGGCGCCACGGTCGAACGCGCGGTGCAGACCCAGGTCGGGCAGGGTGATTTCATCCAGATCGAGCTGAAGGAGACCGACTTCACCACCGCCAGCAGGGTGTCCGAGGCCATCGAGCAGAATTTCGGCAAGGGCGCGGCCATCGCCCTCGATGCACGCCGCATCCAGGTCAAGGCTCCGGCTGACCCCGGCCAGCGTGTGGCCTTCCTGTCGCGCCTGGAAAACCTGACCCTGACGCCGGCCAGCCCGACGCCCAAGGTCATCATCAACCCGCGCACCGGTTCGGTGGTGATGAATCAGCTGGTCACCCTGGAACAGTGCGCGATCGCCCACGGCAGCCTGTCGGTGGTGGTCAAGTCCGAACCCGTGGTCTCCCAGCCCAATGCCCTGGCCGGCGGCCGCACTGTGGTGGGCGAACAGGCCGACGTGCAGGTGAAGCAGGAAGACGGCGAACTCGTGGTGCTGCCCGCCTCCGCCTCCCTCAACGACGTGGTCAAGGCCCTCAACGCGGTCGGCGCCACCCCTCAGGACCTGCTCGCCATCTTGCAGGCGATGAAGGCGTCGGGCGCGCTGAAGGCCGACCTCGAGGTGATCTGATTCCATGCTCGCCGCTCCGGAAACCCTCGCCGTCGATCTCTCGGGCGCCCGCGCCCTGAAATTCAAGGCCAATTCCGGCGATCCGGCCGCGCTGCGCGACGCCGCCAAGCAGTTCGAGGCGATGATGATCACGCAGATGCTGAAGACGATGCGCGAGACCCGCTTCAACGACGAGGACGACCCCATGACCGGCGGCGAGAGCATGAAGGTCTATCAGGGGCTGCTCGATCAGCAGTGGGCCGCGCGCATGACGGAGGGGCGCGGTCTGGGCTTCGCCGACATGCTGGTGAAGCATCTCGAGCGCCAGGCCGGCGTTGCCGGCGCCGCCACGGAGCGGCTCACGGCCCAACCAGCCCCCGCTCAAGGCGCCGGGGCGGCGCCCACCCTGGTGGCCCCCTCGACGGAGTCGCCGCGCCTCTCCGCTTCGGTGCCGGATAGCAAGCCCGCCTTCACGCACGGCGAATCTCCGGCGACCACGGCGACCGAACGCAAGCAACGCTTCCTCGAGACCATGCGCCCGCACGCCGAAGCGGCGGAGGCTGCCACCGGCGTGCCGGCCCGCTTCATCCTGGCGCAGGCGGCCCTGGAATCCGGCTGGGGCGAGCGGCAGATCCGCGCCGCCGACGGCACGCCCAGCCACAACCTGTTCGGCATCAAGGCGGGGAAGGGCTGGAGCGGGGAGGCGCTGGAGACCACCACCACGGAATACCGGCAGGGCCTGCCCGTGAAAATGACCCAGAGCTTCCGCGCCTATGCGGACTACGCGGCCGCCTTCACCGACTACGCGGGCCTGCTCAAGAGGCGCTATGGCGAGGCCGTGAGCGCGGACGCGGACACGTTCGCCCAAGGTCTGGCGAACGGCGGCTATGCCACCGACCCGGCCTATGCCGGCAAGTTGAAGGCCGTCATCGCCAGCGTGGCGATGACGGGTGCGTGACGGCAGAAGCCGTCGAGACAGGTAACAGGAGGTTGCCATGGGTACCGGAATTCTGGGCATCGCCGCTTCGGGACTGAACGCCGCGCAGGCGGCCATTCGCGTCACCCAGCAGAACATCGCCAACGTCGGCACGGACGGCTACCGCCGCCAGGAACTGGTGCAGTCCGCGCGACAGCCGCAGTTCAGCGGCTACGGCTACATCGGCAACGGCGTCTCGGTGGACGCGGTGCGGCATCAATACAGCCGTTTCCTGGACAGCGAGGTGCTGCACAGCGAGTCCCAGTATGCCCGTTACGAGGCGGCCTCGGCCCGTTCCGCCCTGATCGACAAGCTGCTCGGAGACGACGCCACCGGCCTGAACTCGGTCCTGAGCGGGTTTTACTCAGCGCTCCAGGAGGTCGCCAACGACCCGGCCAGCAGCGCGACGCGGCAGAACCTGCTTTCGGCCGGCGAAAACCTGGCGGGCCGCTTCAACCTGTTGGCCGGGCAGTTGCGCGAGCAACGCACGGCCGCCAACAACGAAGCCCAGCATCTGGCCACTCGCATCAACGTGCTGGCCGGCCAGATCGCCCAGGCCAACGTCACCATCACGCAGAACCGCTCGGCCAGCGGCCAGGCCGCCAACGATCTGGTCGACGCGCGCGACCAGCTGGTGGTCGAACTGAGCCGGCTGATCGATGTGACGCGCCAGGATCTGCCTGACGGTAGCGTCAATGTCTTCATCGGCGGAGGACAATCCCTGGTGCTGGGCCAGGATGTGCGCCGCCTCAACCTGGTGGCGAACGCCAACGATCCCGCGCTGCTCGATCCGGCCATCAATATGGGCTTCGAGCGCTACGGCAGCCTCATCGCCGATCCCGCCGCGCGCGTCGTCACCAGCGGTGCGTCCAGCCTGAGCGGACGCATCTCAGGAGGAGAGTTGGGCGGCCTGCTGGAATTCCGCGACGCCACCCTGATGCCCGCCCTGCGCGACCTCGACCGCATGGCCTTGGCGCTGGCCAGCGCGGTCAACACCGTGCATCGCGGCGGCCTCGATTACGCCCTCAACCCAGGCGTCGATTTCTTCGTCAATCCGGTGGTGCCGCAGGGCGCCACCGCGGGCGCCCTGCATCTGACGGTGACCGACGACAGCCTGTTGGATCCCGTCGGCTACTCGATCTCCCTGGCCGGCGGCGTTTACACCGTGACCGAGCTGTCCACCGGGACCGCCACCAATCACGCCAGTCTGGCGGCGGTCAACGCCGCCGGATTCGGCTTTTCACTGACCGCTGGCGTGCCCGCGCCGGCCAACGGCGAGAGCTGGCGCATCGGCGACAGCGCGCGCACGCTGGCCATGGCCATCGGCAATACCAGCCAGATCGCCGCCGCGGCGGCCGCCGCAACCGGCCCCGGCGACAACGGCAACGCGCTGGCCCTGGCCGCCCTGCAATCGACGGCCTTGTTGAACTTCGGCGGTGTAGCGTTCAGCGACACGCTGTCCGCCGCCTACAACAAGATCGTCAACCGCACCGCCAGCCAGGCCTCGCAGCATGATCTCAACCGCGACGCTTTCGAGACGCTGCGGCAGTCGGCCGTGAGTGCGCAGCAGAGTCTGGTGGGCGTGAACCTGGACGAGGAGGCGGTGAATCTGGTGCGCTACCAGCAGGCCTACCAGGCGGCGGCGCGCACCATGCAGATCGCCGCCAGCCTGTTCGACGAACTGCTCAACGTGGTGCGCTGATTGCGCGCCACCCGGGAGACTGAAGCATGCGCATCGATTCCATGACCTACTACACCGTCAGTCTGGTCGGCATCCGCGACAACCAGAACGCCATCGCGCGGCTCAGCCAGCAGATCGCCACGCAGAGCAATTACCTGGCGGCCAAGGACAATCCTCTCGCCACTCAGAAGATCCTCGATCTGGGCGACCGCATCGCCACGCGCGCGCAATACGCCAACAACCAGACCAAGGCGGAAATCACCCTCAAATACGAGAGCGTGGTGTTGGATGAAATCGAGTCGACACTGCGGCGCGCCCGCGGCCTGCTGGCCGGAATCAGTCACAACGCCGACGCGGTGACCCGCCACACGCACGCCGAACAGCTGCGCGGCGCCTTCCAGCAACTTCTGGATCTCGCCAACTCGCGCGACCCCTCCGGCAGTTACATCTTCTCCGGCGACCGTACCACCACCAAGCCCTTCAACAACGCAGGCGGCGGCGTCCCACCGGCGGGTGCCGCGTCCACCTACAACGGGTCCACCAACCTGCGCGAGGTGGAGGTGGAGTCGGGTCGCCGAGTGCGGGTCAACGACAACCTCGACACGGTGATGCGGGCCGGCGCCGGCGCCGGCACCGACCTTCTGCAAACCCTGGACGAGGCCATCGTTCGCCTGCCGCTCAGCGCCCCGCCCGGAGCCGTGCCGGATCAGGCCACCCTGAACGGCTACATCCAGACCATCGACACCGCTCTCGACTCCCTGGCCGGCATCCAGTACCGCGTCGCCGGCGTGCGTACGGAACTGGCGGACCTCATGGTTACCACGAATGGCTTGCAAACACTGGAGCAGAATGCCTTGAGCGATCTGCAAAGGGTGGACCAGGCTGCCGCCATCATGCGCCTGCAAACGCGCCAGACCAGCCTGGAAGCGGCGCAGCAGGCCTATGCCCTGACCTCGGGACTGTCGCTGTTCAGTTTCCTGGGTTAACCAGTCCGCCGGGGCTGCCCCCGGACCGCCGCGCTGGCTCGGAGCGGCCCGTCCTCCGCTAGACTCCGCGCATGCATCTGGACGACATCTTTTCCGCGACCGGCCCCTTCGGCCGGGTGATTCCCGGGTATCGCCCGCGCGCGCAGCAGCTCGAAATGACCCTGCGTATCGCCGAGGCCCTTGAGAACCGGGGTCGCCTGGTGGCGGAGGCCGGCACCGGCACCGGCAAGACCCTGGCCTATCTGGTGCCGGCCATGCTGTTCGGCGGCAAGGTCATCCTCTCCACCGGCACCAAGACCCTGCAGGATCAGCTCTTCCACCGCGACATCCCCGCCGTGCGCGAGGCCCTGGCGCGGCCGGTGACCGTTGCGCTGCTGAAGGGGCGCGCCAACTACGTGTGCCCCTATCACCTGGAGCGCAACCTGGCCGACGCGCGCCTGGCCAGCCGCGAGGAGGCCCTGCACCTGCGCGCCATCGCCCGCTACGCGGCGGTCACCGACTCGGGCGACCGCATGGCCTGCGGCGAGGTGCCGGAAGACTCGCCGGCCTGGTCGCGCGCCACCTCCACGCGCGACAACTGCCTGGGCGGCGACTGCCCGCAGCACAAGGCCTGCTTCGTGCTCAAGGCGCGCAAGAAGGCGCTGGAAGCCGACCTGGTGGTGGTCAACCACCACCTGTTCTTCGCCGACGTCTGGCTGAAGGACGAGGGCGCCGGCGAACTGCTGCCGGCCTGCAACGCCATCATCTTCGACGAGGCGCACCAGTTGCCGGAAACCGCCAGCCTGTTCTTCGGCGAGACCGTCACCACCGGCATGCTGGTCGACCTCTGCCGCGACATCCGTGCCGAGGCGGCGGTGGCGGCAGCGGATTTCCCCGACCTGCCGCAGGCCGCCGGGGAGCTGGAAACCGCCGCCCGCGAGACCCGCCTTGGACTCGGCATGCAGCCCTTGCGCCTGCCCGCGGCGCGGGCGCTGGAGCGACGCGAATTCCTCGCCGCCGTCGAAGTCATGACCGCGCGCCTGGCCAAGCTCGACGCACTGCTGGAAAGCCAGGCCGCGCGCTCCGAGGAACTCGGCCGCCTGCACGCGCGCTGCCGCGAGGCGGCCGACCGCCTGGAGCGCTGGCTGAGCCCGCAGGCCGGCGCCGAGGCGCGCGGCATCGTGCGCTGGCTGGAGGCGGCCGCCCATTCCGTGCTGTTCCACGCCACGCCGCTGAACGCCGGCGAACTGTTCGCGCGGCAGATCGAGGATGACCCGCGCGCCTGGATCTTCACCTCGGCCACCCTCTCTGTGCGCGGCGATTTCTCCCACTACCTGCACGAGATCGGCCTGTCCGGCCTGGAGGAGCCCACCGCCACCGCCGTCTGGGACAGCCCCTTCGACTATCCCAACCAGGCCATGCTCTACGTCCCCGAGGGCATGCCCGACCCCAACAGCCCGGGCTATACCGAGGCGGTGGTGGAGGCGGCCTGGCCGCTGCTCGCCGCCAGCGGCGGCCGCGCCTTCCTGCTGTTCACCTCGCTGCGCGCGATGAACGAGGCCTATCGCCTGCTGGCCGCGCGCATGGCGGCGCAAGGCGCGAGTTATCCCTTGTTGTTGCAGGGCGAGAAGAGCCGTAGCGAACTGCTCGACGAATTCCGCGCCCTCGGCAATGCCGTCCTGCTCGGCAGCCAGAGCTTCTGGGAGGGGGTCGACGTCGCCGGCGAGGCCCTCTCCCTGGTGGTCATCGACCGCCTGCCTTTCCAGCCGCCGGACGACCCGGTCCTCGCCGCGCGCGTCGACGCGCTCAAGCGCGCCGGCCGCAACCCGTTCTTCGACTACCAGTTGCCGCATGCCGTCATCAGCCTGAAGCAGGGCGCCGGCCGCCTCATCCGCCGCGAAACCGACCACGGCGTGCTCATGATCTGCGACCCGCGCCTGGTCGAGAAACCCTATGGCCGCCGGATCTGGCAGGCCCTGCCGCCAATGCGGCGCAGCCGCGTGCGGGCGGAGGCGACCGCCTTCCTGGGGGTGTCCGGCAATTCTTGCTGAGCGGGTGGGGGCGGACTGTCCGCGGACAACTCCGTCATTCCCGCGCAAGCGGGAATCCAGTTCGTCGGCCTACTTTCAGTCCGCGCGTTGCAAACGCCACTTGCAGTCTTCCGTATGGTCTATGCTGGAAGTGAGTCTCCCGTGTTTTCATATGCTTGCGAGAGATTCTTAAGGAGGACGTGATGATCAGGCTGAGTTGTTGGGTCGGCGCGAATTACGGTCAGGTTGCACATGACAAGTCGGCGTCGCGGCCGGTTTCGTTGCGTAGCGTTTTTCCTTTGGATGTGGAGGGTGCCGAGGCGGATCGGCTCGGTTTCCCAAGTGCTGCATCGGCCTTGCTGATGCATTTCCTGGAAGAATACGATGCGTCCGCATCGCGAGAAGAGGAGGATGCGTCCGTGCTAATCGCCGCCTTGCCCGCCCTTGCGCAACGTGTTGGCGCGGTTCTTGACCTGCTCCCGGTCCGGGTGCGCGCGCAGCAGGCTCGTGAATTTCCGCTTCATTGATGCGCGACGGCGCGGGTTGCATTGCCTGCTGGCGATGCTGGCCTGCGCGGTAGTCCCGCTGTATGCGGGGACGCCCGCCACGCCGCTGGCGGAGGCTTCCACCCGGCAGATCCTGCAAACTTCTCCCCTGGCCGGCTTCCAGCACTACGCCGGGCGCGCCCTGTTTCCCCTGATGCGCGAGGGCGATCCGCTGACCCTGCACCGCGAACCCGATAACCCGCATGACCCGCGTGCCGTGCGCGTCGAATGGCATGGCGCGCAGATCGGCTACGCGCCGCGCGCGGACAACGTCGACTTGGCCCGGCTGATGGACCGGGGCGCGGCAGTGGCGGCGCGCATCCTGCACCTGCAGAAAAGCCGCGACCCGTGGAAGCGGGTGATGATGGAGGTCTACGTCGCCGAGTAGAGAATACCGCCGCCCTAGGGTGCGAGGGTTTGAGCAAAAAAAACGGAGCCCGGCATGCCGGGCTCCGTTGATCGATGCGAGGACTTTTACCGTGCTTTGCGCCTACGGCTGAATCCCAATCCGGCCAAACCAAGCCCGAGTAATGCAAGCATTCCGGGTTCGGGCACACCATTTCCGCCATTACCAGGATCGTCAGGGTCGGTGATCGGATTGTAATCGCCGGTGAATACCCACCGACGGATGTCATGGTAGGCGCCGGCGGCGCCCGTGCCCGAAGTGAAGCCGATAAATGCGTCGGTCTGGCCAAGCAGGGCCACCAGATCGACGGTGTAGGACATCAGGGTGTTTACAGGGCGATTGGCATCCAGCGCGAGGCGAACTTCCAGCGAATCGGTGCTGCCGTCGTAATCGACCCAGGCGTGAAAGACCGAGCCGCTGTCGAGCAGCGCCGGCAGGGTGTCGGCGCGGACCACGGAGTTCATGTTGCCGTTTACGTTGATGCCGGCGTGGTTGTCGTTGTTGCCATCGCCGCCGCCGTTGTTCCAGTTGTCGAACTCGACGCCGATGCTAGGGCTCAGGCCCTGATAGCCGATGCCGCCGCCCGCGCCGCCGGCAGTGTTGGCCACCCTCTGTACGGTGAACACGATGCCGTCGGCACCGCCGTTGATCGGGTTGGTGAACTGGAATTCGAAATAGCTGCTGAAGGAGGCGTCCGCAGCCAGCGAGAATGGCGCGGTCAGGAAGGCGCTACCTGATTGGCCAAGCGCATTGGTCAGGCGCAGCACGCGTGCGCCGCTGGGCCCAACGACACCCTGGCCACCGGTATTGATCGTCGCGGTCGCGCCGTTCAGTGTGAATGCCGAGAGGTCATTGAAGTTCTGGTAGTTGATCAGCGCAGCCTGCGCCCCGCCGGCCGCGCAGAACAGCAGCGCGCCGATAAGGGTGGCGGGACGGAAACCGGAACCAACACCTAGGCGGGTATTATCGATGGTCGGTGACATCTTTCTTCTCCTGAAATACGCAAACGGCGACAAGTTTATGCGAGCGAAGTTAAGCATTTCTTGTGCCAAAAAGCACCCGCCATGAAAAATCAATCAGTTGGCGCGACATTATGATGCTCAAGGAAAATCAACTGGTTGCGGTGTAAAAAAACTCGACAATTGGGCTGGCAGCAAGCAACCCATACGGGTGGCTGCCCCGTTCTGTAAAATCCACCGTCTGTCCGACAACCGTTCCCAGACCTTGCAACTCCTCGCCTTCGATACCGCCACCGAATGGTGTACCGCCGCCCTCTGGCGGGACGGTGCCGTCAGTGTGCGCGAAGTGCACGCCGGGCAAAGGCATTCCGACCTGCTGGTGCCCATGCTCATGGACCTACTGACCGAGGCCGGCCTCGGCCTGCGCGACCTCGACGGCCTCGCCTACGGCATGGGGCCCGGTTCCTTCACCGGCCTGCGCATCGCCTGCGGCGTCGCCCAGGGCCTGGCGCTCGGCGCCGACCTGCCGGTGCTGGGGGTTTCCACCCTGGAAGCCGTGGCCGAGGAATGCGGCGGCGAGCGCGTCGCGGTCTGCCTGGATGCGCGCATGCGCGAAGTCTATGCCGGCCTTTACCGGCGTCACCAGGAGGGCTGGCAATGCTTGGCCGGTCCTCGGGTCTGCCCGCCCTACCAGGCGCCATTGCCCGAGGAGGAGGCTTACGTGGGCGCCGGCTCCGGCTTTGCCGCCTACCCCGAACTGGTGGCGCACTATGCCGGCTGCCTCGCGCGCATCGAGGCGGCCGCCATCCCGCATGCCCGCGCCATCGCCCGCCTGGCCGCGCCCCGCTTCGCGCGCGGCGAGGGCTTGCCGGCCGAAGCCGCCGAGCCGCTGTACATTCGCGACAAGGTGGCGCTGAAGATCCACGAACGCATTATTCGCACCACCCCCGGCACCTCCCTGCGGTCGGAGCCGCCCCCCGAGGGGGCCAAGAAACTCTTGGGGCGGCCCGGCGAGTTTCTTGAGAGACAGCCATGAGCGCAGTCCTCAAGCCTCTGGAGTTCGATTTCCGTCCCATGATGCGCGAAGACCTAGAGGCGGTCGTACGCATCGAACGCGCCGCCTATCCCTATCCCTGGACCTTCGGCAATTTCCGCGATTGTCTGGATTCCGGCTATGCCTGCTGGGTGTCCGAACTGGACGGGCAACTGACCGGTTACTGGATCATGATGCTGGCCGCGGGCGAGGGCCATATCCTCAACTGCTGCGTGGCGCCGGCTTGGCAGGGCCGCGGTTTCGGCCGGCATCTGGTCGAGCACCTGATCGACAGCGCGCGCGCCCACAACACCGAATACCTGTTCCTGGAGGTGCGTCCCAGCAACCGTCCGGCCCTGGGCCTCTATCAGCGCCTCGGCTTCGCCAGCGTCGGCCTGCGCAAGGGGTATTACCCGGCCGACCAGGGCCAGGAGGACGCCGTCGTCATGAGGCTGGATTTATGAGCGCAGGGCTCGGCCGCGAGGCGCGCCTGCGCGAACTGGGCCTGTGGCCGCTGTGGCGGCTGCGGCCGCCGAAGGCGGATGCCTCCCTCGCCGCCGAAACCGGCGGGCCCGCGGCGGAGGTGGGCGAGGCCCTGCCGGCGGACGACATCGCCGGGCTGGACTGGGAGGAGCTCATACCGGCGGTGCGCGCCTGTACCCGCTGTCCCCTCGCCGTCAGCCGCACACAGGGCGTGCCCGGCGTCGGCGACCGCGCCGCCGAATGGCTGTTCATCGGCGAGGCACCGGGGGCGGACGAGGATCGCCAGGGCGAACCCTTCGTCGGCCAGGCCGGCAAGCTGCTCGATGCCATGCTGGCCGGCATCGGCCTGCAACGCGGGCGCAACGTCTACATCGCCAACATCCTCAAGTCGCGGCCGCCGGGAAACCGCGACCCGAAGCCGGACGAGGTGGCCGCCTGCCTGCCATATCTGGAACGCCAGATCGACCTGATCCAGCCCAGGCTCATCGTCGTGCTCGGCCGCATCGCCGCGCAGACCCTGCTGGTCACCGACACTCCCATCGGCAAGCTGCGCGGCCACGTGCACAAATACCGCGGCGTGCCCATGGTGGTGACCTATCATCCCGCCTACCTGCTGCGCAGTCCCGCCGACAAGGCCAAGTCCTGGGAAGACCTGCTGCTGGCGCGGCGGACCCTGGCGGCCTTGAAAAGCGGCGCCACTCCCTGATATCCCGGCTTGAATTTCCCAGGAGGAACTCATGCGTACATCACTGCTCGCCGCCCTGGCCCTGGCCTCCACCCTCAGCCTGTCCGGCTGCGGCTACAACACCCTGCAGGCCCAGGACGAGGCCATCCAGGCCGGCTGGTCCGAGGTGCTCAACCAGTACCAGCGCCGCGCCGACCTGGTGCCCAACCTGGTCAACACGGTGAAGGGCTACGCCGCGCACGAGGCCAGGGTGCTCACCGAAGTCACCGCCGCCCGCGCCCGCGTCGGGCAGATCGCCGCCACGCCGGAACTGGTCAACGACCCCGCCGCCCTGGAGAAATTCCAGGCCGCCCAGGGTGAACTGTCGGGCGCCCTGTCGCGCCTGCTGGTGGTGGCGGAGAACTATCCGCAGTTGAAGGCCGACGCCGGTTTCCGCGACCTGCAGGCGCAGCTCGAAGGCACCGAGAACCGCATCACCGTAGCCCGCAACCGCTACATCCAGGCGGTACGCGAGTACAACACCACGGTGCGCTCTTTCCCCAGCAACCTCACCGCCATGCTGTTCGGTCACCAGACCAAGGCCAACTTCACGGTGGAAAACGAGAAGGCCATCGCCGCGCCGCCCAAGGTGGACTTCGGCGGCGACGCGCCCGCCCCGTCAGGCGGCGCGCCGGGGTATCAATAGCATCGGGACACAAGGAAGGCTTGATTGGACTTCAAACTCAGCCAACCCCCAGAACCGTCATTCCGGGGCTGCCCGACACGGCAGAGCCCGGAATCCAGCGGTTTTTTTGGTGTTTTTCTGGATTCCGGACTCCGCTTTGCAGCCCCGGAATGACGTGCTGAACTTGGTGGCTAATCATGAGGACGGAAGTCTCACGGAACCATCCGGACACACGCCCCCCTTTGGGGATAAAGGGGGTGGGAATATCCCCCTACCTGCGTCTTACCACTCCCCGTTGGCGCCGGCGCGCATGATCTCGTCCATCTTGTTGCGGATTTCGATGGCGCCCTGGGAGAGCTCGGGCGTGACGCCCATGGCGGCCTCGTAGCCCTTCACCCAGCTCAGGTCCCAGTCCAGCATCATCAGCCAGATGTCCTTGTTGGCGTCTTCCATGACGCCGATGCGGCAGGGCAGGAAGACCAGGAATTCAGGGCTGATCTTCAAGAGGTCGCGGCCCACCTTGATGTCGCAGTAGCTGTGCACTTCGATGCGCGGCGCGTCCATGTCGCCCAGCACGGCCTGGAAATCCTTCCACATCAGGTTGGAACCCACGTACTTGAAGTTGAGCTTGTTGGCGCGCAGGTTCATCGACTCCAGCACCTCGTCGAAGCTGAGCCCCTTCTTCGCCTTGTACTTGTGCGACATCCAGGCCATGGCGTCGGGCATGGACATGCGGAAGATGTTGGTCATGAACGGCATCATCATCTGCATCATCTGCCGCTTGGCTTCCGGCGGGATGGTCTGGCGCATGGTGTAGGGTGTGGCCGAGATGGGCTGGCCGCTGCCCAGGATGATCAGGGGGTTGAAACCCACGCCCGGAATGGAAAGATTCGGCAGGGCCGGCAGGGCGGGCAGGGCAGGCAGGGTCGGCAGGGTCGGCACGGGCAGAACCATCGGCGCGGCCGGCACCGGCGTGTATTGCATGAAGGGGTTGACCTGGGCCGGCGGCGTGATCGCGGCCGGCGGCTGGCTCGGCATGTATTGGGCGGCGGCGGCTCCGGACAGGACAAGGCCGAGTAAGGCCAGGGCGGATTGCAGCGGTTTTTTCATGGTGTCTCCTTCGTGGTTTGTCGCGGTTGTTCGTCGGGGGCACGGGGCCGCGCGTTCGGCCCCGGCGCTATCAGGCCAGCAACTGGTTCAGCACATAGGGCAGGATGCCGCCGGCCTGGTAATACTCGATTTCGATGGGCGTATCCAGGCGCAGCTTGACCGCCACATTCTGGCTGGAACCGTCCGCCCTGTTGATGACCAGGGTCAAATCCTGCTGCGCGACGATGCCGTTCTCCAGGCCCAGCAGGTCGAAGCTTTCGTCCCCCCTGAGGCCCAGGTCCGCCGCGCCCTGACCCTCCCGGAACTGGATGGGCAGCACGCCCATGCCGGCCAGGTTGGAACGGTGGATGCGCTCGAAGCTCTTGGCGATGACCGCCTTCACGCCCAGCAACTGGGTGCCCTTGGCGGCCCAGTCGCGGCTGGAGCCGGTGCCGTATTCCTCGCCGGCGAAGACCATCAGCGGCACGCCCGCGGCCTGGTAGCGCATGGCCGCGTCGTAGATCGACATCTGCTCGCCGCCGTGCAGGGTCACACCGCCCTCGGAGCCGGGGATCATCAGGTTCTTGATGCGCACGTTGGCGAAGGTGCCGCGCATCATCACCTCGTGGTTGCCGCGGCGGGCGCCGTAGGAGTTGAAGTCGGCCTGGGCCACGCCGTGCTCCACCAGGTACTTGCCGGCGGGGGCGGCGGCCTTGATGTTGCCGGCCGGGCTGATGTGGTCGGTGGTCACCGAATCGCCGAACACGGCCAGGGCGCGGGCGCCGCGGATGGCCGGGTTGGGCTTGGCGTCGGGGTTGGCGGCATTGGCGAAGAAGGGCGGCTCCTGGATATAGGTGGAGGCCGTATCCCAGGCATAGACCTGGCCGGAAGAGGAGGGCACCGCGTCCCACAGCGGGTTGTTGGCGCCCACGTCGGCATAGATGGCGCGGTAGGTGTCGGCGTTGGCGGCATGCGTCAGCAGGGTCGCCACCTCGGCGGCGTTGGGCCAGATGTCCTTGAGGAACACCGGGCCGTCGGTGCCCTGGCCGATCGGCTCGTTGGCGACGTCGATGTCGACCCGGCCGGCCAGTGCGAAGGCCACCACCAGCGGCGGCGACATCAGGAAGTTGGCCTTCACGTTCTGGTGCACCCGCGCCTCGAAGTTGCGGTTGCCGGACAGCACCGAGCAGGCCACCAGATCCTTCTCCAGCACTTCCTTTTCCACCGACTCGGGCAGCGGGCCGGAGTTGCCGATGCAGGTGGTGCAGCCATAGCCCACCACGTTGAAGCCCACCTGGGCCAGGGGCTCCAGCAGGCCGGCGGCCTTCAGGTATTCGGTGACCGCGCGGGAGCCGGGGCCCAACGAGGTCTTCACGTGGGCCGGCGTCTTCAGCCCCTTGGCCACCGCCTTCTTGGCCAGCAGGCCGGCGGCCAGCATGACGCCGGGGTTGGAGGTGTTGGTGCAGGAGGTGATGGCGGCGATGACCACATCGCCATTTTGCAAGCCTTCCCCCATCCCCCTTCCCCCTTCATTCTTGCCATAGCCGCCCTGGTCCTTCGGCAGTTCCAGCAGGGTCTCGAAGCTTTCCTTCAGGGCATAGAGGTTGATGCGGTCCTGGGGCCGCTTGGGGCCGGCCACGGAGGGCTTCACGCTGGAGAGGTCCAGCCGCAGGGTCTGGCTATAGTCGCACTGTCCCGCCTTGGGGATGCCGAACAGGCCCTGGGCCTGGTAGTAGTTGCGCTGGGCGTCCACTTTCGCGGCGTCGCGGCCGGTGGCCAGGTAGTACTGGCAGGTGGCCTCGTCCACCGGGAAGAAGCCCATGGTGGCGCCGTATTCCGGGGCCATGTTGGCGATGGTGGCGCGGTCGGTGACGGGCAGGGCCTCGGCGCCCTCGCCGAAGAATTCCACGAACTTGCCCACCACCTTGGCGCGACGCAGCATCTCGGTGATGGTCAGCACGATGTCGGTGGCGGTGATGCCGGCGGGAATGCTGCCGGTGAGTTCCACGCCCACCACGTCCGGGGTCAGGAAGTAGACCGGCTGGCCCAGCATGCCGGCTTCCGCCTCGATGCCGCCCACGCCCCAGCCCACCACGCCGAGGCCGTTGATCATGGTAGTGTGGCTGTCGGTGCCGACCAGGGTGTCGGGGTAATAGACACGCCCTTCCGGGCTGTCCTTCTCCATGACGCCGCGCGCCAGGTATTCCATGTTCACCTGGTGCACGATGCCGACGCCGGGCGGCACCACCTTGAAGGTCTCGAAGGCCTGCATGCCCCACTTCATGAACTGGTAGCGCTCCCGGTTGCGCTGGAACTCGATCTCCATGTTCCGCTGCAAGGCGCTCATTTGGCCAGGCTGGTTGCCGAACACATCCACCTGCACCGAGTGGTCCACCACCAGTTCGACGGGGGCCAGGGGCTCGACCTTCTGCGGATCCTTGCCGGTGCGGGCGGCGAAGGACCGCATCGCGGCCAGGTCGGCCAGCAGCGGCACGCCGGTAAAGTCCTGCAAGAGGATGCGCGCCACCACGAAGGGAATCTCTTCCGTGCGGTTGGCGTTCGGCTGCCAGCCGGCCAGTTCGCGCACGTGCTGCTCGGTGATCTTCCTGCCGTCGTAGTTGCGCAGCACGGACTCCAGCACCACGCGGATGGACACGGGCAGGCGGGAAATCCTGCCGACGCCGGCCTTCTCGAGTTGCGGCAGAGAGTAGTAGGTACCGGTCTTGCCGTTGCCGGCATCGAAGGTCTGGCGGGAGTCGAAGAGGCTGTGCATGGCGAATCGCGCTGGGTTGGAAAAGCCCGAATTTTAACCGCACAAGCCCTTGTCGCTCCGGCCTGTTTTTTTGCAATGCAGCAATATAAACTCCCGCCAACACATGGCCGCTGGCTATAACGAGTCAAGGCCAAGTAGATTGCACCGTCACCCCGGCGAAGGCCGGGGTCCAGTGGAATTCCTGGATTCCGGCCTGCGCCGGAATGACGCCCTGGAAGATGTTCCGACAACGTTGAAGCGGCCGAATCCATCCGCCACAAGGAAGAGACATGAGCGACCTGAACCAGAAAGCCCTGGAGTACCACGAGTTTCCCCGCCCCGGAAAAATCTCCGTGGAATCCTCCAAACCCTGCGCCACCCAATACGAACTGTCCCTGGCCTACACCCCCGGCGTCGCCGAGCCCGTGCGCAAGATCGCCGAGGATCCCGCCAACGCCTACCGCTACACCAACAAGGGCAATCTGGTGGCGGTCATCACCGACGGCACCGCCATCCTCGGCCTGGGCAACCTGGGCCCGCTCGCCAGCAAGCCGGTCATGGAAGGCAAGGGCATCCTCTTCAAGCGCTTCGCCGGCATCGACGTCTTCGACATCGAGGTGAAGGCCCCCAGCGTGGAAAGCTTCATCGAAACCGTGGTCAACATCTCCCCCACCTTCGGCGGCATCAACCTGGAAGACATCGCCGCGCCCCACTGCTTCGAGATCGAGGAAGCCCTCAAGGCGCGCCTCGACATCCCCGTCTTCCACGACGACCAGCACGGCACCGCCGTGGTCATGTGCGCCGGCCTCCTCAACGCCCTGGAAATCCAGGGCAAGCAGCTCGCCGACATCAAGCTGGTCTGCCTCGGCGCCGGCGCCGCCGGCCTCGCCTGCATGCGCCTCTTGATCGCCATGGGCGGCAACAAGGCCAACATGACCCTGGTGGATTCCAAGGGCGTGATCCACAGCGGCCGCAGCGACCTCAACGCGCACAAGCGGGAATTCGCCAAGGAAACGGAAATGCGCAGCCTGGCCGACGCCATGGCCGGCGCCGACGTCTTCATCGGCGTCTCCGGCCCCAACCTGGTCAGCCAGGACATGGTGAAAAGCATGGCCGCCAAGCCCATCCTCTTCGCCATGGCCAACCCCGACCCGGAAATCACTCCCGCCCAGGTCCACGCCTGCCGCGACGACGCCCTCATGGCCACCGGCCGCTCCGACTACCCCAACCAGGTCAACAACGTCCTCGGCTTCCCCTACATCTTCAAGGGCACCTTCGACGCGAGGGCCAAGGCCATCACCCAACCCATGATGATTGCCGCCGCCAAGGCCCTCGCCGACCTCGCCCGCGAACCCGTGCCGGCCGAAGTGCTGCAAGCCTACAAGCTCGACAAGCTGGAATTCGGCCGCGACTACATCATCCCCAAACCCTTCGACCCGCGCCTCATCGAGCGGGTCCCCCCCGCCGTGGCAGCGGCGGCGTGATACCATGCGCCTCGTTTGGCGCCGGCATCACCTGAAATGAAAAAAGCCGGCTGAATAGCCGGCTTTATGTTTTAACTTGGTGCCAGGAGAGGACTCAATGTGTTGGATAACGCATTGTTATATAAACAATTAATAGCTAGAAAAAATAAGTTACACCTACAGTTACACCAACGTTTCGTTTGATGCAGTAGGTGATGCGATAGCGCAACATAAGCCTGTCGGGAAGCCAGCCAAGCATCAGCCCGGTTATGCAACGGCTAACCTAACCGGATGCCACGATCAGTGACATAGACGGATTTTCCGAATGGCGCTGGCGAAACCGACAAAACCGGCAAAACCTACGCATCCTGGATTGAAGGCGAACGACCTGAAGCCAATCTGCGTTGCCGCGGCAACATCAAGTCTTCCCCTCAACCAACCCCGCCCAATCCGTCGTATATCCCGGCGTCATATTCACCCGCCGCACGCGCCAGAGCTGCCTCGTCCTGTCGAC
>Ga0194119_10000260_pt1 | contig 103991 bp, 87 predicted proteins | sample TA2MahC100mmetaG_FD_148620 | JGI IMG/M metagenome (GOLD analysis project Ga0194119, IMG submission 148620) | Freshwater microbial communities from Lake Tanganyika, Tanzania - TA2015018 Mahale Deep Cast 100m | ecosystem: Environmental > Aquatic > Freshwater > Lake | place: Tanzania: Lake... | reverse complement strand
TGAAGGCGCCCCCGAAGCGCTCGGCGCCGACCTTGGTCAACGCCGCGGTCAGGGTCGTCTTGCCATGGTCAACGTGACCGATCGTGCCGACATTGACGTGCGGCTTTGTACGCGTGAATTTTTCTTTAGACATCCGCCAACACCATTTAGAAATTTATCAAATCAAGCCACAACTGGAGCCCATAACCGGACTTGAACCGGTGACCTCTTCCTTACCAAGGAAGTGCTCTACCGACTGAGCTATATGGGCAAAACTATTTGGAGCGGGTGATGGGAATCGAACCCACGCCATCAGCTTGGAAGGCTGAGGTTCTACCATTGAACTACACCCGCCAAGGTAAACCGGCCCGAGATGGTGGAGGGGGAAGGATTCGAACCTTCGAAGGCTGAGCCGTCAGATTTACAGTCTGATCCCTTTGACCGCTCGGGAACCCCTCCAGAACGGGTTAGCAGGTAATTATGCTGATGGTTTCACTCACCGTCAACCCTTTTCTTCCTGACTTTCTCAGGATTCGAATTCAGCCGATTCATGACAGCGGCAACCTCTCCCTTCATCATGTTCGGTAATTCAGCGAGCGCGTTGTCCAGGGCCAACTCCAGAGCAGCCTCCTCGCTTTTGGCCGGGCTACCCAGCACATAGTCAGTAACCTCCTGCCTGTTACCGGGATGGCCGATACCAAAGCGCAAACGGTGGAAATTTCCTCCACCCACATGCGCGATGATATCCCTAAGACCGTTATGCCCGCCATGTCCACCGCCTTGCTTGAGCCTGACCACGCCTGGCGAGAGATCCAATTCGTCATGCGCAACCAATACCTCTTCTGGCTTGATCTTGAAATAACTACAGACTGACATCACGGATATCCCGCTCCGATTCATATACGTCATGGGTTTCAACAGGAGCAACGGCCACCCCTGGAATTCACCCCGGCCGACCGCACCATGAAATCGGGAGTCCGCCGAAAGTCCGAATCCTAGAAACCTGCTCACTCGATCCACAAACCAAAACCCGGCGTTATGCCGGGTTTTTTCGTAGCGGGGGGTAGGATTGCCCAGCCCCACGATCAGCTTGAGTTCAGTCATTCAGCCCAAAGCCACCCTACTGGACCGAGATATCTATCCCTCGGCCTCGGTAGACTCACCACCTAAACGGCCAGACTGAATCGCGGCAACCACGAGATCATGTTCGGGCCCTTGATGCAATTCGACAATCTCCACCCCTGGCGGAAGCACGATATCCGACAAATGCACTGTCTGCCCGAGATCCACCTTGGCCATATCCACCTCAAGAAATTCAGGCAACCGCGAAGGCAGACAAACGACTTCGACATCGACGAGATTGTGGGTAATAACCCCCCCCTTCTTGGCGCCCACCGCGATTTCCTGACCTACGAAATGCAGCGGCACATGTACGCGAATTTTCTGGGATTCACTGACCCTCTGAAAATCCATATGCATGATAATGGGGCGACTGGGGTGCCGTTGCAGATCCTTGAGAATGGCCGTTTCCTCCTTACCATCAAAGCGGAGGGTCAGAATGTGCGAATAGGTCGCCTCATTTTCCAGCGCTTTCAAAACCTTGTTGTGGTCAAACACAAGACCCAGCGGAGCCTCGCTACCGCCATACAGCACCGCCGGCACCTTACCGGCCTGGCGCAATCTTCGCGCATGACCTCGACCCAACTCAGCCCTTACCTCGACATCAAACACAAAACTGCCTGCCATCTTTATCTCCAAATACTCTGAGCAGTTGACATAAAAACGTCGAATCAATCGACATACATGGAACTGACGGATTCCCCCACCGCCATACGACGAATGGTCTCCGCCAACATCTCGGCAACACTGAGCTGCCGAATCTTCTTGCATCCCCGGGCATCCGGATGCAGGGGAATCGTATCCGTCACCACCAATTCGTCCAGAACCGAAGCCTTCAGATTCTCCAGGGCCCCACCCGACAACACCGGGTGCGTGCAATAAGCGACGACCTTGAGGGCGCCGTTGTCCTTGAGGGCTTCAGCCGCCTTGCAGAGGGTACCCGCCGTATCCACCAGATCGTCCACCATGATGCAGGTGCGGCCCGCGACATCACCAATAATATTCATGACCTTGGCTTCATTGGCCTTGGGTCTGCGCTTGTCGATGATGGCCAGATCCGCCTCATCCAGACGTTTTGCCAACGCCCTGGCCCTGACAACACCACCAACATCGGGTGAAACCACCATCAAGTGCGGGTATTGCTGCCGCCAGACATCCCCGAGAAGGATTGGTGAAGCATAGACGTTATCCACCGGCACATCGAAAAAACCCTGAATCTGATCGGCATGAAGATCAACGGTCAACACACGATCAGCACCGGCCGCGGAAATCATTGTTGCCGCCAGCTTGGCAGCTATGGGAACTCTTGCCGAACGGATTCTACGGTCCTGCCTCGAGTAACCGTAGTAGGGGATGACTGCCGTCACAACCGATGCGGAAGACCTTCGAAACGCATCAATCATCACCAGCAGTTCCATCAGGTTTTCATTGACCGGCGTGCAGGTTGGCTGAACGATGAATACTTCTCGTCCCCGAACGTTTTCCTCGATTTCGAAGGAAATTTCGCCGTCGGAAAAGCGCCCGATGCTGGCCTGCCCCAAGCGGATGCTCAGCGACCTGGCGATACCTTCCGCGAGAGGCACATTGGCGTTTCCCGAGAACACCATAAAAGTGGCGTCGGACATCCCACTCGACTCCAATGAGAAATTTGGCTGGGGCGCCAGGATTCGAACCTGGGCATGCCGGGATCAAAACCCGGTGCCTTACCGCTTGGCTACGCCCCAAAAAACAGAAAAAATCAGGAGAACGATGCAGCCAGAGGGGATTGGTTCAACCCTCGCGCCGCAAAAGCGGTCCATTGGCCTGAGAGCGCATTGACCACCCCTCGCGCCATCTCCTCAGTCTCGAATTCAGCAAAGACACAGGCGCCTGTTCCGGTGAGTCTCGACGTCCCAAACCGCGTTAGCGTCTCCATTGCAGCCTGAACTTCGGGATAGAGCCCGGACACCACGGACAGGCAATCGTTAGCCCGGTTTCCACTGAAAAATTCGGCTATTGTGATGGGCGGGTTATCTCTTGTCAATTCACGCGCTCCAAATATCTGGCCCGTGGCAACATGACAGTTTGGCACGATCACCACATACCAGGGTTCGGGCAGATCCAGGGGAGTCAGGTGCTCGCCCACACCTTCGGCCCAAGCCGCCACTCCATTTACGAATACTGGCACATCGGCTCCCAACGTGAGACCTATGTCCATTAGCTCGGATACGGTCAGCCCGGCGTTCCAGAGCCGGTTGAGCCCCACCAGGGTTGTCGCCGCGTCCGAACTGCCGCCACCCAGGCCTCCCCCCATGGGCAGATTTTTTTCGATCTCGATCAACACCCCGGAACGCAGGCTCGCCGCAGACTTCAGGGCCTCCGCCGCCCGTATCGTCAAGTCCGAAGCCTCTGGGACCCCAGGCAAGGGTGACAGCAATCGGACATCACCCACGGACAGCGGATGCAACGTAATCCAGTCACAGCGATCGATGAACTGGAATACCGTTTGCAAAAGATGATAGCCATCCTCTCGACGCCCGACGATGCGGAGCATGAGGTTCAGCTTCGCTGGGGCCGGCAGGCGCAGGCTAGTCTGTTCAGTCATATCAATTACTCAGGGTCCAGTTATCCGCCAGGATTTTCAGTTTTACCCCAGGTCCTTCCGCACGGATTTTCTGGGGCAACATCCAGCCGTCGACGTTGGCGACATTCTCGGGATGAATCACCCAACCCGCTTGCCGAAACCCGCCCGCCACGTCATCCCCGTTTCCGGTGGACTCGAAGGAGTAATCGGGGTCGGGTATACCAAGGATCCAGAATCGCAAACTCGTCAATGGAACAGCAAAGCCCAATCTCTGTTTCAGCAAGGCATCCGGATCCCGCGAGAGGGTTTCGCCCCCTTTGCCCTCGTTGACATAGATCAGGTCTTTCTGCACAACAATGGATACCAACCCCTGACTCAGGGGCCCGGAGATACGAAGCCGGTCCTGGGTTGGCGCATGCTCCCAATAGAGATTGGCCTGCCAGGCCTTATCGGTCGCCCGAGCTCCGATACGCCCATCCAGGGACCAGGCTTGCAGCGAGGACGGCGATTCAGGAAGCTCGACGGGCTTGGATACGGTTGACACCGTCGCGCATCCAGAAAGGGCGAATGCGGCAAGCCCCACTGACCAACACGCTCGTATCACTTGATGTCTCCACGAAAAGCATCAGGGTATTTTTGGCCGATCCGCTGCATATCGTCTTGCTGGGGGTTCTTTTTCATGCCTTCCGCCCAGATTTTTCGAGCTTCCGTTCGACGCCCCGTCTCCCACAGCACCTCTCCCAAATGCGCTGCAATTTCAGGATCCTGAAACAGCTTGTAAGCCTTTCTTAAATAGGTCAGCGCCAATTCAGGCTGGCCTTTGCGATAAAGGACCCACCCATAACTGTCAAGTACTGCTGGATCTCCCGGCCGCGCCGCCAAGGCTTGCTTGATATAACCCTCAGCCTCGTCCAGCCTGTCCAAGCGGTGCTCGGCAAGGGAGAAGCCAAGCGCGTTCAGGGCCGCCGGGTCGCCCGGCTTTTTTTCAAGCACCGCCCGCAAATCCGTTTCCAGCACCTGCAACTCGCCCAACTGTTCAGCGACCAGCGCTCGGGAATAGAGCAAATCCACCTGACCAGGCTCCTCCTTCAGAGCATCTCCCAGGAGCGCATAGGCCACCGCCGTTTGCTTGGCCTTGACGAGCATTTCAGACTCCAGAAGATAGAGTCGAATCTTTTCAGCCGGATACTTTTCGCGCACCGCGGCCAAGCGCATTCGAGCCTCATCATAGCGCCCAAGACTGATTAGCGAGGAAATCCCATTGAACCGGGCATCAAACTCCAACGGCCCCTGGCCAACTCGATCAAATTGCCGTAAGGCATTTTCCGTATGTCCCTGCCTGGCCTCGATCAAACCCAGCGAGAAATCCGCCTGCGCCTGCCAGCGAGCATCTCCGGAGAGCGCCTGAAACTCTGAACGGGCACGCTCCAGTTGTCCTGACTCCAGCCAGATGGACGCCAGGGCAAACCTGGCATCATGGTTGCCGCGATCCTTTTCGACGATTCTATTCAGCTCCTGCTCGGCCTTCTTCAGATCTCCCACCTTGGCTAAAAACTGAGCATAAAGCAGAGCGAGCCGGGAATTGTTCGGCTCACTTTTCAGTGCCGCCTGCAAGGCGGCCCGCGCGCCATTGGAATCGCCGGACTGCATCAGTAATTGAGCCTTCAGCATTTGCGCGCGCGCCCATTTGGGTCGCAGTGCCAAGGCCTTTTCCACCTCCGCCCGCGCGGTCATCAGAACATCCTTGTTGCTGGCCAACAAGGCATAGGCCAGATGAAGCTCGGCCAGCCGGGGGTGGGCCGCTGTCAGATCCTCCATGACCTTCAGGCCCTGATCTCGCGGCAGCTCACCTTCCAGCCACTTGACCAGCTCGATCAAGGTATTTTCCAGCTCCGGGTCCTTCAGTTCGACCAACCAGGCGAGTTCCTCGGCGGCCTTGTCCGTATTACCCGCCTTGATCTCCAGCATGGCATTGATTCGATGCGCGGGAAGGTTCTTGGCATCAAGCTCCGACCATAACGAAGCGGCCTCCAGTGCCTTGCCGGTATCTTTGACGTACAGTGCAATCTGAGTGGCCCGCTCGGCGACACGCGCATCGTGGACCGCGCGCAACAATTGTAGATAATGGTCAAGCGCGACATCGAACTGACCCCGTTGACCCGCGATTTCCCCAACCAGCATCAGATAAATCGGCGCCGCCACGCCTTCCGGCGGGGAGGGGCTAGGCGTTGAATGAGTCCCCTCGGGCAATTCGCCTGACCCGACGGCGGATGAATTGACACCAGCGCAACCTGAAGCCCAGAGCACCCCGGCAATCATCCACCACAGGAAATTTTTTACTACTTGCGGCATAAGGCATTAAATGAAATTGGGGAGTAAGCCGGCCCAGAGGACAACAACATAAGGTCCTGGACTAACACGTACCGAGAAAGCCAGCAGTGGATGTCTGTGTATACACAATGGCCACGGGAAATCCGAGCCGACCGAGTCGTGCGGGCTGATCCGGTCGAAATTGGCCCACACGAACTATTAACTTAGAATTATATGCTGAAAGCAGCGCCTCAGTGTGTCGGATGGCCATCATAACCTTGGGACTTAATCACAACACCGCACCGATTTCCGTCAGGGAGCGCCTTGCCTTCCCCGCCGAACGGGTGATCCATGCGCTGCATACCCTCAATCGTCTTCCTGGTGTTGAGGAATCCGCCATTCTATCCACCTGCAATCGCACAGAACTCTACTGTGGTGTGAGCATCGAGGGACGGGACCGGTTGATCGACTGGATTGCGCACGAGCAGCGGCTGGACCCGTCGGACTTCCAACCCTATCTCTACACCCATAGGGATACCGCCACCATCCGCCACATGTTTCGGGTCGCTTCCGGCCTGGATTCGATGGTGCTGGGTGAACCCCAAATCCTGGGGCAAATGAAAACAGCCTTCCAGGCCGCCACCGAAGCCGGCACCCTTGGCAAGACGCTGAGCAAGCTGTTTCAACATACCTTTTCCGCAGCCAAGAAGGTGCGAACCGATACCGCTATCGGCAGCAGCCCGGTTTCCGTCGCCTTTGCCGCGGTCAGACTGGCCAAACGAATTTTCGAGGACCTCAGCCAGCAAACCGCCATATTAATCGGCGCGGGTGAAACCATCGAGCTGACCGCGCGCCATCTCACGGAAAATCGCCTGGGCGAGCTCATCATCGCCAACCGCACCTATGATCGGGCACACACACTGGCCCAGCAATTCAATGGCTTCGCGATTTCCCTGGCGGAGCTCCCAAAGCATTTGTCGCGGGCGGATATCATCGTTTCTTCCACCGCCAGCCAGCTACCCATATTGGGCAAGGGGAGCGTCGAGAGCGCCATCAAGGCCCGCAAGCACAAGCCTATGTTCATGGTCGACCTGGCCGTCCCTCGCGACATTGAACCCGAGGTGGAGCGACTTCGGGATGTGTACCTGTATACGGTGGATGACCTCCGCAATACTGTCGAGGAAAATCTGCGATCCCGGCAAGAAGCCGCCAAACAGGCCGAGGAAATCATCGACGTGGAAGTGGCTCATTTCCTCAACTGGCTGCGAGCTCAAGGCGCCACCAGCACCATCCGTGACCTGCGCACCCATGCCCAACTGATTCGTGACGAAGCCCTGGAAAAAGCCCGGCAAAGCCTGAAATCCGGTCGTTCACCGGAAGAAGCCCTGGATTTGCTGGCACACCTTCTCACCAACAAGCTCACCCACACACCCAGCACCCAACTCAAACAAGCGGGCATCAATGAACGGCACGACCTCATCGCCGCGGCCCGTGAACTGTATCAACTGAAAATCGACACTGATTCGTGAAACCATCCATTCATCAAAAACTCGACCTGCTTTCACAGCGCTTCCAGGAAATCACCGCGCTGCTTGCCGAGCCCGGAACCCAGAATGACCAAGACCGGTTCCGCGCCCTGAGCAAGGAATATGCACAACTCAAGCCCGTGGTCACGACCTTTCACCGTTACCAGGAAACACTGGAGGCGATCGACTTTGCCAAGAGTCTGGCGAACGATCCCGACCCGGAGGTGCGCGATCTCGGCAGGGATGAACTGACCGCCGCCGAGGCGCGGCAAAGCCAGTTCGAGCAGGACCTGCAACTCCTGCTGCTACCCCGCGACCCCAACGACGAGCGCAACATCTTCCTGGAAATACGCGCCGGCACCGGTGGCGCCGAGGCCGCGCTGTTTGCCGGTGACCTTTATCGCATGTACCTGAAACATGCCGAACGCAAGGGCTGGAAAGCCGAGGTGATGAGCGAAAGCGAGGGCGATCTCGGCGGCTACAAGGAAATCATCGTGCGCATCAGCGGCCAGGATGTGTACTCACAACTGAAGTTCGAGGCCGGCGCCCACCGTGTCCAGCGGGTTCCGGAAACCGAGGCCCAGGGCCGCATCCACACCTCGGCTTGCACCGTAGCCGTGCTGCCGGAGGTTGAGGAGGTGGAGTTCGATATCAATCCGGCCGATCTCAAAATCGACACCTATCGCGCCTCCGGCGCCGGCGGCCAGCACGTCAACAAGACCGAATCCGCGATCCGCATTACGCACATCCCCACCGGGGTGGTCGTGGAATGCCAGGACGAACGCTCGCAACACAAGAACCGCGCGCGCGCCATGTCCTTGCTGCAATCGCGCATCCTCTCGGCCGAGCAGGACAAACAATCCGCCGAAATTGCCGCCTCACGCAAACTCCAGGTCGGCAGCGGCGACCGCTCCGAGCGCATTCGCACTTACAACTTCCCACAGGGTCGCCTGACCGATCATCGCATCAACCTGACCCTCTACAGGCTCGAAGCCGTCATGGAAGGCGAACTCGACCCAGTGATCGAACCGCTGATCCGCGAACACCAGGCCGAACTGCTGGCCCAGTTGTCCGAGGAATAGCGCATGCTTCCCACCGACCCGCACCCGGACACCCTGGGTACAGCCTTGGCTTGGGGCAGGACGCAATTGCACGGAGCCGCCGAGACCAACAACCTGGATGCCGAAGTGCTCCTCCTGCATCTCCTGGATCTGGAGCGAACCGCCCTGCGTGCCTGGCCGGAACGACACATCACCGCCGATCAGGCGATGCAATACCAGTGGCTGATCGGGCAGCGCCGCGAGGGCTGGCCTATCGCTTACCTGACGGGTCAACGCGAGTTCTGGTCGAGAAATTTCCGGGTCGGGCCGGGCGTTTTGATCCCGCGCCCAGAGACCGAACTGCTGATCGAAATCGTCCTGGAGCGATTACCCGCCGATGCCCGCGCCAGCCTCCTCGACCTGGGCACCGGCAGTGGCATCATCGCCCTCACTCTGGCAGCGGAACGGCCCGGCTGCTCTATCACCGCCACCGACGCCAGCGCCGATGCGCTCGCCATCACCCAGGAGAATGCCCGGCGCTTGGGGATCAGCCAAATCCGCTACCTAAAGGGGCACTGGTTCGAACCTCTAGCCGCGGACGACCGCTTCGACCTGATCGCCAGCAACCCTCCCTACATCGCGGCGGCGGACCCGCATCTCGCTCAGGGCGATCTCCGCTACGAGCCGCAACAAGCGCTGGCCTCCGGTAGCGATGGCCTGGATGCCTTGCGTGAAATCATCGACCGCAGCCCCGCTCATCTGCACCCCGGGGGCTGGCTGATTCTTGAACATGGCTACGACCAGGCCAATGCGGTCACCGCGCTTCTGACCAAAGGCGGCTATCGCGACATCAGCCAATACCGCGACTTGCTGGGACATCCGCGCGCCAGCGTGGCAAGATATGACTGAAAATCCACACCAGTACCCCTATCCATGTCAGCACCCGCGATCAAAATTCCCCGACATCTGGTTAACCAGATTCTCCACCTGGCGCAACTTTCGCCCGACCTCGGGACCAGCGCTTTGATTGGGGGACGTGACCACATACCGCGAAGCTGTTACCCATTGCTAACAACGGCAACCGATGACCATTGGCTGGACCCTGTAAGCTGCAACACTGCCCTAAACACCATGGCGGCGCGCGGCGAAAGCCTGTTCGCGGTTTTACACACGCACCCCAATAGCCCAGCTATCCCCAGCCTGAATGACCGGGTCCTGAAGGAGTTCCCCGATACCCCGCGCTTGATCGTTAGCCTGAATACCAAGGGGGTTCTGGAAATGCGCGGCTACAATATCAACTCAACTAAGCAGGCCATCGAAATTGATCTTGAATTGAGCGCGTGACGCCTGACTTCGTCCCCCGGTAATTGGCTGGGTACCTAGAGCAAACCTTCCTCCGGACATTGGCCTTGAAGGCTGTTAGCCTGCCTGGGGTAACAAGGCCTACTTCATGGCCCTCGAATTTTCGTGGTACTGAATCGACATCAGAATTCCGAACCCGGCCAGCAGCGTGACGGTGGAGGTGCCGCCATAACTCACCAAGGGTAAGGGCACACCCACGACGGGGAGGATGCCTATGACCATACTGATGTTGACGAATATGTAAACGAAAAAGGTCAGGGTCAGCGCGCCGGCGAGGTAGCGGCTATAGCGGTCTTTGGCCCGTGCCACGATACATAGGCAGCGGGCGAGAATGATGAAATAGGCCCCCAACAGACCCAGACACCCCACCAACCCGAACTCCTCCGCCAATACCGCGAAAATGAAGTCGGTTGAGCTTTCCGGCAGGAACTCCAGGCGCACCTGGGTGCCGTGCAGCCATCCCTTACCGCCAATCCCGCCCGAACCTATGGCGATCTTCGACTGGATGATGTGGTAACCACGGCCTAGGGGATCGGCCTCGGGATTGAGCAGCATGAGTATCCGGTCACGCTGATACCCATGAAGCATTTTCCACAAGAGGGGCAGGGCGCTGGCGCCCACCGCCAGTATTCCCAGCAGATAGGCCCAGGATAACCCGGATAGAAAAATCACCGCCGTTCCCGAACTGCCCACCAATATCGCGGTGCCCAGGTCGGGTTGTTTGGCGATCAGCAAGACCGGCAACAGGATCAGAGCACAGGCCAGCAGGAACGACTTGAGGGAGGGGGGAGGTGCATAGCGGGCCAAATACCAGGCCAGCATCATCGGCGTAGCCAGTTTCATCAGTTCGGAAGGCTGAAACCTGACTATCCCCAGGTCCAGCCAGCGTTGCGCCCCCATGCTGGTTTTCCCGACCAGGAGCACCAGGACCAGCATTACTATGGCCACCATGTAGAGGATGGGGGTGATGTTGTACAGGAACCGGGGGTGTACATAAGCCACCGCCAGCATGCCTCCCATCGCCAGCAGGAGTCTCAGGCTCTGTCGGATCAGGACATCCAGTTCCTGGCCCGAGGCGGAATACAGCACCACCAGCGCGATACCGGACAGCGCCGCCAAGCCACCCAGCAAGGGCAGGTCCAGCGGCACCCGATGCAGCCATCCGGGCGACCCACCGGATTGCATTCGAATCTGCGTCAACAGCGGATCGATCCTCATGGCGGGGTGGAGAGCAAATAACGATCGATGACCTTCCGTGCAATAGGGGCCGCCACCGTACCGCCATGTCCAGCGTTCTCGGCTATCACAGCCACCGCGATACGGGGCGCCTCCGCCGGGGCAAAGGCAATGAACCAGGCATGGTCGCGCATCGACCGGGTCACGCGCATGCCCTTGTAAGTCTTGCTTTGCGCGACACTGAATACCTGTGCCGTTCCAGTCTTGCCGGCCATCCGGTAGGTCAAACCGGAGGAAATCCGCTGTGCGGTCCCACGCTGCACCACATCCACCATGGCGCCGACCACCGTGCTCCAGTGTTGGGCTGAAATACCCCGCCCAATGGGGGGGCGCCGGGGATGGGGATCCTCGAATCGCCAGCCGGCCTTGATTTCGCGCACCAGTCGTGGTTCCGGGCTCGTACCCCGATTGGCCAGAATCGCTGTCGCCCTCGCCATCTGCAGGGGTGTCGCGGTCACGAAACCCTGGCCGATACCGGCAATCACCGTATCACCGGCCATCCATTCAGCCTTGCGGTGACTGCGCTTCCACTGTTCCGAGGGATAAAGCCCCCCCTTCTCGCCAGCAATATCCAGTCCTGTGACCTGTCCGAATCCGAATCGGCCCTGCATGAAATCATGGAGACGGCCAATCCCCAGACGCGTCGCCAATGTGTAAAAGTAGACGTCACAGGACTGAATGATCGCCAACCGCATGTCGGTCGCACCATGCCCGGAATGCGCCCAGTCACGATACTTATGGCGCGAACCAGGCAAGCGGAAATATCCCGGGCAGGCGATGCGGCTGGCGGGCGAGAGATTCATGAGTTCCAGTCCCGCCAGCGCCTCAAACGGCTTGACGGTGGATCCGGGCGGGTAGCCCCCCCGGGTAGCCCGGTCGTACAGCGGTCGAGCCTCATCATTTTGCAGGGCGTCATAACTTTTCTTGTTGATACCTTGGATGAAGGGATTTGGATCGTAACTGGGCTTGCTGGCCAGAGCCAGAACCTGGCCATTGGCGGGGTCGATGGCGACGACCGCGCCACGGTAATCACCCAGGGCATCCATGGCGGTTTTTTGCAGACCGATGTCCAGAGATAAGTGCAGATCGGCCCCATCGACAGGCTCGGTCATTCCCAACCGTCGAATCACCCGCCCCTTGACGTTGGCTTCGAACTCCTCGTGGCCGGTTTGTCCATGCAGGAGTGATTCGTAGCTCTTTTCGAGACCATTCTTGCCGATGAAGATCGTCCCACGATACTGAGCGGGATCCAGACTCTCCTGCTCCTTGTCGTTGATGCGGGCGATGTAACCGATCACATGCGCCGTCAACTCCCGGTAAGGGTAGTTTCTGAGCATCCGTGTGCGAATTTCGGCCCCGTTCAACCAGGGGAGCCTGACGGCGAGTCGCGCCACCTCCTCCTCGGTCAGACCCAAGCGGATCGGCACGCTCTCGAACCCCTTGCGGCGGGCCTTGAGTTCCTGAAACTGCTCGATATCGCTTTCGTCAAAATTGATCGCACCCTCCAGCGCGTGAAACAGCGTGGGCAGGTCCTTGATCTGCTCTGGAATGACCTCAAGGCTGTAGGTCACCAGGTTTTCGGCCAGCGGCACCCCATTACGGTCCAGTATCAAGCCCCGATCAGGTGGTATCGGCGCTATCTTGACCTGATTTTCCCGTGAGAGGCTGGCGTATTGCTCATGACCGGCCACCTGCAGATAGATGAGACGGGTTATCAGCAGGGCGACGCCGATCAACATCCCGAGCACACTGGCAACGATGCGGTTGAGGAACAGCCGGTTTTCCCGGAGAGTATCCTCGACGGTCAAGGGCTCGCTCATGATCGCTGTATCCTCTGCCTGCCTCCCCGCATGACGAGTAGCAAGAGCGGCCAGGCCAACGCCCCGGTGAAGGCGGGCAGCCAGTAGATCAGACGTGCCGGCTCGGTCAACTCGATGCGTTGGGTCCAAAGCACCAGCCATTGACTCAGCAGCAGCAAAATGAGAACCCAGAGGCTCTGCACCGGCACAGGCAGAACCTGCAAACCGGGCTGCACCCGCAAGTTCAGATAGGCAATGACCGTATAGGCGAGAGCATACTGCCCAAGCAGGCGACCGGTCAGGACATCGGCGCTCATTCCCAGCAGCCAGGCCATCACCACACCGACCCGCTCAGGCGCGTGAAGCGTCCAGAAAATCAGCAACAAGGCCAGCCAGTCGGGGTTGGCGGAAAACCATTCCGCCGGAATGGGTACAATGCGGAGCACCATCCCCAACACAAAACTGACCAGGATCCCCAACAGGGCCAGCCCATCGCCGGCCTTATCGGTCGGCATCGCGCGTCAGTGTAGAATCGCGGGGGGAATTTTGATCCGGAATCCTCGGCAAGGGCGTGGAGTCGCAGTGAACCACCAGCAACTCCCGATTGCGATCCAGTTGCGCCACGGGGGCCGCGCTGAATCTGGCGGCGCCCAGCGTCCCGGCAGGCGTCACCGTGATGCGGGCCACCGGATAACCCGCCGGAAAGACGCCGCCTAGACCCGAGGTGACCAGCAGGTCACCGGCATGAACATCGGCGCTGCTGGTCAGATAGGGTAACTCCAGACGATCGATCTGGCCGGTCCCCATGGCAATGGTACGCAAACCATTCCGGTTGACCTGAACCGGAACGGCGTGACTGGGATCCGTGATCATCACGACGTCTGCGGTGTGCGGAGCAACCCTGAGCACTTGTCCCACCAGCCCATTGCCATCGACCACCGCCTGGCCCGTTCGAATACCGTAACGGCTACCCTTGTCGACCACAATCAGGTTCTCATAGGGAACGACGTTGATGGACAGGGGTTCGGCGATCAGCACCTGATCGCCCACCTTGAAGGTCGTGTCCAACAATCCCCTGAGCCGGGTATTTTCCTGCTGAAGGGCCTCAAACTTGAGTTGTTTGCCCCGCAGTAACAGCGATTCTTCCCGCAACCGCTGATTCTCGGCGACGAGTTCGAAATGGCTTGCGCTGAGTTCCGAAAACCACCGGAGCATCCGGGCCGGGGCGCTGACAGCTTGCCGTACGGGCTCCACCATGGCCGCGAAGAGGTTTCGCTGAAGGGTCTGGTCGCCCCGGTTTTCGACCGCCAGAAATATCAACGAAGCTCCCAGGCAGAGGAGAAGCTTGAGATGCAGCGACGAACCATTGACAAACAGAGACTTGGTGCGGGTCTGTGCTCGCATACCTTGAGTAAGTGCTTAGAGATGGAAGAGCGGGGTAATCCCGCTTATTCGAGAGAGAACAGTGACAGGCCTTTCATGTCCAGCAATTCCAGAACCTTGCCGCCACCGCGAGCGACGCAGGTCAGGGGATCCTCGGCGATATGCACGGGAAGCCCGGTTTCCTCCGAAATCAGCCGGTCGATATCCCGGAGCAGCGCGCCACCGCCCGTGATGTAAATACCCCGATCGGCGACATCCGAACTCAATTCGGGAGGGGTTTGTTCCAGCGCCATCTTGACCGCTTCCACAATGCCTTGCAGCGGCTCCTGCAGCGCTTCGAGAATTTCGTTGCTACTCAGCACAAAACTGCGGGGCACGCCTTCGGACAGGTTACGGCCCTTGACCTCCAGCTCTCGAATCTCGCTGCCGGGATAGGCGGAGCCAATCTCATGCTTGATGCGTTCCGCGGTGGCTTCACCGATCAGCGTGCCGTAGTTGCGCCGGACGTAGCTCATGATCGCGTCATCGAGCCGGTCTCCGCCGATGCGGGCGGAAGCTGAATAGACGATACCATTGAGGGAAACGATGCCGACCTCGGAGGTGCCGCCGCCAATGTCCAATACCATCGAGCCGCGCGCTTCCTCCACCGGCAGACCCGCGCCGACGGCGGCCGCCATGGGTTCCTCGATCAGGTAAACCTCCCGGGCTCCGGCTCCGAGCGCCGACTCCTTGATGGCGCGGCGTTCAACCTGGGTGGAGCCGCTGGGGACGCAGATCAGTACCCGCGGGCTGGGGCGAAACATCTGACTTTCATGCACCTTGTGGATGAAGTACTGCAACATCTTTTCAGTGATGGTGAAGTCGGCGATGACGCCATCCTTCATCGGGCGGATTGCCGTGATGTTCCCGGGGGTGCGACCCAGCATCAATTTTGCTTCGGCGCCCACGGCGGCTATGCTTTTTTGCCCTCGCGCCTTGTCCTCACGAATCGCCACAACCGATGGCTCGTCCAGAACAATGCCTCGACCGCGGCAATAGATCAGGGTATTGGCAGTCCCGAGATCGATGGACAGGTCGGTCGAATAGAATCCTCGGAGCTGCTTGAAAAACATGTATTTTGCGCCGTTGGTTAATTGGGTTAATTTAACCATCTGGACCTAGACACGGCAAGGCGCATGATGACGACCCACGTCTCCCGGGAGCATGGATTTCAACACATAGGCTGTTTCCCTGATCTTTTTCACGCTGGGAGCCGGTCGCGCACTTTGACCTTGGCACGGATTTTACCGAATAATGATGCCCTGATCACACCCGGAAACACCCGCATACACGCATCATGTCACTTACCAACGAAGATGTCTCCCGCATTGCCTGGCTGGCCCGACTGGAAATCGACCCCAGCAAGACCAGCGACTACGCTCGGGATCTCAGCGGGATCCTGGGCTTCATCGAACAGATGAACAGCGTCGATACGGAGAGCGTTGCGCCCATGGCGCATCCCCTGGATCAAGCCCAGCGCCTCCGCCCCGACCATGTCACCGAGCCCGACCAGCGCGCACTCTTTCAGGCCCGGGCGCCCGCCGTGGAGGCGGGCCTCTACCTGGTACCCAAGGTCATTGAATAACCACGTGGCCTCAGGACTGTCCCAAGGAATCTTGATGGCGTTTCACCGTTGCAGCGACCGGCCGCTTACCGGAATTTAGCATCCATGCATGAAAAAAGTATCGCCGAGTTATCTCTCGGCCTGAAGAACAAGCAGTACAGCAGCCTGGAACTGACGCAGGCCTATCTGACCCGGATCCAGTCACTGGATGCCGATCTGAATGCCTTCATCACCGTCACCGAAGACCTGGCGCTGGCGGCCGCGCGCCAAGCCGACGTCCGTCTGGCGCAAGCCGACGCCACCCCGCTGACCGGCATTCCCATCGCGCAGAAGGACATCTTCTGTACCCAGGGCGTGCGCTCCAGTTGCGGCTCCCGAATGCTGGATAACTTCATCTCGCCCTATGACGCCACGGTGGTCGAACGCTTTCATCAGGCCGGCGCCGTCATGCTGGGTAAGCTCAACATGGACGAATTCGCGATGGGGTCGTCCAACGAGACCAGCTACTACGGTCCGGTCAGGAATCCCTGGGACACCGGCGCCGTGCCAGGCGGCTCCTCGGGCGGCTCGGCGGCGGCCGTGGCGGCGCGGCTCGCCCCGGGCGCAACGGGCACCGATACCGGCGGCTCGATTCGCCAGCCCGCCTCCTTTTGTGGTATCACCGGGCTCAAGCCGACCTATGGCCGAGTGTCGCGCTGGGGCATGATCGCCTTCGCCTCCAGCCTCGACCAAGCCGGCCCGATGGCCCGGACCGCCGAGGACTGCGCGTTGATGCTGCAAGTGATGGCCGGCTTCGACCCCAGGGATTCAACCAGCGTGGACCAGCCGGTACCGGATTACTCGACCACGCTGAACGACAGTCTGGCCGGCCTGCGTGTTGGCCTGCCAAAGGAATTCTTCGGCGCAGGGCTGGATCCCGACATCGGCCGGCTGATTCACGCGGCGGTGGACGAGTATCGCAAGCTGGGCGCGACCATCAAGGAAATCTCCCTGCCCAACATGCACCTGTCCGGCCCGGCCTACTATGTCGTCGCCCCGGCGGAATGTTCATCCAACCTGGCCCGCTTCGACGGTGTCCGCTATGGCTACCGCTGCCCGGAACCCAGAGATCTCAAGGACCTCTACATGCGTTCGCGCGGCGAAGGTTTCGGCGCCGAGGTGAAACGACGCATCCTCATCGGCACCTACGCGCTGTCGGCCGGCTACTATGATGCCTATTACCTCAAGGCGCAGAAAATCCGCCGCCTGATCAGCGAAGACTTCAAGCGCGCGTTCGAGGAAGTGGATGTCATCATGGGGCCGACCTCGCCCTCGGTAGCCTTCCGTTTCGGCGAGAAGAGTGCCGACCCGATCGCCATGTACCTCTCGGACATCTATACCATCGCCGTCAACCTGGCCGGGCTGCCAGGCATGTCGATTCCGGTCGGCTTTTCGCAAAAACTGCCCGTGGGCATGCAGATCATCGGCCATTATTTCGCCGAGGACCGGTTGCTCAATGTGGCGCATCGCTACCAACAGGTGACCGATTGGCATACCCGCGCGCCATCGGCATTCCTATAGGTGAGCGGATTTCATCGTCATGCCGTTAGAGACACTTGGAAAGCTTCTTCACGACGCCTACTTCAATGCGGGTGAGGGCGAAAAGATCACGATGATTCACCTTTTCGGCATTCGTGATGCCGATGAAATCGAGTGTTGTGGCGCTCCGTGTAGAGACATTGCCATAAAGGCGGGTATCCGGGAATCTTATGCAACCGAAATAAGCAAGGGCGTCAAGCTTGCTCTGTACGTTACGGTCAAGTAAGTCATGATTGCCCCCCACCTGCTGGCGGCCGACGAATTGGGCATTCGCCTTGAGGTGGTCAACGGGTTGACGATCTGGGAGGCGCAACCCCTCTACAAGCATCAGAAGGCTGTCGAGCGAATCGCGCAATCCATCCGCCCGAGCCCCGATGCCCCGGAATGCCAATGTGTCCACGCCCTGGATGTCTATGTGCAGTTCCCGAACGGTCTCAAGCGCCCCGATATTTCCGTTTTCTGCCGGGAACCCACCGAGACCGAGCAGGAGACGGTTCTAACGCTGATTCCAGAGGCGGTCATCGAAGTAGTGAGCAAGGGTTACGAGGCCAAGGATCTGGAAATCGGCCCGTCCTTCTACCTCTCCCAAGGGGTCAAGGATGTACTGGTATTCGATCCTTCAACCCTGCTGGTGCTGCATGTCCGGCACGGCCACGTCGAGCGCATGATCGCGCCAGTCGAAGTTCGGCTCCGTTGCGGATGCCTGGTAACCATCTGATTTTTATGAACCATAGTGCATGGGCTTGACCCGTCCTAATCTGAGCGCAAAAGGTGTTGTTATATGCAATGGGAAACCGTAATCGGGCTGGAAATACATGCCCAGCTCGCGACCAAGTCAAAAATATTCTCTGGCGCCGCCACCGCCTATGGCGCCGAACCCAACACCCAGGCCTGCGCGATTGATCTCGGCTTGCCGGGGGTGCTCCCGGTGCTGAATCAGGAGGCCGTGCGCATGGCGGTGAAGTTCGGTCTCGCCATCGGCGCGACCGTGGCGCCTCGTTCCGTGTTTGCGCGTAAAAATTACTTTTATCCCGATCTGCCCAAGGGTTATCAGATCAGCCAGTACGACCTGCCGGTGGTCAGCACCGGCCAGATGACCATCGAAGTCGATGGGGTCGAGAAGGTCATCGGCATCACTCGCGCGCATCTGGAGGAAGACGCCGGCAAGTCCCTGCATGAGGATTTCCATGGATTCTCCGGCATCGACCTCAACCGCGCCGGCACGCCGCTTCTCGAAATCGTCTCGGAGCCCGACCTCCGCTCGGCCAGGGAAGCCGTGGCCTACATGAAAAAGCTGCACTCGCTGGTGCGCTATCTCGAAATCTGCGACGGCAACATGCAGGAAGGCTCGTTCCGGTGCGACGCCAACGTCTCCATTCGACCCAAAGGCCAGGAGACATTCGGTACCCGCGCGGAGATCAAGAATCTCAACTCGTTCCGTTTCGTCGAGAAGGCGATCAATTACGAGGTCGAGCGGCAGATCGAAATTCTCGAAACCGGCGGCGCCGTCATTCAGGAAACCCGGCTTTACGATTCGGTCAAGGACGAAACCCGCTCCATGCGCAGCAAGGAAGAGGCCAACGACTACCGTTATTTCCCCGATCCTGATCTGCTGCCGCTGGAAATCACGTCCGAGTTCGTCGAGTCCGTCCGGGCCGGTTTGCCGGAATTGCCCGACGCGAAGCGTGAGCGTTTCCAGTCGCAATATGGCCTCAATGATTACGATGCTGGCGTACTCACCGCCACCCGCGAACTGGCGGACTACTATGAAGCCGCGGTCGGCGCCGCTGGCTGTGACCCCAAACTTTGCGCGAACTGGGTGATGGGCGACCTCGCCGCCGCCTTGAACAAGGCCGGCCTCGATATCGAGCAGAGCCCGGTGCGGCCGGAGCGGCTGGCGGGTCTGGTCCAGCGCATCGCCGACGACACCATTTCCGGCAAGATCGCCAAGCAGGTGTTCGAAGCCCTGTGGGAAACCGGCCAAACGGCCGACGCCATCATCGAGCAGCAAGGCCTCAAGCAGATCACCGACACCGGCGCCATCGAGGCCATCATCGACCAGATCATCGCCGCCAACCCCGATCAAGTCGCGGGTTACCGGGCTGGCAAAGAGAAGCTGTTCGGCTTCTTCGTCGGTCAGGCCATGAAAGCCACGGGCGGCAAGGCCAATCCGGCGCAGCTCAACGAACTGCTGAAGCAAAAGCTCCAGTAGGCAGGCGCGACTTGTCCCGCAAGGGATCGAGAACGGCTCGTATCAGACCCGGGGCTGAATACGGATTCAAGGTGACTGTCCAATAGGGCAGGGTGGAAGGTTCCGCGGTCGTGTTCAAGACCCTTATAATCGGGCAGGCAACTCGGATGGGTTCATGATGACCCCAAAGTATGGCAGGCACGATTAACTGAGCGGCATCATGAAATTTAAAGCGTTACCTTACCGCATGGCGCGGGATGAACGTAAGCGAATGCCGCATCTCGCGCGAGTGGACTGTCCAGGACATTACCCTGTTCTCGCCATAGTTGTGGTAGCCATGGTTTACGCCATCCACCAAATCATGAGATTACCCTTATCGCCCATCCTTGAACCCGATTCCGAAACCTATTTGACCTTTCACCCAGTCCGTACCGCCGGGTATCCCCTCTTCCTGAAACTGTTTGGTGCGGAAACCGCCATTATTCTGCAGCCATGCCTGTATGCCGGGTCGCTGGCATTTCTGGGCATCATGGCCTGGCGATCCGGATTGGGCTTGGTCCTGACCTTGACTTTGATGATCCTGGCGATGACTCACCGGGTGGTCAACCCATACCACGCGGAAATCATGACCGAATCCCTGTTCATGAGTCTTCTGGTCGCTCATCTGGCCTTGCTGATTCGCTACTGTCGGCGGCCTGACTGGCGATGGGCCGCCGCCGCCAGCGTCATGGGAGGCTTGGTCACGACCGTAAAACCCAGCGGGTATGCCTTGCTGCCCGTGCTGACACTGATGGTGTTGATGGTCCGCGGAGAGTTGGCAATCGCCGTCTGGAAACACCTGGCGGCGGCGCTTATCCCCATGCTGCTGGTGATAGCCGCCGAGCGCGCGTACTCCCGTCACTATCATGGTTCCCAAGCCACCTCTCTGACCGGGATTCATTTTTTTGCCAAGGCAGGCATGATCGATGCGCCAGAACGTGCCTCGAGTGAAAGCGATCCCTGGCGTAAAAAGTTACTGACCGCCTTGGAGGAAGATTTCGCCCCCATCCGGCAACTCCTCCGGCAAGCCCCGGACTCAGGCATCCGAACCGCCATGGTCAACGACTATGAAACCTGCCTTGAATATGCCTGCATGAAGGATTTACGCGCCACCCTTCGGCAGGCGGCCCAACTTTCCCCGCCCGAAATCAATGCCCTGTTATTGGCCGTGGGGTTGCAGCGCATTGCGGGCGCGCCACTGGAATATCTTGGACTGTCGTGGATGCACTACCGTATGATGTGGAGCGAATTTGTCCGATATAACCCCAGGCACCTACCCGAGTATCATGATTATATTGCGGCCCAACGACCCTTACCCTACGAGACTGACGTCCCGAACCTGATTCCCACGCCCCTCGATAATCCTCGCGACAAGATCGCTCTTCAAGCGCCACAACGGCTCCCCATGCTCATCGGCGGTTGGATATCGGCTTTTTCATTGCTGGGTCTTGTTTTCGCTTGGCAAGGCCGTAGTCCCTCGCCCTTGGCGGGTATTGCGGCCTTGTCCGGGTTGACGGTGCAGGGGGTTCTGGTATTGACCGCGCTTGTGGGGGTGGGCATTCCCCGGTATATCGCGGTACTCTGGCCCGCCATGATGGTGACTCTCCTGTTCGGCGCCGGGTGGCTGTGGAATCTGTGGCTATTCCCACGGCTGGACTACGCCCAATGGCGCCTGGCTGCCCCGGGCAAAAGCCGGGATGCGGTGGAGTCTTGATGAACGTCGGGGACAGGCTGGATGTTGCCGTTGTCATTCCCTGTTTGAATGAAGAAACGGCCATCGGGAAAGTGGTGCGGGATTTTGCGTCCGCGTTGCCCATGGCCACAATTTTCGTTTTCGACAATGGCTCCGACGACCTCACTACGGAAGAGGCCAGCGCGGCGGGCGCGGAAGTCCGGCAGGTTCCCATACGGGGCAAGGGCAACGTGATCCGGCGCATGTTCGCCGATATCGAGGCGGACATCTACGTGCTCGTCGACGGTGACGCCACCTACGAAGCCGCCGCGGCGCCAGGAATGGTCGAGCGACTGCGCCGGGAGCGCCTGGACATGGTGGTCGGCTGCCGAAATGAAGACACCACCGCCGTCTACCGCCCGGGTCACAGATTGGGCAATCACCTGTTCAACCATTTCCTGGCGTTTTTGTTCGGGGCTTCCTGCCAGGACATGTTCTCGGGATATCGGGTCTTCTCGCGTCGCTTCGTCAAGTCCTTTCCCGCCCAGTCGACAGGTTTCGAGATCGAAACCGAACTCACCGTACATGCCTTGGAGTTACGCATGCCCATCGCGGAGCAGGACACACGCTACACCCAGCGAGCCGAGGGTTCGGCCAGCAAATTGAACACCTTCCGGGATGGCTGGAGAATCCTCCTCACCATGCTGAGACTGTATCGCATCGAGCGGCCATTTCTCTATTTCGGCCTCATTGCGGCCGTGCTCTCTCTGACGGCCGTTCTGCTCGCGCTGCCACTCCTGATCACCTACCTGGAAACCGGGCTGGTGCCCCGTATTCCCACGGCGATACTGGCAACCGGACTGATGCTGCTGGCATCGCTGTCACTGTTTTCCGGGCTGGTGCTGGACACCGTGGCCCACGGGCGCCGGGAGGCCAAGATGTTGACCTATCTCAACTCACCCTACATCGGGGGATTCGAACGCTCATGGAAAACCCCTCGAGTAGATGCTGCAGACTCCGCGCATGGCAAGACCTGACCGTGGGCCGACTGTGGATTCAGATTTAAGGCAGCAAATCTTCTGGTTTGCCGTGGTGGGGGGTCTTGGCTTCGGTGTGGATGCCGGCATCCTGGAAACCGCCGTCCATCGCTTTGACAGCGATCCCTATGCCGCGCGCGCCCTGTCGTTTCTGGCGGCCGCCAGCACCACATGGTTTTTCAACCGCTGGTTGACGTTTCGCCCCCCGCACAAGCCCTCCTTCGGCGAGTGGGGCCTCTACCTGACCCTGATGGGACTTGGCGCGCTCCTGAACCTTGGGGTTTACGCCATCACGGTACGATGGTGGCTGGGCGCTTCCCCCGGCGCGCTGCTGCTGGCCCTGGCGGCGGGTACGGGCGCGGGCATGACCGTCAATTTTCTTTCGGCGCGTTATTTGTTGAATCCCTCCGGAAAAGGCCCGCATTCGCGCTCGGCCGAAGTCGCGGGATCCTCGACGCCATAGTCCCGACGCCGAGACGGTAAACACTTTCGACGAAATCGAAGGGTTTGCCTACCCCCAGCTTTTCCCACTCATGAGGATGCCAATGACCATCGATAAGCCCCCATCCGCAACCGGTACAACCCTGATCGAACTCCTGCCCAAACTCATGGGTTTTGCCCGCCTGATTCAGAACCTGGCCAACCGCTTCAAGGGTCTGGCGCGATTTCTCGCCCTCAGCGGCCTGTTCTCGGCCCTGCTGCTGGACTGGCTAGCCACCCGGTCCTGGGGTTTGTCGGTCACCTGGGCGGTCATCCTCGGCGTCATCCTGCTGGCCCCGGGTCTGATCCTGGGGTGGAGTTGGTACGTGCTGGAAGAAGCCAGCAATCTGCCGCAGCGAATCACTCAATGGGCCAGCCAGGCAAAAAACTTCGCGGGCGACGTGGTCCAACGCGTGCAGACCGAAAAGCCGCCGGCCGGCTCCACGGGCCGTTTGACCGAGCTCAAGAGCCTGGGCGGACTGACCTACGAAATCGCTTCGATGGGCATCGATGCCACCGATCTCCTCGGCATACTGGGCGGCACGCTGAGCTTCACCAACCCGATTTTCCTGCTCGTTCTGACCATAGCGGCGGGACTGATCGTCCTGCTCGACTTCACGGCGCTCATCACCGGCCTGGTCGCTCTGTTCTGAGTATCAAATCACGGGTGTTACATACCAGCCGGATAACCCACGGGAGGTGGGTTCAATGGGTTGATCACGTTGGTAGCACGGGCGTTTGTTCAATGCCGCCAGGCGCGGGCGCCGTTGGCTGAGCGGAGTCGAAGCCAACGGCGCCCAAGCCGGTGGTCGGTTCGCTTCGACTCCGCTCAGCCAACGGTGGGCTGGATGGACAGACCCGCGGGGTTGGGGCGACCCATCATTCCGACCCACCTCCAACCCACGAAGAGGCGACGCTCCAGCGGGGGCGCCCCCTCACACCGGGCCACACTGAGGGTGAGTCGCCTACTCCATCAGCCTGCGCAAGGCTCCGTGAGACATTGATGAGGACACGGACAGCGGAACACCGTAACTCGCTCTACCTGATGTCCGATCCAAGCCGGCCAGTCTGGGTGACGCACCGACAGGCTCTCAAGCCGCCGCTCTCCGCCGGCGCAGGAGCGGCCACACATCCGCCACCGCGACCACCAACAGGTAAACCCCCATCAGAACCGCGCCCGTTTGCCAGGCATTCCAGCCGCGGAATTCGACGAATTCGCGGTCGGCGAAGTACAGCGCTACGCCAAACAGCAGGTAAAAGAGGATGCGGAATACAGGGTAGGGCACGGGATAGTAGTGCCGACCCAACAGCCAGGATGCCACGGCCATACCGCCGTAGCAGGCAAGGTGGGCCCAGGCCGCGCCCCGGTAGCCGATAAGGGGAATCCACCAGAAATTGAGGCCGATGGTGATGCCCGCGGCGATCAGGGACACCCAGGCGCCCATCCCGGTACGGTCGGTCAGTTTGTACCAGACCGAAAGGTTGACGTAGATGCCGAGAAACAGGTTCGCCATCAGCAGGATGGGCACTACATCCAGACCCTCGCGGTATTCTTCGCCGATAAAGTATTGGAAGAGGTCGAGAAACAGCGTGACCAGCAGGAAAATGAAGACGCAGAAAATGACGAAGTAACGCAGCACCAGGGCGTAGGCGCGCTTGGCATCGGCGCGGCCAGCGTAGGCGAAGAAGAACGGTTCGCCGGCATAGCGAAAAGCCTGCACGAACAAGGTCATCAGGATCGACAGCTTGTAGCAGGCGCCGTAGACGCCGAGGATGCGGAGATTTTCCTTGAGTTCATAAGGCAGCAGATACTTGAGGATGGCCCGATCCAGCATTTCGTTGATCACCCCGGCAAAACCGATGATGACCATGGGCAGCGAGTAAGCCAGCAGGGGTTGTATGACCTTGAGACCGGCGCGGTAGGGTACGCCCCGGAATTGCGGGGTGAGCAGCAGCAACTTGAAGGCGCTGGCGATGAGATTCGCCACGAAGATATAACCCACGCCGATGTCGGGATCGTAGAACTGGGCCAGGGGCAGGTCCGGCCAGAGCACGGCGAGCTTGGGCCAGCCCAGCAGGAACAACAGGTTGAAGCCGATGGCGAGAAGGATTTCGGCAATCTTGATGCCAGCAAAGCGCCAGGCGCGGTCCTCCGCCCGGAGCCGCGCGAACGGCAGCGCGGAAATCGCATCCATGGCGAGAATCAGGCCGAACCAGACCAGGTATTCCGGATGGTCCGGATAGCGGAGCAGATCGGCCAGTGGTTGCCGGTAGACGAGAATAGCCGTCACAAAGACCAGGTTCGCCAGCAACAACACCATCAGCGCGGCGGGATAAGCGGCGCCCGCGGGAATGCCTTCCCGGTTACGAAAGCGGAAATAGCCGGTTTCCAGCCCCAGAGTCAACAACACGGCAAAAAAACCGGCATAGGCATAGAATTCCGACACTACCCCGTATTCCGCCGCCGCGAAGGTGTAGGTATAGAGCGGCACCAACAGGTAGTTGAGAAACCGGCCAACGATGCTGCTGAGGCCGTAAATGACGGTTTGCGAGGCAAGCTTGCGAAGAACGTTCAAGGTATTCGTGCTGGCAGGGAAGGGTGATGGACCATTGTACGGGGCAGCCCGAATTGGCCCAAGCCTTGCGTATCCTCTGCAAGCATGCCCGGGTTGGCTGAAATTCCCTCAAGAATACCGGTTTCTTTTGCCAACCCCCGCCCTGAATGGATACCATGCGGATTCATGTTTTCCCGACAGCCCCTGACCGGGGCCGTGAAGGTTCCGCCCTGTAACTCATTGCTCATGTCCATCATCGAATTCAAGCACGTCACCAAACGGTATCCGGAAAGCGGTGAAGCGCTCTCCGATGTGAGTTTTGCCATTGAACGCGGGGAGATGGCCTTCCTGACCGGACACTCGGGCGCTGGAAAAAGCACCCTGTTACGGCTCATCCCGGTCATCGAGCGACCCACGCGCGGTGAGATCATCATCGATGGCGTACCCATCCATGCGCTGCAGGGGCGCCGCATCCCCTACTTGCGGCGCAAACTGGGCCTGATCTTTCAGGATTATCGGCTGCTGAACGACCGCACCATCTTCGATAATGTCGCCTTGCCCCTGCTCATAACGGGACACAACCCTCAGGATATCGGACGCCGCGTTCGCGCCGCCCTGGACAAGGTTGGCTTGCTGCGGAAGGAAAAGCGCTTGCCGCCGGCTTTGTCCGGGGGCGAAAAGCAACGGGTCGGCATCGCCCGCGCCATCGTGCACAAACCGCCATTGATCCTGGCGGACGAACCGACCGGCAACCTGGACCGCGAACTGGCCGAGGAAATCATGCTCATGTTTCGTGAATTCAACGAAGTCGGTGTCACCGTCATGATCGCCAGTCACGACCTGGACCTGGTTCGTCGTTTCAGCCGCCGCACGCTGCGGCTGGAACAGGGCCGCTTGATCGGAGTGAGTTAAGCCATGGCGTTCAAGCGTAAACCCGTTTTTCGGCGCGGACTGTTCCGCATGCCCCTGCAAGCCGATACCCGGCTCGCTGACCGCTTCAAGGCCTATCTCAGTATTCAGCAGGGCTCCCTCAAGCAAAGCTTCGGACGCATCTGGCAAACACCCGTGGCCAGTTCGCTAACCATCTTCGTGGTGGCGATTGCATTGGCCTTGCCAGTCAGTTTCCATGCCCTGATCCAGAACGCCCGGGAGCCTATCGAGGCGCTGGAAACGACGAGCCAGATCTCGCTGTTCCTCAAACCGGAGCTCAGCAACGACGTGGGCCGGGCATTGGCCGAAAAGCTGAAGAAAAATCCGGTGCTGAAGGGGGCCTCGTTGATGACCAAGGAAGACGGCCTGCGCGAACTGGGCGCTTATAGCGGTTTTGGCGACGCGCTGGCCGCGCTGAGCAGTAATCCGTTGCCGGCGGTCATCATCGTCAAGCCTGCCGCAACCGATGCCGACTCGGTCTCGCGGCTGCTGGTGGAATTGAAAAGCCTGCCCGAGGCGGATCTCGTTCAATTCGACAATGAATGGCTGCAAAAACTGCAAGCCCTGCTCGCGATCACCGAGCGCACCGTCATGGCCTTCAGCATCCTGCTGGGATTCGGAGTCCTGTTCATCGTCGGCAACACGATACGGCTGGAACTGCAAAACCGGCATGAGGAGATCGCCATCGCCAAGATTCTCGGCGCCACCAACCATTTCATCCGCCGCCCCTTCATCCATTCCGGCTTCTGGTACGCCATCCTCGGCGCCGTGCTGGCCTGGATCGTGGCCAACCTGCTGATTCTGGGTGTACAGGAGCCCGTCAATCGTCTGGCGGAGCTGTATGGCAGCCCTTACCGCCTGTCTTTCCTGCGCATGGGCGATACCTTGATTCTTCTGTCCATCGCGACACTGCTGGGCGTAAGCGGGGCCTGGATCGTCGTCGCCCATTTTTTACGCAAGATCGACGCCGACTAAGACTTTCCCCCGGGCTCGAAATCGGCGCCTCAACCCTTTGGAAGCGCCAGGGATGGGGCGCTGAAGGGCCGGAATGATGTTTTTGCCGTACCGCCGGCTGTTACAATCAAGCTGGACATCGACAAGCCGATACCGGCCCCTCAACCGTGGCGCCGCATCCGGCAACGCTCTCATTCATCACGGGATGAACCCCATGAATTGCAAGCAGAAGCCCCGTATACATTCTCGCTGGATCTGGTTGTGGCCCCTGCTTTTCATCATGGGTTGCGCGGCCCTCTCCCGCCAGGCGCTGGACGAGAAGTTTGGGAAGGAAGATCCCTCTCGATTGGACCAACCCGCCATGGTCAGCCTCTCGGCTCCCGACTTCCCGCATGACGTAAAGCCCATTCTGGATAGCCGGTGTGTGGTCTGCCATGCCTGCTACGACGCCCCTTGCCAACTCAAGCTCGGCGCTTATGAGGGCGTCACCCGGGGCGCCAGCGACCTCAAGATTTACGACACGGTGCGGCTCTTTCCGGCCAAGCCTACACGCCTGTCCATGGATGCCCATAGCAATGCCGACTGGCGTCGGAAAGGCTTTTATCCGGTCCTGAATGAGCGCAGTCCAACATCTGAAGCCAACCGTGATGGCAGTGTGCTCTATCGCATGCTGGCACTGAAACGCGGTCATGACTGGCCCGTCACCGGAGTACTGCCTCGGGAGCGCTTCGACTTCCGGACTGACCGGGATCAACAATGCCCCAGCATCGAGAAATTCGATCGCTTCCAGGAAAAGCATCCCGACTGGGGTATGCCTTACGGGCTGCCGCCACTGAAAACCCGGGAGCATGAAACCCTGGTCAAATGGCTGGAGGCGGGCGCGCCCAATCATCCTCACGAGCCACTGAATACAGCATTTGAGAATCGCATTGCCGAATGGGAAGCCCTTCTGAATGAAGGAAGCCCCAAACGGCAACTGGCGAGCCGCTACATTTACGAACACTGGTTTCTGGCGCACTTGTACTTCGACGACATGCCCCTGGGCACGTTCTTCGAACTCGTTCGCTCGGCCACCCCACCCGGCCAACCCATCCAGGTGATCGCCACCCGCCTGCCTTACGATGATCCCGGCGTGCCGAAGGTGTATTACCGCTTACGGCCCATCCAGGAGACCGTGGTGGCCAAGACCCACATGCCTTATGCCCTGAACCGTCGGCGCATGGCGAGAATCCGGGAATTATTCGTCGATGCGCACTTTGTCGTGACCGCCGTGCCGTCTTATCAGCCAGAGGAGGCGGCAAACCCGTTCAAGACCTTCCAGGAACTCCCGGTTGAATCGCGTTATCGCTTCATGCTGGATGAGGCGCAGTTCACCATCATGACTTTCATCAAGGGGCCCGTGTGCCGGGGTCAGGTAGCGGTTGACGTGATCCAGGATCATTTCTGGATGCTGTTTGCCAATCCCGACCTCAATGAAGTCAATGGCAAAGTCTTCGCCAGCATGCTCAAGAACCTCCGCTTGCCGAATGAAGCCGATACCTTCCTGACCCCCCTGTCCAGTTGGATCCAATACTCCGAGGCTCAGGCTCACTATCTGAAAGCCAAGAGCGACTACCTTAACCGTAACCTCACGGGCCGGAACGCCCCGACTCTGGACAATATCTGGGCGGGTGATGGGAACAATGCCAATGCCGCGTTGACCGTGTTTCGCCACTTCGACAGCGCAACGGTCGTCAAGGGACTGGTCGGCGAGCATCCCCAATCCATCTTGATCGTGGGCTATCCAGTCCTCGAACGCATCTACTACCTGCTAGTGGCGGGATTCGATGTGTTCGGCAACATCGCTCACGGGATTCACTCCCGGCTCTACATGGACTTCCTCCGCATGGAGGCGGAATTGAACGCGCTCGGCTTACTGCCCAAAGCCTCCCGGGATGCCGTCCGGGATCACTGGTATCGTGGCGCAAGTCCGGAGGTGAAGGCTTATTTGAATGGCAGCAAAGCCCATTTCGATCAGGAAACGGGCATCCATTACCAAACCCAACAGCCGTATGAAGAATTACTGGGGCTCTTGCGCTCCCGCCTGGCCCCTGTCCTCAAACGACAATTCGACCTGGAACGGAGCGGCCTGCCGGCTTTCGCACTGGATCACTTGCGCCGTCTTTCGCAACTGCGGGGTGGGGGGCTCCACCTGTTGCCCGAAATGACGATCATGACGCTCCATGAAGCCAAAGGTAAAAGCCATTACTTCACCTTGCTGCGCAACAGCGGCCATAGCAATGTAGCGGAATTATTCAACGAGGCTGACCGGCGCTTGCCCGACGAAGACACCCTGACCGTGGTCAACGGCTTCATCGGCGCCTATCCGAATGCCTTCTATGATCTGACGACCGATCAATTACCCGCGTTCCTGACGGCGGTGACTGAACTCAGAACCACGGCGGATTACGCAAGACTCATGGATCGCTATGGCATTCACCGAACCAATCCCAAATTATGGGCACAGAGCGATGCCATCCACGCGGCATACAAACGAACAGCGCCCATTGAGGCCGGATTACTTGATTTGAATCGATATGAAAACCGCTGAGAACTGATTCCATCCGGCGACCGCCCAGTGGGAAACCGACGGTGTTTTCCCTTTGCCGATCGAGACATGCAGGACGCCGGCCCAATCGATCTGACGCGGCTGACCTGCTACGGCCCCGCCAAAGGCATCATGGATCGCTGGGTCTAGGCTAGCTTTTCGTGCGGTTTCTCAACCGTAAGCCCGGCGAGGCCGTTACCGATCCGACAGCCGTGACCTTGACCTTGCAACCCTTTTATGCCGTGAAGGACTCCGGATAGGCTCGCTTGTAGCCTATACCGGGAACCGCCGTTAGCAGTCACTGTCTTAGAGTGCTAACATAGTTACGCTATTCCAACCAAGGGGGAATTACATGACTCGAGCACTTGCCCTACCACCCAATCTATCGCTGAGTTCCATTGACGATTATATGGCGGCCATCAGCCGGCTGCCCCGTCTGGAAGCCGAGGAAGAGCACGTTCTGGCCGTGCGCTTCCGCGAAGAAGGCGATCTGGACGCGGCACGCCAATTGGTTTTGGCCAATTTGCGCTTCGTGGCGCATGTCGCGCGCGGATACATGGGTTATGGTTTGCCGCTGCCCGACCTGATCCAGGAAGGCAATATCGGTCTGATGAAGGCGGTCAAGCGATTCGACCCGGGCGTCGGTGTTCGACTGGTGTCCTTCGCGGTGCATTGGATCAAGGCGGAAATTCACGAATACATCATCCAGAACTGGCGTATCGTGAAGGTGGCCACCACCAAGGCCCAACGCAAGCTGTTCTTCAATCTGCGTAAACACAAGGACCGTCTCGGCTGGCTGAATCATGAAGAGGCCAGTACCGTGGCGGAAGAACTGGGCGTGGACATTGCCGCCGTTTACGAGATGGAAGGTCGGCTGAGCAGTCAGGATATGGCCTTTGACGCCGCGGACGATACCGACGATGGCGAGAAGGATCTGTCGGCGCCAGTACATTACCTGAAACAGGCCCATGCCGATCCCGCCGATTTGCTGGAAGAGGCCGACTGGGAGCGGAACGAACAGCGCAAGCTCAAGCTCGCCATCGAACAACTCGATGACCGTAGCCGCGACATCGTCAGGAGCCGCTGGCTCAGCGAGCAGAAATTGACCCTGCATGACCTGGCGGCGCGCTATAACGTCTCCGCCGAGCGCATTCGGCAACTGGAAAACTCCGCCATGAAGCGGATCAAACAGTCGATGGTCGCCTGATTCCGCTGATCCGCAAAACACACAGGCGGCGTCCGGCCGCCTTTGTCGTATCCGGCCCCCTCCTGGTCCACCGGTGTTCCTCCGGAAATGCGTCCACCCGAATTCGAGTTCCGCATTTCACCGTCAATTCGTATAAGATGCGGCGCACATCGAACCACAGGTTGAAATGGCCGACATGAGTAAATCCTTTGAAGTCAAACTAACAACAGATCCCGACAAGGTCATCGCCAAGGCCAGAACAGTGGCCCGCGACAATGGTATCCAGTTCGAGGGCGATGGTCAGACAGGGCGTTTCGCGGGTCACGGCATCGAGGGGAGTTATCTGATTCTCGAAGACACGCTCTCCATCAAGATTGCCAAAAAGCCGTTCATCATGCCCTGGGCCGTGATCGAGTCCACCCTGCGGAAATTTTTCGCCTGACTCAGGCAAGACTGGCGGACGCGCGAACACCACCGCCATGACCGGGTATCCCGTACCGCTGACTCCCGAACAACTCTGCCGACGCTGTGATCCCTCGGATTTTTCGTTTGCCGACACCACGGAACTGACCGACATCGAACTGACCGTGGGTCAGACCCGGGCGCTGGAGGCCCTGCGCTTTGGCCTGACCATGACCTGCGAGGGTTTCAATATCTTCGCCCTGGGCCCGCCCGGTCTGGGCAAGACGACCGCCATCCGCGAAATCGTTGGCGCCGTGGCGTTACGACAATCCACGCCCGATGACTGGTGTTACGTCAACAACTTCGCCGACCCCGCCAAACCCGGCGCCCTGCGTCTGCCCCCCGGCTGGGGTCAACGCCTGGCCGGCGATGTCGATCGACTCATAGCGATCCTTGCCGCTGAGATCCCCGCCGCTTATGAGCAGGAAGATTACCGATCGCGGGCGGAGGCCATCGAAGAGGCCGCCAGGAGTCGTGAAGCGTCCGCCATCAATGACTTGCGAATCGAAGCACGGCAGCAGCAGATCGCCCTGATCGAGACGCCCAACGGATTCGCCTTTGCGCCTCTCGATGAGCAGGCCGAGGTCATGAGCCCGGATGCCTTTCACCAATTGCCGGAGGACCGCCGGCGAGCGTTACAAGCCAGCATCGGTGATTTTCATGAACGGCTGCAACGGGTCTTGCAGCAATTTCCCGCTTGGCGGCGGGAGGCTCGACAGCGTCTGCAGGATCTCAAGCAGGCCACCGCCGCTCACATCATTACGCAGCATATCGAAGAACTGAGGCCGATCTATCAATCCGTCCCCGTCATCATTGAGCATATTGGCGGCCTCGGGCAGGCGATGATCGAGCGCGCCGACGAATTCCTGCCCCGTGAAGAGGAAGGGGTAGCGGCTCTGCTCGGGCAACTTCCGCCAATCAATCGCTATCAGCACTTCCGCATCAACCGGCTGGTCGACAACGGCGCAACCCGGGGCGCGCCCCTGGTCTTCGAAAGTCTGCCGCACCATGCCAACCTGGTGGGCCGGGTGGAACATCGGGCACACCTGGGCACTTTGGTCACCGATTTCACGAGAATCAGGCCCGGCGCCCTGCACCGGGCCAATGGCGGCTACCTGGTGTTGGATGCCCTTAAATTATTGACCCAGCCATTCGCCTGGGACACCCTCAAGCGCGCGCTACTGTCCGGGGAAATACGCATCGAACCGCTGGAGCGGACACTCAGCCTGATCAGCACGGCGATGCTGGAACCCGAACCCATCCCGCTGCGGCTGAAGGTCATTCTGATCGGTGACCGGTTGCTCTACTACCTGCTCTGCCAGCATGATCCCGAATTCCAGGCGTTATTCAAGGTACCGGCGGACTTCGATGATACGTTCATGCGCGACCGTGAACACAGTCTCCAGCTTGCCCGCTGCATAGCCAGTCTGGCCCGCCGGAATGGTCTGCGGCCGCTGAGCCGAAACGCGGTCATGCGGGTCATCGAGCAAACAGCCCGAACCGTCGAGGATGCCGAAAAGCTGGGCGCACATCTGGGTCCCCTGTCCGACCTGCTCAAGGAAGCCGATTACTGGGCCGCCAAGGCTGACCATGCCAGCATCGGCCGGGAGGACGTCCAGTTGGCTATCGATCAGCAAAGCCAACGGGCTAGCCGGATACGCGACGCGATCCATGAGGAAATCCGGCGTGGCACCCTGTTCATCGATACCCGGGGACGCGTCATCGGCCAGATCAATGGTCTGTCAGTCATCTCCCTGGGCGCTTACCGATTCGGTCACCCGATACGCATCACCGCCACCACCCGGCTGGGGAGCGGCAAGATCATCGACATCGAGCGCGAAACCGAACTCGGCGGCGCCCTGCACAGCAAGGGCGTCATGATCCTTTCGGCCTTCCTGGCCTCGCGCTATGCCCGAACTCAGCCCCTGACCCTGGCGGCCAGCCTGGTTTTCGAGCAATCTTACGGCGAGGTGGAGGGCGATAGCGCCTCCCTGGCGGAACTCTGCGTGCTCCTGTCCTCCTTGTCGGGACTTCCCGTACGCCAGGATCTGGCGGTTACGGGTTCCGTCAACCAATTGGGCCGGGTGCAGCCCATTGGCGGAGTCAACGAGAAAATCGAGGGCTTTTTCGATATCTGCGCGCAATCCGGGCTCAACGGCCAGCAAGGCGTCATCATCCCCCGGGCCAATCTTTCCCACCTGATGTTGCGTGAAGACCTCGTCCAGCAGACAGTCGATGGTCAATTTCAGGTCTATGCGGTCAGCACCATCGATGAAGCGGTGGCCCTGCTCCTGGATACCGCCGCCGGCGAGCGGGATGCCTCCGGCGAATTCCCCCCCGGGAGCGTCAATGCGCGGGTCGAGCAAACGCTCAGGGAATGGACGGTTATCGCCTGTCAGCTCAATCAGGCATCCAATAACGGCGACTAAGGCAGGCTTCCTGCGGCGCGCGGACACACGAAAAATCACTCGGCGGATGAGTGCATTTACAGCGTGTTACCAGATCGGCCCCGCCCCACTCATCGCCGTCGGCTCACGATCAGCGGGCGCTGTCACACAACTGTCACATAAATACTATCTAATGGAGCTATTAGGCTGAAACCAATTTCACGACATCGACATCACATGAGCAAGCATATCGGACGTGATCGGATCACTCGTGCCAAGTTTCGAGTGACGAACTTCGACACCGCAACAGGACACATCGAGTTACATCAAGGCAAGGACGGTTGGGATCCCGATTCCAGCGAATACTATCAGTTGCCTTGGTCTGAATTTATCCAGAATCTGATCGATGGCCAATACGAGATTACCTCCCTGAACAAACCCACTTTCGAGTGATCGCCCGCATCGCCCGCATCACCCGCCTGGACCGAACGTTCCGCTAGTTCAGCGATACATTCGCGGTTTGCGCTGCCCGCGGGGTGAGCAGGAATGCCCGCGGGGTCAACACTGGACCGATGGCGTCAGCCAACTACCCACGGGATGCTATCCGTTACATAATTCAACACCTCTCAACACCTACCCATTCTCTGTCAGCCATGACGCAGGCTTCCTCGACAGAACAGCCCCCTCTCCCGCTACCGGCGGCTTCCTTAGTTCATTCCGAGCTGACTGAGGCGGATCGGCAGACCCTGTTGAGAGCCTTCGATTATCTCGAACATACCAGCTTTGCCGTCAAGCTAACCAACGTCGTCGGCACCCCCATTGAAATGGCGCTGAAGCTCCTGCCCAGCCGTTGGTACAGGAAGTTGCACCGCGCCGCCGAAACCAGCGTCGATCTGGCGCTGCGCTTGATCTTGAGCCGCAAGGTGACGCATCCAGCCTTCAGTGCGCCCAGCGACCTGGGCCACAGGGTTCTTGGCATGGCCGCTGGCGCGGTCGGCGGCCTCATGGGTGGTCCCGCCCTGTTGTTGGAATTGCCAGTCACTACAGGCTTGATGTTGAGCTCCATCGCGGAAATAGCGCGTCGGGAAGGGGAGGACCTGTCATCGATGGACACCCGTTTGGCCTGCATGGCGGTCTTTGCCCTGGGTGGTCGTACCGATGAAGATGATGCGGCCGATACCGGTTATTATGGGCTCAGACTGGCGCTGGAAGCACCCATAGCCGAAGCCAGCCGGTATCTGGCGCAGTTGGGCCAGAGCAGTGTGGCGAAACCACCGGCCCTGGTACAGTTGGTCAGCACGATAAGCCGTCGATTCGGTGTCGTCATCTCGGAAAAAGCCGCCGCCGAAATGATTCCTCTGGTCGGAGCCGCGGGTGGCGCCATCATCAACAACATGTTTATCGAACATTTCCAAAACGTCGCCCGCGGCCATTTTTCCCTCCGCCGGCTGGAACGAAAATACAGTCACGCGCTAATCAAGGAGCACTATAATCAAATCAAGCACAAGAATGGCTATTTCCCCATCCTTGCTGCCTATGGTCCCTGAAACCTGCCTCTCTTGAGGGCACCCCTATTCAATGAAGGAGAATTCTGACAGATGGCAAATATCCCGAACATCGATGAACTGCTCAAGAACGATACCGCCAAGGGCGTAGCGCTTGGATTGGGCGTGGCGATCGCCGGCGTGGCCGCGATACCCGCCATCCTTTCGGTTGGACGTCCGTTTGCACGGGCGGCGCTTAAATCAAGCTTGCTGCTGGTGGAAAAGGGACGTGAGGCCATTGCCGAGATGAGCGAAGACCTAGAGGACATGATGGCGGAGGTAAAGGCGGAATTGGTGGCCGACAAGTCTGCTTTCACGGCGGCTGAAGAGTCCATGGAAGAGGTCATTATCGAGAATCAGGCTGAGTGAGATGCTCCAGGCCTACGTCGTACATGCCGTGCCCGGTCGGGCGCGCATCAAACTGCCAGGCAAGCGTGGGGACGGACTGTTTTTCTCCCAGCTTGAAACCTGGTTGCGCGATTGCCCGGGCGTGGCGCAGGTTCAAATCAATTGCCGGGCCGCGAGCGCACTCATTGGCTTCACGCCGGATGGCAACCTCACGCAGGTGGCTCGCCAGGCCCGACAGCATCGGGTCTTCAAGCTCGAAAACAACCCTCCGCCCTTGAAAACCGTGGGTGAGATATTTTCCGACCAACTGGGACAGGTCAATCACATGATCAGTACCGGCAGTCGTGGTCACCTGGACTCCAACTCCATTTTTTTCCTGCTCTTTCTCGCCCTGGGAGTCAAACAGTTGTGGCGCGGAAACATCATGCAGCCGGCCATTCCCCTGCTGTGGCGCGCCCTGGAAGTGCTGCGGGACATGAACGGGAATGTCCAGAAATAACCCACTCGCTCGCTGAATCCGGAAACAGACATCATGCAGGACATCATCAGCGTGGTGCATAACAAGGTTCCCAACCGCCTCCGGCTCTATGTGCCGATGCTGCGTCACAAGCAGACCTATGCGGAAATGCTGAAGCAAACCTTGCTGCATCATTCGGAAGCCAAAGGCATCTATCATGCCGAAGCCAATATCATCACCGGAACGATCCTGATCAAATACCATCCCGCCTTTCATAGCGAAGCGCAGATACTCGACGTGGTCCACAAGGCCGTCAGATCCATCCAGGACGGCAAGATCGAAATCTCCCTCAAACACAAGAACCCCAGGCTGGGCAAGATGAAACCCGCGGCATTTTTTACCCGGGAACTTTTGGTGGGTATTGGCGGCAACATCATCGCCGGAGTGCTGCTGGCCTTCATGCTGGGTGGTTAACGTGCCCACTGCCAGCAGCCATCCCCAAACCACACGTCACCCCCCTACTGTTGGCGCGAGGGGAAACCTTCGTTAACGAGGTCGTTTATTGACTCATGCCCCAGAAATACGCTGCCGAGGTCGTCAATCACATCTACCCGGGGCGAGTTCGCCTCAAGATATTGTCCATATATCGTCAGGATGAACGCCTGGACCAATTGGAAAAGGCGATTATGGGGATGGGTTATGTCGAGGCCGTCAAGGGCAACTCACTGACGGGCTCCCTGCTGATTTTCTTCAATCCGGATCTGGTCGGACCGGCAAAACTCTACAAGGATCTGCACCCGCTGGTCGGCCCCATTCGTACCCAGGCCGACACCGAGGCATTGCCCACCCCCCCCAGGAAATCTCGCCCCAGCAAAGCCGTCAAATCGCCAAAACCACCCAAGGCGCCTCGCCATGCCGCTCCCCAGGCGCGTTCAACGGCGCCGCCACGCTTCGAATGGCATGCGCAATCCCCTGCCGCTACCGTCGCCATGCTGGAAAGCGGGGAACGGGGGCTCAGTCGGGCCATTGCACTGCACCGGCTGGCGGCCTATGGTCCCAACCTGCTTGATGAAAGCGGGAAGCGATCCGCCCTCAAGATGGTGGCGGAACAATTCATGAGCATCCCCGTGGCGATGCTGGGCATCTCGGCCGTGGTATCGATCGCGACGGGTGGCATAGCGGATGCCATCGTGATCGGTGGTGTTGTGGTGATCAATGCGATCATCGGTTATCTCACCGAAAGTTCCGCCGAAAAAACCATCAATGCCCTGGGCAATCTGCTGCCCACCCAGGCCACCGTCCTGCGCGAGGGACACCGTGTGGAGATCCCGCTGGCCGAGGTAGTACCCGGGGATGTTCTGGTCCTCACCCCCGGGGCCTATATCCCTGCCGACGCTCGTCTGCTGAATACCAAAAGCTTGACCGTCGATGAAGCCGCACTGACCGGCGAGAGCCTGCCGGTACAGAAGGATGCCGCGTCCATTTGTCCCGCGGAAACCCCTCTGGGTGAACGGGTCAATATGGTGCACATGGGTACCGTGGTGACCGGCGGCGGCGGACTGGCGGTCGTCACCGCCACCGCCCGGCAGACCGAGATCGGTGCGATTCAGGCCCTGGTGAGCGCGGTGGAGACGCCGGATACCCCCATGCAGCGCCAGCTAGACCACATGGGCGTGCAACTGGCCGCCTTCAGCGCCGGTATCTGTTGTCTGGTATTTGGCATCGGCGTGCTGCGCGGCATGGACTGGATGCAAATGCTCAACTCCTCGATTTCACTGGCCGTGGCGGCGGTACCCGAAGGACTGCCCGCCGTGGCGACGACCACGCTCGCGCTGGGTATTCGCGAGATGAGCCGCCGCAAGGTCCTGATTCGGCAACTGCCAGCCGTGGAAAGCCTCGGTTCCGTACAGGTGCTTTGCCTGGACAAGACCGGAACCCTGACCATGAATCAAATGAAGGTCGTCCTCATCCGGACCGACCAACACCCAATCGTGTTGCGGGACAATCGCTACTGGACCGCGGATGGCGAACCCTATCCCATTGCGGATCATCCCGAGATCCTGCGGCTGCTGGAAACCGTCATCCTCTGTAGCGAAGTCACGATCAACGAAAGCACCCCTGGCAGCGGGCTGGAAGGCTCGCCGACCGAGTGCGCTCTGGTGGAGGCGGCGCAGCTTGCCGGCATTCGCGGCACCGACCTACGCGCAGGCTATCCACTGGTCGCGCTACACCACCGCGCGGAGAATCGCCCCTATATGCTCAGCACTCATCGGCTTGCCGACGGGGGCTTATACCTGGCGGTCAAAGGGAGCCCGTCGGAGGTACTGGACTTGTGCTCGGAGTGGCTCCGCGACGGGGAGCGGATCAAGCTGACGCGCAAAATGCGACAAACCATCCTCGACATCAACGAGAGCATGGCGAGTGATGCCTTGCGGGTGCTGGGCGTGGCTTATGGTCTTTCCGATCAGCCCGACGTGGAAACACCGCGCGGACTGGTATGGCTGGGCCTCATCGGCATGGAGGATATCATCCGCCCGGGCATGCCGGAATTGATGGCGCAATTTCACGAGGCGGGCATCGAAACCGTGATGATCACGGGCGACCAGAGCGCCACCGCCTACTCCGTAGGCAAGCGGCTGGGTCTCAGCCATCATAGGAACCTGGAAATCCTCGACTCGCTGAGCCTGGAGAAACTCGAGCCCGAGCTACTCGCCAATATCGTGGCGGACACCACCATCTTCGCCCGGGTCAGCCCTGCCCATAAACTGCGCATCGTCCAGGCCTTGCAGAAAAGCGGGCGCGTTATCGCCATGACCGGCGATGGCATCAATGACGGTCCGGCCCTGAAAGCCTCCGATGTGGGCGTCGCCATGGGCAAGCATGGCGCGGATGTCGCCCGCTCGGTGGCCGACGTGGTGCTGGAAGACGATAACCTGCACACCATGATCACGGCAGTCGAGCAGGGTCGAACCATCTACAGCAATATCCGCAAGAGCCTGCGCTTCCTGTTGTCAACCAACCTGAGCGAGATCGAGGTGATGCTCTTCACCACGGCGCTTGGATTCGGCGAAGCGCTGAATCCCATGCAGTTGCTCTGGATCAACCTGGTCACCGACGTCTTTCCCTCCTTGGCGCTGGCCATGGAACCGCCCGAACACAATGTCCTCAGGAAGCCTCCGCGCGACCCCGCCGACCCTATCATTGGCCGGCGCGATGCCTACCGGTTGCTGCGGGAGTCCGGTCTGATCACGGCCGGCGCCATGGGTGTGTTTGCCCTGAGCGCGGCCCGGTATGGCGCCGGCCCCCTGACCAGCACCAATACCTTCATGACGCTGACCATGGCTCAGTTCCTGCATTCCATCAGTTGCCGCTCGGAAGACACCACCTTCCTGAACCGTGAACGTCCAGGCAATCACTACCTGAACCTGGCCATTGCCGGCTCGATCGGCCTACAGGCGCTCACCCTGTTCGTGCCGCCGTTGCGCGGCCTGTTGCGTCTGGCGCCCATGGGTCCGGGCGATCTCGCCATGGTGCTTGCCGGCACGGTTGCCCCCTTCTTAATCAATGAAGCCAGCAAAAACTTGCGCTTAACCAGCGACACGGAGCCCGAACCCGTATGAAACCTTCCTTTTTGTTCACTTCCGAGGCCGTGACCGATGGCCATCCCGATCGGCTATGCGACAGCATCAGCGACGCGGTAGTCGACCGCTTTCTGCAGAAGGATCCCTATTCCCGCATCATCGCCGAGTCCGCTCTGTCCAAGAATGTGCTGTTTTTGGCCGCGCGCTTTGCTTCCAGCGCCCGTATCGATATTCCCGACGTGGCGCGGGCCGTTCTTGGCGAGTCCGGCTACAAGGTGCAAGACTTCGATGCGGCCAATTGTTCGGTCTTAACCAGCCTGATCGAAATGCCCGCGGCCATGCGCGCGCAGGCGGACGAACGCGACCTGAGTCCCGATGAGCTGGATCGCTTCACGGCTCATAGTCCGGTCACGGTGTTTGGATATGCCTGCACTCAGACACCCGAGCTGATGCCACTGCCCATCAGTCTCGCCAACCGTTTGGCGAGGGCGCTGATTGCAGCCCGCAAGCAAAAAAAGGTCAGCGGCCTTTCGCCGGACTGCACGGTTCAAGTTGGTGTGGAATATCACGAGGGCAACCCGGCACGAATCGCCGGTATCACCATCATTGCCGGCAGCGTGGCCAGCAAGCCGTCCGATCCGGCGGAACTGAGAGCGAACCTGATTCATGAAGTCATCACGCCGATGTTTGCCGGTGACGCCATCAAACCCGATGCCGCCAGTGAAATTTTCATCAACCCGCAGGGCGCTTTCCCGAAGAGTGGTCCCGGCTCCCACTCGGGCATGACGGGCCGCAAGACCGCGGCCGACACCTATGGCGCCTATGCCCGTCACAGTGGTTCGGCGCTGAGCGGCAAGGATCCCTCGCGCGTCGATCGCGTGGGAGTCTATATGGCCCGTTATGCGGCCAAGAATGTGGTCGCTGCCGGATTGGCGGAAGAGTGCGAGGTTCAGCTCAGTTACGCCATTGGCCATGCGGGTCCCATCAGTATTCAAGTACAAACATTTGGCACGGGCGCCATTGACGATCAGGCCATTGGCGAACGACTCAAGTCTGTTTTCGATTTCCGCCTGGGGGCCATCATCCGGGATTTCAATCTACGCCACCTTCCCTCGCTGCATCAATCCGGCTTCTACCGCAATCTGCCAGTTCAGGGACACATTGGCAGGTCGAGTACAACCGTGCCGTGGGAATTGACCGATAAGGCCGAACGGTTACGCTAAGCGACAATGACCGGTATTCGGTACTTCCAAAAAGGTCACAACTGCGAATATTCGCATGCAAAGGCTAATAGCGAGATATCCAGGTCTAAACCGGGGTTACTCTCCAAGTCCCTTGAGCGTATCGCACACCATTCCGTGAACCTTGCCGAGTATGGTATCTACGAGATGACTGGAATAGACTTGCGACACAAGGAACTTCTGACCTGAACAGAGAGTTTTGCGCAATCCCACGGCTCGGGGAAATCGTCGCAGATCGCCTTATTACCAACCTGGTTCTATTACGGATATTGATTTAGCAGACCTCCCTGATGAAAACCTTGGCCATACTGTCTCAGAAAGGGGGCACAGGAAAAACGACGCTGGCCATAAATCTGTCGGTGGCGGCGGCCAGGGAGCTTGATTGTCCGGTAACACTGATCGATCTGGACCCTCAAGCCAGCGCCGCAAGCTGGAGTGACAGCAGGGAGGATACATTACCCGCTGTGATTTCGGCGCAAGCCAACCGTCTGCCGCAGCTTATCGCCGCCGCCAAGGCATCGGGCGCCCGTCTCGTCCTGATCGACACCGCACCACATTCGGAAAGCGCGGCCCTTGCCGCGGCGCGAGCCGCCGACCTGGTACTCATTCCGTGCCGACCGGCCATTCTCGATCTACGCGCCATACGGCACACGATCGATCTGATCAATCTGGCCGGCGTACCGGGGATAGTGATTCTAAACGCCATACCACCACGCGGCACGCTCGCTGAAGAGGCCGCCGAGGCCATTGCTGAATATGGTGTTCCAGTCGCTCCGATAAGACTGACCCACCGTACCGCCTACATCAATTCGTTAACCGTGGGTAAATCCATCAACGAATTCGAGCCAACGGGTAAGGGGGCTGGTGAGCTACACCGTCTATTGGAATGGTTACAGACCATCCTCGAACTCTGAACATTCACCACATAGGAGTGGAGTCGTATGACCAAAAGAATTCGCCTCTCGTCGGCACTGCATCAAGGACCGGCGAAATCCAATGAAACTCCCTCGTTAGCCGCGGGTGAGCTAAAGGAAGACATTGGAACGAGTAAACTGCCCATGGCCACCGGCAGAGGCCGCAAGCCGCCAAAACCGCAGAGCATAGGCACGGAACAGTTCTTCTACTTTTTCCTACGCTTGCGTAAAAGCGAGGTGCGTCGCGTGGTGCAACGGGTGAAGGCGCTCTATCCCGGGGAGGCGCCTGACAAATTGGCCCGTCGCCTGATCAACACACAAAGCACCCTGTCCTTTTTGGGAGGCGCCCTGCTCTATCTTCCACAGATGATACCGTTGGCGGGCAGCGCCCTGAAATTTGGCGGGTTTGCCGGTGGCGCCTCGGTCATGACCCGCATGCACCTCTACTTGATCCTGGAGATCGCCCTGTTATACGGTCACGATATCGATGACCAGGCGCGAGTCGCCGAAATGATGAGCATCGTCGCGGCGTCAGGAATCGCGGCTGGAACGCCATTCCTGATCACTGCCTTGAACTGGCATCGGCTTGCGGCGATTCCGACGGCGGGCATCACGGTAATGGCAACGACGCAACTGATAGGCGCCGCCGCCATTCGACATTACTCCAAGGCTGCCCGGGCACGTGATCAAGCCCGTCAGATTCCGGCGCTGGGTTCCGCCTGATATCGCTAGCCACAACCCGCTTCAAGCTTCTGGCGTGACGGATACGTCCCGTTAAACTTGAGCATCTCAGCCAGCATGAGGTGCTCAAGAATGAAACCTGTCGACAGTGGCGTTTTGATGGCCCTAAATCAATGGCGGAAGAGTCATTCGAATACATCAACGGCATGATTGCGTTTATCCACCCGCACACCGATATAGATATTTAAAGCCAAGTTGGCTGCCGCCCATTCTCATGCTCGAGCGGTAATCGGCGTGAAAATTAGAATATAAATGGTGAAAGAACCGCATCACCTCACAATAATACAACCGTCACAGTACTACTGTATGTTACGTGCACCAGCCGGCCGGCAATAAGCGCTTCGGCTAAATGGCACGCTGAATAGCGGATTCCTAGCCTGGCTTTCTTGCCGATCAGGAGTAAATGATGAAAATCGGCTATTTTGTATTGGTGTACATCTCGGTTCTGGTGATAGGCGGCATCGCCGTTTATGACTTCCAGGACCGGAATCTTCATAACCGGGTTCAGGATCGGCTATCGGACATCGCCCGACAAAAAGTCGATCAAATACAGGTTTGGCGTAGCGAAAGACTTGTGGACGCGCAATTATTGACAGGCAACCGCTTATTGGCCGAAGGGCTCATACAATGGTTGGGGGGCTTGCCTGACCCGCATATCCTCGTGGAATTGCAGTCTTACCTGGAGCCATTGCGTCAGCCTTACGCATATTTTGACTTTCTCCTCGTCGATAATCAATCCAATGTCAGACTGAACACGTTCGACCCCATGGGAACCGGCTTGGACGCCGATACTCTAGCTGCCTTATATGAAAGCTGGCGAAGTTTTCAGCCGGTAATGACTGACCTGCATCAGGGGCAAGGGTATCCGGTTCCGTACCTGAGTCTGGTGGCCCCGCTCTTTGAGGATCTACGTCCCGCCGGAGCCATAATCTTATTCATTGATCCGCGCCGGCAGTTGTTACCATTGCTGCAATCTAGGCCCTATTCCGGCGCCGCAATCGAAACCCAACTCTTCCGACGAGACGGTAACGACGTCTTTTCGCTCAATCCGGCCAATAGTCAATCCGATTCGATACCGCAACCCCAAACATTGCACGATCCCACAGTGCTGCGTGCCATAGAGGGTGAACCAGGTCTTATCGAAGGCGATGACCCGAATCTACAGTCGGTAGCCGCTATTGCCTTATCCGTACCCAACACCCCCTGGATAGTGATGGTGAAGGCTAACCACGCGGAAATATTTGCCCCAGGTCGGCGTGATATGTGGATACTCGACATGGGTTTATTGGCCATTGTGGGTATGGTTGGCCTATTAGTTGCGTTGGCCTGGCAAATTCGCAAGCGCAACGATGAGCGTCTTCTGCGCGAAGCCGAGTCTGCCGAGCGCAGAAGCCTTGAGCAATTCCTCAATCTGTTTAACCAATCCCTGGATGCGATCTTCCTGCTGGGGATTGATTTCCAGTTAATGGATGCCAATCCCGCGGCTGTGCAATTATTGGGATACTCTCGCGAGGATCTTGTGCGTTTACAACTACCGGACATTCTCGCCGAGGATGAACGACCCCATATCTATGAAATTGCACCGCGCCTGCTCAGTGGAGAAGTCAGACAACACGAATGGCTCCACAAACGCAAGGATGGGACCACTTTTCCAGGCGAGATTACTGCCAAAGTGCTTAATTCAGATAAATTTTTTGCCACTGTTCGTGATATCAGTATTCGTAAACGTGTCGAACGATTGAATCGTGAACTTAACGAACAACTCGAAAAACGTGTCAGTGAACGTACGGCTGAACTCAATGAGCGCACCCTAGAATTATTTAAAAGCCAGGAACGATTTCGCCTAGCCATGGAGGTGAGTAGCGAAGGACTCTGGGATGGCGATTTGAAATCAGGTAAGTTTTATTACAGTCCAGGGTTTTTCAAGATGTTAGGGTATGCTCCCGATGAACTGCCGGGTAATCTTGAAACCTGGATAGGCTTGCTCCATCCGGATCACAGACATGACATGCTCCTGAAAGCCAAGGAGATGCTACGTAGCGGTAGTATTGAGATGGAATGTCAGATGATCGACAAAGGAGGCCGAGTCCATTGGATTTTATGTCGTGGCGCCATTGTATGCTGGAATGCCAGAGGTGAACCGATACGTGCCATAGGCACACATCAAGATATCACGGATCGCAAGAACATACTGATAGCCCTACAAAATAGTGAGCAACAATATCGTACGTTGAACAATTCGCTTGAACATCAGGTAGCGGAACGTACCGCCGAATTAAATGCCGCTAATATAGCGAAGAATCACTTTCTCGCTCATATGAGCCACGAAATTCGAACGCCCATGAACGCCATCCTGGGGCTTACTCAGATACTGGAGAATGAACCCCATACTGAAACCCAGGGGGAACTATTACGTAAAATCATTGAAAGCGGCGATTTTCTGCTCCACATCATCAATGATATTCTGGACTTTTCTAAAATTGAAGCTGGTCATTTAAGCATAGAAGAGCAACCCTTTCTACTCAGCAAAGTGATTGGACGTGTAGATAATTTACTGAGGCATAAAGTTATTGAAAAGGGCTTAGCATTACACCTTCCCTCAATAAATAATGACTTGGATGAACTCATGGGTGATGCTCTGCGATTGGAACAGGTTTTGCTAAACCTGGTTTCCAATGCGATAAAGTTTACCCGTCATGGAGATATTCATGTCATCGTCACACCGTTTGAAGAGAATGATCGCGCCACAGTATACCGTCTGGAAGTACATGATACTGGTATAGGCATCCATCCAGATATTCAGGATGCTCTATTTCACCCGTTCATTCAGGCAGACAATAGCATCTCTCGTCGCTACGGTGGAACAGGATTGGGACTTGCCATAAGCCGCCGCTTGGTTGAGCTTATGGGTGGTAAGCTGGGGGTCTCAAGTGAACCAGACAAGGGTAGCATTTTCTGGTTTGAGATACCCTTTAAAAGAGGAAGGGGATATCTAGTACCTCGTGGCTCTCTTCATACGGACGAAAACATTAATCCTGACCATGATTTAAATGGGTTGAGAATTCTCGCGGTTGATGATAAGCGCATAAACTTAACCATACTCGAACGTGCTCTAAAGCGGGAGGGTACATCCATCACATTGGCGATGGATGGCAAGGAAGCGATGGAGATACTTCAAGGAAGTCCCGAGGATTTTGACGTGATATTGATGGACGTACAGATGCCTGTCATGGATGGACTCCAAGCCACACGAGAAATCAAACGCATCGAATGCTTGTCGCACATTCCCGTTATTATTCTGTCCGCTGGAGTTTTCGCGGAAGAACAATTAGCCGCTAAAAAAGCTGGGGCAGACGACTTCCTATCCAAACCAATTAATCTCAGCGAACTGAAGTCTGTACTGTGCCGATATTCTAGGACAGTTGATATTCAGACACGTCAGTTATAAACAGTATACCCTATATGTACGCGCTGATTCCTCATTGACATCTCCACAACCCGCGCAACAGAAGACATTCTCTGCCCACATGTTAAGCTGGCGTGTATCTTGTCATACCGGCTTCATCAAACTGTAACGATTTCTTAATCGTAACTGCGCCATAGATTGCTCATAATAACGACTGGTTGGAGCAGTCCACGTAACAGACTGTCAGCACTTGCCTCTCCTTAAAGGCATAAAGTAATTATTACGACTGCCCGTAACCTCAACCAGTCCATGATTCGTCTACCTATGTAGACTTGTGATGATGTTGAACCCACATACAAATCGATTGGCGATCAGCAGATACTTATAACCAAATATTGATGATTGTCTATTTAGCGTATATAGCGGACTCATTGACATTACGTAATTATACCAAGTAGGTCTTACGCAAAAGAAAGCTCCTCTTTCCTTAGCATCACCTTAACTACATCCCTCATTATATATACCATGATCTTATTACTATCTCCCAAGGAACAAGGTGTCATCACCACTCAACTCATCAATCTCAGTTCACAACTTATGCCACGCATACTGAGAATTCATACACGCATGAAGCTTGGAGAAAAGCTGAATGTTAGAGATGTTGATTTCCTTCGACAAAACCTAAAATCAATCAATCAGCTATTACCCACAGTACAACGCGAAAATGAATACGAACAAATCTTATCAAGTTGGATCTTTATGCTACATGAGATTACCAACATGGCACTCGAAAATGAATACAACACATACAAAGCCTGAACCTATTTTCTTTCAAGTTTAATTCTAAGACATCATTTGAGTGGGACGATGTGTAAATAGGACAACCATGAATAAATACAAAACGATTTTCATTTCCGATCTACACATAGGTTCCACTCAGTGTCAAGCAGATATTTTACTTGATTTCCTCAAGCATAATGACTGTGATGTCCTCTATCTTGTCGGCGATATCATTGATTTCTGGGCATTATCCAAGAAAGTCTATTGGCCTAAAGACCACAATACCATCATTCAAAAAATTCTTCGTAAAGCCCGGCATGACACACGTGTTATCTATATACCAGGAAATCATGATGAAAATGTACGTGACTATAATGATTATGTTTTCGGTGACATCGTAGTCAAGAACTCTGTCATACACACTACTGCTGACGGAAAAAGATTTCTGGTTGTACATGGCGATGAATATGACACTATTGCCAAATATCACAAGTGGATTGCTAAACTAGGTAGCAAAGGGTATGACTTCCTACTAGAGGTCAATCGATTGTTTCGAGCAGTACGACGCATCTTTGGCATTCGCTCACACTTTTCCCTCGCGGCTTTTATAAAGTTCAAGGTAAAGAATGCTGTTCAGTTCATTTCAGATTATGAACAGAGCATAGTAAATACCTTAAGCGATGAAGGCCTGGATGGTGTAATTTGCGGGCATATCCATCACGCTGAGATCAAAAATCTTGATGGATTCCTTTACGTTAACACCGGCGATTTTGTCGAGAGCTGCACTGGAATAGTCGAACATTATGATGGAAGATTAGAATTGATCAAATGGCAAAGTCGAGAACAAATAGCTTTGATACCATCAACATTAGGAACAATTGAGCAATGAATACCGGATTTTACATTATTCTGACAGCTCAATTCTTTTCCGCTTTGGGTGACAATGCATTATTGTTTGCTGCCATCTCGCTCCTCAACTCACTTGATGCACCTGGCTGGCAAACCCCGTTATTACAGCAATCATTTGTGCTTGCATTTATTATTTTATCACCCTTTGTTGGAGCATTTTCAGATGCTCTACCAAAGGGTCAGGTCATGTTCATCAGCAATGCCATCAAAACGTTCGGTTGCCTTGCCATGCTCTTGGGAGTTCACCCATTAACCGCTTATGGTTTAGTAGGCTTAGGAGCAGCTATTTACTCTCCGGCCAAATATGGAATACTTACCGAATATTTACCTTCGGAGAGGCTGGTATGGGCTAATAGCTGGATGGAAGGTTTAACAGTCTGCGCCGTCATTCTTGGAGCGATCATCGGTGGAATACTCATCGGCAGTCATGTCGTCATACCGCCATGGATAATAGATAATATGACTTATCTATTTGTTGATAATGTACAACCAAAAATCGCCATCCTTGTCATTCTGTTACTATATATTACCGCTGCCATATTTAACATCTTCATACCACACCTTCCTATTGAACATGCATTGGAACAAATGAATCCAAGATTCCTTGTCAGGGATTTTTGGCATGGGTTTATCTTATTATGGAAAGACTCCCTGGGTCAGGTGTCGTTAGCCGTAACAACCTTGTTCTGGGGAGCTGGAACTACGTTGAGATTCATAATTCTGGCATGGGCGGCTTCCTCACTGGGGTTAGATATTGAGCGCGGCACTCAACTCACTGCCCTAGTGGCTGTCGGTCTGGCATTAGGTTCTATTATTGCGGCGAAATTTGTTCACTTGAACCATTCCGTCAGGGTATTGCCATTAGGCATTATCATGGGAATAGTTGTAATATCAATGATTTGGGTTAATACTCTGTGGTTAGCCGTAATTATGCTTATTCTTATCGGTGCATTGGCAGGTACATTTGTAATACCAATGAACGCTCTATTGCAGCATCGAGGACATCTTCTCATGGGATCCGGCCATTCCATTGCTGTTCAGAACCTTAACGAGAATGTATCCATTTTGTTAATGCTAGGAGGCTATTCTTTGATGCTAAAAGCAGACTTATCGATCAATACCATCATTATCATATTTGGCGCATTTATCGCACTTACCATGGGTATTCTAAACAAGATCCATGGTCATGATCAGGATTGATGACATATCTCCTACACGCGACAATTGCTCTTACCGGATACTGCTCAAATATTTAAATTCATATAAATGAAGCAACCAAGCAATCTAGTAGGGAGGTCCGACTTCCTAGCGCCGAGTCATTCCCATCAATCAGGATCAAGAGTCTTGATCATGTCTGTCAGCGCTGGCGCGGGCCATGTCAAGGCTGCAACCGCGCTCGAAAAAGCATTTGCAGCCGATGCAAGGGTGACAGATGTCATCAATATGGATGCACTACAATATACTAATAAATTATTTCGTGATTTTTATTCAAAATTCTACAACTCCCTAATAAATTCTGCTCCTAATTTTCTAGGCTGGTGGTACAAGACCAGTGATGAACCTTGGCGAACGGATAAGATGCGCATAATGATCGACCGCCTCAACACTCGTCCACTGGTAAAGCGTATTCGTGCATTTGACCCTCACATCATTGTCTGCACACATTTCATGCCCGCGGGCATTATTTCACACCTGATCGCAACAAAACAACTACAGGCAAAACTCTCTATCGTTGTTACCGACTTCAACTTTCATGCGATGTGGCTATCACGTGCATTTCATCGCTATTTTGTAGCTTTGGAGGAAACCAAAACCTACTTAACCACTTTGGGCCTGCCTTCAGAACGTATTACCGTATCAGGTATTCCAATCGACCCTATTTTTCAGGATTCCATAAATAGAAGCGCGGAATGCAATCTTCTAAATTTCAACCCCGACAAACCAATTATATTGGTTTCGGCTGGTGCATCTGGCATGCCAAGCACTGAATTTATGGTTGAACGCTTATTTGACCTTCATCCTGACACTCAAATCATCGTTGTTTGCGGTAGAAATGAGTTACTCATGCGCAGAATAAATGAACTCACCCGATTCAAAGAAAACCAATTCAGGGTTATTGGCTATACCGACAAAATGCATATGCTAATGAAGATTTCAACCATCATCATTACAAAGCCAGGTGGTATGACATCTGCCGAAGCATTGGCTTGTGGAATACCAATGTGTATTGTAAATCCTATCCCTGGTCAAGAGGAACGCAATTGTGACCACCTCTTGGAACAGGGCACCGCAGTTAAATGTCATGAATTAAGTACACTTCCTTATAAAATTCAAAGGCTATTGGATAACCCAGAAAAGCTCAATGACATGAGTGATAAATCGCTTAAATTAGCAAAAGCCAATGCCTCTCAAACTATCGCAGATACCCTTCTTGATGACAATATAGCCACCAGCTCGCAAAACACCTTCAAGAAATATAGTTCATTATTTTAGGTTTACCATTTTCGCATCAACGTATCAGGTGAAATCACGTTTTCTTTGGGGAGTAGCCACTTCGGCCTATCAATCAGAAGGTGGATATAATGGCCCTGGTCAACCACAAACGAATTGGGCTCAGGCTGAGGCAGATAATCTGGTCGATCCCGTTGGAGAAGCCGCAGGATTCTGGACGCATTATCATCATGACTTCATGATGTGCCGACGATTAGGCCTAAACGCTTTTCGGCTCAGTATCGAATGGAGCAGGGTTCAACCTGCACCACATTTATTGCTGAATGCAATACCTGAATTTGATAGGTCTGCCATCCTAAAGTATTGCATGATGCTGGATTCCTGCCTGGAAAATGGCCTGGAACCCATCATTACTTTGCACCATTTTGTTCATCCAGCATGGTTGGGTCAGGATCCATGGCTATCATCTGAGACGACTGACCTATTTCTAAATTATGTCAAAAAGGTGGTCATCGATATAAATAATTATCTTAATAGCAAGGGAAAGGCTCCATTACGTTACTTCATAACCATCAATGAACCTAACATGCTGGTGATGAATACTTATTTAACCTCGCAGTTCCCTTCATCATATAGAGGTGGAGTCAACACTTCCATACAAGCTTTAAATAACCTGTTAATAACCCACATTAAAACCTACAACCTTATCCATGATATCTATCTTGCCCATAACTGGGGACAGGTGTATATAACAATCAATAATTACACTAGCGATATATATTGGCTGGATAAGTTTATATTCGACCTGCTACACATGAGGGAAAGACAAATACATGCTACAGACCACTATCACACACTCATTTATAAGTACGATGAATTTCAGCGGTTTCTATCTTCGCATATCACGTCTATCCTAAGTCCTTACCATCAGATTTTTGGAATGATTGCTAATCGACTTTTAAATCATTTCATCCAAAAGCAGCTAACGAAAGATTCGTTTAGTCCTGCACTCAAATGTCTATACCAATCCCCCAGGGAATCAGCATTGGATTTAATAGCGATAGATTACTATGATCCATTTACTGCACATTATTTTAAGGTCCCAAGCCTAGTTGATTTAACTTATAGTCATTGTGATTATATCAACACTATTAAGTATAGCTTCTTTAGTAAGTGGTGGGATTGGCGAGTTTTGCCGGAGGGGTTAAGTTTATTCAGTGAGTTTTATACAAAGGACTATAACTCTAAACCCTTACTCATTGCTGAAAATGGAATGGCTCATCGAAGACATAAAAACAACCACAGCATTCAACGAAGAGATGGGATGCTCAGAAGTCAATATCTCGTATTGCACATTAGTGAAGTCCTATCGATGCTTAGGAGAGGCGTTCCCATCATCGGATATATGCATTGGTCACTTTTTGATAATTATGAATGGGGAAGTTATGACGCAAGATTTGGCTTATTTTCACTCGATTATACTAAGGGCTTAAAGCGATCCGCTTATGATCAATTTGGTGATTGTCCATCAGAAACTTATGCCGCCTTAGTACGCGCTAATTGCATGTAGACTATTCTAGTCACCACCTATATTGTTTCTTGCTCTTCATGGAATCATGTCATGCAGGATGATTTTAATGATATTTACAAGGTTTTTCTCCTTAGTCTGGCATCTCTCTCAATAATCACTGCTGCATGGTAAGTAGCATCCGTAGTGTGCTCCAGAATCCCCAATATTTCGGTCCAGTTTGATTCATCTACCAATGGAAGAACGAGTACACGATACTGCTTCTTTCTCCAATTATGATATATAAGGTCAGCTTCCTCCTCTCTCGCTTTCAATTCTTCACGACAAAGTCTAGCTGATTCAACAGAAATATCTGGATATGTTGATACTTCCTTCCGTAGTCTGTCGATCATGATTAGCAGTGTTACAACCAGATCATGTGCTGCTTCTTCTATTTTCTTTGGTCTAAATATATCAATCATACGTGCCGCATTATTTATACCATCAATAATATCATCTACACGTTGAATCAACTGTTCGCTGATATGTATTACTTCAATAGAAGTGTTGGATTCTAATGTGTGATAGGCTTCCGCTGTTAGTTGGTCACCCTTTTCTTCCAACCTCTTAATTTCAGCGATATAGGAATCCGGACGTTCAATTTCTGCAAATAATCTTTCTAACACACTTCCACATAGCACTGTATTATTCAAATGATCTATAAGAATACTATCCATTGGGCGGCTTTTGCACAAGTCATTAGTTAATGAATTCATATTTATTCTCCTACTCTTAAGTCCATATTTATCTCGTGTCTTTCGGTGATGCAGCTTACAATCAATGCCCCATCTTAAATCACAGTACATCAATAAGTGTTTATTTATAAGACAACCATCTATTCATTTGCTTTATTGACAAGATCATAACACCTTACAATATTCACCATTTATTGTTATCTGTAAAAACCTGCAGGATAAGACATTGAATAAGTTTCATATATTGCTGTTATTCATACCTGTTAGCCTATTCGCCTATTTCTATGACTTGGATGCCCCTTGGATTTTTGGGAGTTCATGTCTTGCAATAGTGCCCCTCGCTATGATTATCGGGGATGCTACAGAACAAATCTCGATTTATACTGGACCGAAGATCGGTGGACTTGTCAATGCAACCATGGGCAATATACCTGAACTTTTTATAGGTTTTTTTGCAGTCAAGGCCGGCCTATACAACTTGGTGCTTGCCAGCATGGTTGGCTCCATAATAGGAAATATAATGTTGGTATTGGGGTTAAGCATATTATACGGAGGTATTTTATACAAATTTCAACGCTTTGATAAAAACATTGCTCGAAGTAATTTTTCGTTGTTATGCTTCGCAGGTGTCAGTATCGTTGTTCCTCTAGCGTTTCAGATCACCAATGAAGGCGCTCCCAACACTCATGAAGGACTTACCGTGCTGAGTCTTGTGATGGCATTTCTACTATTGTTAATATATATATTGGGGCTAATATTTTCCTTTGTCACACACAGAAATCTTTTCATTCAGGTCGATCATCCGCAGATTGATACGGAACCGACTATAAAATTATCAACTAGTTTGTTGATACTATCAATTACAGCGGCCGCTGTCGCAATTGAAAGCGAGTTATTGGTTAATTCCGTAGAAAATACGGTGAAGGAAATCGGTCTCCCGGAAGCATTTATAGGGGTTATCGTTATTCCTTTAATTGGAAATGTCGCTGAACATGCCTCGGCCATCTTGATGGCAAAAAAAGATAAGATAGACATCAGTCTCGAGATAGCCATTGGCTCTAGCATGCAAATTGCCATGTTTGTGGCACCATTACTTGTGCTCACAAGCTTCTTGCTTGGGCGCCCCATGCTTTATTTATATGACTCCTTTGAAGTGGTTGCAGTATTAACCGGGATTTTAATTGCACTCTTCGTCTTTCAGGACGGTGAAACATACTGGCTGGAAGGTGCACTCCTTCTCTTTTGCTATCTAATATTCAGTACTGCATTTTTTTTCGTGCACCTTCCAACCTAGGATGTATCTCAAAGCACCAACAAGATAATCTTCTGTAAATTATACTGCCCCTGATCGAAAAATCCCTCGAAATGGTCAGGTCAATTTGACCCATATATACTCATCGATGTCTGGGTCAGAGAGCCAGTATGTGATCACTTTATTTTAATAACTACCATTGATGGCAGTCGATTAAACCCAGTGGAGTTTATTATCCCATGCCCGGTTAGCACTTTCGTTGATGTGTTATCCCATAGCTGGTGATTGAATTCATCGTTCATCAAATCTAGCCAAAACTTCCCTTTCAGCATCGAGCCAATCCTCCTCCTGATGTCCTGGTTCGAAATTACGATTTTCTGCTTTATAGTAAGCAGCCTCGGCTATCATATCATTCAGATTTTTTGCGATATATTGATTACCAAATCCCAATATGGGGGTAGATTGATTCATGTACATAACAACTCCAGCGAATTTTGGTCTTCATTACCACTACGTGAATGAAGTACCTGCATCGATTCACATTTCAATGCAATATCACGCACCTCGCAAGCACTTCATGCAGCGCCAATGCAACCTGAAGTCAAGCTGCATTGCCCCTGCATCGCCCATCCAATTTTATAGACCACTCCGTACGTCTCCCAGTCTTACATCCACACCCTTTATCTCAAAATAAACATACTCTGCAAGATTTTGAGCATGATGGGTTATTCGATCAAAACTCTTTGCCACTAACGCCATACACACAGCTTGTTTAACCAATAAGGAATCTTCAGTAATGTATGTCATTAGACGCTGTAATTCCTGTTGAAATTCCCCGTCCATGTCTGTCTGACTGCATATAACTTGTTGGGCCTTGATTTCATCCCATTCCGCAAACAAAGCAATGGCATCTTGAAATATCGAAATCGCCAATTGACCAAGTCTTTCGATTTCCGATATGGCATTTTTATTTAACTCATTGTAGTTGCTTTCAGTGAGTTCTTGTGTAAATCCGACTATTCGTACAGCCTCATCACCGATTTTTTCAAGATCACTAGCGGATTTCGAGAAACTTACGATAGTGCGTAGATCCGAACCCATGGGACACCGCCTTGCAACCAGTTCAAGGATTGCTTCATCGACCTCTACCTCCATCTGATCCATATCAGATTCGCGACGTAAAACACCTTCCCTCAAAACACTATCAGTTAACGCTAACGTCTTTAAAGCGTCTCTCAATTGCATTCCCGCAAGCCAGCCCATCTTCAACACATGATCGCGGATTTGCGCAAGTTCCTCATCATACTTCTTGACTGTATGCTGAAGAATCGTAGATGACATTCTGTCTTCATCATTCATATTAGTATTGTCTCCATCTATGGCGATTATCGCATCCTACCGCATCTGTATCCTGAATACTGCCATTACTATCATTTTATAATAGAGCAACAACACATTTCTTTTGTCAATCAACAATGTGGCCGAATGACCTAACATCACCTGCAAATAATATGTATATCGAATAAACATTAGATATCTAACCTTCCATGCAATACTAAGATTATCCTCTCTGTAATCCTAGATCTTTATTAAATTATTTTATATTTTAATTACCAATCAAATGACTACAGGCCTATTCATAAATCACATACAACCCAATATCGCAGATATTGATGTTCCGACGGATAAAGGTTTATCGCAAGCTATTTCTGATGCCATTCTGATTTAAGTAAGCATGTCGTTGTTGATTTTGATTTCTTAACCAAAAATACTATTGAGCCACCGCTAAGGATATCAACAGGTTGTGTGAACGTGTTCTACCAACGGCTATGCTCATGCTAAGATACGTTATGGGCCAAGACTCATCTTCAGTAAATTCGCCAATCGCGCTCCTCACCGGACTCGGTGGCGTCAGCACCATCGTCCCCATCAACCAGGACCTCGTCATCCAGGCGTGCCCAGTCATCAAGCACTGCTTCGTTTAACTCATCTCCACCCATCATCTCCTCCATGCATGCGCCAAAAGAACATCATTCAGCATGCCACAGCTCTATTACAAAGCTGTTTCAGTCGGCCAGGATCTCACTACCACTTGTCGTGCCCCAACCCCAATGCTAACGGCGGCCTGTCACCTTACCAGGGCAGTCAGCACAACTTTTTAATCAAGATGTAATGAAAATCCCCTAAAATGAAGAGAGAAATTTGTCCGACAACACCGAAGGCACTCGGAGCGTAACACGGTGGAGAAATCGACTTTACTCATCCTTGTCCTCTTGCTCAGCATCGCCGCGTTTTATATGGGTGCTCAGAAGGCGCGCGGTATCGCAGGGCAATCGGAAACACGCCGGTTACACTCCCTGCCGGGGTTCTATGGCTATTACATGGCCTTATGGGCAGCCATGCCTGCCTTGGCATTGATAATGGTTTGGTTTATTGCGGAAGGTCCCATCATTACGGCAGGCGCCGTGGCCGTGTTACCGCCGGAACTGACGGAAGCGCCCCCCGAACAGCTCAGCCTCATGGTGAACGACATCCGCAATGCGGTCAGCGGGTCTTCTCCAGGAGAGCTGGATCCCGCGATTCGCCACGCCGCAGAGCGGTTTCTTCAACTCGGGCATTACAGCAATACCCTGCTCTCGATTCTGGTCCTCTGTATCAACATGGGCGGAGCTCTGTTTGCCTACAAGCGCATCGACATCAACTTTCGAGCACGCAACAAGGTCGAGAAGGTCCTGACCCTTTTTCTCATTGCATGTGCCCTGGTAGCCATTTTTACCACTGTAGGCATCGTTCTTTCAGTCCTGATCGAATCTCTGCGGTTTTTTCAAAAAGTACCCGTCACCGAATTCCTTTTTGGACTGAAATGGAGCCCGCAGATAGCGATACGATCGGATCAGGTAGGTTCTTCCGGTGCGTTCGGTTCCGTGCCATTGATTACGGGTACCCTGCTGATATCCATGGTGGCCATGGTGGTGGCCGTACCGATCGGTTTGCTCTCGGCCATCTACCTATCTGAATATTCCGGTCCAAAATTCAGGGCAACAGCAAAACCTCTTCTGGAAATCCTCGCCGGCATACCTACGGTGGTATATGGTTTTTTTGCAGCCTTGGTGGTAACCCCTTTCATTCGTGACCTGGGCGCCAGAACCGGCCTGGATGTATCATCGGAGAGTGCGTTGGCCGCCGGGCTAGTGATGGGTATCATGATCATCCCCTTCGTATCCTCGCTTTCCGATGACTTCATCAATGCCGTTCCACAAGCACTGCGTGATGGCGCCTACGCATTGGGCGCCACGCAGTCCGAAACCATCCGTCAGGTGGTCATGCCGGCAGCTCTTCCTGGCGTTGTCGGTGGCATACTTCTGGCCGTCTCCAGGGCCATCGGCGAAACCATGATCGTCGTAATGGCGGCGGGACTTGGCGCCAACCTGACATTCAATCCCCTTGAAGCCGTTACCACAGTCACCACCCAGATCGTTACCTTGCTGGTGGGAGATCAGGAATTCGACAGCCCGAAAACGTTGGCGGCCTTTGCCCTGGGACTGCTGTTATTTCTGTTGACGCTTGCCCTCAACATCATTGCCTTGCGCATCGTCCGGAAGTACCGTGAACAATATGAATAATGAAGTTCCACAGTCGACCGATCACCAACGTGTCGTCGACCTGGTCATCGCCGGCCTACCCAAGCGGAGACGTGCTGAAAAGCGCTTCCGTGCCTACGGATTGATCTCCATCATCGCTGGGCTCTTATTCCTCGTCCTCCTGTTCTCCAGCATCATTAGCAAAGGCTATACGGCATTCATCTATACCAATGTTGCACTCGATATCACCTACGATGCCGAGAAAATCGATCCCGAGGGAACCCGCAAGCCTGATTCACTCGCTAATGGCGATTACGATGCCTTGTGGAAGGCTTCTTTGTTCCGCTTGTTTCCGGACGTCACCGATCGTCAGAAAAAACGAACCCTCAGCGCCTTCATGGGCTCATCCGCGGGACAGCGCTTGCGTGACAGGGTGCTGAGCAAACCGGAATTGATTGGCGCCACTGAAACCCTGTGGTTACCGGTCGATGACAATATCGACATGCTGGCCAAAGGGCGTCTGGGTCAGGAAGATGAATTCAGTGAACGGCTGAAGGACAGCCAAGCCTGGCTGAAAATCCTGCAAGGCAAGGGTCTGGTTCGCAAGTCACTGAATACGGAATTTTTCACCAATGGGGATTCCAGGGAGCCCGATGCAGCCGGCATATGGGGAGCGGTTATCGGCTCGGCCTTCACCCTGCTGGTGACCATCAGCCTTTCGCTGCCCATCGGGATAGCCGCCGCGATCTACCTCGAGGAATTCGCACCGCGTAACCGCTGGACCGATCTGATTGAAGTCAATATCAATAACCTCGCGGCGGTCCCATCCATTGTATTCGGCCTGCTCGGACTGGCTGTCTTCATCAACCTGTTCGGTTTCCCGCGATCCTCTCCCTTGGTCGGCGGGCTGGTGCTGACACTCATGACGCTGCCCGTCATAATTATCGCCGGACGTTCTGCCTTGAAGTCAGTTCCTCCCTCCGTACGGGAAGCCGCTCTGGGTGTAGGGGCATCATCAGTGCAAATGGTTTTCGACCATGTGCTGCCACTGGCGATGCCGGGGATGCTCACGGGAGCCATCATCGGTCTTGCCCGGGCTCTGGGCGAGAGTGCGCCGCTATTGATGATCGGCATGGTCGCCTTCATTGTGGACGTACCCACCAGCATGAGCAGTCCTTCAACGGTATTGCCAGTACAGATTTATTTATGGGCTGACAGCCCCGAGCGGGCCTTCACGGAGCGGACCTCCGCAGCCATTCTTGTTCTATTGGCATTTCTAATCGTCATGAACGGACTAGCGGTGTACTTGCGCAAACGCTACGAGCGTCGGTGGTAGCATGAGCCTGATAAGCCCGGGGTATGCGGACGTTGATCTTGATCAGTCGTTGCATGCCATCGTGAGTCATTATAGCGGTGCGCGTTCGCATTCGATACCAAAATCCCGTTAAAAATCATAGAACTAAGCCCTGTCTCTGTATCGAAGCCGATTAAGAACCGCTATAAATAGTTAGCCAGCAGCCATGAAAACCAGAGATACAACTGCTATGGAAAGAGCATACGATCGAGAATACAAGTCTACGGTAGGGGAATTGACATCACCCAACCCACGGATCAGGTGTCGCAATGTAGACGTGTTTTATGGCGATAAACAGGCTGTCCAGGACATCAATCTCGATATCGGTATTAACCAGGTCATCGCGCTGATCGGACCTTCAGGCTGCGGCAAATCGACTTTTCTACGCTGTCTGAACCGCATGAATGACACCATTCCCGAGTGCCGGGTCACGGGTGAAATCATCATGGATGGCAAAGCCATTTACGGTGATGACGTGGATGTCGTGCCATTGCGGGCGCAGGTCGGCATGGTGTTCCAGAAACCGAACCCTTTTCCCAAAAGCATCTTCGAGAACGTAGCCTACGGGCCGCGCATTCATGGGCTGACGCCCACCAAGACCGACCTCGAAGAAACCGTCGAAAAATCCCTACGCCGCGCGGGTCTCTGGGACGAAGTGAAAGATCGGCTACAAGAACCCGGCACCGGCCTGTCTGGCGGACAACAACAAAGACTCTGTATCGCCCGCACGATCGCCGTCAACCCCGAGGTGATTCTGATGGACGAGCCATGTTCCGCGCTGGACCCCATCGCCACCGCCAGGATCGAGCAACTGATCGATGAATTGCGGGTACTGTACACCATCGTCATCGTGACCCACTCCATGCAGCAGGCTGCCCGCGTTTCCCAGCGCACCGCCTACTTCCATCTGGGGCGCCTGGTCGAAGTAGGTGAAACCGCACAGGTCTTCACCAACCCTCTGCATCAGCTTACCGAAGAGTACATTACCGGCCGCTTCGGCTGATTTCGCTGAATGTCCCGCCGCCTATGGCGAATCCTTAACGAAAATCCGCGGTGACTGTCATACCTGGATATCATTGTGTGCGGTATGGCATGACGCTGCCCGCGTTTGGATACACCCATCATGATCTTCCGCCAGCTTTTTGACCCTGACACCTCGACCTACACCTACCTGTTGGGCTGCGACCAGACCCTACGGGCGCTACTGATCGACCCGGTAGCCAGTGAGGTTGAAGGTTATCAATCACTTATCCAATCCATGGGCCTGACTCTGGTGTTTACGCTGGAGACACATGTCCATGCCGATCATATCAGCGGCTCAGGCCTGTTGCGCGAGCATTTGAACAGCAAGAGCGTGGTGCATCGTGACAGCGGCGCCCTATGCGCCGATCTGCTGGTGACCGATGGAGTACCGCTACAACTGGGCAGCCTGGAAATCCGGGTGCTGCATACGCCGGGCCACACCGCCGGCTGCGTTTCCTACCTGATGCGGGATCGCGTGTTTACCGGCGATAGCCTCCTGATTGGCGGGTGCGGCCGAACCGATTTTCAGCAGGGTGATCCCGGTCGGCTCTACGACAGCATTCATCAGAAGCTCTTCAGCCTGCCTGCGGATACACTGGTCTATCCTGGCCATGACTATCAGGGCAACACCGTATCCACCATTCGTCAGGAATTGCACAAGAATCCCCGTCTCGGCGGCGGCAAATCCCGGGAAGAATTCATCGCCATCATGAATGGACTGGATCTCCCCTATCCGCGCCATATCGACGCGGCCGTCCCGGCGAATATGGCTTGCGGTCATGCCCTCCAGGGCTGATGGCGGGATTTCCAGCCTGGCCTGACCCCTGTCCCCCGCCGATGAATCTGCTTCCGCTCCTGGCCATCACGCTCATCGTGGGACTGCTGCTGGGGCTGTTAGGCGGCGGCGGGTCGATTCTGATGGTTCCCGTGCTCGTCTATCTCGGCGGCCTGGAGGCCAAGACCGCCATCGCCACCTCGCTGGTCGTCGTGGGGTTGACCAGTCTGGTCGCCGCCATTGGGCATGTGCGCGGGGGGCGGGTGTGCTGGCGGAATGGCCTTGCCTTCGGTCTGTCCGGCATGGCTGGCGCCTATGGGGGAGGGCGGCTGGCCGCCTACGTACCCGGCAATCTCCTGCTGCTGATGTTTGCCCTGGTCATGTTGGGCACGGCCTTTTCCATGCTGGCCGCGCGCAAGGATCGTTCGACAATGCCTGCCGACGGTCCCCTCTGTCCGACCTTCCTGAACCTGCCCGCCATTCTGTTTGACGGGTTTCTGGTCGGGATGATCACCGGCCTGGTCGGCGTCGGCGGCGGATTCGTCATCGTTCCCGCCCTCAATATCCTGGGCGGCCTGCCCCTCCGGGCGGCCATCGGCACCTCCCTGCTGATCATCGTGATGAACTCGCTGGCCGCACTGGCCGGTTATAGCCATACCGTTGTCATCGATATGCGATTGACCGGGATCATTACGCTGGCGGCGGTGTTGGGCAGCCTGGTGGGCAGCTTCCTCTCGTCCAGGGTCGGCAGCCATGGTCTGCGGCGTGTTTTCGGCGTTTTCGTGATCGCCGTCGCCGGCTATTTGTTATACCGGGAGTTATCCTGGCGTGCGCTTCAGGAGCTACGCGAACTGATCCAACAGCACCATGAATTTTTCAGGGGACTGCTGACGGCGCTGGTCGTCATGTGCCTCTACTGGTTTCGCGGCATGGTCCATCATCGCCACCAGTCCAAACTGGCCGCCCAAGACGTGGAGCGAACGCGCGATTGACACCCCTCTCCGGGAAATGCTCGACGCCGGGGAACATATCGGGCACTGAATGCCTCTTATCCCATCGATCGGCAGCATTCGTATGAATCCGCCACTTTTCACTCTTGATATAGAAACCATGCCATGAAATCTATTGCCGCCTTTCTGATCGCCTGGCCACTCCTTTTATCCGGCTGTGGTGAGTCCAACAGTCCCTCATCGAAATCCAGTGCCACTGAATCCGCCATCACCGGGCTGGTGCTCGATGACGACACCCCGATCACCAAGGGCAAAATCGAAGCGGCGGATCGCAACGGCAAGGTGATAGCCAGCGCCACGATCAACGGCGATGCCCATTACCGCTTGAAACTGCCAGCCGGCTCGGCGTTTCCCGTCGTCCTGACCGCGTCACCGGAAGGCGAGCCGCGGACACTGAAGGCGGCGGTCACGAGCGATCTGGTCAGCGAACAGGACATCAGTTCGGTGACCACGATCGTCGTCGAAACCGCCATGAATCTCGGCGGACTCACCGAAACCAATCTGGCCAAGGCGGCGGGCGCCGCCATCTCCCAGCGCAGAAGTTCCGGGGGCAGCGGAGGTTCAGCCGGGTTCAAGGGCGACCCCACCAAGCAGTATGGCGGTTGGCATTGATTACAGCCATCACGGGAAAGGCCCGGGATTGCCAGCAGTTCTCAGTTTGGCCATTTTTCATCAACCGCCTGCGTTGACAATCCCAAAAGCCACTATGGATCGTGGGATGGTGCGTCAAAATGAGAATGGCTGCCAGCAATGGCAGCTTTACTACGCCCAACCCAGGCCACACAGACGCCAGCCTGTAATAACACCCATGGCATCCTTATCCCACCCCACGGTGTAACGGGGGTGAATCCACCGCGATAACGGATTGGGAGGGCGGATTGAATTCAACCGCTAGGGAACGTACCCGTGAGTGATGCCCGCGCTTCCGGGTCAACGCGGATACGGCAAGCAAGGCTTGCCGACTCATGAGCGGCGCGGCGCGTTCGTGCCTTGCCGCAACCGTCAACGCGGCAGGCGCACCTGGAAACTGACGCTATCCAGGATGTGACCATCGTCCTGGCGGCGCAGGGTGAGCCGATGCTGACCCGGCTCCGGCAACCAGCCCAACGCTTGGTCCGCGGGTCCAAGATCCCGCTCGTCGAGATGGAAACGATCCTGCTTCACGCCGCGCGCGCTGAACCATACTTTCTGGTTATCCACCGGGATATCCGGGTCCAGTGCGATGATCACGCCATCGGGAGGAGACTCGATATGCGCCCGGTGATGTTCCTCGCCGGCAAGGACTCGCGAGGTTTCCGTCCCGGCGATGAACCATTCATCCCGTTCCGGTTCGATGGCGGGATCGAAACGCACCGCCGTCCTGATCAAACGACTCGGGGGCCGAGGGGGCGCGGTGGTCTCCCGAGCCATCAATCCGTTCATGATCGCGGCCCAGGCGGGCGCCGCACCGCTGACGCCAGAGACCTCGCGCATGGCGTCACCCTCGAAATTGCCCACCCAGACCCCGACCGTATACCGCTGGCTATAGCCGATGCACCAGTTGTCGCGCATGTCCTTGCTGGTGCCGGTCTTGACCGCCGACCAATACGGCGTGGAGAGCGGGCTATCGAGGCCGAATGTCACCGACCGGCTCGCATCGTCGCTGAGCACGTCGCCGATCAGAAAGGCCGCTTCCTCGCTTATCACCCGGCGCGGCGGGGCGTGACCGCCGGCATCCGGCAGGAAGCGCAGCGGGCTCCACTCCCCGCCGTTGGCCAGCGCCCGATAGGCATTGACCTGTTCCAGCAGACTGACTTCCGCCGACCCCAGCGCCAGTGAAAATCCATAATACTCGCCGCTCTCGGTGAGCCCGGCGTAACCCAGATCCGCCAGCCGATCGCGTAAGGCCTCGACGCCGACCAGGATCAGGGTACGCACCGCCGGCACATTCAGGGAGGCGGCGAGGGCGGTACGCATACTGACCTGGCCCTTGAAGTCGTGATCATAATTCTGGGGAATATACAGTCCGGTCGAGGTCTCCAGGTTGACCGGAGCATCGTCCAGCAGCGAGGCCGTCGTCAGGTAACGCCGCTCCAGGGCCAGCCCATAGAGAAACGGTTTCAGCGTCGAGCCGGCCTGACGGCGCGCGGCGGCGCCGTCCACCTCCGGCGCCGAAGACCCGACGCCCGCCGAGCCGACATAGGCAAGCACTTCGCCAGTCGGGTTGTCGACGATGACGGCGGCCCCATCCCGCACATTGCGTCCCGCCAGCCCGGCCAATTGTTCCTCCAGAGCCGCGCGGGCCAATCCTTGCCAGCGTGCGTCCAGGGTACTGACGACGCGTTCTCCCGGTTGGCGCAACAGACGCCGCGCGAGTTGCGGGGCCGCTTGCGGCTCCTCGGCAGGGATCAAACGTTTGGCCGCCAGCACTTCCCCGGCCAGGCGTTCCAGGGCAGGGCATTCCGTGCGGAAACGGCCTGCGCGGGCGATAGCGCACGCCCGCGCCTTCAGCCGCGCCACAGCGGCATTCGGCGCCGGCAGCAATGCCGCCAGCAGAATGGCCTCGGGCTCGGTCAGACCCGAAGGGTCCTTGCCGAACAGACCTCTTGCATTGGCCGCGATACCTTGCAATTCACCCCGAAAGCTGGAGCGGTTGAGATAGGCTTCCAGAATCCGCTCCTTGTCCCAGGTTCTTTCCAGCGCCCGCGCGGTAGCCATCTGGCGCAGTTTCTGGATCAGCCGGCGGCCGGATCGCGGATTGCTCAGCCGGGTATCGAGGAGGCCGGCCAGTTGCATGGTCAGGGTGCTGGCTCCGCGTAAATGGCCTGTGCGGGGCCACTCCGCCAGCGCCCCCAGCATGGCCAGACCATCCACACCGCCATGCTCATGAAAGCGCCGATCCTCGGCGAGCACGATGGCCTTGATCAGGGCGGGCGATATTCCAGCCAGCGGGGTCCAGTCCAGACGCCGTATGGCCCGATCCTGTCGCACGCGCTGGAGCACCACCCCGTTACGATCGACCAGCATCGCCTCCGAGGGGATCCAGCTCGCACGCACCTCGGCAAAGGCAGGGGGACGGATCAGCCGGCTCTCCAACCAAAAGGCGAGGCCTGACAACCCCGCCACGAGCAACACCAACAACCCCCACCACCCGGCTTGGCGAAGCCACGCACCGACCCGGATCGAGGCGGGGCTCACGGCGCCGTCACCTCGATGGGCGCGTTCGGGTAATCCGCGAAAGCTTCGGGTGAATACAGCGCCTCGATATGGGTCGCTGGCAGATTGAAGGCGCCCGGATTATTGAGCCTTACCGTATAACTGACCGACCAATGCCCCTTGGGCACAAAGGCATAATAGGCCCGAAAGGCCTCCTGACGGCGTTCCTCCCAGGCCAGCCAGGCCTGACCCGACTGCGTCTCGCCCCGCGTCAGCAGGTTCGATTCCTGCCCCAGCCCCTTGCCCAACACGGTCGCGCCGGCGGGTACCGGATCATCGACCACGACCCAGGGCAGATCCGACTGCGCCTCCATATCCAGCGTGACCCTCAAGGTATCCCCGCGTGTCCAGCGCCCGGGCGTCGCTTGCTCGACCGGTTCCACACGTCGCCGCAGTTGGAATCCCGCCGTCAGCGGCTGAATCAGCGGCAGCGCCGCCTTGAGTTGGACCAGCGCCCAGGGTTTCCCGCCGCCGGCATGCTGAATGGACAGGCTTTGCCGGGTTTCCGGCAGAGGCAAGACCAGCGTGCCCGAGGCATGATCGTCCGCCGGCCAAACCTGCTCTTGCGTTGCCTGGTCCAGCGCCACCACCGTGCGTCCGGTCACCGGCGCCGCTTCGAAGCGCTCGCTGAATTTCCGCATCGCCACGGTTCCCCAGGCGTTGGCTGTGGTCATGTTCCAATGCCCCCCCTTGAGTCGACCCAGGGCGCCCCGCGCCAGCCGGGGGGCCTCGGCCTGCAGGGTCGGATCGTGGAGCGCCGTCAGAATGAGCCGCGCGGCATTGACGTCGCCGGAAAGCATCAGCCAGCCCAGAGCATCCCGCGCCTCGCTGGAGAAGGCGAGCAGGGAGCCGTGCCAGGTCAGCCGCGATTGCAGGATGTGCCCCGCCTCCCGCTGCCGCGCCTCGCGCTCGGGAATGCCCTCGACCCGCCGCAGAATGCCCAACCAGTCCAACAGGGCGGAGGTCGGCCAGGCGTTGGGATCCAGCGTCAGGGAACCCAGCATCTCCGGAGTCGCCGCGTCATGCCGGGCCAGCGCCTCGATGGCGGCCAGCTTGCGGAGGGTCAGATCAGGCGAGCGAATGGCGGATTCCCGCAGGATGCGGCCAGCGACGAAGCCCTTCAGCCCCTCCAGGATTTTCTGGCGCGTGGCATCGGGGAGTTCCCAGCCGGCCTCCCGCGCAATCGCCAAGACATAGCTGGTCAGGACGTCGCTGCCCGTGAGCGCGTCGCTGGGGAAATACTTGAGCAAACCGTCCCGATCCAGATACACCGGAAGCTGGTTGATCAATTCCGCCCAGCGGGACTTATCCTGCAAGGCAATGGCTACCGAGACCCGCTGCTCCAGACAGCCATACGGATAGCTTCGCATGTAGTCGCGCACCCCGCCCAGGGCATCGCCCAGTCGGGATTTAAGTTCAACCTCGACCTGGCCGCGCCCGGGCAAAGCGCCAGAAGGACTCTGTAGCTCCAGATTCATGACGCCGTCGACCTGATCGAGAGTGGCTTGAACGGTGCGCGCCGGCACTGCCGGCAGCACGGATTGTTCGACCTTGAGCCGATCCCGAACCTGACGGGTGTCGTCGACCGCCTGGATCTCCCAGCGCAGGCGCTGGGCGCCCGGCGGAACCTCGACCTGAAAAATCGCCTCCCGCGCCCCGCTGGGCGGTATCTCCAGGCTCAAGGGTGGCAGATCGATGGTTTCCGCGCCCGGTGTATCGGATGACAGGCTGGCCAACACCTTCGGGCTGATGGCCTGATCCGAAGCATTCCGCACGGTGAACTGGGCGCTCAGCCGATCGCCTTCACGCACCACCGGCGGCAGCCCCGAATTCAGCATGAGAGGCTGGCTGGTGCGAAAGCCGCCACTACCCGTGCCAAAGCGATCCAGGCCGGCATTGGCCACGGCCACCACGCGGAAGGCGCTCAGCGAATCGTTCAGCGGTATATCGAGCTCCAACTCGTCACGGCCATTCAGCGGCAGGCGTCCCGCCCACAGTAACCGCGTATCGAACAACTCCCGAGCCGCCTGCCGGCCGCCCCCGCCCCCGTGCGGGGCGGCCTTGCGCCCAAAATGACGCTTGCCCACCACCTGCATCTGCGCCGTCGAGGTCTGCACCTCGATCGGCCGGACCGCCATCATGGCCTCCAGCAGATTCCAGGACGGATTGGATTTCAGCGACAGCAGCGCCTCGTCCACGGCCGCGATCGCCACCTCGGTATCCGCCGGGATGGGGGTTCCATCCGGTGTACGGACCTTGACGCGGACCTTGGCATTGTCACGCGGGCGGTATACGGCCGCCGCCGGTTCGACACGCACGTCCAGCCGATGCGCCTGCCAGCCGACCCGGATTTCCGCATTCCCCAGGCGATAGGCCGGCTTGCCGAGGTCCGCCAAGGCCGTCGGCGGCGGAATGGCCTCCGCCTTTACGGGCAGATGCAAGTTCTCGGCGAGCCGGGTCCACCACGAGGAACCAGGCTCAACCCGGCCGCGCACCACCAGCGCGGATACGAAGACATTCGGCGCATGCTGGCCCCGTATCGACACCTCGATCATCGGATTCTTGCCGCCGAGAGGGGTGACGAAACTTTCCGCGACGCCCTCGCGCTCGACGGTGACCCAGGCCGTGGCCTCCCGGAATGGCATCCGCACCTGGAAGCGCGCGGTCTCTCCAGGCTGATATTCCTGCCGCTCGGGGATGAGATCCATGCGATCGGTATCTCCGCCCGCGAACCAGGTATCATCTTCCCCGGCCGCCCAGGCGCTGGTCACGCTGACCACCTCGTTGCCGCGCCGGTCCCGGGTGCTGGCCTGCAACAGGATTTCCCCGTCGCGGCCGGGCCTGACGTCGCAGGACAAGAGGCCGGTCACATCCGTCTTACCCTCGCAGGCCGCATCCAGACGCGTGACCTCCGCGCGGTTGTCATAGGCGTAGAAGCCCCCGATCAGACGCTTGCGCCAGGAATAGGTCTTGCGCGCGTATAACTTCACCCGCACCTCCTGCCCCGACACCGGTCGCCCCTTGAGATCCAGCGCCACGACCCGAAAGCGGACCTGATCCCGGCGGGTGACCCAGCCATCGGCGCGGATACCCAGATTCACCTCCGCCGGCCACAGCGGAATCCGGCGCGTGACCGCTTCCAGTTCGCCATTGGCGTCCTGATATTCCATTTCCGTGATCAACTCGGCGGGTTTGCCATCGGCAGGCAGGTTGTTCACCGTGATGCGTCCAGCACCCTGAGCATCCAGGGTCAGGGGCCTGACTTCCGCCGGCTTGCGGCTGTCGCTGGTCTCTTCCAGTCCGGACGGCTCGCTGCCCTGGCTGATCCCCTCCTGGAAGGTTTCTCCACCAAAGATGTAATCCTCGTAACCGTTGAACTGGATGGCGCGGGGTTCGACCAGGGTGCGCAACCTGACCGGCGCCTGACCGGCGGGACCGCCACTGAGGTAGGAGAGATAGAGACTCAACGACACCTCGCCCGGGTTGACGAGATCCTGCTCGGGCGGCTGAATGACCGCCTTCATGGTCGGCAACCGGAATTGTTCCACGTGAAACCTCCCGGAGTCGAAGCGCTGGTCCTTGACGGTATCCGCCAGACTGATCTGATAAGCGCCCAACCGGGCTTCGCGGGGAATGCTCCAGCTTGATTCGCCGATTCCCTTGGCATCCATCGCGAGAGGAAAACGGAACACCTGATCACTGCCGCCGTGGGTAATCTCCATCTGATTCGGCTTGAAATCGGTTGGCAGGTCGAAACCCTCCAGGGTATGACGGCGCAGGAAATGTTTCATGGCGACGGTTTCACCGGCCCGGAATAGCGGCCGGTCCAGCACGGTATGGACGATTTCCGGCCCCAGATAGTCGGCGGTGTTGAGATTGAAATCACCGGGCTGGATGCCGCGGTTCCAGGCGGACGCGGTAAAGCCCAGCTCATCGCCAGTGCGGGCGCTGACAAACAGCGGCGATGGGCTGCCCTCGTAGCACTCGGAACCGCCATGCGGCTTGCCCAGTGGGTCGGCGGGAATCCGCGCCAGGCCATCCTGCCCGGACTCACCCTGCCAGAGCAGCTTGCCGCTACAGTAGTCGCTGATTTGCAGGCGGGCGCCAACCACCGGCTTGGCCTGGTCCAGCGTCGTCACCCAGACCATGGAGCCCTCGCGGCCCCATTTGAAATGCACGCCGAGATTGGTGACCAAGGCGCTGGTGGCCACATAGCGGGTGCGGTGGTCGCCGAGCAAGGAGGCTCCCAGCTTCGGACTGCTGAGTTCCACGACGTAGAAACCCGGATCGGTCAAGGGTATGCCGATCACCTCGAATTCCTTCTCGCCGAGCGGCTTGGGCAGGGTAAAGGGTTTGCCCGATTCGCCTGGCCCGAATACCGACTTCGAACCGGTGTCCTCCCGCCAGACGGTTTCGTCCGCCTTGCCCGACGGGGCATTCACCCACTCGCCGCGGGATTCGGCCGCCTCCTTGACGCGCCGTATCCAGCGGACGATCTCCGCGTCGTTCTCCGTCACGCGCCTGACCTGGCCAGGCACTCCGTCCCTGGCCTCCACGATGAGCTGCCGACCCGCCACCTGGGGTTCGAGGTTACGCAGCGTGACCGGCAGAATGCCGCCGGTCTTGCGCTCAAGGATGCCGAACTCACCCGTAAACTTGGCCAGTGGCGGATACTCGTCGATCCTGACCGGCATGGGAAAGCGCGAGGCATTCTCCAGAGGCCGGCCCGCGTCGTCCTTCAGATCAGCCGGAAGTTCGAGGGTCAGTTGCGCCTTTTCGGGGAAGGGACCCCGGAACTTCATCCGGTCCTCTAGTGGCTGTGTGGCGGGATCCGTAGGTTCGGCGGGATAAACCTTGCCCGTCTCATCCTTGAGCCGGATGGCCTGCAATTGCTCGCTGGCCACATGGGCCGAGAAGATCAACTCCAGCGGCAGCATGGGCAGACAGGCCGCCTGGGGATTCACCCGCTGGCAACGCAATCTGGCGGTGAAGGCGGAGCGGGTCTTGAAGTTGAGCACGCGATCCTCGGTGGATTCCAGCCCGCTGTCTGTACGGATAGCCTTGCCCCAGATCAGACGCACCTCCGTATCGGGCGGCAGCGTGCGGCGACATTGCAGCGCCAGCAGCCGGGCCTCGGCCTGTTGCCGGGCCTCGCCTTGCAATTTCATCCCGGCCTCGCCATCGCCGCCGGCCAGGAGCGTGGCGTAGTCATACTCCAGCTTGCGAGCCTGCTCCAGCACCTTGTCCCTGGATTCCCCATTCAGCACATCCACCTCGATCCGCTCCTTGAGCCCCGTGACCTCGCAGTAGGCATGCTCGCGCAGCGTCGCCATTTCAATGGGCGCGTCCGTAGCCAGCAGGAAAACCTGCCGCTCATCGATGGCGCTGCTGCCTTCCTCGGGCAGGGTTCCAGTCAGCGCCGGCCCTCCGGTGTTGAATTCGAAATCGCGCTGGCCCGTCAGCGAGCGTCCATCCAGCGTCCTTGCCTCGGCCCGCAAGCCAAAGCGGCAGGTCAGACCCGCGACCAGATCCCGGTCGAAATCCATCACCCAGGTCCGCGGGTCCGCCCAGCGTCCCGTACCGCTCGCCGGACATTGAATCTCGAAGGGCGCCGGCAACCGGGGATCGCCCAGCGCCACCATGGGCGCCGAAAACCTGACGCTGACCTGCCGGATGCCCTTGACCCGGCCTTGCGGGCTGAAGGCTTCGATCATTGCGGGCGCGGGTGTAGCGGCGGGGACGGGACGTTTGACCGCCATCGCGGGATGAACGGCCAATAGCAGCAGAACGGGAATCAAATAGCGCATCGCGGTTTCCTGGGATTGCCTGCACAAGTGTCTAGTATGAGTGAGGGAACCGTCTCACGAAAGCGGGAAATGCCATGCAATCGTGCCTTGGTCAGGACACTCATTTTGCAGTGATGGGCGGGGAACGTGTCAATTCGGCCCTCGAATTGCCAATCCGGCCAGGTCAGCCCGCCGACGCTGTGACGACGACGCGACGCATGACATAAACCGCACGGATGACCGGGCGGCATTGAGTGGTAAGCTGGTTGGTCAATCAAAACTGGCCAAGCCAGAGGAGGCATCCGATGTATGACCTTTCGCCATCCGACCTCAAAACCATCCTGCATTCCAAGCGGGCGAACCTGTATTACCTTGAACATTGCCGGGTACTGGTCAACGGTGGTCGGGTCGAATACGTGACGGACGAGGGCAATCGCTCGCTGTACTGGAACATTCCCATCGCCAACACCACGACCGTCCTGCTGGGCGCCGGCACCTCCATCACCCAGGCGGCGATGCGGGAACTGGCCAAGGCCGGCGTCATGGTCGGATTCTGTGGCGGTGGCGGAACGCCGTTATACAGCGCCAACGAAGTGGATGTCGATTTCAGTTGGCTCAGCCCGCAAAGCGAATACCGGCCCACCGAATATTTACAGGCCTGGGTCCGCTTCTGGTTCGACGAGGCTCAGCGTCTGGCAGCCGCCAAAGCCTTCCAGCGCGCCCGGCTCGACCGTATCGCGGCCTGCTGGAAGTCCAGTCGATATCTGCTCGAAAACGGCTTTCAGGTCCCGTCCGATACCCTGAGCGATGTACTCATGGCCGGGCGCGAAAGCATGGAAACCGCCCCCGATAATGCCGCCTTGCTGACCGAAGAGGCGCGACTGTCCAAAAAGCTCTACCGCTTCGCCGCCCGGGCAGTGGACTATGGCGAATTTACCCGCGCCAAACAGGGCCAGGGCAGCGACCCCGCCAACCGCTTCCTCGACCATGGCAACTATCTGGCTTATGGACTGGCCGCGTCGGCCACCTGGGTGCTCGGCCTCCCCCATGCCCTCTCGGTGCTCCATGGCAAGACCCGACGTGGCGGCCTGGTCTTCGATGTCGCCGATCTGGTCAAGGACGCCCTGGTATTGCCGCAAGCCTTCATTTCGGCGGCGCGGGGCGATGAAGAGCAGGCCTTCCGCCAAGCCATCATTGACCGGTTTGTCCGCGAGGAAGCGCTGGACTTCATGATCGACACCCTGAAAGCGGTTGCCCTCGAAACCGGAGAGCAGGCCGCATGAACATACTGCTGATATCCCAATGCCATAAAAATGCGCTCACGGAAACCCGACGCATCCTCGATCAATTCGCCGAACGGCGGGGGGAGCGGACCTGGCAAACCGCGATCACCCGGCAAGGTCTGGACACCCTGTACCGGATGCTGCGGCGGACGGCCCGCAAGAATACGGCCATCGCCTGCCACTGGATACGCGGCAAGGATCATAGCGAACTGCTCTGGATCGTCGGCGACGCGCGCCAGTTCAACATCATGGGTGCGACGCCCACCAACATGACCCGGCGCGACGTGCTGCGCGGCGGCGACGAAAACGACTGGCACGCCCTGGAAGATATCCGCCTCCTGGCCACTCTGGCCGCGCTGTTCCACGACGTCGGCAAAGCCAGCCGGGCCTTCCAGAAGAAGTTGCTGTCCGCCCAACCGATAGCGGATGCCTATCGGCATGAATGGGTGTCGCTACGCCTGTTCGAAGCCTTCGTCGGCGCGGACTGTCCCGATGACCGGGATTGGCTGGAACGGCTGGCGGGCCTGAAAAATGGGGACCTCGCGGCTATCGCGCTACAGCGCCTGATCCGGGATGGGCTCGACAAAGGCTACAGCCCATTCAAGACCCTCTCACACCCGATCGCCCATGCCGTCGGCTGGCTGATCGTCAGCCATCATCGGCTGCCCACGCCGGCTTCTGATTGGACGGGCACGGCCGATCGTCTGGCCCAAATCACCGCCTGCATCAAGCACGACTGGTGCGGCAGCCGGGAGGCTGACGCAAAAAGCCAGCAAGCCTGCTGGGAATTTCCGAAAGGCTGGTCTCTGGCCAGCCGGCACTGGCGGGAACATGCCCGGCGCGTGGCGGAAACCTTGCTGCCGCGGGTGGAACGCCTAGGCGCCGACGCGGCGGATCTTGCCGGCAGTCCTTACCGCCTGCACCTGGCCCGGCTGACCTTGATGCTCGCCGATCACTATTACTCCTCGCAGCCCAGCCATGCCCGTTATGGGGATAAGCCGAAGGGCAAGGCCGTTCCACTGTATGCCAATACGGAGCGTGATCAAGCCACCGGTCAGCGGCTTCCCAAGCAACGCCTGGATGAGCATTTGATCGGCGTGGCGGTGAATGCCGGACGTATCGCCCGCACCCTGCCGCGCCTGGACGCCAGCCTGCCCCGTATCGCTCGGCACCAGGGGTTCCGGCAACGCAGCCAGGGGGCTTTTCGCTGGCAGAACGCCGCCTTCGACCTGGCCGAGGGCCTGCGTGAGCGATCCGCCCGCCAAGGCTTATTCGGCGTCAACCTGGCCTCGACCGGCTGCGGCAAGACTCTGGCCAATGGCCGCATCCTCTATGGGCTGGCCGATCCTCGACAGGGGGCGCGCTTCACCATCGCATTGGGCCTGCGCACCCTGACGTTGCAAACCGGCGACGCCTACCGCGAACGCCTGCACCTGGGTCCGGAAGACCTGGCCGTGTTGGTCGGCGGCGCGGCGGTTCGTCGCCTGCATGAGCACAGGCGACAGGCTGGCGACCCGCCCAACCCGGACGATCAGGGCAGCGAATCCGCCGCCGATCTGCTGCCCGAGTTCAATCATGTCCGCTTCGAGGGGAGCCTGGAGGATGGCCCACTCAAGCGCTGGCTGTACCCCGAGCACGCCGGAGGCGGTCGGGGCCGCGACGCGGCGGCGCTGCTGGATGCGCCGGTCCTGGTCTGCACCATCGACCATCTGACGCCCGCCACCGAAAGCACGCGGGGCGGCCATCAGATCCTGCCCATGCTGCGACTGATGACCTCTGATCTGGTGCTGGACGAACCCGATGATTTCGACATCGCCGACCTGTACGCCCTGACCCGCCTGGTGCATTGGGCCGGACTGCTGGGCAGCCGCGTGTTGCTGTCCTCGGCGACCCTGCCGCCGTCACTGGTCCAGGGCCTGTATCTGGCTTACCGAGCCGGGCGCGCCGAGTTCCAGCGCCATCGCGGCGAGGCGGTCCGGTCGCTGGCCCCCTGCTGCGCCTGGTTCGACGAGTTCGGCGCGGACCACGGGCAATTTCACGCGGAAGATGGCGGAACCGCCTTTCTGGCCGCGCACGAGGCCTTCGTGGAGCGACGCCTCCGCCGGTTGGCGCAAGACACAACCCCGCGCCGCCGCGCCGAGATCGTGCCGGTCGACAAAGCGGTATCGGCCTTCAACGACCCGGCCCGCCAGCAGGCCGACATCGCCAAACGGTTCGCCGGGGTGATGCGGGAACAGGCCCTGAATCTGCACGGGCGGCATCATGGCAGCGATCCGCGCACCGGCCGCCGGGTCAGCTTCGGCCTGATCCGCATGGCCAACATCGACCCCCTGTTCGACGTGGCAAGCGCCCTGTATGCCCTGGGCGCACCCGACGGTGTTCATATTCACCTGTGCGTCTATCATGCCCGGCATCCACTGCTGGTGCGCTCCGCCATCGAGCGCGAACTGGATGCCCTGCTCAGGCGTCATGATGACCCGGAGCGGGATGCCGCCCGCCTGGACCGGCCGGGCGTGCGCGCCGCGCTGGATCGGGGCGATGCGAACGATCATCTGTTCATCGTACTGGGCACCGCCGTGACCGAGGTCGGGCGGGATCACGACTACGATTGGGCCATCGTCGAACCCTCCTCGATGCGCTCCATCATCCAGTTGGCCGGGCGGGTGCGGCGTCATCGCACCACGGCCTGCCCGGAGGACCGGCCGAATATCGTCCTGCTCGGTCATAACGTCCGTCATGTCCGCCACGGCGGCAGCCAGCCAGCCTTCACGGAGCCCGGATTCGAGACCACCGCCTTCCGGTTACGCAGCCATGACCTCGCGGAACTGCTGACCCCGGACCAATGGCGGGTGATCGACGCCCGGCCACGCCTGCGTCCCCGCGAAAAGCTGGACCCGGCTGGCAATCTGGCGGACCTGGAACATGCCCGCCTGGCCGATCTGATGCTGGGGGCGCACGCGGGTCAGACCCAGGCCGAACGACCCGTCAAGCAGTGGTGGGAAACCGCCGCGCATCTCAGCGGCTTCCTGCAACGGGAAACGCGCTTCCGTGACGACCCGGAGGGCCGGCGGACCTTTGCGTTGATGCCGGACGACGAGGGCGCGAAGGTCGAATTTTTTGAGTTGCCCGATGACCGGCGGCTGCCAATGGCGCCGCAACCGACGTTGGTGCATTCTCTGGCGGACAGCGACCTGTTTTGTCACGCCAGCGTGACACCCTGGGCCGTGCCCGATTATCTGGAAGCCCTGGGCGTACTGGCGGACGCCTTCAACCTGGAACTGGCCGAATGCGCCCGCCGTTATGGTTTCGTCGAGCTGCCGGCCGGGGAAGCACAGGGCTGGCGTTATCACCCGTCGCTGGGCTTCAGCTACTGGCGCGGTTGATACCGGCTCAGTAGGCAGGAGAGCATAGGCCGGAAATCTGAGTTATCTTTATTGCTCGTTACAAATCAAGAAGTGAGATAAAGCGTGACAGATCCAAACCCCTCCGATGAAGTCGACCGCCTGCGCGGCGTCATCACCCAATTCCTGCAAGACCGGCTGCAATCCAAACTGACCAAAGATCTCTCTGTGGAGGAAACGCCGCCCCGGAGTGAACTCCAGGAGGATGAGCGTGCGGCCTGGCTGGAAAAAGCCGCAAACGATGCCCAACACCTGCAACAGGTGACCCATCCCATCAAGTTCAGCCATCCACAGATCAAGGGGGCCAGCAGCGTGTTGAGCGAGGGTAATCCGTTCGCGCCCATCGACATGATTGGCACTCACAGCATCCGCGCCGAATTGATGCGTGATCTTGCCATCACGGATGCCAAATATCTTCCGGTCCATGCCCTACTTTCCCTGGAAGTCGAGGGCCGCACCCTGCTTGACCGTTCAGTTTCGAATGATGCCGCACTGAAAGCGGCGCTCAATGAAGACGAGGCTACTGCGGAACGGTGGATGAGGGCCTTTGCCGGAGTCACACTGCCAAGAGGTCGGCCAACCTCGCACAAACTCGCCAAGCAGATGTACTGGCCCTTGCCAGAGGGCGGTTATCACCTGCTTGCTCCATTGCTTTCCTCATCGTTGGCACATGCCGTCTACCAGCGCATCAAGTCCGACCTCGACAAGGCCGCGCGCAAAGCGAGGCGCAAGGACGAGCCCGATCCGCACGGCTACCGCAGCTATCCAAAATTGGCCATGCAGAAATTCGGCGGCTCCAATGCCCAGAACGTCAGTCCACTCAACAAAAAACGGAATGGTGAGAATTATCTGCTGGCGTCCCTGCCGCCGCTCTGGAAATCCGCCGCCTTGCGCGCGCCCCTAGGCGTGGAAACCGTCTTCCTGCAAGGACGCCAGTTCGGCGGGCGCCGGGAGGTGCGCGGCCTGCTCGACGGTTTCCGGAAATTCCTCAAATCGGCCCAGGGCCGCCCCAACAATTGGGACCTGCGTAACTGGCGCCAGCGGCTGCTCACGGAACTATGCGAGCAGGTGCTGCTGTTCGCGGCCGAGTTGCGCGAACTGGAACCGGGCTGGAGCGCCCGGCCCGAATGCCGCCTGAACCTGGCCGAGCAATGCTGGCTGGACCCGGCGCGGACGTTGAATGATGCAGCCTTCGCCGCCGACTACCGGCAACACGATTGGAAACACCAGGTAGCCCGGCGGTTCGCCAACTGGCTGAATCAGGCGCTGACCAGCGACACAATCCATCCGGGCGGCCCGGAAGCCCTGGAATGGCATAACACCCTGGAGCGGGAACTCGATCTCTTGCGGGAGGACCTGAGCGATGACTGACACGCCCCATACCCCGGCGGGGCTGCTGATACTGCCGCGCCTGCGGGTGCAGAACGCCAACGCCATCTCCAGCCCCCTGACCTGGGGCTTCCCAGCACCGACCGCGTTCCTGGGCTTCGCCCATGCCCTGGAACGGCGCCTGCGGTCCCGCCACGACGCGGCGGTGACCGGCGTCGGCATCGTCTGCCATGGCTACCAGGCTCTCACCAGCAAACCCAACCGGCGCGCGCACGTGGTGTTCACGCAAAGCCGCAACCCGGTCTATCTCAGGAAAGACGCCGCCAAATTCATCGCCGAGGGCACGCCGGCCGCGATCATCGAGGAAGGTCGCATCCATCTGGATCTGACGCTGATCCTCGCCATTGATCGGGGTTTCCTCGATGACCAGGACGGCGAGGATTACGCGGCCGCCGCCTGGGACGCCGCGCAGGCCATGCGCCTGGCGGGCGGCAGCCTGTTACCGCCCCCGCCAGGACGGCGGCCGCCGCATCAGCGGCCGCACTGGCTGACCTGGCCCGATATCGACGACGACCAGACCCGCTGCTTCCGCCGCCTGCGGCGGCAATGGCTGCCGGGGTTCGCGCTGGTCCACCGCCCCGACCTGCTGGCCGAAGGCTGGGAGGCGCTCAAAGCCCGTGAACCCCAAGCCACGCTGCTCGATGCCCTGCTCGATCAGGTCGGCCTCAACCACCTCCCGCCGAACCCTGACAAAGATGACCAATGGTCGATCGAGCGCCGGTCTGGCTGGCGGGCGCCGTTGCCCATCGGGTACGCCGGCCTTTCCGAACTGCATCCGCCCGGCGCCGTGGCGGCCGCGCGCGATTCGGAGGAGCCCTTCCGCTTCGTCGAGAGCCTGTATTCACTGGGCGAATGGGTCAGCCCGCTGCGCCTGCGAGGACTGGACGCGCTGCTCTGGCGCGCCGAGACCGACGCGGAAGCCGGCCTATACCGCTGCGACAACCGTTACGCCCACTCCCTCAATCAACCTCACACGACCCAAGGAGACTGACCATGCCCATTACCACCGCTTCCGTCCTCGCCTTTGAACGCAAGCTGGACCCTTCCGACGCCCTGTTCAGCGCCGGCCTCTGGGACGATCGTGCCCATGGTGAAAACTGGCCCACTGTGGGCGTGCACGAGAAGTGTGTACGAGGAACAATTTCGCACCGGCAAGCAGGACAAGGTGCGGGCGCCGCCAAATTGTCGGGTGAAATCGAGTCACCCAATCCACAAACCGTCGATGTCGCCACCCTGCCCAATGACGCCGATACCCTGCGTGTCCGCTTCACACTGCGCGTGCTGGGCGGCGCTGGCACGCCCTCGGCCTGCGATAAACCCGTTTATCGGGCGAAGTTACAGGCCATGGTCCAAGCGTATATCGATGAGCATGGGTTTGGCGAACTTGCGCAACGCTATGCCATCAACCTGGCCAACGGCCGCTACCTCTGGCGCAACCGGATCGGCGCGGAACAGGTCAGCGTCGAAGTCCGCCAGCTCCGGGAGGGCCAGCCCCAGGACGTCTGGACCTTCGACGCGCTGGCATTCAGCCTGCGGCACTTCGAGGCGCCGGAGCCCGCCCGGGCTGATCTGGCAGCGCTAAGCCAGATCATCGAGCAGGGCCTGGCCGGTGCGGGCCATGTCCTGCTGGAAGTCATCGCCTATGCCCGCCTCGGCGATGGCCAGGAGGTGTACCCTTCCCAGGAATTGATTCTGGACAAGGGCGACAAGCGTGGCCAGAAGAGCAAGACCCTCTACAGCGTCGGCGGCGTGGCGGCCCTGCACAGCCAGAAGGTCGGCAACGCCCTGCGCACCATCGACACCTGGTATCCCCGGGGCGAGGATGACAACGCGTACATTGGCCCCATCGCGGTCGAGCCCTATGGCTCCGTCACCACCCATGGCAAAGCCTTTCGGGAGCCCAAGCCCAAGGCCGATTTCTATTCCCTGCTCGATGCCTGGGTGCTCAAGGACCAACCGCCCGCCGAGGCGGGCAACCGCCATTTCGTGATGGCCACCCTGATCCGGGGCGGCGTGTTCGGCGAAAGCGACAAGGACTGATGGGTACGCGCATGGACCATTATGTCGATCTGCGGCTCCTGCCCGACCCGGAATTTTCACCCCCCCTGCTCATGAACGCGCTGTTTGCCCGGCTGCACCGAGGTCTCGTCGAACATCGCGGACAGGACATCGGCGTCAGCTTCCCCGATGCGCGCGATGACCGGCCCTGGCTGGGTCAGCGACTGCGTCTGCACGGCGGGGAGGCCTCCTTGCGGCGGCTGCTGGAACTCGGCTGGCATGAGCGGCTGCGTGACCATGTCGCCCTTGGCGGCCTCGATCGGGCGCCGGCCGGCGCCCGGTATCGCGTCGTCCGCCGCGTCCAGGCCAAGAGCAGTCCCGAGCGCTTGCGCCGTCGGCTGATGGCGCGGCATGGCGTCACGGCCGACGAGGCGGCGGCGCGCATCCCGGACGAGGCCGCGCGCACACTGACGCTGCCATTCGTCAGCCTGACCAGCCAGACCACGGGTCAGCCGTTCCGGCTTTTCATCCAGCAGCGGCCGGTTCAGGACACCCCCGTCGTCGGGTCATTCAGCCTCTACGGGTTGAGCACTACCGCCACCGTGCCCTGGTTTTGACCCTTTTTTCTCCGCCGGTCAGGAAGGCTCAACGAATCAATGAGTTGAGCCAGACCGGCAACAGGAGGGTCAAACCGAGCCAAATGGACGGTATGCCGGTAAAATCAAGCGGTTGACTGATGACCGCTCTAGTTCACTGCCGCGTAGGCAGCTCAGAAAACGCGGCGACGTTGGGCGCGGTGGCGGCGATTGTTCACTGCCGCGTAGGCAGCTCAGAAATACCCGGACGCGCCGATATCCTGGCCGAGACCGTTCACTGCCGCGTAGGCAGCTCAGAAATGGCCGGGGGCGTGGCGAACTGGGATGAGTATGTTCACTGCCGCGTAGGCAGCTCAGAAAAGAGACTGGCGACGGGCGCGCTGGAACCCGATGGTTCACTGCCGCGTAGGCAGCTCAGAAAGGACATGGTGCGGGCCGCACGGTTGTTCACGGGTTCACTGCCGCGTAGGCAGCTCAGAAAAGTTCGGGAACCGTTATCAGTTCGGGAACCGTGTTCACTGCCGCGTAGGCAGCTCAGAAAGACTGCAACACTCCAGCAGAGTCGTTATACATGTTCACTGCCGCGTAGGCAGCTCAGAAATACGTTGCTGCCCTCCGCCAGCGCTACCTCACGTTCACTGCCGCGTAGGCAGCTCAGAAACGACGCGCGTCAGTAAGGAAATATCGGATTCAGTTCACTGCCGCGTAGGCAGCTCAGAAATTGCCCGGGCTCACCGGCGGCGCTGCCGGCGCGTTCACTGCCGCGTAGGCAGCTCAGAAAGCTATCCAGGCGATGCGTCACGCGCGAGCAGAGTTCACTGCCGCGTAGGCAGCTCAGAAAACTTCGAGGCCGCCCAGGGCGCGACGGAGATCGTTCACTGCCGCGTAGGCAGCTCAGAAAAGAGATTGAAGGTTAATCACTAAAGGTTAAAAGTTCACTGCCGCGTAGGCAGCTCAGAAAGCAACGTGGATAGGCGGGTACTCTGGGAACGAGTTCACTGCCGCGTAGGCAGCTCAGAAATAGACACCCGTGGCGCCGCCGAACTCCTCCATGTTCACTGCCGCGTAGGCAGCTCAGAAAAATGGCATATGACGTGATGTTACCGTCTATTCGTTCACTGCCGCGTAGGCAGCTCAGAAAAATGGCATATGACGTGATGTTACCGTCTATTCGTTCACTGCCGCGTAGGCAGCTCAGAAAATCACCGATGACACCGTGTATGTATCTGTTGAGTTCACTGCCGCGTAGGCAGCTCAGAAAATCGGTGGGAGCCGAGCCCTCTCGGCGACTCCGTTCACTGCCGCGTAGGCAGCTCAGAAAACGCTCAGACAGAGCTTGAGCTGGATATCATCGTTCACTGCCGCGTAGGCAGCTCAGAAAAGCGGTCCAGCCATTGGAGCGACCGCCCACACGTTCACTGCCGCGTAGGCAGCTCAGAAATGCTCGAACGCGCCCATGGCATCGGCGTTTTCGTTCACTGCCGCGTAGGCAGCTCAGAAAATGTCCTCATCGACCAGTTGATACTCGAACGTGTTCACTGCCGCGTAGGCAGCTCAGAAATGACTGTTTTGAATATCCCGATAGCGCGCCTCCGTTCACTGCCGCGTAGGCAGCTCAGAAAGGGCCGAGGGGGCGGGACGCCCCCGCTCCACTGTTCACTGCCAAGCAGGTAGCTCGGAAGTTCGGTCGGGGCAAAAATGCCGCTCCTACCGCATGGGGGCACAGGCAATCATCGGACGGTCGTCTCCCCGGCGCGCAGCGGCTGGCGACCCGGCATGGGTTTCAAACCGCCACGTCGGCGGCGATGTGGGGATGCGGGTCGTAGCCCTCCAGCTCGAAATCCTCGATGGCGTAGTCGAACAGGCTGGGCGGCTGGCGGCGGATGAGCAGCCGGGGCCAGGGCCTCGGGTCGCGCGCGATCTGGGTGCGCGCCTGCTCCTCGTGATTGCCGTACAGATGCACGTCACAGCCGAACCAGACGATCTCGCCCGGCTCATGGCCGCAGTGCCGGGCCAGGAGGTGGGTGAGCAGGGCCAGGTTGGCGATGTTCCAGCCCAGCCCCAGATAGACATCGGCGGAACGCTGCATCAGCGCGGCGGACAAACGCCCGGTTTCGGCGGAGACGAAGAACTGATAGGTCTTGTGGCAGGGCGGCAGGGCCATGGCGTGCAACTCGCCCACGTTCCAGCCCTCGAACAACAGCCGGCGGGAATAGGGGTCGGTTTTCAGACCCTCGATGAGTTCGGCGATCTGGTCGATCTCCCGGCCATCGGCAGCCTTCCAGCGCCGCCACTGCCAGCCGTAGACCGGGCCCAGATCGCCCCAGCGCTCGGCGAAGCCGGGTTCTTCCAGGACGCGCCGCTCGAAGTCTTCCTGGGTCACGGCCTCGCCGGTGATCTCCCGGTAGTGCTTCAGGGGCCAGTCGGTCCAGATGCGGACTTTCTGTTCCAGTAGTTCGCGGATGTTGCGCCCGCCGCCCAGCATCCACAACATTTCCTTGAACGCTGTCTTCCAGAAGATGCGCTTGGTGGTGAAGACGGGAAAGCCCTCCGCCAGATCGAACCGCAGCGTCCGGCCAAACAGCGCCCGGGTGCCGACGCCGGTGCGATCCGGCCGGCGGTCGCCATGTTCGAGCAGTTCCCGCAGGAGGTCGAGGTATTGCCGCTCCGGGTGGTCCATGGGCAACACTCCTAGGCTGCCTGGGGCTGGAGCCAGTAGGCTCGGACGAGGATGAAGCCGCCGATGAGGATCATGGGCAGCGTCAGCACCATGCCCATGGTCAGCCAGCCGAACGCGAGGTAGCCGATGTGTGCGTCGGGCAGGCGCACGAATTCGACCAGGAAGCGGAAGACCCCGTACATCAGCAGGAACATGCCGCTGACGGCGGTGCGGGGCGGATTCTTCAGGCGGAACCAGCGGAGGATGATGAACAGGGCGATGCCCTCCAGAAAGGCTTCGTAGAGCTGGGACGGATGACGCGGTTCCGGCCCGCCGGTTGGAAACACCATGGCCCAGGGGACATCGGTGGGCTTACCCCACAATTCGCCGTTGATGAAATTGCCGATGCGGCCGGTGAATAATCCCAGCGGCACCAGGGGGCCGATGAAATCCGTCACATCGCCAAACCTGGCGCCGACCTGGCGGGCAAACACCCACATGCCGGAGAAAGCGCCCAGCATGCCGCCATGAAAGGACATGCCACCTTCCCAGACGCGCAGAATCATGGCCGGGTCATGGATGAAGGCGGAGAAGTTGTAAAAGAGGATGTAGCCCAGTCGGCCGCCAATCATGAGGCCTATCGCGCAATAAAAAATGAGATCCTCGATGTCCTTGGCTGACCACGGAAATCCGGGCTCCTGGGTGCGGCGCCGGGCCAGTATCCAGGCGGCGCCAATGCCGATGATGTACATCAGTCCGTACCAGTGAACCTTTAACGGTCCGAGGCTCACGGCAACAGGGTCAATATTGGGATAGGGCAACATGTGGTTTACCGTTTGGTGGCTGGATTTGCAAAATGAATGGGTGGGCCAGGTTGGATCGTTATGGCCGGAAGGATGGGTCTTGCAACAAGCCCTGGAATATATCACGCCAAGGCTTCAGTGAGCCGATGAATACTGTTATAAGTGGTTGTCTCAAACCGCTGGCTTGCGGAAAATGACAGGAATTTATAGCTACCCGGCGCCCGGTAGAATGGGCGCTCCATATCAGGGGAAATATCCAATGGCGGGACTACGCGATCAACTGCTCAAATCCGGTTTGGTCAACGAAAAACAGGTCAAGAAAGCTCAGAAGGAGAAGCACAAGGAGCAGCGGAATCAGGGCAAGTCGGTCGTGCCCGAGGACAAACTTCGCCTCCAGCAAGCCCAGGCCGAAAAGGCCGAGCGTGACCGCTTGCTGAATCAGCAGCGCAAGGAAGAGGCCGAACGCAAGGCCGTAAGCGCGCAAGTGCGGCAGTTGATCGAGACTCAGCGCATTGCCAAAGCGGAAGGGGATATCCCTTTCAACTTCACCGATGGCGGCGCCGTCAAGAAACTGTACCTGGACCGGAAGCTCCGCGACCTGTTGGTCAAGGGGCATACGGCCATCGTGAAACTCGATGATCGGTATGAAATTGTTCCACGTGAAACCGCCGAAAAAATCGGCCAGCGCTTGGCCGAGGCCGTCGTGCTCCTGAATGAAGCCGCGAGGTCCGAGGAACCCTCTGCCGATGACCCCTATGCCGCCTATCAGGTGCCGGATGACCTGATCTGGTAACAGTACGCAAACACTATCCACCCGGGCCGAGTAAACCATGAACTTGTCTCTCTACACGCATTACCCGCTCGGGCCCTATATCCTGAAAAACCGCATCGTGTTGGCGCCGCTCACGCGGTCACGCAGCAAGCAGCCAAGCAACATTCCCAGTCGACTCAACGCCTTGTATTATGGCCAGCGTGCCAGCGCCGGCCTCATCATCAGCGAGGCCACTCAAATCTCGCGGCAGGGGCAGGGCTACGCCTGGACGCCCGGTATTTACACCCCGGAGCAGATAGAGGGTTGGCGCGGTGTCGCGGCAGCGGTGCATGAGTCTGGCGGGTTGACCTTCATGCAGCTTTGGCACGTCGGCCGCATTTCGCATCCGGCGCTGCAGCCTGGCAACGCCTTGCCTGTCGCCCCTTCCGCCATCGCTGCCAGTGGCATGGCCTTCATCGCCAACCCGGACCTGCCGGAACGCTTCCGCACTCATGCGCCACTCAACACGCCGGATCAGGCGACCTATTACGGCGGCGGCTTTCAGGGATATGTCGATTATCCGACGCTCAAGCAGCAAAGCGGTGAGGAGGGTCAGCCCGATTTCACCGCGCTCGATCACTGAAACCGATGCGAATTTCCCTGATCGTCGCCATGGCGGAAAACCGGGTCATCGGGGTAGACAACCGCATGCCCTGGCATCTATCCGCCGACCTGCAACGCTTTCGCCGGATCACCTTGGGCAAACTCATACTCATGGGACGGCGGACGCACCAGTCAATCGGACGGCCCTTGCCTGGCCGGCGGAACATCGTCCTTACCTCGGATCCAGGTTTCGTGGCCGCGGGCTGTGAGGTCGTCCACAGTCTGGAAGCCGCCCTGGCGGCGGCCGACGGCGCCGATGAACTGATGGTCATCGGCGGCGCGTCCCTGTATCGGGAACTCCTGCCGCGCGCCGATCGCCTCTATCTCACCCTCATTCATCACGTATTCGACGGGGATACCTTTTTCCCGGAAGTCGTCTGGACGGAGTGGCGCGAGAGCGCCCGGCAGGAGGTGATGGATGACCAGACCAGCGGTTTGCACTACAGCTTCATCGATTATGAGAGAGCCTCATGAGCCGCCAACTTCGGCATCGTCAGTCGCCTCTCTCTGAATATGTGAGATTGAACCCGCGGGATGTCATCAACGGCTTGAATCGCGACATCGCCCAGTTCGGATCGGAGACAACCGGTTTGCAGCGGGATATCGAGGAGTTGTCGGATTGGAGCCGGCTGAAAACCTGGCTGAAGGATTACCGCATTCCCAAGGATCGCCCCATCGATGATTTCCTGCTGGATTTTGGCCGCCCGCTACGGTTCTGAACGCATGGCGCGGTGCGGCGTTTCAACCCGTGTCTGGGGATCGCTCTGCTCAGCCCGGAGATTTTCAAACCGCGCCTCGCCGAATGACACCCTCACGTCGCGCTGAGGGAAAGGTATGGCGATGCCCTGCTGGCGGAAAGCCGCGTGGATGGCGAAGCACAGTTCGCTGGTCACCGACTTGACGTTATCCACATCATGGATGAACGCGATCAATTCCAGGTTGATGGCGCTCTCCCCGAATCCTGTCATCATGACCGCGGGCGCGGGGTTTTCGCGGATATTCGGGTTGGACCGTGCGATATCCAGTATCACGCTCCGCGCCAGCGCGGCATCCGCGTCATAGTCGATGCCCAAAGGCAGGAGGACGCGACCCGTCTTGTCGGCGTAGGTACGATTCATGACCGTGCCCTGAATGAGGCTGGAATTCGGTATGAAGACCGAAGCGCGATCAAACGTGATGATTTCCGTGGCGCGGATGCTGATTTTGCGCACATGGCCCTGAAACTCACCGACCACCACCCAATCCCCGGCCTTGATCGGACGCTCGATGAGCAATATCAGCCCCGAGACGAAATTGTTGACGACATTTTGCAGGCCAAAACCGATACCGACCGAGAGGGCGCCAACGACCATGGCCAGACTGGACAGATCAATGCCCATGATGGAAATGCCCGCCAGGACGGCCAGGGTAAATCCGGCGTAACCCAGGGCGGAACGTATCGAATGGCGAACCCCCACATCCAGCCGGGTGCGGGGGAAAATGTGTTGATCCACCGTTCGCTGCGCAAGGCGGGTGCCCATGAGCAACAAGCCAAACATCAGCAGGCCGAGCAGGATGTCAGCCAGGGATATGCTCATGCCGCCCAGCTTGAAGCCGTGGAACATCTGCTCCAGCCAGAGCAGGGCGTCGCGCCGGTCCAGGCTCCAGAGCATTTGCAGACTCAGGAAACCCGCGACGACGATGATGCCCTTGAGCGCGGCGACCAGCCAGAAACCCAGCATCTCCGCGCCGTCCTCCGACAAGGCGAGTTGCCGTTGGAGATAAATGCCCGTGCGGCTCCGGGCGCTCACCAGGTGGGCGACGAGTTCCTCGCCTACCCGCAGCGCCAACCAGACGAGCGCCAGCAAAGCGACCGAAATCACCAGGTGACTGGCCAGCAGTCGCGATAGCGCCGAATACCCCGACAAGGCGGTCACGATGATGGCGAAGATCAGCGCTTTCAGGAGTCTGCGCAGGCTGAACCACGCGGTAGGGTCCTCGCCGGATTCCAGTGATGACCAGAGGGCTGGCCTCAGCAGCCCCGCCAGCATCAATGCGACCAGCCCGCCGAATACCAGATTCTGAAGGGTGATGATTTCAACGTTGACATCGCGCTGTCCCAGAAAGACGCTCACGACATGATCCAGCGCAAACACGGCGGTCAATCCGATGACCACGGCGTGAATGGTGCGGGCGCCCACATCGGACAAATCCACCAGACGGAGATCCGACCGCCGCGGGCGCAAGGCGGCGAGGGAAAAACTGGTGATGATGAACGCCGCCATCACGCCAACCAACGTCGCCTCCGCCAGCTCCGTGACCTCCGGGGTCGGAACCTGATCCAGACCGAGACTCAGGTACAGGGCGATAGCCGCCAGCGAGGGCAGACACGCATTCAGCGCCGCCGTCAGCAGGGCGACCAGCAAACGTCGTCCTTCGGTCGGCCGGCCGGATGGGAGCAGACGATTGATACGGCGCGCCAGCCATAGCCGCAGGGGAAATGCCAGCATGAGCGCCATCCCAAGCCCCATCGCCAGATTCATCCCCAGGCGAAAAGTCACCTCCTCCTGACTCAGACCGGACGTGATGGACGCGTAAACCGAGGACCCGATAAGGGAGCATTCGGGCAGGGTCTTGGCCCAATAGCGCGGACTCAGCGGCGACTGGGTGCGCATCAGGGTACGCTCCGTGTAGCGAATGCGCCGCAACTGTTTGATGCTCTCGGCCGCGCGGCCCGCCCTGATGATCAGCAGTTCCGCTTCCTTGGCGATACCCTCGGCATTGGCCGTATCTTCGTTGAGGAGTTTGCGACGCGAGGCGACGCCCGCCGCCTCGTCCGGGGCGCCCTCCGCGGGCGGCGGTCCCAGCGCTTCGAGATCATGCTTGAGCTCCTTGGCCTGACCCAGGGCGACGTCACGGGCGGACCGGATCGTGCCTTCGAGTTGTATGAGATTCTCCCGCAAGATCGTCAGCCGCTGATCGGAAACGTCCTCCGAGTTCAATTCCCGCTCCGCCCTTTCCAGGGTCCTCTGCCATTCCTTGACCTTGGGCGTGGGGGCATCATGGCTCTCCCCGGCACAGGCGGGCCGGGAGAGTCCGAAAGTCCAAAACGACAGCAGGGCAATCAGCAGGAAGCGATGAAACAACATGGAGGGAGATTCACTCCAGAAGGATCTGAAGGGTGATACGGGAACGGCTATCCGTCGGCCCCCTCCCCCCAGCGGTGGAAAGTTGGGAGGAGAAAGAAAGCCAATCCCAGCCAATTCAAGGTTCTCCCTCCCCCCAACCCCCTCCCGCTGGGAGGGGGAGTGAACGCTTACGCCTCGGCGAGCTCCAGTCACGGGATGGTTGCCGTATTCAAACGGACATCGGTCAAAATGACCTAGCGATGCCCTTTATTCACCACGGGCTCCTCGAACCAGCGGTACAAGGCCGGCACGACCACCAGGGTGAGGAGGGTCGAGGTGATGAGTCCGCCGATGACCACGATGGCCAGGGGGCGCTGCACCTCGGAACCGGGTCCGGTGGCGAACAGGAACGGAATCAAGCCCAGCATCGCGACCGTGGCCGTCATCATGACCGGCCGAAAACGCTGGATGCAACCCTCGCGCACCGAGACTTCGGACGACTTGCCGCCCTGTCGCAAGGCGCGGATGTAGGTCACCAGCACCACGCCATTCAACACGGCGATCCCCCACAGGGTGATGAAGCCGACCGAGGCGGGCACCGAGAGGTACTCGCCGGTCACGAACAGGGAGATGATCCCGCCCATCGAAGCGAAGGGCAGCACCAGGATGATGAGCCCGGCAAAGCGGAGTGAGTTGAACAGCATGAACAGCAGGAAATAGATCGCGCCGATGGTCACCGGGATGATGATGGCCAATCGTTTGGTGGCGCGCTCCAGGTTCTCGAACTGGCCGCCCCATTTCAGGAAATAGCCGTCCGGCAGCTTGACCTTGTCGGCCACGGCCTGTTGCAACTCGGCCACGAAACCGCCCAGGTCACGGTCGCGGACATTCGCGCCGATGACGATGCGGCGCTTGGCCATCTCGCGGCTGATCTGCGCCGGACCGTCCACCACACTGAGTCGAGCCAGATCCTCCAGTCGCACCAGCGCGCCGTTGGGCGATTTGAGCAGTATCTGACCTATGGCCTCGGTGCTGCCGCGGAAGGATTCGGGGAACCGCACCACCGCCGAAAAGCGCCGCTCGCCCTCGTAGACTTCGGTGCTCACCCGCCCGCCGATGGCGGTTTCGATGATGTCGTTCACGTCGGAGACGTTGATGCCGTGCCGGGCGATGGCGCGGCGGTCGATGTCGATGGTCAGCGCCTGCTGGCCGGTGAGCCGTTCCACGCGCACGTCGGCCGCGCCCTGGATGGTGTTGAGCACCTTGATGATCTCGTCGGCGGTGCGCTTGAGTTGGCCGAGGTCATCCCCGAAGACCTTGACCGCGATATCGGAACGCACGCCGGTCACCATCTCGTCGACGCGGTCGGAAATTGGCTGCGCCATGACGATCTGCACCCCCGGCAGCACCGCCAGCTTTTCGCGGAGTTTCTCCATGACCGTGTTCTGATCCCACCCTTCGGGCAACTGATCTCGTGGCAGGAGGGTGGCGATCGGGGTGGATTCATTCTCCGGCTGCGGGTCGGTCGGACTCTCGCTACGCCCCAGTTGCGAAACCACCTGGGCCACGCCAGGCGCCTCCTTGACCAGCCGCATGGCCTCGGACTCCAGCCGGATGGATTCCTTCAGCGACATGCTGGGAACCCTGTTGATGCCGGTCACGATGCTCCCTTCCATCATTTCCGGGATGAACGAACTGCCCAGGAAGGGAATCAGCGACAAACTCGCCGCCAGCAGCGCGACAGCCGCCACAACCACGCTCTTCGGCCGCGCCAGGGCGAAGTCCAGCATGGCCAGATAGGGTCGCTTCAGACTCGCGATCAGCCAGGTGTCGTGCTCGGCGCCACCCTTGAGCAGGTAGGAGCACAGCACCGGCGAGAGGGTCAGCGACACGATCAGCGAGATGAACAGGGCGATGGCGATGGTATAGGCCAGCGGCGCGAACAGCTTGCCCTCGATGCCTTCCAGGGTCATCAGGGGCAGGAACACCAGGCAGATGATGCCCACGCCGAACAGCACCGGCGTACCGACCTCGCGGGTGGCGCGCAGCAACACGCGGCCCTTGCTGGCGGGATCGTTGGCCGCATGACTGCCCAGGTGGCTGAAGGCGTTCTCCACCACCACCACGGAGCCGTCCACCATCATGCCGATGGCGATGGCCAGCCCCCCCAGCGACATCAGGTTGGCGGAGATGCCATAGTGGTTCATGACCATGAAGGTACAGAGCGGGGTGATGATCAGGGTCGCCACCACGATCAGGCTGGAACGGATGTCACCGAGGAAAATGAACAGCACCACGACAACCAGGGCCATGCCCTCCAGCAGCACCTTGCTGACGGTATGGATGGCCGCGTCGACCAGCTCGGATCGGTCATAGAACGGTACGATCTGCAGATCGCCGGGCAGCATGCCCTGCTGGTTGATTTCATTGACCCGGGCCTTGATGTCGCTGACGATGCGCTTGGCGTTGCCGCCGCGGAACATCATGACGATGCCGCCCACCGATTCGGTCACGCCGTTCTTGATCACCGCCCCGGAGCGCACCGCCTTGCCAATGCTCACATTGGCGACATCATGCACGTGAATGGGAATGCCGTCAGACTCCTTGAGCACGATGTCGCCGATGTCCTCCACGCTCTTGATCAGGCCGACGCCGCGGATCAGATACTGCTCGTCATAATGCGGCAGCTTGCCCCCGCCGCTGTTGGCATTGTTCAGCCCCAGCGCGGTGTAGACGTCCTTGAGCGTCAGTCCATAGTGGCGCAGCCGGTCCGGATCGGGTTCCACCTGATATTGTCGTTCGTAGCCGCCAATGGAGTTGATTTCGGCGACGCCGGGCACGCCACGCAAGAGCGGGCGCACCACCCAGTCCTGAATGGTGCGGCGGTCGGTCAGTTCCTCGTCGGTGAGCGCGCGCTGGCCATCGACAGGCAGTTCCAGGGTGTACTGGTAGACCTCGCCCAACCCCGAGGACACCGGACCCAGCACCGGCGTGACCCCTTCGGGCATGCGCGAACCGACCTCGATCAGGCGCTCCAGCACCAGTTGCCGGGCGAAATAGATATCCGTCTGTTCGGTGAACACCAGCACGATTTGCGACAGGGAGTTGCGATTGACCGAGCGCATCTCGACCAGGCCCGGCAGGCCGGTCATGGCGATTTCCAGCGGCACGGTGACGAAGCGCTCCACCTCCTCCGGCGAGCGGCCCGGCGCCTCGGCGGCCACCTGAACCTGGACATTGGTTACATCCGGGAAGGCATCGACCGACAGTTGTTTCAGTTGGAGGATGCCGAAAGCGATGAGACCCAGGGCGATGACGGCGACCACGATACGCTGATTGAGCGCCGTCCGGACGATATTCTCGATCACGGCCTACTCCAGCTCCTTGAGATTGCGGACGTTATTCAAGTGAAAAGCCCCTTCGACCACGATGCGGTCGCCCTCCTTCAGACCCGCCCAGACCCGGCGGCGGCCATAACGGTCCGCATCCAGACTGACCGGCCGTAGTTCGAAGCGGTCCTTGGCCAGTTCGACGAAAACATGATCACGGTCTCCTTCGCGCAACACCGCCCGAGCGGGGACGCTGAGAGCCTGCTCCGTATGCCGATTGATGACCAGATCGGCGAGCATTTCCGGCTTGATCGCGCGCTGTGGATTCTCCACCTCCATGCGCATGGTCACGGTGCGCGTCTCCGGCTTGACCGTATCGGCGATGAAGACGATCTTGCCGACATAATGCTGCCGGGGCAGCGCCGGGATGATGGCCTCGACCCGACTACCCACCTGCACCACATGGGCGTCCTGTTCGGGGGCTTCCGCGGCCACCCAGACCCGGCCGAGATCAGCCACCGTGAACAGCTCGTCGGATATTTCGGCGATGGTGCCGACCGAAATCTTGCGCTCGATCACCGTGCCGGTCAGGGTCGCGGTGACCGGCGTCATCGAGTTGATCTGCCCGGTGTCGGTCAGCTTCAGGATGGCCTGTTCGCTCATGCCCATGATGCCCAACTGATCCGCCAGCGCCCGCAATTCCACCTCGGCTTCCGCGAGGCCGGCCTCGCGTTCACGGAGGGTCACCTCGCTGATGATGCCTTCATTGAAGAGCCGCCGGGCCCGTTCCACGGTCAGCCGCATCAAACCCACCTGCGTCTTGGCCTTCAGGTAGGACGCCTGGGCGTTGCTCAACTCCGTGCTGTTCAGCATGGCCAGCACCTCCCCCTTCTTGACATCCCGACCGACGAAGGCGCGAATGTCGACGACCCGCCCGCTGATGCTCGGCCCGATGCGGGCCACCCGGTGCTCGTCCAGGGCCACCCGGCCCGGCAGACGCAGGGTGTCGCTAAGCTGGACGGATTCCACTGGCTCGATCGAGATGCGCTCGCGTAATTGCGGCGTGATCTGCACCGATGGCCCCGCAACCTTCTCCTCGGCATGGGGGAGGCCAATGCTCGCCAATAACAGAATCGCAATACTGAGTCGGTACATGATGTTTCCTTTCGATTGGACAATCACGGGGCATCCAGCGGAAACCCGTGAGGGAGAACGATTCGGAGGTGGGTCGGAATGATGGGTCGCCCCAACCCCGCGGGTCTGTCCATCCAGCCCACCGTTCGCTGAGCGGAGTCGAAGCGAACCGACCACCGGCTTGGGCGCCGTTGGCTTCGACTCCGCTCAGCCAACGGCGCCCGCGCCTGGCGGCATTGAACCAACGCCCGTGCTACCAACGTGATCAACCCATTGAATCCACCTCCAACGATTCAACAGGCTCGCCATTCAGCCTCCGATGGGCATGCACCGCATGCCGGCGCGAATGCGCGACCCGGGGTCATGGCTCAGGTCCACAAATCCTCCAGCGAGAATGTAATGGCATCGAAGGGCGGCACGCTCACGGCCTCGTCATCCTTGAGCGTGGCTATCAGCAGCCAACCCTCCGCGCGGAGCGAATACGCCTCCAGCGTTCGCGCCAGCGGGTCCACCAGCCAGGCATGCGCCACCCGGTATTCCGCGTACAGCGGCAATTTCAGGGCGCGATCCTTGCGAGCGGTGGCGGGCGACAGGATTTCGCAGACCCAGTCCGGGACCACCTCGAAGCGGTGTCCCTCCGGAACCGCGGGCATCCGCTCGCGGCGCCAGCCGGCCAGGTCCGGCACCGCGACCACCGTGTCGCGGACGAAATGGATTTCCGGTTCGACAATGATCCACCAGCCACCGGGCCCATCTCTGCCGCGCTGGAAAGGCGGAACCAGGCTGGCGCCCAGGCTGGTTTCGGTCAGGCCATGCCGCCCCGAGGGTCGCGGCTGGGTATGCAGCTCGCCACCGAGAATTTCGCCGGTCAAATGCTCCGGCAATTCCAGCAGTTGCTCATACAGGGAACGGGGCTCCAGCGGTCGTATCGCGTTCATGGCGAGCCGATACCCAGGCTCTCCCACACCGCGTCAACCCGCTGCTTGACGTCGGCATCCATGACGATGGGCAATCCCCATTCGCGATTCGTCTCGCCGGGCCATTTGTTGGTGGCGTCGAAACCGGCCTTGGAACCCAGACCGGACACCGGCGAGGCGAAATCCAGGTAGTCGATCGGCGTGTTATCGATCAGGGTCAGATCGCGGATGGGGTCCATGCGCGTGGTGATGGCCCAGATGACGTCCTGCCAGTTGCGAGCGTCGACATCGTCATCCACGACGATGACGAACTTGGTATACATGAACTGGCGCAAAAAGCCCCAGACTCCGACCATGACGCGCTTGGCATGACCCGGATACTGTTTCTTGATACTGACCACCGCCAACCGGTAGGAACAACCCTCGGGCGGCAGGTAGAAATCGACGATCTCGGGGAACTGTTTCTGCAGGATGGGCACGAATACCTCGTTCAGCGCCACGCCCAGCACGGCCGGCTCGTCCGGCGGCCGGCCGGTATACGTGCTGTGATAGATGGGATCGGCGCGCTGGGTAATGCGTTCGATGGTGAAGACCGGGAAGTCGCCGACCTCGTTGTAATAACCGGTATGGTCACCGAACGGCCCTTCCGGCGCCATTTCCCCGGGATAGAGGAAACCCTCCAGCACGATCTCGGCGCTGGCCGGCGCCTGCAGATCGGAGGTCAGGCATTTGGCAACCTCCGTCTTCGAGCCGCGCAGGAGTCCGGCGAAGGCGTATTCCGACAGCGTGTCGGGCACCGGCGTGACCGCGCCGAGAATGGTGGCGGGATCCGCGCCCAGGGCCACCGCCACGGGGAACGGCTCACCGGGATGGGCTTCCTGCCAGTCACGGAAATCCAGCGCGCCGCCACGATGCGCCAGCCAGCGCATGATGGTTTTGTTGGGACCAATGACCTGCTGACGGTAGATGCCCAGATTCTGCCGTTCCTTGTGTGGCCCGCGGGTGATGACCAGTGCCCAGGTGATCAGCGGCCCGGCATCCCCCGGCCAGCAGGTCTGGATCGGATAGCGGCCGAGGTCGATCTGGGACCCGCCCAGGATCGTCTCCTGACAGGGCGGATGGCGCACCACTTTGGCCGGCATGTTCAATACCTGCTTGAACATCGGCAGTTTGTCGAACATGTCGCGAAAGCCCTTGGGCGGCTCCGGCTCCTTGAGAAAGGCCAGCAACCGGCCCACTTCGCGCAAGGCCAGCACCGAATCCTGCCCCATGCCCAGCGCGACGCGCCCCGGCGTCCCGAACAGATTGCCTAGCAAGGGCATGTCGTAGCCTTTGGGACGTTCAAACAGCAGGGCGGGTCCCGCCGCCTTCAGCGTGCGGTCGCAGATTTCGGTGATTTCCAGATGCGGGTCCGCCGCGTAACCAATACGCTTGAGTTCGCCGATGGCTTCCAGATGGCGGATGAAATCGCGTAAATCGTGGTAGGTCATGGGGATGGCTTCAAATCATGGTGGGGATGAATGGGCTGAGAAAGATGCATTCCCTCCCCCTGGCATCCGTATCTACACCACTGGCGGAAAGCTCCTCCCCCTTTGCAAGGGAAGGGTTGGGGTGTGGGGAATTCAAATGAAGCGTTTTCACTGCGTAATCTATAACAAGCCAACACCGCTATAGCGGCGAATGATGACTGACCCGATCATCGGACCATGGCGATTCGCGCTGTCTGTGTAGGATATGGACATGCCATTGTCCTGAATTTCCGCACTGATGTGGAAAAAACTCGTGACCAAGGCGATTCAGGCGCACTACGGCGACAGAGATATGGATAGTTGAGCAGGTAAAGATACATCAACATCCTCGCCCTCCGGGAGAAGGCTGGGCTGAGAGGGTTTCAAATGAATCTTGACTCGCTCATCCATCCGTAGAGGCAGCCGAACTGATTCAAGCAAGCTACGTTCCATTCATCCGCCTCTTGCAATCTCCTGGAATTGTAATAGACCTGTACGCCACCAAGAATCCGCCATGCTCATTTTGAACCAGATCTAGGTCAAACCCCCGGAATGCCGGCATCCCGTCACAGGGACGTCATGCTCACGGGGGCATACCGCCTGTATTCAAGCGCTGATGGAGGACGCGGTTCAAGAACAGTGAGTATGGCCGTCAAGGAATCGGATTTTGTCTTTGCCTGGAGATATCACGATGAAAGCAAGCAATAACATCAATGACCACAAGGATGATGGATCGAATCAGCACCACCTCAAACATGTATGGAGATCCGCCGTTGTCCTCATCATCGCGGCCATCCTGACGCCGCCCGCCCAGGCCCAGCCCGATGGCGGCGCTCTTAGATGGGTGCGGACTTACAACGGCTTTTCGAACGGCGCCGATGACGCTCGAGGCGTCAAGGTGGACTCGAAAGGCAACATCGTGGTGTTTGGCCAGAGTTTCGGCGACGCCATGAGCTATTACGACTATGTCGTCCGCAAGTACACGCCCGCGGGGGCCCTCCTCTGGTCCCAGCGCATCAACGGGGTTGACAACCACAATGGCCTGGACGAACCCAAGGCGATGACCCTGGACGCACAGGACAATGTCATCGTCACCGGCCTGTCACTCGGCACGCGCGGTATCGGCCTGCCCGACATCATGACGGTCAAACTGGACACGAATGGCGTGCTCAAGTGGAAAAAACGCTATTTTCTGGGTGACACCGGTCACGAGGCCGGCAATGCGGTCGCCGCCGATGCGGCGGGCAATATCTATGTGGCGGGCAGAGGCTCGTCCCCTGTAAACACCTATCACGATGCCGTACTCATCAAGTACAGCCCCGCCGGCACGCAACTCTGGGCACGGCGTTACAACGGGCTCAAGAACGATAACGACGAATTCCTTGCCATCGGGATTGATACGGCGGGAAACGCCTATGTCACGGGTTACACGCTCGTCAGTTACCTCAATTTTCAGGACGTGATCGTCCAGAAATACAGCCCGGCTGGCAAGGTACTCTGGACGCGACTCTACAATGGAACGGCGTCCATCGAGGACTGGGGCGAGGCGCTGACGCTGGACCCACAAGGCAATGTGATCGTGACCGGCTCGCGCGGCGAAGGATGCAGCGGCAACGTCTGCTACAGCTTTCTCACCCTGAAATATGCCCCGAATGGCGCCCGCGAATGGGTGCGTATTTACAACCCGCTGCCGCAAAGCGATGACCTGGCCCATGCCGTCGTGGCGAATGCCAATGGTGATATCTATGTCACCGGCCAGAGCGCCTGGAAGAGCGCTTTCTATGACTATGCGACCGTGAAATATTCCCCGACCGGGGCACAACTGTGGGTCAAGCGCCATGATGGACCCGGCAAGGGTGATGACAAAGCCTATGGCCTGGCCCTGGACAAAGCCGGCAATGTATTGGTCACGGGCGCCAGCTATACCAGTCTGGAGGTTTACTCCGACTGGGCGACGCTCAAGTACACCCCCAGCGGCGCGGTGGCGTGGACCAATCGCTATAACGGCCCCGGCAATCAGATCGACGTGGCCTTTGGCGTGGCCGCGGGACCAGACGGCAGCGTTTACGCGACCGGCTTCAGCAACCAGTCCGCCACGGGCGACGATCTGACCCTGATCAAATACGCGCCTTGATCCAGGGCCCCATGACTCGCGGCGCGAGCGGCTGTATCCTTCCCTCGCGCCGACATGCCGGCGCGAGACATCATCGGGGCTGACGCTCGGCGGTAGAGCCGGGAAAGCCCCTCGCTCCAGACAACCCCTTGCAGAGGAAACACCAGCCATGCATGAAACCAAGAAGTGGGTGACCGTCACCGTGAGCCTGCCCGAGCCGGAAGCCTGGGCCTTGGACGAATTCCTGAAGGGACTGACCTTCGAAGATTACCTGCGTCACACGGCCGAGAAGGAGGACGCCTGGCTCATCGTCGATGCCGCCAAGAAGGTGCGTGAAGCCCTGGATCGGGCGACCGCGCGGCAGGCCAGCCCTTAACCCAAACTGTTCGCCGAGGAACCCGCCTGACCCAGTATGCCCTTGCCGACATCACCGGCGCCTTTACCAGCGACGACCTATTGGCCGTATCTATTCCTGTTATTGCATTGGTAAATTGCGCTAGCGAAGTGCTATTAGTCCATTAACGCCTTCAGCAAGGCATCCCGCGCATCCAGATAGAAGACGATGGTGACCTTGGTCGCCAGGTCATCATCGAGTTCCACCAGTTGCTTGCGGGTTGTCACCGGCAGCAGGATCAGCTTGGCGCCTTTGTCGGCGGCAGCCTCCACGATGCTGACCGCGTTGTAAATGGGTTCGATGGACCCACCGAGGTTGAGCCCGCCGACGACGATTAGCCCGCCCTTAAGGCTTTTCTCCAAGAGGCCCGAACAAAGGACTGGATGAGAGAAAATAAAATCTATTCGGCTATCGCCGACCACGTAAACCAAACGATGCTCCTGGGTGATTCTGCGCGACCACGTTGCTGCTCCCAGATACTTCAGCAGTTCCGGTTTCCCAATCCCTGCAAAAGGGTCGCGCGGAATAGCCTGGATGAGATTGAATATCTTGATGGCCGTCCGCCGGTCGGTTTCAACCCAAAAGCGCAGATCCTCCAGGAATTCAGGCTGGAAAACAGCATCCCGCGATTTAATGGCCATCATTTTGGCGTTATCTCGTCCAGCCCCACGGCTTGGCGCAATTCATCCAGGGATTGCGGACTGCCTTGGCCTGAACGTACCCGCTTCAAGGCCGTCAACAGCCGCTCGGCGTTGGCGGGTGAACGCAGCAAATGGGCGGTTTCCAACAGCCCCGCCAATTCGTCGGCGGCGATGAGCGCGACATCCTCCTCGCCCGGACGGTGAATAATGACGATTTCGCGGTTATGGGCGGCCTCATCGAGGTAATCGTTCAGCCTTTCGCTGGCTTGCAAGTAACTGGCTTGAATTGACATCAATGATTTCTCCGTAAATGTTGGCATTCGCCGGGCGGGAGCGGGGCATCCCGCCTCGATTCAAGAATTCCGGGGCGGGACGCCCCGGCTCCTCTTATAGGCCAAGGTCAAATGCACATTGTTCCAGCGGTGACCCGTGAATTCTCGGCCGCCCTCGCAATCCTGGGGCGGTTCGGCATCGTGCCAGAACCAGGGGAAATCGGCCTGGTCGCGGTGGGGTTCCTTGCCGCAGTCCATATCCCACTTGATGTTGGGCTTGACGCGGAGGATGCCGGCGCCTTTTTTGCCCACGTCCCTGGCCGAGAGGAAGGGCCGGATGTTGAGGCGCACCCCGTCGTTGAGGTCGGGGTTCCAGCCGAGGGGTTGCTCGCTCAGGGGCTTCCAGCGGATGAAGAGATCGTAGGGCGGTTCGCCTTCCAGAATGTTCTCCAACTCGGATTCCAGCGCGCGGGCGGCGCCCAGGCGTTCGGCGGCGCCGGGTTTGTCGGCCTTGGCGTCGGCGTCCTGCTGGCGTATCCAGACGCCGAGGTAGCTGTAGGTGAGCTTTTGCAGGGTGGCGTGATCGAACCGATGATAGTTGACCAGGACGTGGAAGCCGTCCTTGCGGCCGTCCCAGATGTGCCAGACGAAAGGCCGCTGATGGAACAGCTTGCAGTGCTGCTCGAAGAACTCGTCGCGGAGCCAGTCCTCCAGGGTTTTGGACTTGGCCCCGGTGGCGGCTAAAAGGGCGGCTTCGTCGAAAGGAGCCGGGCCGTCTGGAGCCGGGCCGTCCCGGCCCGGACGGGGCGAGGCGCCCCGGCTCCCTTCGGCCAGCAGGGCACGCAACCGGGCGGCGGCGGGCTGTTCGCGGTTCAGGGGCGGCAGGCAGACGATGCCGTCAGGGTCGATGTGGTCTTCCAGGCCGTCCGGTTCCAGCGCTGGGCAGTCGGGAAACTCGGAGCCGGTCTGGCGCGGCCAGCGGTAGCCCAGCAGGCGGGCCACGGCGACGTGCAAAGCGACAGGAGCCGGGCCGTCCCGGCCCGGGATGTTTAAGTCCCGGGGCGAGACGCCCCGGCTCCATTCGTTTTCCGACAAACCCGCCTTGGCCGGATTCTCGGCAATGTAGCGGCGGCACGCTTCCAAGTGTCGCTCGTTGCGCACCAGCCGGTCCCAATAATCCTCCTGCCAAAGGATCCCCGTTTTCCCGGTCCGCTTGTTGATTGCTTTTGCCGTAAAGCTTTTCCAGGAATGGATGATGTCGGGAAGATGATGGTTGTGCAGGGGACGAAACAGCACATGCACATGGTTAGGCATCACTACCCAATCGCCCAATTCGTAGCGCTGGCCGTCGAAGAAAGCAAGGGCTCCGGTGACGATCTGGCGTAATTCCGGCTGACGCAGAAGGCATGTCCCATGGCCCGCGTCGAGCCAGTCTTCGATGCGCTGGGTAAAACGTGCGTGATAATCACGGGTCGTTGCTTCGTCCCGGGGTTCGGGATGCCGGATCAGCCAGGCGTCCTTTTCCTGCCGCCATTCCCTCAGTTTCTCGGCGGGCAATGAGTCGGCCAGTCGCCAGGTTGCGAATATCCACGCCTCGCCTTGTTGCCAGTGAGGAAGCTGGTTCTGGGTGACGTCTACGTCGAGGAATGGGTTCACGAAAGGAGCCGGGGCGTCTCGCCCCGATTCCGGGCCGGGACGGCCCGGCTCCCGTATAAACCGCAGATACGTCCAGTCGATTCCAGGTAATCCGCCCTTCGGTAGCAGCGAGACGGCCTGGCGGGCTTGCTTCTCCGTTTCGAAATTCGGGGCGAGACGCCCCGACTCCTTTCCGGCCCACCAGGCGCCCAGGCTATTGTGGAGCAGGAACTCCACCATGTAATCCTCGGTGAAAAGCTGGGTGACGGCGGGCAGCTCGTCGGCGCCGATCTTGACGCCGGACCTGTTCACCTCGTCCTTGCGGCGGGCCTGCCAGAACTGGTAGGTCCAGCCCAGTGCGTCGTCGGCCCGGAACAGCTCGGCCGGGAGGCTGTCCAGGAGTTTCCGGAGCTGGACCTCGTGGTTGGGGGCCAGCCGCAGGGCCAGAGCCGGGTCGTCCGGGCGGAAGATGCCGGGCAGGGTCTCCGAGGCGAAGCGGCAGGCCAGCTCGAAACCGTCCCTGGCATCCAGTTCCGGCGCCAGTTCCTCACAGTCCTCCAGGGTCACCGGGACGTTGCCGTTGGCGGCGTCGGTGTGCAGCAGGTGGTTTTCCGCCAGGAAGCGGGTGAACAGCAGCCGGTGCCAGTGTTCGTAGGCGACGGATCACTGCCATTAAGTTAGCCGTTCGCTGAGCGGAGTCGAAGCGAACTGACCACCGCCTTGGGTTCCCTTGGCTTCGACTCCGCTCAGCCAACGGAACCCAAGGCTTTGCCGTTCCCGCCTTAACTTAATGGCAGTGAGGCGACGGATTCGATGAGGCGGCCGATGCCCTGGGCGCCGCTGGCCGGATCGCGGCGGTCGCCCAGCGCCCTTCCCCACGCCCGCAGGCGGTTGCGCAGCAGGCGCTGGTCCACGCTCATGTGCGCGCAAGGTTCCCTCTCGTGTACGGCGATGTTTTCCAGGGCGGCGCGAGCGGCCGTCTCGGCGGCGTCGCGGGCCTCCAGAGTGATGCGGGAGAGCAGGTTGCGCTGTTCGTGGGTGAGGCTGGTTGTCATGGTTGGTCAAAGGCTCATGAAGTCTTCCACGGACACCTGTATCACACGTTTTGGCTGTTTTCGGCTGGTCAGCAGCGCCGCATGATCGGCCTCGATTTTCTTGAGCGCGCCAGCCTCGAAATACTGTTCGCCACAGTAATCGCATTGGATGCAGGGCACGTCATCGACGATCAGCAAATCACCGGCCTGCTGATGAAAGTAGCGGGTGCGGGCGGGGCTCAGATGGATGTTGCCGCAAAACTGCATTGCTGGGTCATGATGTGGCTCGCTCGTAGGGGTTCTTGAATTTAGGCGGTGTCGGAATGTAAACGGTGACGATCACCAGGCTTTTTCCGATTCATAACCGGTCAGTCTCGCAGTAATCGCCGCGCATCCTTGAGCAGCAGCAACCATTGCTGTTCCCGCAGCGGCGAGGGCTCGAAGCCGAAGCGTTGGTAGAAGCGGGCCGCCGCCGCGTCGATGGGGTGGGTCAGCAGCGCCCGGATGCCGGCTTGGTCGGCGATGGTCAGGGCGCGGCGGATGGCGTCGCGCAGCAGGGCGGCGCCGATGCCCTGCCCCTGCGATTCCCGGGCGACGGCCAGGCGGGCCAGGATCACCACCGGGACGGGAAAGCGGCCCATGCCCTGGCTGACCCGTGGCGGCGCATCGGCCTGGTCCACCTGGCCCACCGTCAGGCTGTAGTAGCCGGCCACGCGCTCACCGTCGCAGGCGACAAAGGTGCGGGCCGAGCCGCTGGCCTGTGCCTGGCGGGCATGGCGTAGCAGCCAAAGGTCGAGGGTGGCTTGGCCACAGGTGAAGCCTTCCAGGTGGTGGCGGGTATCCAGCGGTTCCGGCGGGCGGAGGTTCAAGCGTCCGTCCAGGGTTCCGGGCGGGAGAACAAGTCCGCGAGGCCGGGATTGTCGGCGGGGGGCCGGTCCAGCAGTTCGAGCCAGGACTCGCAGCGCTCGCCGGAAACCAGGAACAACCGCTGATCGATCAGGGTTTGCTCCGCCGCCTGACAGGCGCTGTCCAGGATGAAATCGGTCAGGGACTTGTGGGCCACTTCGGCGGCGCGGCGCAAGACTTGCTCCTGCTCGGCGGTAGCGCGGAGCCCGAGCCGGGAGGAACGGGGGCCGCGAAGGGATGACATCGTCGTGGTCATGTGAATGACTCCATACGGGAAGAGTGATCGATAGATGTTAGTACATTAGGCGCACAGCTACCATAGGCAACGCCTGGTCAGACGATGACCGGCCCCTCGACCAACGCCGCTTCGAATTCCGCTCGCACCTGTTCCAGCCATTCCTCCAACTCGGCCTGATTCCGGAGGGTCGCACTCGGCAGGCTGACGCAGGTGGCCTTGGGTTCGGTTTCCTTGATGGGCGGCGTCTTCGATCCCGGCCCGGAGCGTGATAAAACTCAATTCGTGACCGCCGGACAGAAACAGCCGGGCGCCGCTGACGATCTCCGTCATCAGGGTATTCACCCGGTCTTCTTCGGCGGATTGGCGGGTGATCATGGCTTTTCGGGCCTCCTTGCCTTCGTCGCCGACCGGCTGGCCCTTGAAGTGAAGGGTCTCCTCGGCGGCCAGGGCATTCTTCAGCGGATCCGTCTTCAACTTGGGAATAATGTCGCCGATGACGGCGGTTTCCGATTCCTGAAAGCCATCCCGGACCCAGACGACCAAGTCATCCGCGGCAGGCGGCGGTTCCTGCCCGAAATGGAGAATCACCTTGCGCTTGACCTTGGCGGCCCCGTGCAGGACAGAGACGCCGGAAAGCTGGGCATTGATGGCTTTCCGCAGTCGTTGGAGCCGCTGAGCCGCGAGTTGCGGCTCGTTGTTCAACAGGGCGGCGCGGCGCCGGCGGAATTCGGATTCCCAGGCGGCGCCCTCGGTCGTTTGCAGGCGGTATTCGCCCTCGACGTCCATCAGGACGCCGTCACCCACCAGGGCCTGGACCAGATTCGGCACTCTGGCGCGGATTTCGGTGGCGGAGTCACCCAAATCGTCCGTGAGCAGGTCCGCCAGGTGATCGACGGTGGCCCGGACACCGATGTCGCCGCCCTCCCTCGGCAGTTTGTTGATAAGGAACACCAGAGCCGCGATGCGGCTGCGCAGTTCACCGTCGGGTCGCTCTTTCTGTTCCTCGATGATTTCCTGATAGCGTTTTTGCATCTCGCCGGAAATTACCAGGTCGTTGGCCAACTGCTCGTAGATGAAGTCGGCCGGAATGACGGCACCGACCGGTCGATCGGCGACCCGGCGACAGGCTTCGTGGGCAACCCGCAACTGGGTCCGCATCTGGGCGGCGGCGCAGGTGGCATCGCAGCTATGCAGGACGTGCTGCCAGAAGCGCAACCGGACCGGCAGCAAGGGGTAATCGGGCACGTAGGCGGCGTGATCTTCACCGCGCGTGGCGATCTTGGTCGACTTCAACTGGCGGAAGCCAGCAGTGCTTCACCACGCAGACCGGCCAGATAACCGGCGAACATTGCGTAGGCGCTTGCGACGGGACGGGCGATGGGCCGCGCCTTGCGTTTGACTCTCACACCCGTAAGGTGACCGGCTGCTGTCCAGGTGGTGCTGATGTTCTGAGTGAGGCTACGCTTCATGGCTAAACTGAAGCGTCGAGGAAATAGGTTCTCCAAGTGCTCCTCCATGCGCCTGCGTTCCGGAATTTCTCCCGGTTTGAGACTTTCGATCAAGGGAAAACTACCCCGAAGCTGGGCATCACGGCAATAAACACAGGTGACGGCCAGCAGCGGGAGACTGTTCCGGTCTTCGTCGGCCAGACGCCGCAGTATCCGGAACAAAGCCAGACGAGGGTCAAGACCGTAGAGTTCATAGAGGTGCGTGGCGCTCTTTCGACGGCTCGAATACGTGTCCTTGCCGAGGAGGTTCTCATCGATGATGGCCGCTTGATAATCCGGGCGGCTGGCCGCCGGATTTGAGGCTCTGCATTTCGCTTCCAGGGTCATGCCGACCCGGTGTAAGACCTTCATGCCTCCGGTGTCGCGGCGCCGCTGTACAGCCTGGCAGTTCCAAAAGAAGTGGATAAGCACCCCGCGGGGCTGTGTATAACCCGTAGCGAACGGCCTCCTCATGATCCCATCCGGATTTATCCACAGCTTTCGTCGCATTGCCATGCGCTCTTGTACACAGTCTTCAGATGCTTCAACTCATTGATATGCATGAGTTTTATGTGATATCCACAGCCTTTGCGGACGCTTGTAACAATGAATGATTTAATTCTTTATCTTTTTATAATAATAGCGGGCACAAAAACCTTTTCATTAACTATTGACAAACGATCAATTATGGTATTTGGCCACCACCCCACCAACGACCGAGATGGTTGAGTATCTCTGACGGCCAGAATCGGTACGTCAAATGACCGTGGAAAATACCCTTTCAGACCTGTGGATAACTCTGGTTCGGTCGTTCTCTTGGGCTTTTGGTCCGAGTTATCCACAACCTGAAGAGATACGCAGCGGCGCTTTGTCCACAGTGTTCGGATTCTTCAAGTGACTGAATCTAATGGAATAATGGCATTTTTCAACAGAACTGACGGTTGCTTGTAATAACCGTGAATTTAATTTCTCTTTTAATAGAGTTGTTCCCAGTGTAAAGTCCAATGATTTCAATGACTTCTAAGCTATTTTGAGGTTCCAAAGCCCTGCCGGGAGCCAAAACAAGTATTCAATGATACCCGTCAGGTGGTTTCTGATCCGATGTGTCAGGCAATGGAAGGCCTTCATGCCGCCAATGGCATGTT
>Ga0194119_10000255_pt1 | contig 104545 bp, 96 predicted proteins | sample TA2MahC100mmetaG_FD_148620 | JGI IMG/M metagenome (GOLD analysis project Ga0194119, IMG submission 148620) | Freshwater microbial communities from Lake Tanganyika, Tanzania - TA2015018 Mahale Deep Cast 100m | ecosystem: Environmental > Aquatic > Freshwater > Lake | place: Tanzania: Lake... | reverse complement strand
CAAGGGCCGCCTCCGATGCCGAAACTCGAAGCGCGTCATGTCAGCCTGCGTGACGCCTGGCGTGTCGACCTGCCAGATGGTAGGGCATACCTCCCTGTAAGCGGCAATGGGGGCATTGACGCCCTTGGCGACGATGCAGGTGAAAGAAGAGGGTTCCAGCCCAAAGGACGTCAGCTGGCGTAGGCTGAAGGGGGCCGTACGTAAGGTGGTGAGCATCACCGTCTGCCCTTCCTGCGTCCGGACGATGGCGATGTCGCCCATGTCAAATTGCGTCTGGCCACCATGGCGGGGCTTGTCTTCGGAAAAGACTCCAGCCCCGGTAAACGCAATCCGGACACGACGGCTGGTCGTTTGCCCACTGCCGGGATCGCATCCAATAGAAAGGGTCAGCCACTCGCCAGCCGGCCGCCCTCCGATGGAACGAACAGCCTCCGGGTCGTACAGGCAGATGAATGCGTTCCGCACACCGGCATCGTCGAGGGCATCGAGTAGGTGGGTGCTGTCGCCGGGAGATCCTCCGCCGACATTGTCGCCCATGTCGAGCAACAACACCGGGTGGGGCACCTGCCCAAGCGCTCCGATCCAGGCAGCAATCCCTTTCTTCTCCCCATCGACATGCGCCAGACAAGTCAGTGCGTAGGCTTCAAGCGACTCCGACACTCGGCCGGCCGCTGTCGAATGCTGGTCTGAGACGATGATACAGGAAGATCCCATCTCCGGCACATCGGCATAGGGAAAGCCCAGGATGAGGCTGACGGAATGTATGTATGGGTCTTCCATCGCATCAGTGCAGGCTTGCAGCAGCCCCAGGCAGGGCTGCCGGTCGCTGCGCTGCTGTTCGATGCTGATTGCGAAAGGCAGGCGGACAAGATGTTGGCAGGGCTTCACAAGCCCTTGCAGCGTAGCTGCCATCAGCTGTCCGGCCTCGAGGCCAACCTGCCGCTGGTCGATGTGCGGGTTGGTGCGGTAGGCAATCAGTGCATCGGTGGCAGCCATCATGCGATCGCTGACATTGGCATGTGGATCCAGCGTACCGATGATTGGAATGTCTGGCCCGATGATGGCCCTCAGCCGCGACAGCCACTCTCCGTCCATGTCGGGGAATGCTTCGCAGACGCCCGCGCCGTGGGGTACGACCAGGCAGCCATCAACCGGCAGGTGTGGTGCGAGTCCTTCGAACATCGATTGACAGAGCACCTCGAAGGCTTCCGACATCACCGTGCCGCCAGGCGTCGCCTCGGCATAGAAGATGGGCAGCAGCCGTATGCCAGCCTGCTTGATCGCCTCGATCATACCCCCCACCTCGTGGTGCGCATTCTGGTAGTGGCGGATGATCTCTTCCCCGCTATGCCAATGACCCGATCGGAATTGTTCCAACCCCGTCTTTGATGGGACGAAGGTGTTGGACTCATGGACGATCCCCATCAGGGCAACGCGGAGCTCCTTCATTGCGGCATGTATACGATGGCTTCCACTTCAAATTTGAGGAGGGTCCCCAGGCAGCCGAGGATGGTCGTGCGTGCCGGGAAGGGCTCACTGAAATAGTCGCGGTAGATGCGGTTGAATTCCGCCAGGTCTTCCTGCCGCCCGACATAATTACGTACCTGCACCACATCCCCAAAGCCCAAGCCAGCCCCCTTCAGGATTTTACCCAGGTTGTCGAAGGAGCGCCGGCACTCCTCCTCAAAGCTGCCATGGACGATGGCACCCTTGTCGTCCACCGAGGCCTGGCCGGAGATGAAGAGATAGTCGCCGGCGCGGATGGCCGGCGAGAAGGGCAGATGGCTGCTGGGCACGCCTTCGCCGCGAATGACCTGTATGGATTGCATCGTATTTTTTATTTATCTGTTCATGAATGCATCGATATCCCGGATGCGTTTGTCGAGCTCGGCATCGCTCCACGAAAGCGCTGGCGCCAGCAGGGGCGCCTTTGGCCTGCCGATGTCGATGCCATATTTAAGCTGCATGCCGCGCCAGCAGAAGGTCCATATGCAAGGCAGGATCTCCAGGATGAGGCGCTGGAACTCGTACATGAACTCGATGCCGAGTTGCACATTGCCCTGTACAAACTGCTGCCGGACATGCCGGCAGACGGGCCCGAAGAGATTATAGGTGGAGCCGATGGCACCGGCTGTGCCGCAGACGGCAGCATGGCAGAGCAGTTCGTCTGCCCCGCTGAACAGTACCCACTGCCGACCAGATTGAATATTGATTGCGCTGATGTCAAGCATGTTCAGGGTCGTCAGCTTGAGCCCCTTTAGGTTGGGGATCTTCATAAGCTCACGGACCATCGATTCAGTCATCGGTACGTTTCCGATTTGATAGGGGAAGAAAGGGAGGGAGACGGCCTGGGCGATGGCCTTGTAGTGCGTGAGGCCCATCTCTGGCGTGGGGGCATAATAGATGGGCCCGACAGACGAGATGCCATCCGCCCCTTGCGCTTCCGCATGGCGGGCCAGCCGCACCGACTCCTCCGTGCGCAAAGCCCCCACATGGACAATCATCGGGATGCGGCGGGCAGCGATCTGCAGAGACAGTGCAGCGATGTGCATACGCTCCTCCTCGCTGTAGAGAAACCCCTGTCCCGTAGAGCCCAGCAGATAGATGCCGTCCAGCCCCTGGGAAATGACCAGTTCAATAAGCCGCTCTAGCTCCCGCTCGTTGGCCTTCCCATGATCGGTCACTGGCGTGAAAAGCGCCGGCCATACCCCTTCAAATGCTACCTGCTCCTTCATCCTATTGATTTATTTTTTCTGATCTTTTAAATATATAGTCTCATCTCCCCGGGATCTACCAGCGGCATATCCGGAAGGTTGAAATGCCGCTCCACACTCGACATATCCTTGAAGCCGCTGCCGGTCACCAGACAGACGGTCTTTTCATGGGTTGTGACTTCCCCAGCCGCTACCGCCCTGGCCAGTCCTGCCAGTGCTACAGCCCCTGCCGGCTCACAAAAGATCCCCTCCTCCTGGGCCAGCCGTTGCTGCCAGGCAAAGACGGAGGCGTCTTCCACGATATAGCCGCTGCCACCCAGGCTGCGGCATTGGCGGACGACCTCGTCGGCATCCAGGAGGTTGGGCACCTGCAAGCCGCTGACCGTCGTGGTAGAAGCAGCGATGGCCGTGCCCCCGACAGCGCCAGACCGCAGGGCACTGGCGATGGTATCATTTCCCTGTGGCTGCACGCAGTGCACTTTCGGCAACTGAAGCCCCTTTACGGATGGCTGGTAGACCTGTACGCCATAGGCCATCGCCAGCGTAAGCCCACCGCCCCCGGCGGGTGAGAAGATATGCGCCGGCCCAAGCGCATCCATCAGCTCATAGGCAATCGTCTGAACCCCCTGCATGCCATCTGCACAATACGCATAGGCACTCACAGGCAGCGGTGCCCCTAACTGCTGCGAGATGCGGGAAAGTTCCAAGAAGACACTGGCTGTGACCTCAGTGTTGCGGCCAAAGCCTTTCACAGAGACCGTCTCAGCCCCGTAGAGCTGCATCTGGCGAACTTTCGGAAGGGGCGCTCCCTCCACGATCACCAGCACGCATCGGATGCCGGCCGCGGCACAATAGGCCGCCAGGGCAGCGCCCGTATTGCCACTGGACGTCGCAATACAAAGGTCCTGTCCCCGCTGCCGCATGATGCCGATGAAAGCCGCCGCAAAGCGATCTTTATAAGAACCGGAAGGGTTGAGGCCCTCGAGTTTGAAGTATAGTTGCTCCAGCCCCAAACTAGGTCCAATGCGCTTGGACCTCACCAAGGGGGTATGCCCTTCTCCAAGGATGATCCGGGCAGACGGCTCCACCGGCACGAGATAAGGCTCATACGTCCACAGGCTAGTACTCATCGGGGAACTGCTGGTGTTTGAGCGGATAGCTGTTTAGGTTATGGGTGAATCCTCCGTCGATGGTCAGGCAGGTGCCGGAGATAAAAGCGGCTGCCGGTGAAGCCAGCCAGCAGATGGCCTCTGCCACTTCCTCCGGCTGCCCCGGACTGCTCAGGGGAGTGGCGTCTGTCAGATAGCCCCCCAGCCGGTCGGTCAACCCGCGGGCCGTAGTGTCTGTCTCATAGTCGTGGCTGAGGCCCGTGTCGATGTACCCAGGCCGTACACAGACAGCCCGTATGCGGCTGCGGCCATAGGTGACGGCCATCTCTCTTGTCAACCCCTCCAGGCCTGCCTTAGCGGCAATATAACCCGGACTATTCCCTGCCGGCCGCTCAGACATCATACTGGAGACATTCACGATGACCCCGCCCGTGCCTGTGCGTTCCATGACCTCCGCCACAGCCCTTCCCAGGAAGGCTGGCGCAGTGAGGCAAACATCGATCGTCCGTTGCCAATCATCCAGACTGATCTGCCGTAGACTACCGAGTCGCCGCCAGGCCGCGTTGTTGACCAAGACGTCGATGCGTCCCCAACGCGCGACCGCCTCATGGGCCACCTGCTGTAGGAAGGCAGGAGCGGCCAAGTCGCCGGACAACACCAAAACATCGGCACCGGGATGTGCCTTGAGCACTTCTGCCAGCGAGTGGAGGGCAGCCTCTTCCATGTCGACGAGGGTTAGCCGACAGCCTTCCGCCGCAAACTTTTGGGCGATGGCCCGGCCGATACCACCGGCAGCTCCGGTGAGGATGACAGACTTTCCCTGCATCATGGGCGATAGATGGTTTTGGCATTCACAGCACAGATGCCCCCGAGGGAGTCACCGGCCGACACGACAGCATCCACCCGCAGGAATAAGACCAGCCCCGTATCCTCAGCCTGAACAGGAAGGCGCTGCCCGGTGTGGACATCGAGGATATGCCCCCATAGGTCCCCTTGCGTGATGGAGTCTCCCAGGGCCACCGCCGGAAGGAAGATGCCCGCACAGGGTGCCGGCATTTTCGACTGCAGATGCCCTTGATTGGGTGCGGCATCCTCTATCCAAAAGTCTGGCGGTCCGGCAGGGGGCAGCGGCTCCAGGAGCATGGAAAAGGAAGACATGACCCGAAGGCAGCCCTGTACATAAGCTTCGGCGATATGGGGCCTGACCATTGAGCCACCGCCATATTCGACATAGATGGAAGGGATGCCGGCATCCCTGGCAATGGAGAGGGTACGGCCATTGGGGGCAGGATCAGTACCCCAAATCAACGGAAGGCCAAATGCCTGGGCCATGGCCCGGTTGGCAGCCAGGACAGACCGTTCAGGATGTACCATATATCCCGCCATGGGATGGATGTCGAAGATCCGCCCACCCGTATGGAGGTCTATCAGCGCATCCGCTGCCCGGATGAGGGCACTCACTGCAAAGGCATCTGCCTGGGTAGGTGAGCCAAGGGCATCCCCCGGGCAGGTACGGGCCAGGTCCAGGCTGTCAGCGCCGCACCGGAGGTGTGCCCGCACAGCTGTCTCGTTGACTCCGGCTACGACGGTCACCTTGCCAGACGACAACATGCCCCCCAGACCATCCATCAGTCGAAAGGCCGCCATCAGCGGCTCATACTCATCGCCATGGACGCCCGCAGTAATCAGGAGAGAAGGACCGGGCTTCCCGGAGTCAATGGTAACGGGGTGCTTCATGTGGTGGCGCTCGCAGGTTCAATACATCAGTCGGTCCGGGTTAATCAGGGCGAGGTCTGTCTGGGCAAGCCTCGTCTTGCGGCGCTGGCTTCCGGCGCAATACCCCAGCAGCAGTCGTCCTTCGGCCGTAAAATGCATCGCAATATAGCAGTACCATCCATCTTTGTCGGACTCCAGGGTCGTGACATGCTTCCAACGACGGCCTTCATTGTCGGAGACGGCAATCGTCAATGGGGTCCTCTTGCCGCGGATTTCCGGATCGCTGCCATCGTTGCGGTTCCAGACCATCACGAGCCTCCGGCCATCCGGCATGCGTTTGATCGAGGCGGGTGACAACGGCGATACGATCTTGCTGCGGCTGGCAGGCGACCAGGAGACACCGCCGTCCCTGGACCGCGAGACATACTGCACGCCGGCATTGGTGCGCAGGAACATGAGGATATGCCCATTGCGCAAAGCGACAACACCGGGCTCTTGTGTGATCACAGTATCGGGGTTCGCCACCTGGGCGCTCCGCTGCCAACTCTGTCCGTTGTCGTCTGAGCGGTAGCAGAAGATGCGGCCACGGTCCTGCCAGGGTTCCGTGGGCGACTGGTGCATGGCCACCGGCATGAGGAGCCTGCCATCCTCCAGTTGAATCACTCGGTCGTTGTTGAGGACATAATATCCTGGCACATCGGTGATGCAGGCCCTGGCTTCAGACCAGGTGGCTGCCTCATCTGAAGAGTATCTAACCATCGGGATGCAGTCGGCATGGGCATTCTTACGGGCATAGAAAAGGGCGATATGCCCATCCTGCAGCCGAAGGAGGGAGACAGACATGACATTCATGCCCCCCTCATTGGCTACGACCACCTTGTCCTGCGCGGACCAGGTGCGGCCACCATCGTGAGAGCGACGCGAGGCCAGTCGTGCCGTACCATAATCACTGGAGGAGCTGCCATAAAAATGGCTGTAGACCATCAGGATGGAGCCATCTTTCAATGTGATGAAGGCACATTCGCTGTTGCGGGGGTTGTCCGGGCCGGGCGGCAGCTGCAGCACTTTTTGAAAGGGGGCGTCCGTGGCTGCTGTCTGGGCAGTGCCCACGGTTGAGCAAAACGGCAGCAAGGCTGCCAGGCAGAGGCTCAGCACAAAGGATATTTTTTGCATAGCAAGCCCTCACTAAAAAAAGCGCGGCAGCCCATCGGCTGCCACGCGCATTCAAACCAAATTAGAATTTAGGATAACCGGGGGTTTGTTCCAGCAGTTTATTGTTGGTCAGTGTATTTCTGTCGACGGGCCAAAGGACTTTATATGCCTCCGCGGCTCTGATGTTGGTGAACCGGAAGACATAGCTGTCGCCAAAACGGCGCAGGTCCAGCCAGCGCTTGCCTTCCATGATGAACTCGAGGTAGCGCTCTTCCAGGATGGCATCCTTGGCATTGCTGTCGCCTGGTTTATTGGGGAAGGCATCGGTGGCAGCCACGTATGCTGCACCGAAGGCCCGCTGGCGTACGGCATTGATCTCGGCAGCGGGGTTCTCGCCCAGGAGCACTTTGGCCTCTGCCAACATCAGGAGCAGGTCGGCATGGCGGTAGATGATATAGTCGTTCGTATAGGCGCGTACACCGGCGGCCTGTTCGCCCTTGTATTTAGATGGGAAAACCCCGGACAGCCGGTAGGTCGTTCCGGAAAGCGTGTAGCAAGGCTGGATGGTTGCCCATTTCCGGGTGTCGCGGTCGTTGAAACGACGGAAGGTCGAGGAACGCATCGACAAGAAGTAAGGGCCGCCCCAGTTGTCGGTGGCGTCGAAGCGGCGGCGCTGGGCAGAGTCGTGAAAGTTGATGATGAAGGCGTTTTGCGGGGTGTGTTGCTGGACGGGCAGCGTCGCTTCGTTCAGCAGGTGGCGGCTGGCGAAGATGACTTCGCTGTTGCCGCGGTTGGTGGTCGCAAAGATGTTGCCGAAGTTGGACTGAAGAGACAATGCAGGGATGTTGGTCTGGATATCGACCAGCGCAGCCTTGGCGGTGCCTGCACCCGCGGTGCCTCCGGCCCGGTGGGCCAGCCAAAGGTGATAGTCCGCCTTGAGCATCAGGCTTGCGGCCTTAGACCAATAGCCTTTACCCTGACGGAAGGAATAGTCGCTGCCAAAACTTGTGAGGGACGTCTCAATGTCATCTTTGATCAGTTTTAGCACGTCCGCTTCCGAAGAGGCCGCCTTGGCGAGGTTGCTGATGTCGAACTCCTGCGTAGGCTCTGTGGTGATGATGACTTTTCCCCAGGACACATAGAGCTGGAAGTAGTAGAAGGCGCGAATGCCATGGGCTATGCCCAGGTAGTAGTTTCGATTGGAGGTGGTCATGACCGTGCTCGTCTTCATCTTGGAGATGAGCAGGTTGAGCTGGTTGATGTTGGAGTAAAAGCCGCCATAGCCGGATACGCCCGGCGCGTCGAGGGTCAGCGTGTTCTGCCAGAGCCGTTCGTTGCCTGCCGTGGATTCACCGGTGAAGGCGGAATTGGTGCCGGGGTCGGTGCCGTGGATGTCTGCCCGCATCTCTCCCAGGTAGAGGAATCGCTGCACGTGGGTACGGAAACGGGAATGTAGGCCGGAGACGAAGGCCTCCACCTGGTCGCCTGTCTGCCAAAAGTTGCCCTCGCCGACGCTGCTGATGGGTGCCAAGTCGAGCCGCTTGGCACAGGCAGCCAGCAGTAGCGCCATGGCCAGGAGGGTCAGATGTTTGATGATATGTCTCATGATACAATGTTTAGGTTTGGTTTGGATGTGGCGCAATGCTTAGAAAGATACTTCCAATCCCAGCACATAGGTGCGGGGCAGGGGATAGATGCCTCTGTCCACGCCGCTAATGACACCGCCCTCTACGGGGGGCTCCGGTGTACGACCCGAGTACTTGGTGAAGTAGTGTAAGTTGGAGCCGCTCACATAGACACGCGCACGGCTGACCACCTTGGTGCGCGCCAGCATCGACTTCGACAGGTCGTAGGAGAGGGTCACCTCCCTAAGGGCCAGGTAGTCCCCTTTCTCATAGATACGCGAGTTGTTGCTGTTCAAAAAGGCACTGGCATTGTTGATGCGCGTGTAGTTTTTCTTCCCGAGGGGGGCTGCCACCTGGTCTGCATAGTAGATCTTGGGTAGGTCAGATACCGGGTTGGTAGGCGACCATGCCGACTTGTTCTCTACGAAGTAGTTAAAGGTGCCCTGCATGTTGCCCAGCGTCCGTGCGAGCAAATCGTTGTAGATGGTATGGCCCGTGGCGAACTCGAAGCGGGTGTAGAGGGTCAGACCCTTATAGCTGGCGTTGAGGTTGAAGCCGCCCGTCCATTTGGGGAAGATATTCCCGATATAGACCTGGTCGCGCGAGTCGATGGTGTCGTTCTTGTCGACGTCCAGCCAATTGACATCCCCTGGCGTGATTTTGTTGTTGCCGGGGCGGGAAGGACCTCCGATGAGGGCCACCTGATCCCAGCGGTTGGCTGCTACTTTGGCGATCTCTGCGTTATCGCGGAAGATGCCGAGCTGCTTGAAGGCGAAGATCTCTCCGAGCCGCTTCCCTTCCTGCAGGCCACTCACCCAGATGATCTTGGAGCTGGCAGGATCCCAAATCTGAAAGCCGCCCTGGCGGTTCAAGTCATTGCCGTTGAAGGGAAGCTTCAGGATTTTGTTGCTGACATAGGTGGCATTTCCGCCAGCTTCGAGTTTGAAGCCGTTAGGCATGCTCAGGATCGTCGCGTTCAGGGTGAACTCATAGCCCTTGTTCTGGTAGGAGCCCAGGTTGGTGCGGACGGATCCAAAGCCTGTATAGTCAGGGAGTGCCAGGTTGGTCAGCAGGTCGCTCGTCACGCGGTCGAAATAGTCAAAGATGAGTGTGACGCGGTTGCCGAACATGCCTAGGTCAAGGCCTATATCCGTCGTCTTACTCCGCTCCCACCGCAGGTTCGGGTTGGAGAGGGTTGTCTGCAGGAAGCCGCCGGTATTGTTGTAGAGTGACTGTGCCCCGTAGGTACCCTGCACTTCATACCGGCCCAGCCCGGCCACGTTGCCGTTCTCCCCGTAGCTCACGCGCGGCTTGAAGGTGTTGATAAAGTTGGAGAGGCCGCTATTCTTGAAAAATGACTCCCGATGGAGGTTCCAGCCAGCACTCATGCCGGGGAAGACACCGAAGCGATTTTGCTCCGCTAGGCTCGAGACGCCATCGCGGCGAAAGACAAACGAGACGAGAAGTCGATTGTCTAAGTCGTAGTTGAGGCGTCCAAAGGTGGATGCGATGCGGAACTGTGATTTGTTTGAGTAGTTGCTCCCCGCTGCAAAGAGCGTGGCCGCGTTGACCGTCGGTATTTCGTCTGTCGGAGCATTGGTACCTGAAGCCTGCATATCAAAGTCCCTTGTATCGAAGAACTCGGCACCCAGCATGGCATTCAGGTTATGCCCTTTGCCAAGGGTCTTGGAATAGTTGGCGAAAGTGTTGTATTGGGCCTGGAAAGCCCTAGAGAAGCTAGCGCGGGAGGGACGTGTCACATTGAAGGCTTGTGGCACGGCGAACATCTGGGTGTAAGTTTGGGTTGCCTTGGTAGAGGCCTCATCGATATTCTCAAACAGATAGGCAGATGCAGTTGCCTTGATATACAGATCCTTGGTGAGGTCCCATTTGAGGATTGTAGAGGCCGTGATGCGGTTCACCTCGTTGCGACGGTTAATCTTGCCCAGCCAGTAGACGGGGTTGCCGTCGGAGGAACCATTGCCCGGGTTGGGCATGGTCTTCTCAGTATCGAGCCAGGGCTTGAAGGTCGGCCAGATGGCACGTGTCCGATATAGGGTATTGATCTCGGATGCCAACGTTCCGTACTGCGACGACGTCGACATGTTCACCATGCTGCTCAACTCGAGGTTCTGACGGATCTTATACGATCCGTTCAGATCTGCGGAGTAGCGCTTATAGCTGGTGCCTATGATCAGTCCATCTTCAGTGAAATAGTCAAAGCTGGCGTAGTACTTACCACGGTCGTTGCCACCAGCGACATTGACGTAATGGTCGTCTGTACGAGTATTGCGAAACAGGACACTCTCCACCTCTCCACTGTAATCTTTGAAGATAAGTACACCTCCATAGGGGTCGCTCACCGTATCCCAGCCTTGCTGGAGAAGTGAGGCCGTGGTGGGAGAGAAACGGCGTATATCGAAAGATGCCAGATATGCAGGCGTTGTCAACACTCCATACCCGGGGGTGGCGTCCACCTGTGCCAGGGTGCGGCCGGAGTTGAGGTTGCCCAGCCGGTTGTAATAGATGTAATCCCGTGCATTCATGAATTGATAGCCCTCGCGGTTCCGGTTGAAGCCTACCGTATACTTATACGACACCTGAGCAGTACCGGCTTTGCCCTGCTTCGTCGTGATCAGGATGACCCCGTTGTTGGCCCGGGCTCCATAGATCGCAGTGGCAGCAGCATCCTTGAGCAGTTCAACAGATTCGATGTCCTGAGCGGCAATGTCGTTGAAAGGACGGATGATCCCGTCGATGACGACCAGAGGGGCGCCCGGACTGTTGATGGAGGCGCCGCCGCGCAGCAAGATGAGTGGGGTGGCTCCGGGACTGCCTGTTGCATTGACCACCTGCAGGCCCGAGACGGTTCCCTGCAGGGCTGTCCCCACGTTTGCCCGGGGGGTATTGGACAGGACCTGGCCATCTAATTTGGAGATGGCACTCGTCACATTGCGGCGCGACTGGGTGCCGTATCCCACGACCACCACCTCGCTGAGCTTGGCATTGTCAGGCTGGAGTACGACCTCTAGTAATACGCCCGAGGCGGCTGTCACCTCGCTGGACTCAAAGCCTACCGCAGTGACGACTAGCACATCCTTGGCGCTGGCATTGAGGCTGAACGTGCCATCAGGCGCCGACTGTGCACCGGCTATGCCCCCTTTGACGACAATGCTGGCGCCAGATACCGGCGTCCCGTCCTGCGCCGTGACCCGGCCGCTGACCTTAGCCGTCTGGGCCATCGTCAGTCCCGCATAGGAAAAAGTCAGCAGGATGATGAACCATACCTTTCTCATGATGATGTGATTATGGGTTTGAATGCTATGATATGTCATACATATAACAATCTTACGAAATTGTTATACGCAAACAACTTTTTTTGAAAAAAATTTCAATGGATATTTAACGTGCAGACCAGAACATGCAGCCTATGCCCCTGACCCGTCTCAGACCCATCGAGCACCTCACCCAGGTGGATCAGATAGAGAACCGATTGGAGGAATACCTCAAGGAGGGGCATTTCAAGCCGGGCGACTACCTTCCCAAAGAAGTGGAGATCGCCCGGGCCCTGGGGGTCAGCCGTACCGCTGTTCGGGAAGCACTCTCCAGGTTCAAGACGCTTGGTATCATTGAGTCTCGCAAGAACCGGGGTATGATGTTGACACGCCCTGACGTACTCGGCAACCTGCAACGGGTGCTGGACCCGAAACTCCTGGATGGGGAGACCATGCGCGATATGTTCGAGATGCGACTGGTCATAGAAATCGGGCTGGCACATTTCGTCTTTCTCCGGAAGACGCTGGAAGACATTGAACGACTGGAGGACATCGCCACACAGGAGGAACAAAGCAACGACCGCATTGAGCGCCTGCGGCTAGACGTTGAATTCCATGCCCAACTCTACCGCATGTCCGGAAACGATACCATCATCCGCTTCCAAAACATGCTCAACCCCATCTTCGACATTGTCGACAAGGTTCATGCCTCCCGCAAAGACCTTCACCCCCCCTCCCATCGGGCCACCCACCGAGACCTCATCCAGGAACTGCAACACGGGAATCCCTCCGGATTCCGCAATAAAATGGAAAGCCATCTCTGGTATTTCCTGGATAAAATGTGAGGAGCTCCGAATTTTCCGTACATATGTCGGACATATGTGTTAAATTCGGTACGGAACAATACATCACCTAAGACAACCCTCATGGAGAAAAGACTTGGTGGCCTGGTCATTGCCATGCCCACGCCGCTCCTGGACAATGAAGACCTGGATATCCCCTCATTCCGACGACTCATCGATCATTGCATCGAAGATGGGGCCGACGGCCTCATGATCCTCGGGAGCATGGGAGAAGGGGCTGCCCTGCTGGACGCGGTGCGTGAAGCGGCCATAGAAGTAGCGTGCGAGCAGGTCAATAAGCGTCTGCCCCTGCTGGTCACTGTATCGGGAGCCTCCACCCGCCGAACCCTCAGCTACGCCCGGCGGGCAGAGCAGCTAGGGGCTGACTACCTGGTGACGACCTCCCCCTACTACTACCGCTTCCCGGATCCGGAAAGCATGCTGACGCATGTGTCCCGTACCGCGGAGTCGACACGCCTGCCCCTGATCTTTTACAACGCCCCCGGCTCCACCGGCAACCCCGTCGCCACGGACACCCTCGACCGCATCCTCCAACTACCGGCCGTCAGTGGCGTCAAAGACTCAGCCTGCCAGTTTGGATCCTTCTCCGAACTTCTTCGGCGCTACCCAGACAAAGCCTCCCGCCCCGGCACCATCATGCAGGGCGATGAGTCTGTCTACGACGCCTCGCTCCTGCTGGGCTGTGATGGGCTGGTCACCGGCGGAGGCGTCTGCTTTATCCGGCTCTTAAAAGCACTCTGCGAGGCCGGCATGCAGCGAGATATTGACAGCGCCATGAGCCTCCAGGCTGCATTTTGGAAAGGCATGACAGAGATGCTCCTACCAGACCTGCCCAGAAACTGGATGTTCAACATTAAAGAAAAGCTGGCGGACAATGGGGTGATCGCAGCGCCCTACGCGACCGCCCCCTTCATGCACAACTGGCGCAGATGAAACCCCTCGTCCCGGCAGCCCTCGCCGTCATAGCCCTCTCGGCAGCCATCCCCGCTGCGAAAGAAAGTACGATGGAACCATCGCTGCTGGCCGACAGCCTGGTGGTCGTCTGCCTGGGCAAATCCACCACCGCACCCAGGAAGGCATTACAGCAACCCTATCCCGAAAGACTGGCAGCACGGATACTCAACGAAGGGATTCCAGCCCGCATACACAATGCTGGCAAAGGCGGAAGCCACGCAGCCACGCTGGCCGACAATGCCTTCCACCGGATCGCACATGGCACCGACCGGTTCCGGTACGATGTCCTTTCTCAGCAACCCGACTGGCTCATCGTGGCCTTTGGGATCAACGACTCCTGGCAGGATAAAGGCAGGGGAACGCCATCTCGCATCTCACTAGACCGATTTCAGCAATGCTTGTCCAGCTTAGTTAAGTCCATCGACTCTATAGGCGGGCGAACCATCATCCTAGGACCTAACCCTGCAGGAATTTGCTACGCAGGCTTTCATGCCCGCAGACTGGAAAGATACCGACGGGCCTCCCGAAAGGTCGCCCGTCGCACAGGCGCACGCTGGCTGGATATATCCTCGGTCTTTCGTCGCGAATTTAAATACCGAAGGCAGCCATTGGAGAGCCTGCTGCTAGATGGGATGCATCCCAACGACCAAGGCCATGCGCTCATGGCGGAAAAACTCCTGGATGCAATGGTAAGCCAGAGAAAAGCCAGCCATGAATAGGATACCCCCCTTAGTCAACTGGCTTGCCACATTGACCCTCCCACTCTTCCTGCTTGCCATGACAAAGGAGCGCAAACCACTTGCCCACACACAGGTCCTTAAAGACACCATCGACACCCGCAAGGGCCCGTTTACCTCCAATGGCATTTGGATACATCCCTCTAGCCGGGCACTCACCGGCCTGCGCATGGGGCCTTTCGTCCACCTACCCGACAAATCAATCCTCACCATCGATAGCACCCAATGCCTGGTCAGTCTGAATGAAGGTCGGAGCTGGAAATCTTTCCCCATCTTCAAAGACAGCTCCCGGTTCCTGATCCGCATGGAAAGATCCCTGATCCGAACCCGCAAGGGAACCCTCATCCTCGCCTTTATGAACGAGAAAGAGCATCGCCGATCCTGGAATAGCCAGACCCACGACGCACCCGGATCCGTCTTGCCGACCTATGTGGTGAGAAGTTACGACAACGGCAAGACCTGGCAGGAGCCACAGCTCATGCACCGCGAATGGACCGGAGCCGTACGAGACATCATTGAGACAAAAGATGGCCATGTCATTTTCACGAGTATGATGCTGCTTTCAAATCCTGGTAGGAACTCAGTTCTAACCTACACCAGCCGCGACGAAGGCAAGTCTTGGACGCGGAGCAACATCATCGATCTCGGCGGTATCGGCCACCACTCGGGCGTGACAGAATCAACGCTCGAAGAAATGACAGATGGAAGCCTTCTGATGTACATGCGGACCAACTGGGGATCCCTATGGGAGACCCGCTCTACCAACAAAGGGATTAGCTGGACGAACTATCGCTCCACCCCCATCATGTCCAGCTCAGCCCCTGCCATGTTCAAACGAATGAAAAGCGGCCGGCTCATCCTGATCTGGAACCAGAGCATGCCACAGGGCAAGACAAGCTACCCGCTGCGCGGCGGCGATAAAGAATGGTCGGAAGTCTTTCAAAGCAACCACCGCGAAGAGCTATCCATCAGCTTCTCCGAAGATGAGGGAAAACATTGGAGCGACCCCATCGTAATCGCAAAAGTCACACTCCCGAACACGCAGGTATCCTATCCCTACTTTCTCGAAAGAAGCCCTGGTGAAGTATGGATCACGACCATGTTCGGAGGACTCCGCCTCTCCCTGCGTGAAAAGGATTTCATAGGTCGATGATCTCCCATAACACCTTCATCATGCATTGCCATTAACCCTGATAAAACAAATCCATCACATCAAAAACGATTACCATGAAAGGGAAAAATGCCATTCTGATCCTCTATGTAGGGATGTCCTTATCCCTCTTACTGCCCGTCCGGGGGAAGGCCTACATCCATAAAGGCCAGACCCCCCCCTTGAAAGACACCATCGACACCCGCACAGGCAAGTTTACCTCCAACGCCATCTGGATCCATCCCGCCAGCCGCGAGCTAACCGGGCTGCGTATGGGCCCCTTCGTCAACATGCCCGACGGCTCCATCCTGACGGTCGACACCACCAAATGCCTCATCAGTCAAGACGAAGGAAAGACCTGGACAACCTACCCCATTTTCAGAGACACCTCGAAATATTCAATCCGCAACGAACGCGCCCTCATCCGCACTCGTAAAGGCACCCTCATCCTGGCCTTTATGAACGACAAAGAAAAATCAGTATTCAACTGGAATAATGAAACCCACGATATGCCTGGCGCCGTGCTGCCCACCTATGTTGTACGCAGCAATGACGGTGGCCGCACCTGGCAGGAACCCCAGCTGATGCACCGCGACTGGACAGGGGCCATCCGAGACATCATCGAGACCAGAGACGGAAATGTTGTCTTTACCACCATGATGATGCGCCATAACCCCGGCCACCACACAGTCCTCACCTATACCAGCAGCGATGAAGGCAGATCATGGAAACGCAGCAATGTCATCGACTTGGGCGGCGTCGGCCATCACTCTGGCGTGACAGAGTCCACCCTAGAAGAAATGAAAGATGGAAGCCTGCTCATGTACATGCGCACCAACTGGGGATCTCTTTGGGAGACCCGTTCCAAAGATAAAGGCCTCACCTGGGACAGCTTCCGCTCCACCCCCTTGACAGCCAGCTCCGCTCCCGCGATGTTCAAGCGACTGAAAAGCGGCAGACTCATCCTCATTTGGAACCAGAGTATGCCGCAAGGCAAGACCAATTACCCGCTGCGCGGTGGCGACCAGAACTGGGCAGAAGTCTTCCAAAGCAACCACCGCGAAGAACTCTCCGTCAGCTTCTCCAACGACGATGGCCGCAGCTGGAGCGAACCCATCGTCATGGCCAAGGTGACCCGACTAAGAACACAGGTTTCATATCCCTACTTCTTGGAAAGAACTCCCGGTGAGCTATGGATCACCACGATGTTCGGTGAGCTGCGTATAGCCTTCAGCGAGAAGGACCTGATTGCAAAATAAATATTATATCCACCGGCTCATCATGCCGGTATATGTTGATTGCTTATGCCTACACCCCCTTTTGCGGCTTCACTTGCGGGACTACTGCTGGCAGCTGGCAACCACTGCGAGGCCCTGGCACAGCTGCCGCTACCTGCGCAGAGTCGAAGCCGCCTGGTCACAACTGAGATGCCTGCCCTACACGCCACCATCTTCGGGTCGGGCTCCGGCGCCTCCGGCATCTATCTGGAACCCACTGGCACCCGCATGCGCTCCGGCGACAGTGTATCCGATGACAACGGCCGCAGCTGGCGGCTCCAACCGATGACGCCCAACTACATGGATGGCCTACCCAAAGGCTATCGCCGCAACCCGGTGACCTCAGTCCTGGACGAGCGGACAGGCCGGTTGCTGACCATAGTCAATGCACTCGACCTACCCGACCTCGACCCCGCCATCAACGAGCCGCCCATTGCCCTGAGCAACTACTATCTGCGCTACCGCGTGTCGGCCGACGGTGGACGCAGTTGGGTACATGAGACCCCCATCATACTCAAAGGAAGGAAAGATCCGAAAAAGCCCTTACCCGGCATCGAAATCGGAAAGAACTCCATCTTCCTGGGGGACCTGGGCTGCATCCCCCTAGTGACCCGTGCAGGCAGGATCCTAGTACCCGCACAGGCCACCCTGCAGGGACCTGATGGTAAACTCGCCAACCCCGGCGGCGGGTACACATATACAGATGTGATCATCCTTATGGGCCGATGGACCAAGAACCACCGCATCGAATGGAGCATGGGAGATCGCGTAGAGGCCGACCCCAAAAGGTCAAGCCGCGGCATGATTGAGCCCACCCTCGCCGAACTGCCCGATGGCCGTATCCTCCTGGTGATGCGCGGCAGCAATGATGTCAAGGATAAGTCTGGCTATCGCATGCCAGGATACAAATGGCAGTCCCTCTCCAGTGACGGAGGACGCAGCTGGACCAAACCTGAACCCTTCGCCTTCGACGACGGCACACCCTTTTTCTCCCCCTCTGCCATGTCGAACCTGTTCCGACACTCGAGCGGCAGGGTCTTCTGGTTTGGGAATCTGACAGCCCAAAACCCGGAAGGCAACCTGCCAAGGTGGCCGCTGGTTATGGCAGAAATAGACCCCAAGAGCGCCCGACTCTATCGCAGCAGCCTCCTCGAGCTAGACAGAGAAGAGGAGCCCGACCGCAGCCAGGGTCGACTCGACATCTCCCATTTCTCCATGCTTGAAGACAGGGAGACCAAAGATATCATACTCACCTATCCCAGAAACCACGGTGGCTATAAGACCCGCAAATGGATAACCGTACGCATTGCCGTACCCTGACCGGCAGGTGACGACTATCTGTCATGCATGAACGAAAACTTGAACGTCAGGCAGGCCGTAGCTGGAACTGAATACAGCTTCCTTCTGCAAACACCGGTCCCTTGAAAAGCATGCAACCACCACATCCCCCCTCTTTGGGAGGTATATACAGGGCACATTCGCCACACCGGCGCTCGGGGTCAGAGGCAGATTCCTCATACCCAAGTGCCGCACGAGCGGATCTGTCATCTTCAGAGAGACCTTGTAAGTCCGTACAGTCGGCAGGCCCTTCCTTCTTGCGGACATCCGCATCAGACCGCTCCCCGCCATGCCTACAGCCGGAAAAGGCAATCACCAGCGAACATCCTGCAAAAGGCAACAACGTCGACAGCCATTGCCTTCTATCCAACTTGCCCTCTCGCAGCCTTGCCAGCATAGATCATCATTTGATTCCTTGCAGAGTGGCAAGGACCGTGTCGCGTAGAGATGAGGGCCCCTTCCAAGCCGATGGGTCCAGCAAGGCTCGGAGTCTTGAGATTTCAGAGGGATTCTCCCGGTCTCGGAAGATGCAGGCCGCCTCCTTCAAAAAGTCCTCCTGCCAGGCCTGAGGGGCCTGGAAGAAGCCAGGAGCTGCCAGGATGGACTCTAACATGTCCACAGTTGATCCCTCTGCCGCGCTGAAGAAAGCCATGCGGTACCAGGGACTGGCACCGTTGCGCAATAGGACGCGCTGCAGCGTATGGCACACATCCCTTCCGGAGAACGACCCAAGACTCAGCACTGCCTGGAAGACAACGCGCCCAGAGATGTCATCAACAAGGGGGTATATGTCAGACAGCAATTCGTTTCGACCTTCTGACAGCATAAGGGCATGCTCCCGGACACCTGCGTTGGCATCTTTCAGGAGGGCACGCAACAACTCATCATCGATCGCCGCAAGCCCTTCCAGCACGTAAAGTGCATGCAGACGGCCCATAGCACTTGAATGCGAACGGCAGTAGGCCTTGGCCGCGGAGATGATGGTCCGGTCCTTGCGTTCTAGCAACAGCCGCTGGGCGGTGAGGCGCCACCATTGGCTGGGATGGGATAAGAGGCTCAGCAATTCCTTGGATGGCTTGTTCCGCAGCTGCAAAGGCTTCATCTGTAAGGCGGGAGATCCTTTGGCAACCATCCGGTAGATGCGTCCGTAGGTATCACCGGCATCGAAGTCCATCCCTTCCTGGAGGTCGGCGGGAATGGACAGGGGCGTTTCAATATGCTGACGGTACATGTCGATCATAAACAATGAGCCATCCGGCCCTTCTGTAAAGCTGGCAGGCCTGACCCAGGAGTCCGTCGTTGCCATGAACTCACGATCCTGCTCCAATGGACCCCTGATGGCCCGCAGGTAGGGAGAGTCGATGTCTTGCAGCAGATCGCGATGGACGAGGTTGCCGGCCACATCCCCGGTAAATAGGCTACCGTAATAGCCAGGTGGAAGCAGCGCACCGGTGTACATGGTCCCACCTGAGCCACCGGTGAAGTGATCTTCCGCAAACTCTTTCTCCGGCAATCCATGCTCTCTAGACTTCTGGTTGCGCTGTCGGGTGCGTTCGGCCCTCCACCAGGGGGCTGGCGTCAGTTGAAACATGAGGGGGTCATGATCAGAGATGTTGAGCGTGGCCCGTCGGAGCGACTTAGGTAAATGGGGATTGCGGTCCAGATATCGTTTCGGGAAGACAACCTGACTGATATGATCGGTATTCTGCGTATAAAAGCGATGTCCGGAGACATCCATGGCAAGTCCAAACTGTCCGCGTCCGGTAGACGACTCAAAGAGACCTTTATCGGGACGGAAGCGGAAGTCCCATCCTTTGACAGAAAGCCTTACCGTATCTTTTCCTTTCCGGTAAGAGATATCCCCTGCCTGCCCGTTATTGTTGGCATAGATCCAGTTGTCGACACCAAACCGCAGATTGGTGATCTGTGCTTCTTCATTGCGGTTGAAGAAGCCGGAAAAGACAGTGTCTCTCTGCTCTGCCCGGCCATCTCCGTCGTTGTCGCGAAAAAAGAGAATATTCGGTGCTGCGGCCACGAACAATCCCCCCTGCCAGGGGAGGACAGACGTAGCCTCCCGCAGGCTGTCGGCAAAAACGATGGCCGTATCCGCGCGCCCATCCGCATTGAGGTCTGCCAGTCGCACGATGCGACCCCGACCTTTGACGCTGTCAGGCTTATAGGCGTCGAGCATACCAACAACCCACGCGTTCCCCTCTTCATCGAATTCCATGGAGACGGGATCCACCACAAAAGGCTCTGCCGCAAATACCTCCGAATGGATAGATGAGTCAGCAAAGCGGAATGTAGCCATAGACGCCTCTGCAGAACGAGGTCCTTCATACCGGCCAGCCTTTGACCCGTCCTCGCAGGCCAGCATCCAGCACAAGCCAACCAATGCCACGATGGCTGCAATACGCACTGAGGCTTTGGACAGATGCAGACGGGGGGAGATGAGTGGATTCACAGCCTGAACAGTTTTTCAGCGTTTTGATACAGTATTTTCTTAAACATGCGGCGCGAGGTGGCAAGTTCGTGAATCTTCTGCAGTGTCTGTGCGCCTGTGCAGCCCTGTGATGCCTGTCCATGCAGGTCCGCGCAGTCGCTCCCGTAGAGCAGCTTGTCCTGATGCCGCTCCAGGAAGTCGCGGGCCTGTTCGAGGTCTCGCAGGATGGCGTTCAGACCAGAGCCAGCCGAGAGGTCGCCGTAAAGATTTGGATAATCAAGCAGCAGCCGGTCTGTCCATCCACCCGGTGAGACTGGCCCTTTTGGATACATGACTGATTGGTCGAGATGGTTTTTGTCGACATTGGCCCACCAGGTGACAGCATGTCCAATAAAGTTCACCCGGGGATACTTCTCCAGCATACGATGGAAACGGTCGAACCCCAGGTTGTACTTCATATGTTCCCAATGCATGAGGACGGGCACTTCATATGCCTGGGCAAGTTGATAGATGCGCTGCATCTCCGGCGCATCGCAGGCCACCTCAAACTTGAGCTCGCCAATGACGACGGCACCCAGCTTGAGGTACTTCTCTATCTCTGCCACAGCACCCGAGAGGTCAGGCACTTCACAAGCGCCAAAAAGATATCGGTCGGGATGTTGCTGGGCGAAAGCATAGCAGGCCGCGTTCCCGCCAGCCCTGGCAGCCAGCCCATTCGACTTTCCAAAATGAGTGGAAGCCGTCTCGACCGGACTTCCCGCTGGCAGCAGGATGGTACGTCCAATGCCCATCGCGTCCTGGTGCGCCATCATCTGCTCGTCCGTCCAGCCATGGTAATGCTGGTGCTGGTGGATGTCGATGATGCGACTGCGCCGGGCCGTAGCGGCCAAGGCCCACAAGGATTCGGGGAGGGCAGAACCCGCTGCCAGCAAGGCCGTGTGGCAAAGTAGCTCCCTCCTGCTCAAAACATCAGCCATCTACTTTCTGTTTATCATTCAAGATAGGAATATACAGAAAGACAAAGGCCCTCCATATACGGGTGGCCTTGGCTATACTTCACCAGGATGCTGGAGACTAGGGTGCTTTTTCTATCCGAAAACGGTAGAGGGTAGTACTATGAAACCGTTCCCCCGCCTCTAGGACGGTAGACGGAAACTCAGGCCTGTTGGGGGAGTCAGGGAAATGCTGGGTCTCCAAGCAGAAGGCTGTCCGGAAGTCATCCTTCGCACCGCTCTTGAGGGTTTGGGCTCCTTTCATGAAGTTGCCGCTGTAGAACTGGATGCCAGGCTGATCTGTGAGGACTTCCATGACTATACCCGACTTGTTGCCCCGTACCCTGGCTGCCAACCGGGGCAGGGAGTCAGAACGCCCGTTAAGGATAAAGTTATGGTCATACCCTTTGCCATGCAGGAGCTGTGGATGGTCCTGTCCAATCCGCTGCCCAATGGGAGCCGGTGTAGAAAAATCTAGGGGCGTGCCTGCAACAGGTTCTATACCGGTAGGGATTAGATTGCTATCGATGGGCGTAAACCGGGTAGACGCAATCATCATCTCATGTCCCAGGATATCTCCACTACCCTCTCCGTTCAGGTTCCAGAATGCATGGTTGGTTAGATTCAACACAGTACGCGCATCACAAGTAGCCGCGTACTCGATGTTCAGCGAATTGTCTACCATCATTTGGTATGTCACAGATACCAGCAGGTTCCCAGGATAGCCTTCCTCCCCATCAGGGGATACAAGGCTGAAAATGATCTTATCGCTGCCCACCTGAGCACTTTCCCATACCCTGCTATGGAAGCCGGTGCGCCCGCCGTGGAGGCTATTGGGCCCATTATTCTGATCGAGGGTATAGTAGACCCCGTCAAGTGTAAACCCTCCTTTTGCGATCCTGTTGGCAAAGCGACCGATAACAGACCCGAAAAACTTAGCTCCTGGATTTAGGTAGTCGGCCGAGCTGCCCATCCCCAGGCACACATCTGTCATGGCTCCTTTCGCATCCGGGAGCCATACCCCTATCACGCGCGCGCCATAGTTACTCAGCAAGACACGCGTGCCACTACTGTTTCGCAACTCATAGATCCTGATTGGCTTTCCATCCAGGCTATCGGTAAAATCTTCATCAGAGGGATATCCTTTTAGCGCGCTGCGCTTTTCTTGCTCTTCGCCGGATTGTGAGAACATCTTGCCGAGGTCTTTACAGCCTGTGAGACCCATCAGCCCCGACAGGAGGATGAGCATGTGAAATTTACTGCCTTGCATACCAAACAATATATGGTAAAATACAAGCATCCGCAATATGAAATATATCAGATAAGCATTTCGCTGGTGCCATCGGCGGGGTGAACCGACAACGTCGAAAGGGTTTTCCCGAAGGCATCTTCATAGCGATTTCCCAGGTCTTGCTCCCATGCTGCCGCCTTTTCTCGGGCTACCAATGCCAGGATGCAACCCCCAAAACCACCTCCCATCATCCGAGCGCCCAGCACGGCTGGCGCTGTCTGTGCATGGCTGACAAGAAAATCAGCTTCCGGGCAGCTGACTTCATACTGCTGGCTCAGCCCGGCATGTGTCTCATACATCTTGGCGCCGGCCGCGGCAAGGTCACCGCGCTGCAGATCTTCGCAGAGCTGCAGCAGTCGCTGGTTTTCTGCCACCACATACCGGCAGCGTCGGGCGGTGGTTTCGTCCCTTACCGCCACATAGCGATCGATCATCTCCATCGTTACCTCACGAAGGGAAGAGGCTGCCGGCATATGAGCCTGAATCCATGCCAGTCCCTGCGCACATTCCTGCCTTCGCTGGTTGTAGGCAGAAGAGGCCAGGTGGTGTTTGACGTTTGTGTTCAACAGTGTCAGCTGATAGTGCTCCGTCAAAAATGGTATGTACGTATGCGCCCGCGAGCGGCAGTCCAGGCGTATGAAATGCCCTTCCCGGCCAAACAAACTGGCAAAGGGATCCATGATTCCACACAACACGCCTGCATAGCGATGCTCAGCACCCTGGGCCAGCTCTGCCATCTCGAGCCGGTGGAGTGGCCAATCAAAGAGGGCATTCAGGCCAAAGGCTGCTGCACAGCAGAGGGCTGCACTGGAGGAAAGGCCGGCCCCTACGGGCAGGTCAGCGGCAAAAAAAGCGTCGAAGCCCCGACAGGAAAGCCCACGCGCCTGCATGCCATGGAGGATGCCAAGGACATAGTTGGCCCAGGATATGTCACAGACCGCCAGGTTGTCGACATGCCCTTCATAGGCCTCTGGAAAATCCATCGACCGCAGCCGTATCAAGCCATCATCCCGAGGGGCCATTGCAACATAGACATAGCGCCCGATGGCTGCCGGCAAGACATAGCCTTCATTGTAATCCGTATGTTCCCCAATTAGGTTGATGCGGCCGGGCGAACGGAACAAACGAGGGGGAGCTCCAAAGCAGCCTTCAAAAGCAGCGCTAAGCTGAGAGAATTGGATGGTCTCCATTGATTGATGGATCAAGGCACTGCCAGCGCCTGCAGGATATCGGCCAGGATATCTTCAGGATGTTCCAGGCCGACGGATATACGGATCAGGCCATGGGTGATGCCCACCGCGAGGCGTTCTTCCTCAGTCAGTTTCGAGTGGGTGGTGCTGGCCGGATGGGCTGCAATACTCCGGCTGTCGCCCAAATTATTAGTTATGGATAACATCTGCAACCGGTTGAGGAAACGCTTGCCCGCCTCGATGCCACCTTTGAGTTCACAGGTGACGATGCCTCCTCCATTTTTCATTTGGCGGATCGCAACCTCATAGGCCGGATGGGAGGAAAGAAAAGGATAGCGTACCCGGGTGATGGCAGGATGTTCATCCAATACAGTGGCGATGCGGAGGGCGCTGGCTGCATGCCGCTCCATGCGGATATAGAGCGTTTCGAGGCTCTTACTGAGTACCCAGGCGTTGAAGGGGCTCATAGAAGGCCCAGTATTCCGGACAAAAAGATACAGGGGCTCGATGAGTTCTTTCCGACCTACGACGACGCCGCCAAGTACCCTGCCTTGACCGTCCATAAACTTGGTGGCAGAGTGGATGACAATGTCTGCCCCTAAAGGTATGGGCCGCTGGACGACAGGCGTGGCAAAGCAGTTGTCTACGACCAGCAGCACACCCCGCGCACGGCAGATGCCAGCGAGGTAGGCGATGTCGATGATGTCAAGCCCGGGGTTGGAGGGAGTTTCCAGATACAACATTTTCGTCTCCGGGCGGATCAGTCCCTCTATCGAGCCGGGATCGGTCATGGAGAAATAGGTATGCTGAATACCCCATTTGGGAAGGTACTTTGTCAAGATCGCATGCGTAGAACCGAAGACTGCCGAAGCGGATAAGATGTGATCTCCCTTGGATAGAAAGGTCATAAACGTGGAGAAAATGGCCGCCATGCCGGTGGCGGTGGCGATCCCGTCTTCAGCGCCTTCCAGGACGCATACTTTCTGAACGAATTCATCCACTGTTGGATTGGAAAACCGGGAATAAATGTTGAGCTTCAGGCTCTCATCGGCAAAGGCGGCCACCATATCCTCCGCTGAGTCGTAGACAAAACTGCTGGTTAAAAAAAGCGGGGTAGCGTGTTCCTTCTCACCGGTTCGCGGCGTCTGGATCCTGACGGCTTCTGTCTCGGGATATCTGGGCATGGATGAACAATTTTCTGAAGGTTACATGTCAAACTTCTGCTGGCACAAGACGGCCATTGACTGACAGCTGCCAGACAATCCGGGCACCTGCCCTTCGAAGGGTCTCAGCCACAGAGCAGTACTTGTCAATCGAGAGTTGTACAGCCCTCCAGGCCTTATCCGGTAATACTTCGCCAGTGATATGAAAATGAAGATCGATGGTCTCCCAGAGTGCTACATCCCCTCCGGTCGCACGAGCCGCGTCGACTTCGATTTCCAGCCCTGTCATAGACTGCCGTTGTTTCTGGAGGATGCTTACGATGTCTACCCCACTGCAACCGCAAAGCGCTGCCAGCAAAGTTTGCATGGGTCGGAAGCCTGTTCCACCGCCGCCCTGATCGACGGGGATATCCATCCGCAGGGTATGTCCGCACTCGTCAGAGATATCGAAACCATAGTCAGGATCAGTGAGGGCAGCACGTATGAGGGGCATTGGAGTCGCTTTTAGCAAAGATACCCGAACCGTATGGAAACGCCGTAGGCTTTAGCCTTGCGCATGCCTAAGCCGGCTAAGGCAAACCTCCAGGCTGACCAGCCAAGGTGGGGGCATGATCCCAAATGTTTGCCGGAACCGACGCGTATCCAGGACACTGTAGGCTGGCCGACGAACAGGGGTGGGGTATTCATGGGTCGGAATCGACCTTACTTCGCAAGCGCTGCCCAGCAGGTCTCGGATGGCCGTCGCAAAACGGTACCAAGTGATGGCCCCCTCATTGCAATAGTGGTAGATCCCTGGGGTGAAGCGTCCACCATCGATGATGCGAAGCAATGCATCTGCCAGGTCGCGGGCATAGGTTGGACAGCCCCACTGGTCTGAGATGACACCTACTGAATCTCGCTCAGACATCAGACGGACCATCGTCAGCAAAAAGTTCTTCCCGACTTCGGAATAAACCCAGGAAGTACGGATGACCAGGCTCTCGGGGGCCTCTTGCTGGGCAAGGACCTCCCCAGCCCGCTTGGAGGCACCATACACCCCCAATGGCTCGGTCGGATCGTCTTCCCGGTAGGGAGTCTGCGCATTTCCCGAAAACACATAGTCAGTTGAGAGATGGATCAGTTGTACCCGCTGCTCCCGACAGGCAGCCGCCAGGATGCCTACCGCCACTGCATTCACGTGGAGAGCCTCTGTTTCTTCGACCTCCGCCCTGTCCACCGCAGTATAGGCGGCACAGTTGATGCAGACGGTGGGAGCCCATGCTAAGAAAACGGCCCGGACCTTTTCCGGGTCGCCGATGGGCATGTCTGCACGTGTGACAAAACGAAAGGTGTGTTCGGGATGATGTACAGCCTCCAGACGGATGCATTGAGCCAGCTGGCCGTCAGCGCCTGTGACCAGAATACGATGCGGGTGGTGCTGACTCATTCGAAAGCATATCCAAGATTACAGAGGGGGGGCATAGCCCTGTCCCTCGGAGAGACTAGGTAATCCTCCGCAGAAATCCCCCAGTCGATCTTCAAATCCGGGTCGTTGAACAGGATGCCTGCCTCATAGGTCTTACTATAATACGCATCCGTCTTGTACATCACCTCCGCTGTCTGGGAGAGCACGGAGAAACCATGTGCAAAGCCTCTGGGAATTAATATTTGGCGGCGAAGTTGTGCATCTAGTTCAATACTGATATGCTTACCAAACGTAGGAGAACCCAATCGGATGTCTAGTATGACATCTAGGATGCATCCGTGCACCACCTGCACCAGCTTGGTTTGTGCGGCAGGATCCTTCTGGAAATGAAGTCCCCGGACGACGCCCCGGACAGAAGCGGAAAGGTTATCCTGCACCCATTCGAATGGGATGCCAGACTCCTGATAACGATGATGATTGAATCCTTCCAGAAACAAACCCCGATTGTCGTGGTAGACGACCGGCTCAATGATAAGTACGCCCGGGAATGCGGTAGTAAGAACTTTCATAATCAATCGTCGTTACCGATGGATGTATTGCCGTTGGTAATAGTCAGCATAGCTGCCACTGGTGATGTGTTCCACCCATTCTGGATGGGCAAGATACCACTCAACCGTCCGCTCTAGCCCCTCTTCAAACTGCAGGGAAGGACTCCAGCCCAGCTCGCATTGGATCTTGGAAGCGTCAATGGCGTAGCGTCTGTCATGGCCTGCCCGATCTTTGACATAGGTAATCAGGGATGCGCTGTCACCGGCTTCCCGCTGCAGCTTACGATCCATGATCCGGCATAGCAGATGTACCAGATCGATATTTTTCCACTCGTTGAAACCTCCGATATTGTAGGTCTCCCCAAGCCTACCTTTATGAAAGACGATGTCGATCGCTGCGGCATGATCTTCCACCCATAGCCAGTCACGCACGTTGAGTCCTTCTCCATAGACAGGCAGAGGCTTCCGCTGCACAATATTATGGATCATCAGCGGGATGAGCTTTTCCGGAAACTGATGCGAGCCATAATTATTGGAACAGTTGGAGATGACCACCGGAAGCCCGAATGTATGGTGATAGGCCTTTACGAGATGGTCGGAAGAAGCCTTGGAGGCAGAATAAGGAGATCGGGGATCATAGGGCGTATCCTCCGTGAAAAAACCGATATCCCCCAGGCTTCCATACACTTCGTCTGTAGAGACATGATAAAAGAGCACATCGCTTCTCCCAGCCCAGTGTTTGCGGGCTGCATTGAGGAGTACCGCCGTTCCAAGCACATTGGTGCGGATGAACGACAGGGGATCGAGGATGGATCTGTCGACATGACTTTCCGCTGCTAGGTGAATGACCGCGTCGGCGACGTGATCGGCAAATACCCGATCCATGGCGGCTTCGTCTGTGATATCCGCATGTACAAACTGATAGTTGGGGGAAGCCTCCACGTCGCGTAGATTCTCTAGGTTCCCGGCATAGGTAAGCGCATCCAGGTTGAGAATCTGGTAAGAAGGGTAGCGTGCTACCAGCCGCCGCACCACATGAGAACCAATAAATCCTGCCCCCCCAGTGACCAACAGCTTCCTCTGCATCTGTGTATATTTTCGATTACAGGCTCCAGTAGTCGCGCTCCTTGATCTGTCCTTTAAAAATCCCTTTGAGGTCTGCGATAAGCCCCGATGGCCTACATAGGGCGTACAATTCTTCGGGGCGGAGCGACTTATAGGGCGAGTGCGCTGTAGCGATGATCACCGCGTCATAATCACGCCCATCCTCTATAGCTAGCTTCAGTCCATACTCATACTCGACCTCATCTGGTTGGGCAAATGGATCTACAATATCTACAGCGATGTTGAAAGACTGTATCTCTTTGACGGTATCGATGATCTTGGAATTTCGGATATCACTGACATCTTCCTTAAAGGTTACTCCTTTCACCAACACCCGGGCGTGGTTCGCATCCTGAGCGTTTCGGAGTACATGCTGGATGACCTTCCGCGCCACATTGCGGGCCATGTTGTCATTGATAAATCGGGAAGCGGCGATCACTTTCGCGTCATATCCCAGCGCTTCTGCCTTATGTGTAAGATAATATGGATCCACACCTATGCAATGCCCGCCCACCAGCCCCGGCGAGAATTTCAGGAAGTTCCACTTGGTACCGGCTGCCTCTAGCACATCGTAGGTGTTGATGCCCATTCGGTCAAAGATCATGGACAGCTCATTCATCAAGGCTATATTCAGGTCGCGCTGCGTGTTTTCTACGATCTTGGCTGCTTCAGCTACTTTGATAGACGGGGCCCGGTAGACGCCAGCATCTACAACCAATTCATATGTCTTAGCAATCTCCTCAGTAGACACTTCATCGCTGCCTGACGCGATCTTGACGACATTCCGAAGGGTATTCTTCTTGTCGCCCGGGTTGATGCGTTCCGGAGAATACCCCAGCTTGAAGTCAGTTCCGACCCTGAGCCCTGACAGGCGTTCGATGATTGGCAGGCAGTCCTCTTCAGTGCAACCCGGATATACAGTGGATTCAAAGACGACGTAATCTCCTGTCTTGATGATTTTCCCTATGGTCTCGGAAGCCCCTAGGACTGGCTTCAGATCCGGGATGTTGAAGCCATCCACCGGCGTAGGGACCGCCACAACAAAGAAACGGACTTCTCGGAGCATGTCGATGTTATCCGTGAAGACAATATTGCGGCCTTTGAATTCGGATTCGTCGACCTCTTTGCTGGGATCGATGCCCATCTGCATCATACAGATGCGTTTGGTGTTGATATCAAACCCGATCACATGAACGCGCTTGGCAAACTCCAGAGCTATGGGCAGACCAACATACCCAAGACCGATAACGCCCAGCTTAGCCTTCCCGTCGAGAAGGTCTTGGTAGATTTTCATAATTATCTGCTAAAGTTGAATTCCTTTGGTTGGCGGTAAAGGTCTTCAGGGGGCAGGGATTTGAAATATTCATAGGTGATGCGGAGGCCCGTGGAGCGGTCTACCTTCGGCTCCCAGCCGAGCAGGCTTTTTGCCTTGCTGATGTCTGGCTTGCGTTGTTTGGGGTCGTCCACTGGCAATGGCTTGAAGGCAATCTTCCGGTCAGTGCCAGTCAGGGAGATGATTTCACGGGCAAAGTCTAGCAGGGAAATTTCAATAGGATTTCCGATGTTAACGGGATAGGCATAATCCGAGAGCAAGAGCCGATAGATGCCTTCCACCAGATCGTCCACATAACAGAAAGAACGGGTCTGGCTGCCATCGCCAAATACGGTCAGGTCCTCTCCGCGCAGTGCCTGCCCGATGAATGCCGGCAAGGCTCTGCCATCGTTCAGCCGCATCTTTGGCCCATAGGTGTTGAAGATCCGGACGATCCGGGTCTCTAATCCATGAAAGGTATGGTAGGCCATGGTGATGGACTCCATGAAGCGCTTGGCCTCATCATATACACCTCTTGGACCCACAGGGTTAACATTTCCCCAATACTCCTCCGTTTGGGGATGCACGAGTGGGTCTCCATATACCTCGGAAGTAGAGGCCACTAAAATCCGGGCATTTTTTGTCTTGGCGAGTCCAAGGCAGTTATGCGTTCCCAATGCTCCCACCTTTAGGGTCTGAATCGGGATTTTCAGATAGTCGATCGGGCTAGCAGGGGAGGCGAAATGCAGGATATAGTCTATGCGGCCAGGCACATGGATAAACTTCGAGACATCGTGGTGATAGAATTCGAATTCCTTGAGGCGAAACAGGTGCTCGATGTTGCGAAGGTCCCCTGTGACCAGGTTATCCATCCCGATGACATCACATCCTTCCCGAATAAATCTATCGCATAGGTGTGATCCCAGAAATCCAGCAGCCCCCGTGATGAGTACTCTTTTTCTGTCCATAATGCTATTTTACGATGGGCAGGGATGCCGATCTACCTACGCTGACATAATGGAACCCGAGGTCCCTGATGGCATCTACGTCAAATAAGTTGCGGCCGTCGAAGATAATCCTGTTTTTCAAATGCTTGACGATTCGGAGGAAGTCGGGCGTGCGGAACTCATTCCACTCGGTAGCGATGATCAGTGCATCTGCATCCGCCAGGGCATCATAGGGATTCTCGGCAAAGCAGATACGATCACCATACACCGCCCTGACATTATTCATGGCTTCAGGGTCAAAACAACAAACGCTGGCCCCTTCTGCGAGCAAGGCGTCAATCATGATCAAGGCTGGGGCTTCGCGAATATCGTCTGTATTGGGCTTGAAGGCCAGTCCCCAGAGGGCAAAATGCTTTCCCCTGAGCTTTCCTCCGAAATGGGAACGAATGGAAGGCAAAAGATGCAGTTTTTGCTTTTCATTGACCTCCATCACCGCATTCAGAATCTGAAAGTCATAGCCCACCTCTATAGCGCTTTTGACCAAGGCCTGTACGTCTTTGGGGAAGCAACTCCCCCCGTAGCCTATACCCGGGAACAGGAAGCGCTTACCGATGCGTTCATCGCTACCAATGCCCCTGCGCACCAGGTCGACATCAGCGCCCAGGCGCTCACATAGCTGGGCGATCTCGTTCATAAACGAAATTTTGGTGGCCAGAAAAGAGTTTGCGGCATATTTGGTGAGTTCTGCAGAGCGTTCATCCATGAAGATGATGGGATTGCCGGAACGGATATAAGGGGCGTACAATTCAGACATGAGCTTGCGGGCGCGCTCGGAATCCGTTCCCAGGACGACCCGGTCCGGCTTCATAAAATCATCTACCGCCACTCCTTCCCGCAAGAATTCCGGGTTGGAGACAACGTCGAACTCACCTTGAAAATATTCGGTGATGGCGGAACGCACTTTTTCCGCAGTACCTACCGGGACGGTGCTCTTGTCCACGACCACCACGTAGCGGTCAAGGATTTTGCCAAGGTCTCGAGCCACTCCAAGTACGTATTTCAAATCTGCCGATCCGTCTTCTCCCGGGGGGGTGGGCAGGGCCAGGAAGATGATTTCTGCCTCGCGGATTCCTTCCTGCAGGTCCGTCGTGAAATGCAGGCGACCTTCCTTGAGGTTGCGAAGGAAGAGCTTCTCGAGGCCCGGCTCAAAGATGGTGATTTGGCCAGATCGGAGTTTATCAACTTTTTTGGGATCGATGTCTACGCACGTCACATAGTTACCCGTTTCAGCGAAACAAGTACCAGATACTAGGCCCACATAGCCTGTACCTACAACGGAGATTTTCATGAAGTCAGTTTTTGTGGATGAAGTCGAGCACCGCTGTCGCAATCCTTTCCGTTAGCTCGGCGTCCATCTCTGTATGGATGGGGAGAGAAAGAACACGACCCGTCAGCCAGTCGGTGACGGGCAGGTCTTCCCCCCCAGCACCCAGCTGGGTGAACATACGTTGACGATGCGCCGGGACAGGGTAATAGATCATAGTTGGTATGGATCGGTCCGCAAGATACCGCTGAAGTTCATCGCGGTCAACCCCTTCCAACTGAAGGGTATATTGGTGGTAGACATGCGTACCCCGCGGATCCACCCATGGAGTCAGGATCCGGTCTTCAGTCTTGAATGCCTCGTCGTATGCAGCTGCGGCTTGACGTCTGGACACTATGTACCCTTCTAGCCGCCGGAGTTTGACATCGAGGATCGCGGCCTGGATGGCATCCAGTCGGGAATTGCATCCCACCAAATCATGATAATAGCGGATGCGCTGGCCATGATTGGCAATCATGCGCATCCGATCTGCCAGCGATGCATCTTGGGTAAAGATCGCACCTCCATCGCCATAACAACCTAGATTCTTGGAAGGAAAAAAGGAGGTCGTCCCAATGGTACCCATTGTGCCGGTCTGTCTTTCTGTGCCGTCATAGAAACGGTATCGGGCTCCGATGGCTTGGGCATTATCTTCGACTACATAGAGCCCATGTCGATCCGCCAGGGTCATGATTTCATCCATGGCCGCCGGTTGGCCATAGAGGTGGACAGGCACGATGGCACGGGTTTTGGGCGTGATCGCCCGCTCCAATGCATTGGCATCCATGCAGAAAGTCCTGGGGTCTACATCGACAAAGATGGGCTTCAAGCGGAGAAGGGCGACCACCTCTGTGGTGGCGATATATGTAAAGGAAGGGGTGATGACCTCATCGCCGGGCTCGAGTCCCAAGGCCATCAAAGCAATCTGCAAAGCATCCGTTCCATTCGCACAGGGGATCACATACCGGGAGCCGGTCCATGCAGCCAGGTGTTGTGAGAACTCCTCTACCGACTGGCCACCGATGAAGACAGAGCTGTCGAGTACCCTGCGGATGGCTTCGTCTATCTCAGCTTGCATGGCAAGATACTGTTGTTTCAGGTCAACCATCTGTACTGGCCTCATAGACAATATTTTGAAGTTTCAAAATTATGAAAATTGCCCTTGCTGCAGAGAATGCGCGTAGCTTTATGGCCTACTGAGCAAGATGCTACTTCTTTATGATTTTTTTCTCGCTGCCTACGGCATCCTCATCCATCTGGCAGCTCAGGTAAACCCCAAAGCAAAGGCCTGGGTGAGGGGCCGAACGCATCCGGAAAAGCCATTGGCAAGCCTTCGAAACCACCCAAAGGAGCCGGTCGTTTGGATGCATTGTGCCTCGCTGGGGGAGTTTGAACAGGGGAGGCCGGTATTGGAAGCCATCCGACAGGCCTTTCCGCAACATCGGATCCTGCTCACTTTCTTTTCGCCCTCAGGCTATGAGATCCGCAAGCATTATGCGGTTGCAGACCTGGTATGCTATCTACCCCTGGATGGCCGACACCGCTCCCGCCATTTTCTGGCACAGGTTAAGCCTAGCCTGGCCATCTTCGTTAAATATGAGCACTGGCAGTACTACCTCTCCGAACTTTCCCAGCGTGGGATTCCTACCTTATCCATCGCTGCCATATTCCGACCCACACAACCCTTTTTCCGACGATACGGCGGCTTTTGGAGAGAAATGCTCGCATACTATAGCAGGTTGTTTGTTCAAGATCTATCATCTTGGCGGCTTCTCAACCAAATAGGGCTCGGTGCGATGGCCGAAGTGAGCGGGGATACACGCTTCGACCAAGTACTTTCCATCGCCTCTTCTCCGGTGCCCGTGCCCTGGATGGCAGCCTTTATACAAGGCCGGCAGACACTGGTGGCAGGAAGTACTTGGCCCGATGACGAACGGCTGCTGGCTCAGCTGGCAGACCTGTTGCCCGACTTAGTCATCCTGATCGCACCACATGCGTTCGATGAGCAACGACTCTCCAACCTGGAGAAAAGAATCCCCGGCACCTTCCGTTTTTCTAATTGCACATCGCTTGACAACCCCACACCGACGCAGCTGCAAGGCAGATGCCTGTTGGTGGATAATTTCGGATGGCTCTCCAGCATATACCAATATGCGACGATTGCCTATGTCGGCGGTGGGTTCAACCGCAGCGGTATCCATAACATCCTGGAAGCGGCCGTCTATGGTATCCCCGTTTTTTTTGGCCCTCAGTATGAACGGTCCAGAGAAGCCTATGACCTCCTATCGTTAAAGAGCGCTTACAGCGTGGGAGATGCAGAAACCCTGTACTGCCAGATCAGTGAGCTTCTGTCCAATCAAACCTTGTGTACCGAGCTTGGACAAGGAAACGCACGCTATGTACAATCCCAAGCCGGTGCCACCGAGTCAGTCTTGCGTTACATTCATACAAACCGGCTCTTAAGCAAGCCATAAAACTGGCGGACCAGGGCGTCTTCCGGATTCCAGTTCCTCGCCACGAGTAAGAACCGATCGATCCATTCGATAGCCTCCGTAAAGTCAGATATGTCATTGAGCACTCCGATGGCCTGGTCAAATAAGGCCGCATCGCCTTGAAAAAGTTCACTGATGTAACGGAAACGATCGTTGATACCGACGGCCTGTCGCAGGTCTAGTAAAACCTCCGGGCGCAGGTGATGAGCCAAGTCCGACTCATCCTGCCGCAGCGTATCGTTTAGAGAGGCTGCCGGTATGGCGATGACCTGATTGACCTCTACCATGCTACCACTTTGCACCGGAGACTTAGCCGATGCCATGGGTTTGGCGTTGGATGATTCCAGGTCCGACAACTGCATAGGGCTGGCCTGGACTTCTGAGGACCTTTGACCCGATTGATTGTCCAAGGGCTCTAGAGCCTTCATCCATGCATCAGCCCCGCTGGCATCCGCATCCTGAACGGATCTACGGTTATCCTCGCCAACAGGAGCAACCGTCTCCTGAGGGGCAGAAGCCATCTGCAAGACTTCGTTCCGGATCATCCCCAACGTCCACAGCACGCTTTCCCTAGGGGCTCCTTTTCGAATTTGATCCCTGAGTATGTCAACAAGAATCTCAATCCTTTCCATATGAAATGGATATTTTTGCCGTTCGGTTATCCGGTATTTGATACAACAATACTACGATCATTCCTCCGCACCAAGATGTTCATTGAACCCCATATCCGACAAGGCCCGGGCGGTTGGATCGAAGTGATCTGCGGGTCCATGTTCTCAGGTAAGACCGAAGAACTGATCCGGCGCATGAAGCGAGTGCGGATCGCTAACCTCAGCAGTAAGGTATTCAAGCCGGCCATGGACAACCGGTACCACACAGCACGAATCGTCTCCCACGACGAACAATGGTTTGAGTCCATCGCTGTCGCACACAGCGAGCAAATCATACAACATATCGGTGAAGTGGACGTCATAGGCATTGACGAAGCGCAGTTTTTCGACCCCTCCGTCGTAGATCTCTGTGAAGCGCTGGCCAACAGAGGCATCCGGGTGATCGTGGCAGGGCTCGACATGGACTATCTAGGCAAACCCTTCGGTCCGATGCCGCAACTCCTCTCTCTGGCAGATTATGTTACCAAACTCCATGCCATCTGCCAGCGCTGCGGCTCGATCGCCCACTACTCCTACCGCATCACCGGGGGCGACAAGCAGGTACTGATCGGAGAAAAAAATCTTTATGAGCCCCGTTGTCGGATTTGTTTCCGTAACGACCCTCCATCAGACCCTCCCCAGCCCTAAGCCAACCGTCCACACATGAGAACGAAGTCTGTCTGGCTGCTGATCCAAAAAGATATCCTGCTGGAGTTGCGTCAACGACATGCATTCTACGGCGTACTCCTGTATGTGCTGTCCACCATCTTTGTCCTCTATCTGACCATCGAACAGCCCGAAGCCGACATATGGATGGCCTTATTTTGGGTGACGCAGCTTTTTATCTGCATCAACGCCGTAGCCAAGTCCTTCCTCCAGGAATCCCAGGGACGGATGTTGTACTTCCATACGGTTGTCAGCCCGGCAGAGTTCATGACCGCGAAGTTGACCTACAACCTCCTGCTCATGACGGTGATGAACACGGCCTCCCTCCTCCTCTTCCTGGCCTTCATGGGAGACCCTACCACAGAGGCTCTGCGGTTCTTTGGCATCAGCTGGCTGGGTTCAGCCGGACTATCATTGGTCTTCACCATGCTGGCAGCCATTGCCACCAAGGCGCTGCAGCAAGCCTCACTGATGGCGATCCTGGGCTTTCCCCTCATCCTCCCACAACTGCTGCTGCTGATGCGGCTTTCCAAGACCGTGTTGGGAGAATCATTCGCCACGTCAAGTCCATTAGAAGTTGTCATGCTCCTCTTAGCCCTGGATATATCGGTAGCCGTACTCTCCCTGATCCTCTTTCCCTTCCTGTGGAAGGATTGAGGAAAGGCTCCTAACTTTGCCCCGCCAAAATGGCTGGCCCAATAAAGTATAAATTGGCCTGTTAACTTTGCTATAATACCTACGAAGATGCGCCTCGCCTGGTGGAAATACCTCTGCATCATCCTATTGGCCTACGACATCATTGGGGGACTCTTACTGCCTGTCCCCAGGCTACCCCAGCTGCAGGAGACCATTCGCAATCTGTACTACCATGTATGTATGTGGTTTACCATGATGATTCTGCTGACTGCATCTGTCGTACACAGCATCCGCTACCTCAGGACCCTGCAGGAAGCCTATGACACCCGGGCCAGGGCATATGCCCAGATAGGTGTCTGGATGGGCATGTTAGGATATGCGACCGGTGCCATCTGGGCCGCCTATACCTGGGCTGACCCTAACAATCCAGCCTATGCCTCCTTCGGATCGATCGTCCGCGAGCCTAAATTGATCGGAGCCGCCATGGCACTCCTCGCATACTTTGCCTATTTCGTTCTTAGGGACTCAATGCCTGAGCCGGAACGCAGGGCCCGGGTATCTGCCGTCTACAACATCTTTGCCTATGCCATGCTTTTCCCATCCATTTGGATTGTGCCCCGGCTGCTGCCCAGCCTACACCCGGGACAGGAAGGGAACCCAGCACTGAATTTCAATGACATCGATGCACGCATGCGGGTTGTCTTCTATCCTGCCGTCATCGGCTGGACCCTTCTGGGCGTATGGATTGCCACCCTGAGGGTTAGGGTTTATGCACTAGAACAGAAAAATGGATCACATGAATAAAATTCGTAAGGCTTGGATGGCGTTCGTGGGCGTAGTCACCGGCACCACGACGGCCAAGTCGCAGGGTGCTCCCGCACCCGTAGAAATGGCAGATACCCTGCGAAGCAACGGTAAGATCTATGTCGTCGTTGCCGTCATGGCTACCATCCTGACAGGACTCATCGTATACCTGCTGCGCATCGACCGGCGTGTCTCAAGGCTTGAAAAAGATAAACAATGACGAACATCCCTCATCCATCATCTATGTATAAATATGTCAAAACAATATAGCTTCTTCAACGCTGTTTGCAAGAGCTTCGACAAGGCTGCGAAATTTACCTCCTTCGACGCAGGTACCCTCGAACAGATCAAACAGTGCAACTCTGTACTCCGGATGAACTTTCCGGTCAAAATCGGCGACCGCATCGAAGTCGTGAAAGCCTACAGGGTGCAACATTCCCAACACAAGCTCCCCTGCAAGGGTGGTATTCGCTTCAGCGATATGGTCAACCTAGATGAGGTCATGGCACTGGCAGCCCTCATGACTTATAAATGCGCCATCGTCAATGTCCCCTTCGGCGGCGCAAAGGGTGGCATCTCCATCAACCCCCGCAACTACACCGCCTATGACCTGGAACGCATCACACGCCGGTATACCACAGAACTGGTGAAAAAGAAGTTCATAGGCCCAGGAGAAGATGTGCCCGCACCGGACTACGGCACGGGCGAGCGTGAAATGTCGTGGATCCTTGACACCTACATGGCCATGAACCCGGGTGAGGTGGATGCCATGGCCTGCGTCACAGGAAAGCCCATCACCCAGGGAGGCGTCCGCGGACGTCGGGAAGCCACCGGCCTAGGTGTATTCTATGGGATCCGTGAGGTTTGCAGCATGCCCGACCTGATGGATAAAGTAGGGCTCTCGACCGGCATCGATGGCAAGCGCGTGGTCGTCCAGGGCCTCGGCAACGTAGGATACCACAGCGCCAAGTTTTTTCAAGAGGCAGGCGCACGCATCGTCGGACTGGCAGAATATGAAGGGGCCATCCACGACCCCAAAGGGCTCGATGTGGAAGCCGTATTCCAGCACAGAAAAGCCACAGGCTCGATCCTCGGGTACCCAGGTGCAACGAATATTACCAACAATGCAGACGCCCTCGAGCTCGACTGCGACATCCTCATCCCGGCAGCCCTAGAGAACGTCATCAACGGAGAAAATGCACCCCGCATCAAAGCTCCCATCATAGGTGAAGCTGCCAACGGCCCCCTCACTCCGGAGGCCGACGAAGTATTCATCGCGAAAGGAACCCTTGTTGTGCCAGACATGTATCTGAATGCCGGCGGGGTCACCGTCTCCTATTTCGAATGGTTGAAAAACCTCAGCCATGTGCGCTATGGAAGATTGGAGAAACGGTTCAACGAAAACCAAAACGGACGCATCGTTGACCAGATAGAAAAACTTACAGGGAAAAAACTCGATGACACGCAGCGCCTAGCCATTGTGCATGGCCCCGATGAAGTAGACCTTGTCTACAGCGGACTGGAAGAGACGATGATTGTCGCCACCCGCGAGATCGTAGATTGCTGGCGGTCCAATCCCGACATCCAGGATATGCGTACGGCTGGCTTCGTAGTAGCCATCAACAAGGTAGGCACCATCTATTCCCAGCTGGGTATCTTCCCATAACGCCAACGCGCGGTCAGGGATATAAAGGCCAGGCCTCCAGCCAATGGACCTGCCCGTCGCCGATGTCTACGGCTAGGCATTCATGTCCATTGGTCATCACCAGGAAAGGGGCCGGCACCGCCATATGGTATCGAAGGATCTGCATCAAGACAGCTTCCGTGAGCGGTACCTCCGGGGCCTTGCATTCCACCATCATCCAGGGTCGGTGCACCCGATCATATAATAGTAGATCAAACTTCTTGCGCAGTTCGCCCAGGCGGATCTCTCGCTCGACGGACATCATGGAGGCCGGATAACCACAGGGCCCTGTCAAAAATCGGATGACATGCTGCCGGACCCTCTCCTCTGGGGTGTAGCGCACCCAAGATTTGCGAATGACATCGAAGACCTCCTGTGTCCCGTTAGACCTTGCTCGGATGCGTATATCAGCATGAGCCGTAAACTCCATTCGTAGCATGCATGCAATCTAATTAGTAATTTCATCCTTTATTAGATCAAGAGAGTTGCCATGATCCAGAAGGAAGATATTGTCAGAAACTGGCTGCCGCGCTATACCGGCATGCCTTCTGAAGCCTTCGGCAAGTATATCCTCCTGACCAACTTCACACACTACGTAGAACTCTTCGCCGAATGGCACGGGGTGGAAGTCATAGGCCGCAACCGGCCCATGCCCTGCGCCTCTGCAGAAGGCATTACGATCGTGAACTTCGGAATGGGAAGCCCGACGGCTGCTACCATCATGGACCTGCTCACCAGCATCGAGCCCAAGGCCGTCCTCTTTCTGGGTAAATGCGGAGGTCTCAAAAAACGAAATAAGCTCGGCGACATCATCCTGCCCATTGCCGCCATTCGGGGAGAAGGCACCTCTAACGACTATTTCCCGCCAGAAGTACCCGCCCTACCAGCTTTCGCCTTACAGAAAGCCATCTCCACCACCATCCGGGAGCATGAAGTCGACTACTGGACCGGAACTGTGTACACGACCAACCGCAGGGTTTGGGAACATGATGAAGATTTCAAAAACTACCTACAAAAGATCCGGGCCTACGCCATCGATATGGAAACTGCCACCATCTTCTCCGTTGGCTTCTACAACCGCATCCCCACAGGAGCCTTGCTATTGGTCAGCGACCAGCCCATGATACCAGAAGGCGTTAAGACCGAAGAGAGCGATCAGAAAGTTACTTTCACATATGTGCATACACACCTGCGCATTGGGATTGAATCACTCAAACAGCTGATCAACGACGGACTGACAGTTCGCCATCTGCGCTTCTGACCATGACGGCTCCCCTGCTGCAAGTCCGAAACCTACAGGTCTGCTTTCAGCCTTCAGGCAGCACCACCCGCCCCGCTATCGATGGCATCTCCTTCAACCTGGCCCGTAACCGGGTGACCGCCATCGTAGGTGAGTCCGGCTCCGGTAAATCCCTGACGGCACTGGCCATCCAGCAGCTACTTCCAACCAGTGCCTCGCTGAAAGGCTCGATGCGGTTCTGGCCGGCGCGTGAAGAGCATGCCACGGAACTTGTAGGACTGCCAGAAACAGATATGCAGCAAATCCGCGGGCGCCGGATCTCCATGATCTTCCAGGAGCCAATGACATCCCTCAACCCGCTGATGACTTGCGGAGAACAAGTATCAGAGATGCTCCGCCACCACTTGCGGATGTCTACAAAGAAGGCCCTTTCGGCAGCGCTCGACTTATTCGAACAAGTACGACTGCCCGCTCCCGCCACACTCGCCCGCAAATACCCCCACCAGTTGAGTGGCGGTCAAAAGCAACGAGTGATGATCGCCATATCCATCGCCTGCCAGCCCGATCTGCTCATTGCAGACGAACCCACGACCGCGCTCGACGTCGTCGTGCAAAAGGCCATCCTGAAACTCCTCCGCGACCTGCAACAAGCCTCCGGCATGGGCTTACTCTTTATCACCCACGACCTCGCATTGGTAGAGGACCTGGCCGATGATGTGATGGTGCTGTACCAAGGTCAAATCCTAGAGCAAGGGCCGGCAGCAGAAGTCCTCCGAAACCCAACGCATCCCTATACTCAGGCATTGCTGGCCTGCCGCCCCGTCCGGCATTTGCCTGGCACGCGACTGCCCGTGGTATCTGACTACCTGGGCACGGATCCCGTCCATGCCATCATGCCGAAAGCTGCTCAGGCAAATGGAGCCCCCATCAATAGCAGTCAACAACCCAAAGATGTCTTGGTCGAGGTAAAGGATTTGGTCGTCAGCCATGAAAGCCGACACACCCGGCACAGAGCTAGGACCCTCAATGGCGTGTCCTTGGAGATCTTCAAAGGGGAGATGCTGGGACTGGTTGGACCGTCCGGCTGCGGGAAGACAACCCTGGGTAGGGCACTGCTGCGGCTCTTGCCCATCGAAGCCGGATCCATCCGCCTAGGGGGAAGGGATCTGACAGGGATCCCATCCCGGGAACTGAGGGCCTTGCGTCAAGACGTACAAATCGTCTTCCAAGACCCCTATGGATCCCTAAACCCTCGGCTGACCATCGGCAGCATGCTCACAGAGCCCCTGAAAGTTCACCGACGATTGTCTGAAGAGTCCCAGCGACGTGACCAAGCCGGCAAACTGCTCCAACGCGTCGGACTGGGCATAGAGCACCTCGACCGCTATCCGCATGAGTTCAGCGGAGGGCAACGCCAACGCATCGGCATCGCTCGAGCATTGGCATTAGAGCCCGCATTCATCGTGTTTGACGAGTCTGTCTCGGCCCTTGATGTGAGTGTACAGGCGCAGGTCCTGAACCTGCTGGCAGAGCTGAGGAAGGAGCTTGGCTTTACTGCGCTGTTCATCTCGCATGACCTGGCCGTGGTGCGGCATATGTGCGAGCGGGTCCTCGTGATGCACCAGGGAGAAATCGCAGAGTCGGGGTTGGTATCGGACGTGTTTCAAAGACCTGTTCACCCCTGCACCCGCCAACTTTTGGATGCCCTTCCAGAGAGCCTTGGCAATTTTGGATATCCAAGGAAATAAAGCGTTGCCAAATGTATTTTTTTGAATTAATTTTGCCGCTTCAAAAGACCCCCAAGAAACGTATCTGATGCCGTAAGATCAGATTCGTGATGAAGATGTCACAGGTGTGAGGTACTGTTTCTAGAAGCGGGGATATAAAAAATGTACAGATGAAACTGTCCCAGTTCCGCTTCGACATCCCCTTAAACCTGATCGCTGAAAATCCTGCTAAAAAACGGGAGGATGCCAGGATGATGGTGGTACACCGCGACACAGGCAATATTGAAAACCGCCATTTTCGCGACATCATTGAATACTTTGACGACAAAGATGTCTTCGTCGTCAACAATACCAAGGTATTTCCTGCCCGCATGTATGGACGGAAAGAAAAGACGGGCGCACGCATCGAAGTATTTCTGCTGCGGGAACTAAACAAGCAGAACCGTCTCTGGGACGTCATCGTAGACCCCGCTCGGAAGATCCGGGTCGGCAACAAGCTTTATTTCGGAGATACGGATGACCTAGTGGCTGAAGTCATCGATAATACCACGTCACGCGGCCGTACCATCCGGTTTCTCTTCGAGGGAAACGATCAGGAATTCAGGCAGATCCTAGCCATACTCGGAGAGACCCCACTTCCCAAGCTAATCAAACGCAAGCCCAATGAGGAAGATAAGATCCGCTACCAGACGGTCTATGCCAAATATGAAGGTGCCGTGGCCGCTCCCACCGCAGGTCTACACTTCAGCATCGAGCTCATCAAAAGACTTGAGATCAAAGGCATTCGCTTTGCGGAGCTGACCTTACACACCGGACTGGGCACCTTCCGACCCATCGAAGTGGAAGACCTTAGCAAACATAAGATGGATGCTGAGTATTACCGCATAGACGACCAGGCTTGCCGGATCGTCAATAAGAGCAAGATGGAAGGCAGCCGAATTTGTGCCATAGGTACCACGTCCATCCGAGCCCTGGAGACCTCCTTTACTGCAGAAAAACTCCTTAAGCCCTCCGAAGGCTGGACCAACATCTTCATCCACCCCCCCTATCGTTTCTCCATTGCAGACGCGCTAGTGACCAACTTTCATCTGCCCAAGACAAGTCTACTGATTATGACCTGCGCCTTTGCAGGATACGACCTAGCCATGGAAGCATATAAGAAAGCCATCAAGGATAAGTACCGCTTCTTCAGCTATGGCGACTCCATGCTGATTCTCTAAGGATGGCAAATCTTGCAACGTGAGATCCTAGACGGCGATGCCCCTTCGCCGATACGCCTGTTTCTGCAATATCTATCCCACCGACCCAGCCTTCGACCGAAAGACCGACTACCTCCGGATGGAGTATGGCATCGACCAGGTCCTGAAGACCTATGCAGATGGCTTAGTATTCCTAACCGGCTTGGTGGTACGCAGTGTAACTTAAACCTCAAAATATTACTCGGCATCGGCATTGGGATCCAGAAATACCTCAAAGTCATTGTCCCCGGGAGATAATGGAAACAGGCATTCCCAGCACATGCCTAGACGACCGCATCAGAAATACCCCTTGGAGGAAACCAAACAACTTAGGACAAGAAAATCGTCAGCAGAAAATAGAGCAGGCTGGGACAAAGCAGGCAGGCAGTGCCCGTGTAAAAAGTCGCGGTCAATGCCCCATATGGCACCAGTTTGGGATCCGTCGCCGCCAGTCCCGCCGCCACACCCGAGGTCGTACCGATCAACCCACCGTAGACCATGGCCGTATGCGGGTTGTCCAGCCCGATCCAGCGGGCTATCAGCGGCGTGAGCACCGTGACCACCACCGTCTTGATGACTCCGATCGCAATACTCAGCGCAATCATTTCAGCCGGAGCCCCCAAGGCTGCACCCGTCACCGGCCCAACAATGAACGTACAGGCCCCGGCGCCGATGGTGGCAATGCTGCGCAGATCTGTGTACCCCATCCACCAGGCCGTGGCGGCACCAAAGCCAAAGGCGGTCAGAATGCCCACAAAAATGGAGGCAATCCCCGCCGCTCCGGATTTACGGATCTGTGACATGCTGGCGCCCATAGCCGTAGAGACGATGGAGAAATCGCGCAGCATGGAACCACCCAAGAGCGACAAGCCAGCCAAGACGGGGAAGTCTGCCAACCCTTTTTTCTCCCCCAGACCAGCCAATAATAAGCCCATCGTAATGGCAATGGCCGCCCCCGGAATGCGGCTGCGGAATAAACTTCGGGCTAGGAAAGAGGAGCTCCACATCACCAACCCCACAAAAAGAAAGGCCGTGACAAGATCGTAGCGAGACAATAGGTCAGAGAACACATTCATACTTCAGGACTTTCGGGTTTGTTGGATCCACGCTTACCACCAAGCCGGGCCATCCATGGGATCAAGAGAAAGCAAGCCAGTGTCCCCCCCACGCCAACGGCCAAGGACAGCCAGCCACCGCTCAGGGTCGCCCCCACATACTGAGTGGAGGCCATGGCCACAACCACCGGGATATACATCGCATTCCAGAAATGGATGCCAGACTCTGACTCCCCTCCGATCCAACCTCTGCGCTTGGCAGCATCCCCGCATACGATCAGCAACAGCATGCCAAACCCAACCCCTCCGATATTACCCTTGAACTGAAAGACAAGACCCAGCAGCTCTCCTATAAGCTGCCCCAGCAAAAAACAAGCTGCCAAAAAAGCTACACCGTAGATCTTCATATGCGGTCAGTTACTCGTCTATGTACAGGCTCGTGAATGCTTAGCGTGCTACGGACGGTCAAAACAATGCCTTGACAGATCCCTTGACCACCTTTCCCATTGCATTCCGGGGCAGCTCCGCCACCAGCAAGTATTGACGGGGAAGCTTGTATCTCGGCAGTCGCTCCCGCAGCCAGCCATCCAGTTCTTCAACGCACAGACCAGCTTCCCCCACCAGTGCTACCACGATGCGCTCCCCCCACTCCTCGTCGGGCAACGACGTCACCGCACAGTCGCTGACCAAAGGATGCCCCCGCAGCGACTCTTCAATTTCAAGTGCGGATATTTTATAGCCACCAGACTTGATGATATCGGTCGAAAGGCGACCCAAGATGCGATAGTAGCCGTCTTCCAGCACCGCGACATCACCCGTGCGGAACCATCCATCCTTGGTAAAAGCGTCCTCTGTCACCTCCGGCCTTTGCCAGTAGGATCGAAAGACATTAGGCCCCTGCACTAGGATCTCTCCCGGCGCACCCGGAGGGAGGTCCTGCCCTTGCTCATCCACGATTCTGACACAGACGCCCGGGAGGGGCTGGCCGACCGTTCCAGCCCGCCGCTCTCCATCCAACGGGTTGCTTAAAGCCATCCCTATCTCAGTCATCCCGTAGCGCTCCAACAATCGCTGACCACTGATCGATTCCCATCGATCCATCACCGATACCGGTAGGGCGGCAGAGCCACAGACCATAAGCCGAAAGCGACGCATGCTCTCCGTCAGTCGCTGCTGCTCCGTAAGGGGCAAGGAGTCATAATGGTTGGCCAGCTTGAAATAGATCGTCGGCACGGCCATAAATAGATTCACCGAACCTCGCAGGAAGACATCGAAGACTGCCTGAGGCGAGAAGGAAGGCAGAAATTCCAAACGGGCACCGGCAAACAAAGCACACCCCACCACATTCACAATGCCATGCACATGGTGCAACGGTAATACACAGAGGATATGGTCTGAAGGCTTCCATCCCCAGGCTTCAATGAGTACCCGCATCTGTGCTTCCAGGTTGGCATGCGACAGTACGACGCCTTTGGGCCGGCTCGTAGTACCACTGGTATATAAGATCATAGCAGCCCGATCCGCATGGATGACAGGAAGCTCGATGCCCTCCTTTCCCTCGGGTTCCCCTTCACATATCAACCGAATGCCCATGCGGGAGGCCGTCTCCTGCAGCAGGACCGCCTGATCGCAAGAGACCACCAGGGCTTCTGCCCCCGTATCTTCCAACAACTGCTCGATGGCGGGCAGCGGGTGAGAAAGACTGATGGGTACGGCGATGCCCCCTGCCAGCCAGATGCCCCACAGGGTGCGAACATATCCAAAGCCAGGAGGTACCTGATAGGCCACGCATGCCTCCTGGAGATCTGCCCGACCCTCCAGCAAGCGCTCTGCCATCCGGACAGCGGAATGATATACCTCTGCATACTGGTATACCTGCATCCCTTCCAGCACGGCAGCCGCATCCGGATGTTGGCGCGCAGCTTTTACCACCCTCAGCATGGATGAAAACATCAGATCCATGATACGCATTTTAACGCATCCCGCAGAAGAGGCAGCCCAGAGCAACCAAATGAGCTGGCCAGGAAAACCCTAGCATGAACAACGGCTGCCGGATGGGATTAGATCCTTCGTTGAATAGTAGAGAAGGGATAGCCTGTTTAAACATAGGGCCAGGCCGTACAATACATGCGAGGTTAATACCTAGCGGATGACCAGCTCCAGGAGCTTGTCGGTGCCGAGATATCCTTCCAGCTCGTCTCCCACCACACATTCTCCAACGCCAGCGGGTGTTCCGGTAAAGATCAGGTCGCCAATATTTAGGGAAAAATATTGGGAGATATGAGAGATGATCCGGTTGAAGTTGAAGATCATGTGCTGGCTGTTGCCTTCCTGAACAACCGTTTTGTTCTTCGACAGGGAAAACAGGGTTTCGGGGACTTTCCCGGTCAGCTCTGGCTTCCATTCAACCCATTTGCCAACTGCAGCGGAATTATCCCAAGACTTTGCCTTCTCCCAGGGCAGGCCTTTCTTCTTCAACGTGTCTTGGATGTCGCGAGCTGTGAAGTCTATCCCCAGCGTGATGCCGTTATAATATCTGAAAGCGTGCTTTTCCTGAATGTATTTGCCGTTCTTGCTCACCCGGAGCACAAGTTCGGCCTCATAGTGAAGCTCATTGGTGAACTCAGGGTAGTAGAAGGGCGTATTGGGCTGGAGCAGAGCGCTTTTCGGCTTCATGAAAATGACAGGTTCCTCTGGTACCTCGTTCCCGAGTTCCTTCGCATGAGCCACATAATTCCTGCCAACGCAGAAAATCTTCATGTTGTGTCCGTTTTATCAGTAAGCGTACAGATCAAGATGCTAAAAATCCTCTTCCAGGAGAAACGAAAAAAGAGCATTTATAGCATTGTGGGCTAAATTAGTCGGTATCGAATAAAAATTCAAGCGTTGAACGTCAAATTGTTGTAACGCGTCATTGTCTGGTCGGCGCCATGGAAAATGAAGCTGTCTATGATCTCTGGGCATTGGTTGAGCTTTTTGCCGATGATGGGCGACTCGTCGGCTGTCCATTTCCCGAGGACGAAGTCGACCTGACCACCTTTTGGGTATTGGTTGCCGATGCCCAATCGAAGGCGTGCATAGCATTGGGTGCCAAGGTATTCTTGTATGCTTTTCAGGCCATTATGCCCTCCGTCGCTTCCACGCACGTTCAGCCGCAGCTTTGATAGCGGCAGGGCGATCTCGTCTACAACGACCAGTATATGCTCCAGGGAGACCGCCTCTTTATCCAGCCAATACTTCACCGCCTTGCCACTTAAGTTCATTAAGGTGGTCGGCTTGATGCAGACGATGGTGCGTCCCTTCCATCGGATATGGGCTTTCTCTGCGTGTCTTTCCAGGGTGAAGTCGCCTTTGTGAGAAGCTACGAACCCGTCAAGGGCATCGAAGCCAATGTTATGGCGGGTTCCTGCATACGCAGCTCCAGGATTGCCCAGTCCTACAATCAGGTATGTGGACATAGCATCGAAGTTCACAAGATGGGATGGCAGATGGGCTCTGTCTCATCCAACCCCAGGCGAGTAGCCGAAGGCCTTACGGTTTTACTATTTGGCGGGAGTCTTGCTGGCAGCAGCCTCTTCTTGCTTCAATTGACGGGTCATCGTCACGGAGGCCATGGGGATGCGGGGCGAGTTGAGGATCTCATAATGCTCCACTTTCACGTCTTCCACCCGGATGTTCCCGTTCAGATCGAGGTTGGTGATGTCCACCTCGATGTTTTCCCGAAGGTATTTGGGAAGAGTCTTCACCTTCAGCGATTTCATCTTGGTCACCAGCTTACCGCCGTCCTTTACACCCACGGAGGTACCTACATATTTCACCGGGATGTCAGCTGTGACCTTTTTGTCTTCCACCAGCTCCAGGAGGTCGACATGGTCGAGTCGGTCGGAGACCTTATCGAACTGCAGATCTTTGAGGATACAGGTATAGGATTGTCCTTCGATCACAACCTCGGCAAGCTGGAAGTCCGGCGTGTAGATCAGCGGCTTGAAGGCCGCGGCTGAGGCGTAAAAGTTAATTTCTTTGGCACCCCCGTAGATAACACCGGGCACTAAATCCTGAGAGCGCAATTGGCGGGTGGCTGACTTGCCCGTTGCGGTCCTCAGTTGTCCTTCGATGGTAACACTTTTCATTGTATATAATTAACGGATTTACGATGTTTAATGCGCATCACTTGTTCTTCATCTGAGAGTGTAAGAAGAGGCTGGCGATGCTTTTGTTTTCATAGGAGTTGCGGATGGCCGTGGCAAACAACCCGGCTACACCCAGCTGGTGCAGCTTGGCAGAATGTCCTCGGAGCGGTATCGTGTCGCACACGACGAGTTCCTTCAGGACGCTTGCCTCTATGTTGGCATAGGCATTGCCGCTGAGGACAGGGTGTGTGATCGCCGCCCGGACGCTGGCAGCACCTTTATCTTTAAGGAGCCGGGCCGCCTTTGTCAAAGTCCCCGCCGTATCGCATATGTCATCGATGATCACTACATCCCTGTCCGTCACATCTCCAATCACGACCATGCTAGCGATCTCGTTGGCACGCTTCCGGTGCTTGTCGCAGATGACCATTTCCACGTTGAAGTAGCTGGCCATTTCTCGAATGCGATTCGCACTTCCCACGTCTGGGGCCGCGAAAGTAAGGTTTTTTAAGCCAAGATTCTGAATATATGGGATGAAAATGGCTGAACTGTCGAGATGATCGACGGGAATGTCGAAATATCCCTGGATCTGGGGGGCATGGAGGTCCATGGTGATGACACGGTCCGCCCCGGCCGCGGTAAGCAGGTTGGCCACCAGTTTCGACCCGATGGCCACCCGGGGCTTGTCCTTTCGGTCTTGACGCGCATACCCATAATAGGGGATGACAGCGATGATCTTATTCGCAGAAGCCCTCCGGGCTGCATCGATCATCAACAGCAGTTCCATGAGGTTATCACTGGGGGAAAACGTGCTTTGCACAAGGAAAACATAATCGCCGCGGATACTTTCGAGGTACGTGGGAGAGATCTCCCCATCGCTGAAATGTTGGATGGAGATCTTTCCCAGGGTTGTGCCCAACTCCGTTGCAATCCGCTCTGCGAGGTAGCGGGAATTTGTGCCGGAAAAAATTTTAATCGATGGTCCAATACGTTCCATGTGTTTGTGGAATGAACGGTGAAGGTATCAAATGGGTGGTAACGGAAATACTCAAATAACCCACATTTCAAAACACATCCACCTCCCAGAGAAAGCTGGGTGCCAAGGCATGACGGATGAAGGGAGTCATAGGATGCAACGGGCCTGGGAGGCTTCAGATGATCCGAGGGTGCGCTTTCGTATCCTCGGGCCTTCCGCCCTCTCCGATGCAGAACTGCTGTGCATCGTTTTGCAGCCAGGAAATCCAGACCCCCAGTCTCTGGGGTTATGTAGATCGCTATTGTCGCATAGCAAGGAGAGTCTGGCGGAACTGGGAAGGCGCTCGGTAACCGACCTCAGCAAGATAAGTGGCATGGGCTGGGCCAGGGCACTGGCTGTTGCAGCGGCCCTGGAACTGGGTCGTAGAAGGATGGCTGCTGCCTGCCTGCCGCGCCAGCAGGTCAATGGCAGCGGGGATATCGGTCAATACCTGCAGGCAAGGTTCCGAGACTTAAGCCAAGAAGTCTTTGCAGTTGTGTATCTGAACCAAGGGAATCGGATCCTGCATGTAGAGGTGATTAGCTCGGGCGGCATCACCGCAACCATTGTAGACATCCGTCTGATCATGAAGAAGGCGCTGGAAGAAGAAGCCACGGGTATCATCCTCTGCCATAATCACCCCTCTGACAGGCTAGAACCCAGCCAAACCGACAAAGAGCTCACCCAAAAAGTGCGGGAGGCTGCCCGTTTCTTTGACATCAGGCTGCTAGACCATATCATTGTTGGAAATGAAGGATTCTACAGCTTTGCTGACAACGCCATGCTATGATGGAAGGACAATTATCCTACCTTTGGCAGCCAACATGAAACCCATGGCAGATCAGGATCCCAATCAGCTGAACATAGAAATATCTGAAGACATTGCGGAAGGACAGTATGCCAACCTGGCTATCATCACACATAGCCATTCAGAATTCGTGCTCGACTTCGTCAATGTTATGCCCGGCACGCCCAAAAGCCGTGTGAAGGCACGCCTCATCCTGACACCTCAGCATACAAAACGCCTCATGAATGCGTTGGCCGACAATATTGAAAAATATGAGCAGGTGAACGGTGCCATCAAAGATATCGGCGAAGTTCAACTCCCCTTGCACTTCGGTGGCCCCACCGCACAGGCCTAATCCCGTCTGGCAACTGCGCCGCCCTCTGACCCGAGTACTAAAAGCATCTGAACGCGGATATCCATCCCTTGTGTCTTTCCCCGCAGCGTTATACCCCATTTGGCCGCACAGGAAATCTGTCGCCCACCTCTCCATTCGGCAATACCATAGCAACGAAAGCCTCTGCCATGGTAGACAGACTGCACATTGCGATACGGCACGTCATTTTCAAAGCCATAGATGCGTGAGGAATAGCCACCTGTCTCGTAATATGCCAGGCGCGCCATCCAGCGCCAACGACATGAGATGGGTCGGTACTGGAGGTCCAGATGGCTTGCGAATCCATGTTCCGGCATCTGCCCCGCCCGCACTGTGGTGCCTTCGACTCGCACCCGAACCAGCCAGGCAGGTCCGGGCCGATGGCTGTACTGGAAGCGCATGGCAGACCGGGTAAAGGCTAGCACTTCCCTCATCGGGCCCGACACCCCGACAGCGTGCTGACCTTTGGATTCGCGCATCCATCGCAGGAAAATGTCTGTCCGTTTGTCAGGCAACCAGGATACTTGGAGGAGTGCAGACTGGCCCCTGGAAGGCCTGTCAACCTGATATCTAAGCCATGGAAAACGGAAAGCATCCAGCCAAGCATCTACCTTACAGCCCAAGGGCAGCCGGAGGCTGATACCCAGGTAACTGCCTACTTCATTCGTCGGCTCTGCGCCTTCAGTGAATGCATTCCCATAAAGGGTATGGTAGCGGGGGGATATCCTACGGTGCAGCCATGCCAAGTCCAGCCGGGGATGCAGGCTGGCCATTGCTCCCTGTATATACGCCACACCCCCGCAACCGTTTACAGCAACCTCGCCGAAGAGATACATGTTGTGGAGAGAATAGCCAACCTCTGCAGACATATTTGAAAAATGCAGACCAGACATAGCAAAGAGGTTGTACATCGAAGGCTCCTTTCTCCATGGTAGGCTATACCGTCCACCCCATCCATTGAATGCGATGCGCCCCCGTCTATGATGATAGGTCAGTCTGCCCCCTATGCCTGACAGTCCAAGGGCTTGCCGCTGCTGCAGTTCCCGGGGAGTTCGATGAAGTCCTGTCGTCAGCAGAGAACTGACATAGGCAGGCTGTCCGCTCCCGGTATCGGTCACCCGATGTGCATCGAGGCCACGTGTGGAGGCAAACATAGCAAGCTGCCAGCGTCCCCTGCCCACTTCCAGGGCAAACCCCCGCTGAAAGCGAAGTTCATCCGTGCCGGTATGGGGCCTGAAAACCTCTCCTTGCCGCATGATCAGCATGGCGTCGGAGGTTTTTCGGTATGCCATCCCCTGCCACATGACCAACCCTTGGCCCAAATTCACCTGGAAGTCGCCCAGCACCAGTGTCCGAATGACCCCAGACCCCTTCCATGCCACATGAGCCGCCAGCATGTCGAAGCCTGCTGCGGGCTTTTGGGCTAGTAGCGGCTCACCGGGATCTTTTTCCAGCGTGATCCCCCAACGGATTTTCCGGTCATACACAAAACCATAGCGCAAGAGTAGGCGCACCGGACTGCCCAGAAATGGTTGCCCGCGCTGAACGGCTTCTTTTTGCTCCTGCAGATGGGACGACTGCAGGCTGGATTGGCATAGAATGGTATGCACTCCTGCCTGCCATTGGTTGTGCAGCAGTGTGGGCAGAGAGGGATGCGCTGCGACATAGACCCAGGGAAGAACCCTCCGGACGGTTGCCTCGTCCCAGCCCGGGACTGCCTGCAACTCCAATCCATCTACCATTGGACCGACAAGCCTTCGATAGCTTTCGAATGCCTGTACCTGTAAAGGAGTCAGACCCAACAGGTCTCCCATCTCGACAGGATCGATGCGATTGAGGTCGAGACGACGGCGTAGACGCATCAACCGTTCCCAATCCTGCCCGCCATCCGCCAGGCCCTCTTCTTCAGAGAGGGAGGCAACGCGCTCCTGCAGATGCTCTTCCAGGTGAACCGTCTCCTGACCCTGCAAGCAGGCAGTGATAACAACTACAAAAAAGAAGCCGATGGACAAGCGCCGTATCATAAAGCAGCTGTTTCCTCCGGCCGCCAATCCAGAGCGAGATCGCCACACCATCCCAGCAGCCCGACCTGCCGGCCACCGACGTCGATCCCGAACCGCCGAAAGCGATAGGCTATGGTGAGCGAAAAACTACCATTGTCGGTCCGAACGCCAACACGAAGCGTCACAGAAGGAGCCGGTCGATAGTACAAGACGGGCGTCAGCACAGGAACACGCCCACCTTCACGCAACAGCTCGGCTGCCAACGCCAGCTGTGGAGAGAACGTATACCCTAGCCCTGCAGCCATGGCAACAGGCAGTGGGAAGACGGGATGAGCGGAAACCAACGGAGGGAATAACGCTACCCGTATAGACATCCGGAGTCCGCCATACACGCGGCAGACAGCTCCCCATTGCACCTGCAGGCGCTGCCAAGAAGGGTGTAGGGGTGTACGCTGTCGGGCATAGCCAAGGCCAAGGCCCGTATGCAAGGAAGTGGTCAAAGGCAAGCTATAGGATAGCAAGGCGGAATGCTCGCGCAAGTCGGGTTGACCAGCATGCCAGGCCTGCAGAACGCCAGTACCAGTACCCACTTGCCAGGCCAAGACCCCCTGTACAATCGAAGGGGCCCCCTCCACCGCCAGCCGCACACACCGAAGGCCTGCCATCACCCCCTTCTCTGCTCCCCTCGCCCCGAGCTGCGCCGCCACACCAAAAGCATCTGCAGGCATATCAGCTACCGCAGCCGTCGAAGGGTGCCCAAACAGTGTAAGGGAGGATAGCCCCTGCCCTATGACAGGCAGCCCGGCAGCAGCACCAATGAGAAACATCACAACCATCTGACGCATCCTTGCAAAACTCAAACCTTACCGAGGAGCTTCCCTGCTTGTATCCACGCATTTGGCATGCATTTTCCACGTCGATACCTTTGCACTATGCAATTGTTGGACGGGAAACTCGTATCCAAGTCGGTGAAGGATAGCCTAGCTGCCAGCGTGGAAAATCACCTCCGCGGAGGTGGAAAGACACCGCATCTGGCGGCCATCCTGGTCGGAGATAATGGGGCCAGCCAGACCTACGTGGCATCCAAGGTGAAAGCCTGTGAGGAAGTCGGCTTTCGTTCCACGCTGCTGCAGCTGCCAGGAGACCTCCCTGAAGCTGTACTCCTCCATCGGATAGAAGCATTCAATCAGGATCCGGAGGTAGATGGCATCCTGGTGCAATTACCCCTTCCTGCACATATCTCAGAGCATAAAGTCATAGAAACCATCCGGGTGGAAAAAGATGTGGATGGCTTTCATCCCGAGTCGATGGGCCGCATGGCCCTGGGACTGCCATCCTTTCTGCCAGCTACACCCTATGGCATCCTGCTACTGATGGAGCACTACCAGATACAGACAAAAGGACGACATGCCGTGGTGATTGGACGCAGTCACATCGTCGGTCGCCCGATGAGCATCCTGCTCAGCCGCAATGATTACCCTGGCAACTGCAGCGTGACCCTTTGCCATTCGCACACACTACACCTGCCTGCCATCTGCCTGCAGGCAGACATTATCATTGCCGCCCTGGGGCAACCCGGCTTCCTTCGCTCCGACATGGTGAAAGAAGGGGCCGTCGTGGTCGACGTAGGCATCACCAGAGTACCGGATGCCAACAGAAAGGCAGGCTTCGCCATCCGGGGCGACGTCGACTTCGAGTCTGTCGCGCCTCGTTGCAGCTACATCACCCCCGTACCCGGCGGCGTCGGACCTATGACGATTGCCGCCCTACTCAAAAACACCTGGTATTCCTGCACCCACAAAAAGACTTAATACACAGGCCGCCCCAAGCTGCCGGCACCCCTAAACCATGAGCACCTCTCTGGATATGCTGCAAACACAGAGCCCTGTAGCACTCCAACGCCGCCTTCCGGTGATGGAGCATTTCTACACCCTACAAGGGGAAGGCGCACACACTGGCAGGGCTGCCTATTTCATCCGACTTGCAGGATGCGACGTAGGCTGCGTATGGTGTGATGTGAAAGAAAGCTGGGATGCAGAACGACATCCAGGCCGCACCGTCGAAGAACTCATGGCCATCGTACAGGCAAGCCCCGCCACCACGGCTGTCATCACCGGAGGCGAGCCCCTCATGCATGACTTGCTAAGCCTGACAGAAACCTTACAACTCGCAGGCATCCGCACCCACCTGGAGACTTCGGGTTCCCATCCTTTGACTGGAGCGTGGGACTGGGTATGCCTATCTCCCAAGAAATTCAAAGCCCCGCTGCCAGCTGTCTTTCCGGTTGCCAATGAACTGAAAGTTGTCGTCTACCACCGCTCAGATCTGGCATGGGCGGAGCAGCAGGCATTGGCCGTGCAGGGCGACTGCCAACTGTTCCTACAACCGGAATGGAGCCGAAAAGACCTACTCCTGCCCGTCATGCTGGAGTATATCCAATCCCATCCCCGCTGGCGCCTGTCCCTTCAGATGCACAAATACATCCATATACCTTGAGGAACCATTGCCTCGTGGACAGTCTGGCAACCCCCACCTCATGAAGCGTCGTATCCCCCTCATTGCCTGTACCGCCCTGCTGCTGGCCCCGACTCTCCATGGCCAAGGATATCAACCGTCCCAGATAGGCCGCAAGGCCAGGGGACTGTACGAGCAAGCGTTGGGCCTGGCGGCCGAAGGAGACTTCAGGGGTTCACTGTCCACCACAGAGAAGGCCATCGCCCTGGAATCCGGCTTTGTAGAAGCCTGGCTGACCAAGGCAGGACTGATGGGAGAGCTGCGCAACTTTACAGCTGCCGTCCAATCCTATGAACGGGCATTTGCCCTCGACAGCCTTTTTTGCCGGGAGTACCGGCTGCCCTATGCCATCAACCTGGGTGGTGCAGGTCGGTTTGCCGAGGCGCTGCGGGCACTGGACGGCTTTCTGGCATTCCCCGACATAGAAGAAGGCGCCCGCAAGGCTGCGCAATACCGACGCCGCTGCTTTCAACTGGGAGACAGTCTCGCCCAACACATGGCCAGCTCCGGCTATGTCTTTGACGCCAAGAACCTAGGCGACAGCGTAAACACGACCTTCCCTGAATACTACCCCTCCCTCACCGTCGATGGCAGGACGCTCATCTTCACCCGCAGGCTGCGCGGAGTCGACGAAGACTTTCTCGTCGCCCACCAGGCAGATAGCCTTTGGTCGCAAGCCCAAAGCCTGAGTGGCAACATCAATACAAATTTGAACGAAGGCGCACAAAATATATCGCAAGACGGCGAATGGCTAGTATTCACTGGCTGCAACTTTCCGGAAGGGATGGGTAGCTGCGATCTATACATGTCGTACCGTACCCGGCAAGGCTCCTGGAGCCGCCCTCAGAACCTGGGTGAACTCGTCAACACAGAGGCCTGGGAGTCGGCGCCCTCTCTGTCGCCCGACAAACGCTTCCTCTTCTTTGCCAGCAACAGGGCCGGAGGAATGGGGGGGAACGACATATGGGTAAGCCAACGCACTGCTAACGGCACCTGGGGTGAGCCTACAAATCTCGGTGCCCCCGTCAATACGCCCGGCAATGAATCCTGCCCCTTTCTGCATGCAGACGGCCGTACCCTATATTTCACCTCCGACACCCATCCTGGGTATGGGGGTGATGACCTCTTCGTAACCCACCGAGGATGGAATGGAACCTGGGATACCGTCCACAACCTCGGATACCCGATCAATACCATCGGCAATGAAGGAAGCCTCATCGTGGCAGCCGATGGGCGGACAGGCTATTTTGCTAGCGAACGTACCGACTCCCGGGGCAGCCTGGACCTCTACTCCTTCCAGATGCGTCCAGGCATCGCCCCTAAGGCCACCACATGGGTGCAGGGCAGAGTCTATGATGCAAAGACTCGCCAAGGTCTGCCCTCCTCCGTGGAGCTGACAGACCTCGCCGAAGGCGGCCTTCTGCATCAGGTACAGACTGACGAAGAAGGGAACTACCTCATCACGCTGCCCTCAAATGCCGCCTACGGCTTCCATGTCCGCCGCAAGGGCTACCTCTTCCATTCAGGTTCCTTCCCCCTCCTCACCTCCCCTGCTACACCCTTCTTGCTCGACATCCCCCTTCGACCCATCGAAAAAGACGCGGTCATCGAACTGAAAAACATCTACTTCCCCACCGGCTCTTCACTCCTGGCATCCAGCTCTACGACAGAGCTCGACCTGCTGGTGCAACTGCTCACGGAAAACCCCACCCTGCAGGTGCGCATCGAAGGGCATACAGACGATGTCGGCACAACCGCAGATAACCTGGCCTTGTCGCAACGCAGGGCACTGGCCGTAGTCGACTACCTGGCCAGCCGCCAGGTGCGCCGTGAACGACTCTCCGCACAAGGCTATGGAGCATCTCGGCCCGTCGCACTCAACCAGACTGTAGAAGGTCGAGCCCGAAACCGCCGCACAGAACTGCGCATACTTGGGTTCTAAGGAATTCTGCTCCTTCCCACAGGGAAAAATAACCCGCCCCATCGTGGGATGGCCCTCCCGGCATCCTCCCCTACAACATACTTTGCAGGGTGCCAACAGAAGAACTGCTCCACTTGATCGCCCTCACGTGCGTCCCTCAGATCGGGGATGTACATGCCCGCGCATTGCTGCGACACCTTGGATCCGCACAGGCAATCTTTCGTGCCCGACGGTCCGAGCTGGAGCGGATACCGGGCATCGGTTCGGTCAGGGCCAGCGCTATCCGTGGTTATCGGGACTTACGCCGGGCTGAAAAAGAGCTGCAATTCCTACAACAAAGCGGCGTAGAGGCCGTCGCAGAAGGACATCCCTCCTACCCCAGGCGATTACTCCACTGCCCGGACGCGCCGGTGCTCCTGTATTTCAAAGGCCAAGCCTCACTCAACGAAGCCCGAACCATCAGCATCGTAGGCACCAGGGCACCGACCGCCTATGGCAAAGATTGGCTGACGGGATTCATCGACGCACTGGCCGACTTTCAGCCATTGATCGTCAGCGGGCTGGCTTATGGAATCGACACCTTGGCGCATCGCCAGGCACTCACATGTGGCCTAGCGACCCTCGGCGTGATGGCCCATGGACAAGACAGGGTCTATCCGTCAGTGAACCAGCCACTGGCACGGGAGATGACCCGACAGGGTGGACTGCTTACCGAATACCGAAGCCATACACCGCCCGACGCACAGAACTTTCCCAGACGCAACCGCATTGTAGCCGCCATCTCAGATGCTGTTGTCGTCGTGGAGACAGGCGAAAAAGGAGGCAGCATGATCACGGCAGACCTGGCCAATGGATATCATCGTGAAGTATTGGCACTGCCAGGAAGGGTCTGTGATCCAAAAAGTCAGGGATGCAACCGCCTGATCCGGGAGCATCGCGCCCACCTCGTAAGAGAGGCTGGCGACCTAGTGCAACTGCTGAACTGGGACGTACCCCCCCCCCAAAAGGCATCTATACAGACACAACTCTTCCCAGAGTTAAAGCCAGAAGAACGCCTTCTGCTGCGTGCAGTGACGGAACAAGAAGGAATACACATCGATGAACTCTGCCAGCGAATAGAGATGACTCCCCAGGCAGCTGCCAAGACCCTGCTGGCGCTGGAATTATCAGGCCTGTTGGAAGCCCTTCCGGGAAAACGCTACAGGACCTTCCCATTAGGCAGGCATTGACAAGTTTGTCCACACCAGCCTCCTATGGTAAGCTATAACTGAACCAATGCGTAACTTTACCGATGGCACCTAAAAAACAATCCCTCCCGGCCGAGATAGCCGAGCGCTTTTTCGGGGAAGGCCTCACGTTTGATGATGTCCTCCTCTGCCCCGCCTATTCCGAAGTACTCCCTCGAGAGATCGACCTTACCTCCCGCATCACCAGAGAGATCTCCCTGAAAGTACCATTCCTCTCGGCCGCCATGGATACAGTCACAGAGTCGCAGATGGCCATGGCCCTGGCCCGCGAAGGAGGTATCGGCATCCTCCATAAAAACATGAGAATCGAAGCGCAAGCCGAACAGGTACGGCAGGTGAAGCGAAGCGAGAGTTGGCTGATTATAGATCCCGTGACGTTGCAGGAAAACGCCACCATCGGAGACGCCCAACGTCTGATGCGCGAAAACCGCATCGGAGGGATCCCGATCGTCAATAACCAGGGCAAGTTGGTCGGTATCCTCACCAATCGGGACCTTCGGTTTGAGACCGACACGCACCGGAAAGTCTCCGACGTCATGACCTCTGAAGGACTCATAACGGCACCCGAAGGAACCGACCTGAAAAAAGCAGAGAAGATCCTGCAGAAACACCGCATCGAGAAACTACCCGTGGTAGGCCGCAATGGTAAACTCATCGGGTTGATCACCTATCGGGACATCCTCCAACAGCAAAGTTTCCCGCATGCCGTCAAAGACCATCTCGGCAGGCTCCGCGTAGGCGCCGCCCTGGGCATCACCTCCGACCTCATGGAGCGAGCCGCTGCGCTGCAGCAGAATGGGGTGGACATCGTCTGCCTAGACAGCGCTCATGGCCATTCCAAAGGAGTCATAGACGCCCTCAAAGCCCTGAAGAAGCGCTTTCCACACCTACCGATCATCGCTGGCAACATCGCCACCGCCGAAGGTGCCATCGCCCTGGCAGACGCCGGCGCCGATGCTGTGAAAGTAGGCATCGGACCTGGATCCATCTGTACCACAAGGATCGTGGCAGGAGCAGGCGTGCCACAGATTACCGCCATCCTAGGAGCCGCCGGCGCCCTCCGGAAAAGGCAAATCCCCCTCATAGCCGACGGTGGCATCCGATATACGGGAGATGTGGTGAAAGCTATTGCCGCAGGAGCATCCGCTGTCATGATGGGCAGCATCTTCGCCGGCGTAGAGGAAAGCCCCGGAGAAACCATTATCTACGAAGGCCGCAAATTCAAACAATACCGCGGCATGGGATCAATTGGCGCAATGCAGCAGGGCAGCAGCGACCGCTACTTCCAGGACGCCAAGGCGGGTACCAAGAAGTTGGTGCCGGAAGGAATTGAAGGACGGGTACCCTACAAGGGATACCTCAGCGAAGTCGTGGCGCAGTTCTCCGGAGGACTTCGCTCAGGCATGGGCTATTGTGGGGCTCCCGACATCGCAGCCCTGCAAAAAGCTCGCTTTATCATGATCACCAATGCCGGCATGAAGGAAAGCCATGCACACGACGTGGTCATCACCAAGGAAGCCCCCAACTACAGCCGTTAAAAAAATAATTTAGCGAGCCCAGAGCCTGATATCGTCCCAGTAAATATTCAGTGAGAGCCCCTGCTGGCGGAGATAGTCCATCAAGGGCTTTGAAGTGTATAGCTTCATTGGATTGACATGCGTCAGGCCATCCGGCGCCAGATCGGTGCTGGCATGCGTGAAATGAGTCACATCAAAAACAATCTGACGCGCCCCACCATCGGGCTGAATAGACATCCAAAACCGACCGTTCTCTCGGTTGCCTTCCTTGAACCAAAACTCCATCGTGAACCATTTGCCGACAGGCACCTTGACAGTCGGGGCCTGTCGCGTCCAGAGGGTTGTGTACTTCTGGCTGCCATCGGCAAAAAGCTCGCAGTCCTGCCCATCCAAAATAAAACACAGGTCACTCTCCGTCGGCACCAGTTTACCGATCCCCAAAGTCAACCGATAGCGGTTGGGCACAGTTTGGCTCCAGGTGATGTTGTTCCAGATCTCCACTATGGTCAGCCAGCTGATGGAGGCAGGGTATTTGCGCAAGGCTTCAAACTCAGCCACAGGGAGGAATATGCGCACCGACTGGAAATATTCTTTGTAGCCCTTGCGGACATTGTAGAACTCATACTGCACCCGACCCCGGTAGGAGCCCCCATCCAACCAGGTGTTGTGCAGACGGAAGTGCAAGACGCGATTGGCAGGTTGAAGGGGATCTGGCGTCAGTCTGGCAGCCCGCAGACTGCTGTCGCCACCATTGTAGTTGAAGTAGGGCCGGGAAGAAAGCACCGTCGTCTCCAGCATATCCCAGTCGCTCAGCGTCGATAAACTATTGTCCTTGCCAATGATCCGGTCGTTGACAGACCCATACGGCACTATGGAACAGCCTGCCTCGAAATTCGACTGGAAGACCATTGGGCCCTTAAGGGTCGTGGGATCTGGCGCCTGCGGAGGAGTCGGCTCCGGCATAGCATCTCTCTCCGGCTTCCGACAGGCAAAGGCGGTGAGGATGAGGAAGATGCACCATGGAAGACAGGCTTGCGGAAGTAGGAACATGGAAACGGCTTCAAGAAGTGAAATTAATGACTCTGCCGGCATATCCGAAGGCCAGCAAAATACATACCCCTAATTTGCTACATTTAAGTATGCGTCTGCTGATCGCACTCTTCCTCCTGGGCATAGGACAACCCGGCAGGGCACAACCGCAACCCGACCACTCAGGGCTCCGCATCAGCCTGCTGACCTGCAGCCCAGGTGCCGAGCTCTACTCCACCTTCGGTCACAGCGCCCTGCGCATCATCGACAGCAGTGCAGGTACCGACATCGTATATAATTTCGGGGTGTTTAACTTCAGTGACCCCGACTTCTACCTTCATTTCGTCCGGGGCAAACTGCTCTATTTCCTCGACCAGGAATCCTTCACCTACTTCCAATATGCCTATGTGGTCGAAGGAAGGGGCATCACCGAGCAGGTGCTACGACTGCACCCCGGCCGAGATAAAAAGATGCAGTCCTTCCTGGCAGAAAACCTCCGGCCAGAGAATCGTTTTTACAAGTACGACTTTCTCTATGATAACTGTACGACACGGCTGCGCGACCTGATCCTGGGCCAGGAAGCGACCTCCATCCATACCAGCCCAATCCTTGAAGACAGCAGCCAGACATTCCGCAACCAATTGCATGTCTATCTTGACAAAAACCAACAACACTGGTCAGCCCTCGGCATCGACATCCTCCTAGGCTCGCGCATCGACCAGCCGATGACCAACGCGCAAGCCATGTTTCTCCCGGACTTCCTGGAAAAGGCCATCGACAGCTCAAAAGATGCCAGCGGCACGATTGTTTCAGAAAAGAAAGTCATCCTCGACCGCCAGATTTCGGCAGCGACGGCGCCGACACGCAGCTCACCTACTCTATGGGCCTTCTCCGCCATACTGGCCTGCATGGTACTGCTGTCGATGAGCAGGCAGCAATGGGCGCAACGATGCCTGTCAGTTGCCGACTTCTTCCTTTTTTTCACCACCGGCCTGTTAGGCTTGCTCTTAGTATTCATGTGGACGGGTACAGACCATGCATCCTGTAGAGACAACCTCAACCTCGCCTGGGCTTTACCCTCCCATCTCATCGCTGCTTTTCGACGCTCCTCTCACACAAAGCTTGTCAGGGGCTATTTTCAATCGGTCTTCCTCCTCTCCATACTCATCGCAGTCGGCTGGAATTTTTTGCCACAACAACTGAACTCGGCCCTCTTTCCGCTGGTCTTATGGCAAGGATGGAGGGCCTACCGGCTCATGCAGCCTATCCCCTGACCATAGATGGGCCAAGCAGCTGCATCCCACAAACCCCTCACCTACCGCCGTCTCGGCGAAGGACCTTGGCTCGTAGGCCTGCACGGCTTTGGAGAAGATGGACGCATCTGGGACAACATCCTGCACGAGCTCTCCGAAACAGCCGAGGTGATCGTGCCAACCCTGCCAGGCTGCGATGGACAGGAATGGACCTATCTTCACGACGAATATCTATCCCTGGAATACATGGCTGACCAGCTGTTGGAGACCCTGACAGACGCGAAGATCCATGCCTGCACCCTCCTCGGACATAGCATGGGAGGGTATCTGTCCCTCGCCTTTGCAGAAAGACATCCGGAACGGATCCATGGCCTGGTACTGCTGCATTCTACCGCCATGCCCGACAGTGAGAGCAAACGCACCCAGAGAGTCCGCAGCATCCGATTTATGGAGACATACGGGGCCGCCGCCTTTCTCCGAGAGACCATCCCGGCCCTCTATGCCCCTGCCTTTGCAGCAGCCCACCCATCCATCATCCAGAAACACCTCCAACACGCGCTAGAATGGGCGAGCCCAGCGGTGCTGATCGCTCACTACCGGGCCATGATGGACCGCCCCGACAGACAGCAGTACTTGCAAGATTCCCGTTGGGCGGCAGGCTTCCTCGCCGGTGCACTCGACAAGGCCGTACCGTTAGAAGAAATCCTGCCCCAAATAGCAGGGTTGCCCACTGCACAGAAGGCCATCTGGGCAGATATAGCCCACATGGGCATGAAAGAATGCCCGAAGCAGCTGGTTGCATTTCTGACTTCCTTCCTCTCCGATAGATAAATATGCGTTGAAGAAATACCCCACTATATTCATATTTTTTTTTACGCCTGCTCGGGGTTGCTGCAGAGGCGAGATATATATCCGGCGGAGAAATGAGCTATGAATATTTAGGCGCGGGTTCCACGGCAGGTACAGAGCAGCGACTACCTGGGGAATACCATCTACCGAAAAGGCACATCCACCCTCATCCAGTAATCACACATATGAACAGGACAATCCTCATCACCGGCGCCACTTCTGGATTCGGTCATGCCATCGCCAACACGTTTGCCTCCTCGGGCGATCGCCTCATCCTAACAGGACGACGTGAAGATAGGCTGCAAGCACTGGCTAAAGATATCAACAATGCAAAAGAGGGTACGGCATGGCCATTGCCCTTCGACGTACGAGACCGGCGGACGGTGTTTGACGCGATCGCATCGCTGCCCGCAGCATGGAGAGCAGTCGACGTACTCGTCAATAATGCCGGGCTGGCGCTGGGGCGCGACTATTTCGAAGAAGCCAGCCTGGATGACTGGGATACCATGCTCGATACGAATGTCAAAGGTGTGATGTATGTGACGCGGGCTGTGTGGCCACTGCTCCGCAAACCCGGCGGGCATATTCTAAACATCGGATCCATCGCCGGCAAAGAAGTATATGAAAAAGGCAATGGATATTGTGCCTCCAAGCACGCGCTGGATGCACTCAGCAAGTCGATGCGGGCAGACTTCCTCAGACACGGGGTCCGCGTGACTGCGGTGCACCCGGGGGCTGCTGAGACTGAATTTTCACTCGTCCGATTCAAAGGAGACGCCACTCAGGCATCGGCCGTATATGCCGGATATGAGCCCCTCGTCGCGAAGGATGTCGCAGACATTGTGCATTACTGCGCCGGCACGCCGGCACATGTATGCATCAACGAAATCGTCATGACATGCACGGCACAAGCCAACTCTTTTTACCTGAAGAAATGAATATCAAAGGGCTACTGCTGTGCCAGGCTCACCCGTACCTGTACGCCCCCCCGTGTGTTTACAAGGGGCGCTGAACTGGAAATATATGGATTGACCCGCTTCTGGTCGAAGTAGAGCTGGAGGTTGATGCGGTTGCTTAAGACATAGTCGATCGTTGGCCGGATAGTCAGGATCCGCTGGCCTCCGGTTGCAAAGGCGTTGGACTGGTCCAGGCGACTGTTGGAGTTCATGTCGTCTCGAATGCTCACGTCTAAGGTGAATGTGATGTCATTCTCCAGCTCTTTGGCAGGCCCTTTTTTGCCGATGCGGATGGTGAACGGCAGGGGGAATCCGCGTTTGCGCCATCGGATGCCGAGGGTGGCTTCTGTAGACAACACTTCGCTGAGTTGAAAGTCGACTAGGCTCAGGCTCAGGTTCCGGCTCTTCTTATACTCCAATCTTCCTGAGAACTGCCCGGGCGTGGAGAAGTCGATCCCGATCAAAGGAGCAAACTGCTCCTGGATGGTCACATTGGGCACTAGGAAGTATGGTATAAAATTGCCCGAGACGGAGTCGATGAACGAAGGATAACCATAGCCGAGGTCATCCAGGAAGAGCAGTGCTGAGTTGAAGCTATTCATCCCCAACGAGCTGGTATATCCATGGGTGAGGCTGAAATTGGTGAAATACTGCTCCATGGCCGGCAGACGGCTGAGTCCATTGTATGTTAGTCGCCAGTTAGGCCTGGGCAGATAAGCGCTGAAGGGGTTGGAGCGGACATAGTCGCCTGCGCCCGTCTTTAGTAGGCCGACGGCACCTGGGTCCTTTCCCGTATAGGCTGCGATGAAGGAAGGGATCAGCACGTCCTGCGCATAGCGGCCATATCCCTTGTAATATCCATCCACCCCTGCCGTCTTGCTATAGCCGTTGGCCTCCCCCAGGCGCTTGGAGAGCACGAGCCTGTTTCTTTCGAATTCCTGGAAGGTCTGGCTGACAACATTTGGGTCTACCTTCCGGAACAGCGTCTGAAAGGATACGTAGGTCATGGAAAATCCCCCCCCCGAATAGGGGCTGAGGTTGGAGAACTGACCGGTGCCAACCGTATCCTTGAAGAGGGAGGTGTAGTTTTTACTGAGGGTGCGGTCAAGGTTCAAGTCGATCTGCAGGTCGCGGGCCGGCTCTAGCTGCGCATTGATTCCCAGCCGCTGTTCATAGGTCTGGCGGAACATGTTGTTCAGCATGGGGTCCTTACTAATCAGCCCACGGGAGGCTGCATTTTTCAGCCAGTTGCTGTCGGGCTGTCGGCCCATGATAAAGCCCATCCCCGGCGCCATACTTTGGAAGTTGTTGCCCAAGGCCCGCGTGCTGTCGGTCCATCCGGGCAAGAAAGTTGTAGCCCCTTCATTGTACGTGAGGCCGGCCCGCTTCATGGAAGTCAGCACGCCGAGGATGGCCCGGGCAAACGGGCTGACGGTTACTTCTTTTTGCTCCTGGAGCCGCTGAAGCTTCTTTTCTTTCCTTTTCGCCTTCCGAGCTGCTTTTCGTGCTTTTCTTTCTTTGATACGGTCGATTTTCTGCTGGGAGCTGACTGCTTTCCGGGCTAACGTGGTGTCTGCTGCGAGAGGCTGGGCCGTGGCCTTGGGGAGGCGGCGCTTGGCGGTTGGCTTGCCCTGCATCTTCTTTGCCTTTCGGGCGGCCTTCCGGGCCTTTCGGGTGGAGGCCGTATCGAGCTCTTTTTTTGCAGGGTCCGGCTGCACGGCAGGCGGCGCTTCTGCCGACGCGGGCTCTGCTGCCGCCCGCAGCAGCCGCGACTTGGCGTAGAGTTGTTGGAAGTTCAATTCTAGGGTAGCTCCTTTCTGATGACTGTTTTGAAGGGAGTTGCCTAACTCTATTGCGAGCCTGGAAGCCCCTATCCAGCCATAGGTATTGCGATAGGCCAGGTTGGCCGTCGTCCAGTCGAGCAGCGGCAAGAGGTTGGTAGGCAGGTTATAGGTCAGGTCCAGGCTTTGATTGTAGAGGGTGTTGCGTCCACCGCGAAGCGTATTCCGCCAAAGCGTGTCTTTCTTGAATTTGGAGTCGATGCGGCCGGAGGGCTCGTCGACGCGTGAATTATTCGTAGCCTTGAAGTCGATGTTGAAGGTCTTGGTGAGATCCCAGCGCATGTTATACACGCGGTCCATCACAAAATACTTGTCATAGGTCTCCGGGATCTTATAGGGCCCACCGCCGACATTGCGCGGACGGATGGCACCAAACTGCCGGCGCGCATCCCATCGGAAGCCAAGGAGATTGGGGGTGGGGTTTATGTTGAAGGCACGTACGGCGTCGAGCACCTTCGCCTTAGGCATGCGCAGCTTCTTGAATGGCTCCAGATACTTAGCCTGACTAACGTAGTTGTACCCGAGGCCACCAAGTTGACGGGTCACCTCATTCAACTCTATGAGTGGATTGTACTGCCGGGTGCTGGTATAGGAATAGCTGACGTCGAAGTTGGACAGGCTCCAGGGCTTTGCCTTCCCATCCTGAGGAGGCGAAAGCCGGACATTGTTGAAGTTGATGGTCCGGATGCTGGTGAAGTCTATCGACTCAGATCGGATCGAATCGCTTCTGGTGCCAAAGGCACGAATTTTATCCCTGAGCAGCACGTCTTTGTCATATGGATCGAACTGAGGCGTGCTGGAGACGTGGGAGAAGTTGGCAAAGAAGGGGATCTGTAGCCCCAAGCCCTTAGGCAACAGCTTGCCAAGCTGCAGATTCGCAGAAGCATCAAACTGAGTAAAATCGTCGCGAAAGCGTTCCATGACGCGTTGCTCCAGCTGGCCGAAGCCACGGGTGTGGACATTTCCGGAGAGGGAGACCGTACCCAGGTCTGAGAGTTGCATGTTTACCTGGCCGACGGCTGCCCAGCCGCCCGACTGGTCGATCTCGGAAAGCCTTAGCTCGTTGATCCATACTTCCGCGCAGACGGGCCGGCCGCCACTAGCATCCCGGAGATTTTCAATACCCACTAGGATGCCACGGACCTCCCCCAGGTTCGGATTGCCAACAATACCGTAGATCTTCTCTCCCACCCGCCTGCGGTAGATGGCGTTTGGGTTGTTGTTGTTGAGGTTCCGTTCCGTTTTGAGTTGTACCAAGTCGGTCAAGGAGATGTCCAGGCTATTCACATCGGGCCAGACATCTTTCGGGTCGGCGCTGCCAAAAGCCGTCAGCTTCAGCGGATATCGCAGCTCGTAGAAGTTGTTGATGAAGTCGTTACCGATGCGGACCACAGCCCACAATTCTTTGTCTCGAATAGCTGTCTGTCCTTTGAGGCTCTCGGCGTGGATGAACATGGAGAGACGGCGATACTGGCGGATGTCCAGGTTGAGATTGCGGAATACCCCTCTTGCATCACCTTCCTGAAGGTTGCAGACCGACATGCTGAGGGCCTGCTCATTTTGTAGAATGTTGATGCCGCCGTTGCTCAAGGCTTGCACCCGCTCAATCCCTGGCGGGATCCGGTAAGGGATTGGGTCTCTCTTATCATTCTCTTCGATGTTGACCGCCGTGACATTGAAAGTGGTGGGCCCGACAAGGTCGATCGATCGGTACTGGCCGCTGGTGTCAAATGCATAGGTGAAACGGCGCCAGTTGTTGCGCACGAGTTCGAGTTTGGCAAATCGTAAGACGGCGGAGTCCTCAAAATCGGTCATAAACATGCGGATGAATCGAATCGACTTGAAGTCTGGGATCTGCCCCACTTTTCGATCGTATTTAGCGACAGGCACCCGGAACTGATACCAGAGCTGATCTTGACGGGTGCCGTCTGCCAGGGGGACGTTGACGACCTTCCGGTCTGTGATGAAGTTCTGTCCTACCTGCATGGCTGGGTGGCCTGAAGGACGTATGTCGACGCGGTATTGAAAATACTCTTCCGCTTCATTGAGGGTATTGTCTCGGTTCAGATCTTCCCCGTCCGGGTACATCGTAAAGGCTGATGCAACGCTGGAGCCGGCTGTGGCAACCGGAGAGTTCCCTTCCGGACTGTTGAAATGTTTGTAACGGCCGAGGATGCCGGTATTCGACTTATCGTAGAAAGCATCTCGGTAGTAGCGGAAATTGTCAGAGGATGGGTCTGTACGCGCATCCAGGAAGGCTTTGGAGCCTGCCCCAAAGCCGTTACGGATGTCGGCCAGGTATGGGTTGCGGATGCGCTGCTCGGTGGTGTCCGTCATCCCATCAAAGCCCACATCCTGATAGGGCCTATCTGCCGGATCATTGCTAAAAGCCTGTGTTACCTGAATCGGATTGAGGGGTGAAGTACCCCAGTTGGAGCGGGTGGTGGCAGAAGGGATGCTGGGGGTGGCGAGCCCGTTCTCATAAAAGCGGCGTGAATCTTTCAGGATATCCTCCGAAATATTTCCAAGGTTGAAGTACAGGGAGCCGCCTACCGGGTTGGTTGCTTTGATAAAGGGGTCCAGCATCCAGAACTCGATGAATTCGATGTTGGCGGTCTCGAAGTCTGTCTGGTCAACGGCCCGCATGATGCCACCCCAGCGCCGGCGGGGCTCCAGCAAGCGGCCATTGGCATCGATGCTGCGTGTGTCATAGTTGTAAGGTCCCCGCTCCTTCGGGTAGTAGGCCATGTCGAAGGTCACCAACTGGTTCTGTCCAAAGTCAGGCGTACGCTGTGGGAAGATCTCCTGTTGCGAGACGCTCCGCACCCTTGGGTCAGAGAGATCTAGAATATTGCCTCTGACGGGGTTGTTCGGGTTGCTTTTCTCCTGGAGGATGGGCTCAATATTGTACCAGGCGAGCTTCGCACGGTTTTTTCCATAGCCGAGGTCGTCGAAGAGCTGCGACTCGGGGAATATAATATTTCCGTTCCGGTCTGTGGCCTCTTTGGGAGTGGATGCCAGCGTCCAGCTGACGATCGGGAAGCGCAGGTCGATGCTAGCCCTAGTACCTTCAAAGTCGTCGACATAGATCAGTCCTGCCGCGCCTTTGCCGATCTGAGGGGCATGGCCAGGTATCATCCGGGCGGCTTCTGCCATGGCAGAGATCGTAGAGCTGCCGGTCGGCTTGTAATTGGGCAGGTAGCCAAGCCATTTGTTGAGGCGAGGCATCTCGTTGTTATAGTTGAGGTCGACGCCGACCATGGTATTTCGGATCGGGTCGGAGCCTATCTCCATCTTGGTGAAGAAGGGGCGCTCTCCCAGTCGTACCATCGTACCTCCTATAGAAAAGTTTCGGTTGAAGATATAGTCCCAGCGCATGCCTAAGTAGGTCCGCTGCTGGATGCCGAAGGTGGCGTTGTTTTCGAATTGCACATTCACGGGGACGCCAGACTTGCTGATGGCATCATTGATGATGCGGACCGTCCCGGACACATAGTCGATCGTGTAGTCCACATTCTCTGTCAACGTGCGGCCTCCAGCGGTGACGGTGACAGAGCCTGGCGGCACGTTGAATGCATTGAGGGAAATCTCTCCGCCAGAGCCAGACGACTTCGACTGGCCTTTCATCACAAAGCGGTTCAGGTTGGCGTATGTCGAGGCGATGGCCCGAATCGTGTCATAGAGCGGATAGAAGAGGTATTTCTCCCTCAGGGTGGGGTTGGTCGAGAAGGCCGCTTCGAGATCGCGTCCAAACGGTTCTAGCACGGGGAAGATGATGCGGCTGAGGGGCGAGTTGACCGTATATCCTTCTACGAAGTCGAAGACGCCATCGGGCTGTGGGTCGTTCTGATTGTTAAGCCGGTCTAGGTTGAGTAAGGTCAGCAGCGGGACACCTGCCTTGTCGCCTTCTGGCAGGTAACGCTTTTCGCCACCACCCGGCTCCTGATAGAGGACATTGAACTGGAAGTCCTGCCGTTCCAGCTGACCGTAGCCGACGGAGTATACGTTCTTCATCATCAGGTCCCAGATCGGAAGGGCCGTCCGCTGAGAGGTGGCTTTGAGCAACTTCAGGAACAACACCTTCTGCACGCCCGAGGAGGAGTCTACCGGTACATCCTGCGAGAATTCACCAACCTGATATACTCTGCCATTGACGGTATATTGGAAGGCTACGGCGAGCACTTCATCAGGCTGTAGGGAGATATTGAGGGATATGAAACCCAGCTGCCGGTTGAAGGCATACTGGGTACTGTCGAGCTTGCGGGCGAACGTCTTTTCATAGTCCTGCACGGGCTGCAGTCCAAGGCTGTTAAGGTAGTTACCGATGAGGGCAGGGTTCCGGCTTGAAGGGTTAGCGATCAGCTTGCGATAGAGGTCGTTCGACCCGTTGGTGGGAAAGGCAGAGCCGGCAGAGGGGAGGATGACGGGTGGCTGGAGATAGGGCTTTTGCTCGCCGAGGTCCATCAGGCCGACGATATCTCGAGTGTTGGTGGTGGCACCGGTGCGATTGGTTACCCAGACGTCTAGTCGCAGCAGTTGTACCTGGGTATTGATGATGGGTAGATTCCGCATGGACTTGTTATAGTTATCACGGAAATACTGGGCCATCAGGAAGTGCCGGTTCTCTTCATACTCATCGGCCTTTACCTGGAAGGGCTGGGTGCTAGAGCCTCCCTGCATAGCCATAGACTGGCGTTGGGAACGCTGGTTGGCGACAATCGTCGTCAGCCAGAGCCGACCCAGCTGCATCTGGGTTTTGAAGCCAAACAGTTGTTGTGCCCCTGGGATCAGCGTACCTTTGGAGGCAAAGGAGGTGTTCCCCACCTCTATTTTCCGGAAGATATCTTCACCGCTCCCGGTATAGTCGAGCTTGAGCTGATTTTCGAAGTCAAAGGTAGAAAGCGTATTGTAGCTGATGGGCATCTTGAGCTTGTCGCCAATGTTACCCATCACATTCAGGTTCGCCGCCATATCGAAATCAAGGCCTCCATTTCGGCGTGCCCGCTCTGGCAGGGTGGGGTTTTTGATGTTCTGCCCCTGGTAGCCTGCAGTCAGGTTGACCTCCCCTTGTGGTTTGATGTCGATCTTGCCATTGCCGAAAAGACGGTTGAAGAGACCTTCTCCCATTGTCAGCTTGGGCTTCTGATGATGCCTGTTGAGCAATCCGATGGTCGCGGCACGGTCGCGAAAATACTCGCTCTCGTCGCGTCCGGACCGCCAGCGCAGGTATTCTTCGAAGGTCAGGACGGTCGGAGTGCGATAAAAGCGAGTACCGACCTTTTCGTAAATGCGATAGGTGCGCGTGGGGAGGTCGTAGGCGACAGAGTCGCGGAGGTTAGCAGGATCCCTGAGATCGAAGCCTCTTTTCTGCGGGTCTGTGACCCGGACAGCCCGACGGTCGGTGATGGGATATTTCAACGTATCATTGCCCGGTACAGTATCCTGGAAGGAGTAGAGAATGACAGAACCTACACTAAGGGATCCACTGGCCATAGCCATGCACCCCTGTGCATGGACGTACACGGACAGGCAAGTGAGTGCAATGATGACCGGAAGCCTTCTCAATGTATTTGCACCGATTGAAATGTGGTAGAAGTCCGGTCAAATATGCAGTAAGGATTGTTTGATGATGGTTTCCAGATTTCGTTCTCCGGGCATCGATGCGAGCACTTTTCGGACCGCCGCCTCGGCCGTGGCCCGGGGGATGCCCAAGGCCACCAGGGCTTGCAGCGAATCGTGGAAGGCCGCATCCATCGGCGAGGCAGCCTGGGAAGGCATGCCGCCCACAGGCTTCTGCACTTTGTCCTTCAGCTCGAGGACAATGCGTTCAGCCGTCTTCCGTCCAATGCCTTTTACACGCTCCAGGGCGCGGCTGTCGTTGCGCAGGATCGCCTCCGCCACTTCTTCCGGACGCATCGCTGAGAGCATCATTCGGGCGGTGGCAGCACCCACACCGCTGATGCTGATCAACTGCTGGAACATCGATTTCTCAGACGCATCGAAAAACCCGTATAAGGTCTGCCCATCTTCCCGGAACAGCTGATGAATCAGCAGTTTCACCGTCTCCAGAGCCTCCAAACGACCCCAGGTGTTCAGGCTGATCTGCACTTCATATCCCACCCCGTTGACTTCGACATACACCAGGGAGGGCGACTTGTAGGTCAGCACACCGTTCAGATAGGCAATCATAGGCCTCCAAATATACCGCCATTTCCCCAAAGACACAACAGGGATATGGCCATATGATAGTCATTTTACAAGGTATCGATACATTTGTACCCTATTCGATTCCTCTCAGCCATGCGCACCAAGATAACGTCAGCCATCACCGCCATCGGGGCCTATGTCCCGGAAGACAAACTCACTAATGCAGATCTGGAAAAGATGGTCGACACCAACGACAAGTGGATCCGGACTCGTACCGGCGTCTCCGAGCGAAGGATTCTTCGGGAGCCGGGGAAAGCCACGTCCGATCTCGTTGTGCCCGCTGTACAACGACTCTTTGATAAGCGCGGCATCGGCCCGGACGACGTCGACTGCCTGATCGTCGCCACCGTGACGCCCGACATGCTCTTCCCGTCCACTGCCAATCTAGCCTGCGGAAAGCTCGGCATGCGCAATGCATGGAGTTTTGACATCCTCGCCGCCTGCTCTGGGTTCGTCTATGCGCTGACGACAGGTGCAGCTCTTATTGAAAGCGGCCGCTACCAACGAGTCATCGTCGCAGGTGCTGATAAGATGAGCTCGATAGTGGACTACAGCGACCGCACCACCTGCATCCTCTTCGGAGATGGCGCGGGCGCCGTCCTCCTCGAACCCAACACAGAAGGCTACGGCATTCTCGACAGCATCCTGAAAAGTGATGGCACCGGCGCCAAGCATCTGCACATGAAGGCAGGCGGCTCCCTGCGACCCCCCAGCATCGAAACCGTCACCAACAAAGAACATTATATCTACCAGGAAGGACAGTCCGTCTTCAAGTTCGCCGTCACCGGCATGGCAGATGTCGCCTTTGAACTTATGCAACGCAACAACCTGGAGTCAGACGACATCGCCTGGCTCGTACCCCACCAGGCCAACAAACGCATCATCGACGCCACCGCCAACCGCATGGGGCTCCCGCAAGATAAAGTCATGCTGAACATCGAACGCTATGGGAATACAACCGCCGCCACGATCCCGCTATGTCTCTGGGACTACCGAAAACAACTCAACAAAGGAGACAACCTCGTCCTAGCAGCCTTCGGAGGTGGCTTCACCTGGGGCGCCACCTGGGTCAAATGGGCCTATTGAGCCTGAAAGCGCCTCGCGGACCTATATACCCCGACCAGTCAAAATCCGATAGAATGCAGGCCTATACCTGACACACAAAACCCACCTATGGCATCCGTTCAATTTCCCTTCCAGGGGTTCAGCTCGCTGGCCATCCATGCCGGCCATGAGAACGACCCCCAGCACTCACACCTCACCCCGATCTATGCGAACTCAACCTTCGTCTTCGACGATGCCGAACAGGGCATGCGCCGCTTCAGCGGCCTGGAACCAGGCTATATCTATACCCGCTGGGGAAATCCCAACATGACAGAGGCAGAAGGTAAAATTGCGGCCATGGAGGCCTTCGGCGTGACAGACAGCTCCGGCGCACCCTTGCAAGCAGCTGCCATCCTACACGCCTCCGGCATGGCCGCCATCTCCACACTGCTGCTATCGAACCTCTCCAAAGGAGATAAAGTACTCTCCCACTACTCCCTCTACGGCGGGACACAAGACTATATGAACCGGCTCCTGCCCAGACTCGGCATGGAAGCGGTCATCGAAGACCTCCGCAACCCGCAAAGGGCAGAAGAAGCCTTATCACGCGACCCATCGATCCGCATGGTCTACCTAGAGACACCCGCCAACCCCACCATCCAATGCGTAGACATTGTAGTGCTGTCTGAAATCGCACATCGCCACGGGCGCATCGTCGCCTGCGACAACACCTTCGCCACCCCCTATCTGCAACAGCCTTTCCGGCTGGGGGCCGACTTCGTCGTGCACTCCACCACCAAGTTCCTCAACGGCCATGGCACCATCATCGGCGGGATTCTCCTCGGCCGTGATGTCACATTCATGCAAACACAGGCCACTAAGACGCACCGCCTCCTCGGCGGTAACAGCAACGCTATGGAGTCCTGGCTGCTGGTCAATGGCATGAAAACACTGGAACTCCGCATGGAAAGGCATTGCCATAACGCCATGGAAGTGGCCGAATGGCTTCACCAGCACCCTGCCGTAGCAAAAGTTAACTACAACGGCCTGCCCGACCACCCCGACCACCTGGTGGCGCTTCGACAGATGAGACACCCCGGGGCCATGCTAAGCTTTGAGATGAAAGGTGGGCTTAGCGCCGGGATCGAAGTCATGAACCGTCTCAAACTCTGCACGCGCACCGTCTCCTTGGGCACCTGCGACACGCTGCTCTGCCACCCGGCCTCGATGACCCACACCAGCGTCCCCAGAGAAGATCGCCTCCGGTATGGCATCACAGACGGACTTATCCGCATGAGCGTCGGCATGGAAAACATCCAAGACATCCTCACAGACCTGGAACAGTCACTGGCAACATCCTGACCGACGTAAGCTGACTCCCATGTCTCCAGGTATCCTGCTCATCCTGCGCCTTGCTGTCGGAGGCATCCTCCTCTACCAGCTGGGATCGATGGTGCAAAGAGGATATGCTCGCAGATGGGCAATCCCACGCGATGCAAGGGAATGGAGGAGCCTGGGCGGAGGAGTCATGTCCCTCCTAATCGCCGCATGGGCCTTGCTGACGCTGCAACGAAACTACCAACGTCCCATGGACCTCCTGGAGGCCGTGTCAAGAACTGACATTCACTCGGTCGAATTCCGCGACAGCCGCACCGGACAAAACCACCACCTCTCCGAATGGCAAGGGCAATGGGTGATCCTGAACATCTGGGCGACCTGGTGCCCGCCCTGCCGCCGTGAGATGCCAGGACTCGAGAATGTCCACCGCATGGCAAGCCGCCACGGCACAGCCGTCATCGCCCTGTCGGATGAAGTCCCTGCCACCGTAGAAGCCTACCTGCAGGAAAACCTGATGAGCCTGCCCGTCGGCACCTTCACCGCGATGCCCGACATCCTGGCCGACATTCAAACCAGGCCCGTCTCCATACTCATCGCACCCGACGGACGCATCGTCGACCGAGTCGTCGGCGCGCGAGGACAGACCTTTTTCCAGAAATGGGCGGAAGACCACCCGGCATCGCCGCAAAAAAAATAAAGATGAACATCCGGATACGAAGAGCAGAACGCCGGGATTGTCCCCGCTTGCTGGAATTGGTGCGTGAGCTGGCCACCTACGAACGAGCCCCGGAAGCCGTGACCGTAGACCCGCAACACTTCGAAGACAGCGGCTTTGGAGACCATCCCGTCTGGTGGGCCTTCGTAGCCGCCCGTCCAACCCCTGCCGCAGCCAGCGGGGAAGAGATCATAGCCTTCGCCCTGTACTACATCCGCTATAGCACTTGGAAGGGACAAGCCATGTACCTAGAAGACATCATCGTCACCGAAGAGATGCGCGGAAAAGGGATTGGCACCTTGCTGTTCGAACAACTTAAAAGTGAAGCCAGGGAAAAGGGATGGTCACGCATCACCTGGCAGGTACTCGACTGGAATGAGCCTGCCATCCGCTTCTATCACAGACAGGGGGCAAGCCTCGACCCCGAATGGATGAACGGGTCGCTAGAACTCTAAAAAACTACTCAACGCCAGATACCACTGCCTCCGGATGGATTTTACCGAACAGTCCCTGCAAGACCTTGCCCGGGCCCACTTCCGTAAACCGCATCGCTCCGTCGTGGACCATGGCCCGGATGGTCTGCGTCCATAAGACCGGCCCCGTCAGCTGGTCTATCAGATGTTGACGGATCTCATCCGGTTCAGTCACGCCTTTGGCAACAACGTTTTGATATACTGGGCAGGTTCCCCGATGGAAGGGGGTCGCATGGATGGCGGCGGCCAACTCCTCGCGGGCCGGTGCCATGAGTGGCGAGTGGAAAGCCCCACCCACCGGCAGGCTGAGAGCCCGCTTGGCGCCCGCAGCCTTTAGCCGCTCACAGGCTATCTCGATGCCTTTCATCGTTCCACTCACTACCAACTGTCCTGGACAGTTGTAGTTGGCAGGGACCACCACCTCACCAGTCTCTTCCCGGATGGCTGCACAGACTTCTTCCACACGGGCATCTTCCAACCCCAACACCGCCGCCATCGTAGAAGGAGTCTTGATACAAGCCTTCTGCATGGCCTCTGCCCGTATGCATACCAGCCGTAATGCATCCGCAAATGCTAGGGTGGCGTTGACCGTCAGAGCAGTGAACTCCCCCAATGAGTGGCCAGCCACCATGTGCAGTGAAGGATGCTCGATGCTCTTGAACGCGACGACCGAATGCAGGAAGATGGCAGGCTGGGTCACGTTGGTGCTGCGTAGGTCTTTGGCGCTGCCTCCAAACATGACATCCGAGATGCGGAACCCAAGGATCTCATTGGCCTGGTCAAAAATCCGCTTGGCAAAAGCGTTGCGGTCGTAATGAATCTTCCCCATGCCCGGGTACTGAGAGCCTTGGCCCGGGAATAGATAGGCTTGGATCATAGATTAGATTAAGCCTATGAAAGTAATAAAAAAAAGAGAGGCTGCCTATCACCGGCTCAATGCAGCTTTGAGCCAATCAGCCGGATGAATTCACTGCGCGACTCATTCCGCTCGAACTCACCCCAGAAGGCAGAAGTGGTGGTGACTGAGTTTTGCTTTTGCACCCCGCGCATCATCATGCACAGATGCGATGCCTCAATCACCACGGCCACCCCTAAAGGATTCAGCGTCTCCCGGATGACATGCAGGATTTGAGAAGTCAGTCGCTCCTGCACCTGCAGCCGGCGGCTGTAGACGTCCACCACTCTTGCTAGCTTGCTGAGTCCGGTGATCCATCCGTTGGGGATGTATGCAATATGCGCCTTACCGAAGAAGGGAAGCATGTGGTGCTCGCACATACTATAGAGTTCGATGTCTTTTACAATGATCATTTCGCTAACATCCTCGTGGAATTTTGCGGAGTTGAGGATCGCCTTGGGATCCATGTGATAACCCTGCGTGAGGTATTGCATGGCCTTGGCCATCCGCTCGGGCGTTTTGAGAAGCCCCTCCCGTTCCGCATCCTCTCCCAGCAGGTGGAGGGATTCCCTATAATTCTCAATGAGGCGGGAAGTCACTTTGTCTTCGTACTGCTCAATACGGTTGTATGCCATGAGGATATTTTCAAAAGTTGAGATGATAAGAATACCGGGCCTATGCTGGGTATTCGACCGCGTTGCGCGGGGTCTCGTACAAGATGATTTTCAACTCCAGGTGCTGGGGCAGGTGGGGCCGAAGGATGTCATAGATAACAATGGCGATATGCTCCGCTGTCGGATTCAGCTGACGGAATACTTCAACATCTGTATTCAGGTTTCGATGGTCGAACTGATCCGTCACCAGTTCCCGGATGAGGTCGGAGAGTGCCTTCATGTCCATGACATAGCCCGTCTCAGCATCTGGTTCTCCAGTCACCTTGACGATGAGCTCGTAGTTATGTCCATGGTAGTTGGGTAGGTTGCACTTCCCAAAGACCTTTGCATTGCGGGCATCATCCCAGGCAGGATTGTGCAGGCGATGCGCTGCATTGAAATGCTCTGTTCGGCAGACGGTCACTTTTTGTCCCATGTTCGGATAGGCTTAACCAAAGGCCTGTCAATAGACAGGCGTGGATTATAATAACAAGGCGAATGTGGAATGGTTCAGGTTTTTCAGCGATTACTCGCCGAAAAATTCAACATGAATGTGGGGGGTCTCCACCAGTTTAAGTCGGTAGAGGTGGACACCTGGCGGCAGGCGGGGTGCTAGCTCCTGCCAGATGGCTGTGACGAGGTTCTCGATGGAGCAGATGCGGCCCTGCAGGAAAGCGACATCCAGGTTGAGATTTCGGTGGTCCAGTAGGTCGATGACATGTTCATGGACCAGCCGGCTGAGCTTCTTGGCGTCGAAGATGAAGCCTGTCTCGGGGTCAGGCTGGCCCTTCACGGTGACATGTAGTTCGAAGTTGTGGCCATGCCAGTTGGCATTGGCGCAGCGGCCGAAGACTTCTTCATTGCGCTCTTGCGTCCAGGCAGGATTGTACAGCTTGTGGGCTGCATTGAAATGCTCGATGCGCGTGAGGTAAACCATGTATGGGATGGCTGGTTGCCTGCCGAGGCGCAAAAGTACGGACTGCCGCAGGAAATGAAAAGGGACACTCCCTGCCGCAAGCCTACAAAATGCGCGACATTCGCTCCATGAGGATTGCTATAGCAACTGCCACCCGGCTGGAATGGGAGGGGTTAAAACCCGATGCATGGGCGACATCCTTGTCCACTGGCCCCCATCACCTGACCCACTGGCTCACCGGCGTCGGATTGCTGCATACCGCCTGCAGCCTGGCTGCTCGCATTCCTTCCGAGCGGCCAGATCTGGTGGTACAGGTCGGCCTCGGCGGGAGTTTCAACATCCACAAGCATCCGCTAGGCACGGCCGTCGGCATCCTGCGAGAGACGCAGGCAGACCTTGGCGTGCAGGAATCCACTGGATGGAAAGATGCCTTTCAGATGGGAGGGATGGACCCACACCAACCTCCCTACCTGGATGGGTGGCTCGTCAACCCGCATCAATGGCTATGGGAACTTGCCGCACTGCCCATGGTGAAGGGCGTCTCAGTGAACAGCGTCAGCAGCGAGCCGTATTGGATCGAAGCCCTGGTACAACGGCTGCAACCCGATGTGGAGTCTATGGAAGGAGCGGCGCTCCATGCCACCTGCCTGATGTCTACAACGCCCTTTTTACAGATAAGAGGTCTCTCCAACCGCATCGGAGAGCGCGATAAAAGCCAGTGGCGCATTGCGGAGGCATTGGAGGCCGCCCGGGCTGCCCTGCAGCAATGCCTCGCGGTGCTGCCAGAAAACGGAATACGATGAAACTCACCCTTGCCTGCTCGCCCTGTCCCAACGATACATTTATCTTCGATGCCATGGTGCATGGCAAAGTCGACACCGAGGGGCTAAGCTTTGATTACCGGCTCGAAGATGTCGAAACCCTCAACCAATGGGCCCTGGCGGGTCAGACAGATATCTGCAAGGTCAGCTACGGGGTGCTGCCGCTTTTGGTATCTTCTCACTGTGTGCTGGAGGCAGGAGGCGCCCTGGGGCGCGGGGTGGGGCCACTGCTGGTATCGGCGCGCGGCCAGCGCCCGGAGGATGGAGGGCTGGAAGAACTGACCGTCGCCATACCGGGACGACATACTACCGCCCACATGCTGTTCAGTATGGCCTACCCGCAGGCCACTCGGAAAGTCTTTCTCCCTTTCCATGCCATAGAAGATGCCATCTGCTCCGGCACGGTCGACGCAGGTGTGATCATCCATGAAAGCCGCTTCACCTATGCGTCTAAAGGGCTGGTGGCATGGGCCGATCTAGGGTCTTTTTGGGAGGCAGAGACGGGGCAGCCCGTCCCCCTGGGCGGCATTGTTATGCGCAGGGAGTGGCCACGTGCACTGATGGCAAGGACAGATCGGGTGATTCGTCGGAGCCTAGAATATGCATGGTCGAACTATCCGGAACTGCCGGCCTTTGTCCGGGCGCATGCCCAGGAGATGGACGAGGCGGTAATACGCCAGCATATTGAACTCTATGTGACCGCGTATAGCCTACAGCTGGGGCCCGAAGGCCGGGCGGCCGTCTGGCGAATGTTAGAAATCGGAAGCCGGCTACACCCAGCCCCGCAGGGAGGTGCCTTCGAAGTATTTCTATGAGGAGCTAGGCTCCTTTCAGGGCCTTGCCATAGACGTCCAGGCAGCGGGCCCTGGCGACTTCATGCGCCACGATGGGGCGGGGATAGGAGGGCTCCAGGCATTCGGGCACCCACCGCCGGATATAGATTCCTTGTGGGTCGAATTTCTTCGTTTGCAGGCTAGGATTAAACACCCGGAAGTAAGGGGCAGCATCACAGCCGCTGCCCGCCGCCCATTGCCAGCCGCCGTTGTTGGCAGCCAGGTCGAAGTCCAGTAGCTTCTTAGCAAACCAAGCCTCCCCCCATCGCCAGTCGACCAACAGGTGCTTGGTCAGAAAGCTAGCCGTGATCATGCGCACGCGGTTGTGCATATAGCCGGTGGCAGCGAGTTCCCGCATGCCGGCATCCACGATGGGATACCCGGTCTTTCCCTCACACCAGCGGCTGAATCCTTCTTCATCGTGACGCCAGGGGATCCTGTCATAAACTGGCTTGAAAGCCTTCCCCTGCCCCACCTGGGGAAAATGCCAGAGGATCATATGATAGAAATCCCGCCAGATGAGTTCGTTGAGAAAGGTCTCATTAAGCTTGCGTGCACGCTGGGCCGTTTCCCGGATGCTGACGGTGCCAAAGCGCAGATGCACGCCAAGCTTGGAAGTTCCTTCGATAGAAGGGAAGTCCCTACGCTCTGCATAATGGGTGAGAATGGAGTCCCGCACCTGTGGGGAGGGAAAAGCTAGGCTGGCTGCCCGAAAGCCCATCTGTGGCAGCGAGGGGATGGTGCGGGGAGGGATTTGCAGGAATCGGGAGAGGTGTTTCCCGGATGGGTACTGCGGCAGCCCCTGGCTGCCCAGGGTCAGTTTCCATTTTCGACTGTAGGGCGTAAAGATGGTATATGGAAGCCCATCGTCTTTGACCACTTCCGATTGTTCGAAAATGACACAGTCCTTCGTCGTTTTAAAGCCGATGCCATGGTCACGCAGCAGGCCTGCGATATGCGCATCGCGTTGGATGGCATACGGTTCATAGTCATGGTTGGTGAAAACGGTACCAATATCATATGCCGAGATGAGTTGCTGAAACACGTCGGCTGGCTTGCCATAGTGCACCTCTAGGCTGGCACCCAGGGGGAGCAACTGGGAGTGGATCTCAGTGAGGGCAAGATGTATGAATTCTACGCGCCGGTCGGTTCGGTCTTCCAGCTGGTCCAGGATCTGGCGGTCAAAGATGAACAGCGGCAGGACGGGGCGGTCGGAGCGGAGTGCCTGGAGCAGACCGGCATTGTCGTGCAGGCGAAGGTCTCTTCTAAACCAGAAGAGGTTGATGGGGATGCGGGGAGGAGGCATCCTCTATAAACAAACAAGATGGTGCAAGGTTGAAGACGGTCAGCGTCCGGGTATGATACCAGCTTTAACGGCGTACATGACAAGTCCGGCAACAGATTTCGCACCGGTCTTATCTTTCAGCCGATCTCGGATGGCTTCCACAGTTCGGTGGCTGAGGTCAACTAGGTCAGCGATTTCCTTTGTCGTCTTTTCCTCGCAAATCATGCGAAGGATAGTGATTTCTTTTTCGGATAGCCGGGCCTCGTCGGGAGTGGATACTGGGCGCACGGTCCGCCCGCGGAGTACATCGATGAGTGCTTTATTGGTCAGGGCATCCATGTAATATTCTTTCTCGAAGACGGTTTTGACGGCTTCATAGATGACTTCGGAGTCAGAGTTCTTGGTCAGGTACCCGTTGGCTCCGAGCTCTAAGAGCCTAGAAATCATGGAGTGGTCATTATGCATAGTGAGCATGACCACTTTGATCTCAGGATACAACCGCTTGATTTCCGGCAAGGTCGTCATGCCATCCATGATGGGCATTTGAATATCCAGCAGGATGACGTCTGGGTTGATGTGCTTGAGAAGATTGAGGAGCTGCATTCCATTGTCTGCTTCCGCGACGATCCGGATGTCAGACTGCATCGACAATGCGGTTTTTACGCCTGTCCGGAAGAGGATGTGGTCATCTGCGATAGCAACCCGTATTTGTTCGGAGGAAAGGCCTCCACCAGGAATAGTATCCATAACAAGGTGTTTTACAAGGATATGTATGATTTTGTAATTGCAAGATTACATCAATTATTAGAAACCTCCTATCGTAGAAATGCTCTTTTTATAGAGGCGGGATATAGGGTTTTTACGTGGCGGGAGAAATCTGCAATTGTAAACTGTGTTTTACACTGAATAAAAGTTGTTTTTCTAATTATAAAATTTATTAGCGATCTAATTTTACTTTAACACTTAAAATCAGAATTTTTTTTGACTTGAAAGAAATGATCCTACTAAATCAAATATTATTACTGTCGCAATTATGCATGCTATTGATGATAATCACGTTTTCAATCAAATATTATAAATACTTAGGGCCACTGATATATCTTACATATCTATCAATTGCATGTGTAATTCATATTATCATTCAATACATTTTTATTCCAATATTTAAGTATTTCCGAATCAATTTGAATTCATTTTTATATAATAAAGAAATGAATTATATAGAGACAGGTATTTACATACTTAATATGTATTTATTCGCAGAGTTTATATTTATTTTTCTATATCTAAGATCGATTTCAATTGAATTAAAAATATTTAGAAAAGTATTAATATATATTGGATCGGGTGTGATTTGTGCCTATACGTTTATGTTTATGCACATATATGACAAAATATATTTTCAATATTTATATTTATATCTACAAATGCCAATTATATTAATTTACTCAATTATACTGCTATTAAAATCTAGAAATAAGTACATAAACTCATATAGATATTATAAATCTGAATTCATTTCTCTTTTTGGAATAATTTTTTTATACGCAAGCACATTTCCATCGACATACTTATTGATATATAAAAATATTGATAATAATACAATGATGATTTACTATAACATCCACGCATCACTTATATATTTATTTTTTTATATAATTATTTATAAATCCTTTCGATGCAAAATCAATTGACTGACCCTTTAATTGTATCGGTTGTTAGTACAATTATTATTATTTTTATTTTATTTATAATGCTTTTTGTATTTTATGAATCGAAAAAAAAACAATTATTACATGAAAACACTGTTAATGAAATAAAATATAAATATGAAAAAGATATTTTGTCAGCCCAACTTGAAATACAAGAGGAAACATTCAATAAAATATCGAAAGATATACATGATAATATAAGCCTGAGCTTAACATTATCTAAACTATATCTGACATCTTTCTATGAAAAAAAAGAATATTCTAATAGTGCTCGAAATAATGAGATTATTAATTCCTCTATATCTCTGATATCAAAATCACTAGCTGATCTTAATGATTTGTCAAAGTCTTTAGATGGTGAAATGATAAGAAAATGTGGCTTACTTCATACACTCGAAAATGAAATAAAATATATAAACAAGATTGGTTCAATGACATTAGATCATCATATCATAGGAAAGATCATTTATCTCTCTTGGGAAAAGGAACTGATGATATTTAGAATAATACAAGAATCAATTAGAAATTCAGTTAAGCACTCAAAATGTACTCAAATCATAATTAAGTTGAATTATACAGATAGTGATTTAACTGTTTCAATTAGTGATAATGGTATAGGATTCGATATTACGGAAAACGAAATTTCAAATAATAAAATATCTTCTGGTATTTCGAATATGAAAAAAAGATCGTCAATGTTAAATGGAAAATTATTTGTTCAAAGTAAAAACCCTAATGGAACAAGTATCATATTAGAATTACCTTATAATTAAATATATGAATTCAAATAATATAATTAAGGTCTGCCTTGTAGATGATCACGTTTTACTGAGAAATGCCTTGGCAACATTGATTGACAAATCAGACTCCTGTAGGGTGATTTCGCAAGCGTCAAATGGCCGAGAATTCATTCAATTAATTAGAAGCAATAAAATACCTGATGTCATTTTACTTGATATGAACATGCCGGAAATGGATGGTTACGATACAGCTATATGGATAAAAGAAAACTTCTCTTCAATTAAAGTGTTGATGCTTACAATGTATGACTCTGAGATTGCTCTAATCAGATTATTACAAGCTGGGGTTTGGGGATTTTTAAAGAAAGATGTACATCCTAATGAAATGATCAATGCAATAAATCATGTTCATTACAATGGATTTTACTATTCTGCAAATACAAGTAGTAAACTGGCAGGTTTATTCAGGGATTCATCAGACAGAAATACATTGCTAAACAAAGTCATGTTAGATGATACAGAAATAGGCTTTCTTAAATATGCCTGTTCAGAAATGACTTACAAAGAGATTGCATTAGAAATGAAAATGAATCCAAGGAGTATTGATACCATTAGAGACAGTCTTTTCACAAGACTTGACATCAAGAGTAGGGTAGGATTAGCGATGTATGCCATCAGACATGGCATTGTGAATCCCTGAGATCAATCGAGCACTTTATTTCGCATCGCATACATCACGAGACCTGCGATGGTTTTGGCGCCCACCTTTGTTTTCATGTTCTGACGGATGGTTTCCACCGTCCGGGGACTAAGATAAACCTCTTTCGAAATTTCTTCGGTGGTCTTATCGTCTGCAATGAGTCGGAGAATACGTATTTCTTTCTCGCTGAATGAAATAGGAGCTGTGAATTGGGCGCGCATCGGCTTTTTTTGCTGCAATTTTAGCAAGACGGCTCGATTGACCAGGTCGTTGAAGTAGAAATCATCGTTCATGCAAGTCAAAATCGCATTGTAGATCTCTTCTGGATCAGTTGTTTTAGTCAAATAGGCATTTGCCCCCATTTCCATCATGCGGGTGATCATTTCCTGATCGTCGTACATTGTCAAGACAATAACTTTTACCTGTTCAAATTCCTTTCTGAGCATAGATATAGCATTCACCCCATCCATTTCCGGCATCCGAATATCCATCAGAAGGACATCAGGTAATTTTAGCCTCATTTTATGCATCAGATCCTTCCCGTCTTCTGCTTCCCAGATGATCCTCAAGTACTTTTTCCCAGAAAGGGCCATCTTAATTCCATCCCGGAAGATTTTATGATCGTCCGCGATGGCTATTTTAATGATCTCCGGAGTATCCATAAGATCTGGATTTAATCGGTTCGTAAACTAGTAAAGATTTTAGGGATCGGCATGCTGGTTCCGTAATTTTCCGATATCAGAATCGAAAAATTGGGTTTATGAACATAGTTGACCGTAAAATGTGGGAAAATCATAGTAATACAAGCTCGTAAAATTACGAGTTTTTTAACGTAATAATCCGTTTTTTTCTACACTAAATTTTTTTAAAAAACGCATACAGTGCTGTTTTTCAGTTATTTATAATTTAGGTGATAATCGTAAAAATCCTTTGTACACCACATATGCTGGTAGATCGAAGGAATCATCGGATTTTTACTACTCTCGTAATCCGAAACTACTAAACATCTTTCTATGGTCAACAAATTATCAGCTTCAAATGATGCAAAAAAATTACATGCTGACGTTGGCGAACATATCGGCTATGAATTAGGTGCCAAAATGATCAAGGATTACTATGACCAACATCACGAGGTAGGTTCCCAATTTATTGGTAGAACAATAATTGAAAAGATATTGTCTCAGCCAGGATGCATAGGTATTAAAATCTTCAATGGCCTAAAAGAAAATAACACAAAGACTTTTGTTATCACCGGTGTAAATGAAGATGGATCACCCATATTGAACTACACAATTGTGAATCCACTAGGTGAAATAAAATCTACAGAAGGAATTATCGCCGATCGCATTGAAAGAGACGGGTGGGTTGATTGGATTCTTCAATAGCATTGCATAGATTCACAGTTTAATTGTTCAATTAAGCTGGTGACTTTAATAGTTTCTGACATAATCACCTTTATACTCATTGGGGTTTATCTTGTTTTTCTAAAACAAGGTAGACCCCAAAATATTTTATTGTTTTACTTATCGTATAGTGTATTGACTGACTACATTATAAATCCATTAATCAAATTTACAAATAATGAATATGCCTTAGGTCTGAGAATGTTTACGATTTTTGAATTTTGCATTGTATCTTATTATTTCATCTGTGTAATGAGAACAAAAAAAAATACATTATTTATTATTTCTTGGAATTTTTTATTCATTTTAATCTCGATCTTGGATTATTTTCTCGATTCAAAAAGCTTATTTGACTCTTTACCAACTGCTTTATCTGCTATTTCGCTTATCCTATTTTCAGTTATTTTTTTCTTCCTCCAATTAAAAAATGTTCACACTGGTTTTATATACGCCAAGCCAGAATTTTGGGAAATTGTTGGGATAATCATTTATTTTTCTGGAACCTTGTTTTTGTTTGTATCCTCACAAAAAAATTTTTCAAACCCCCAATTCAAGACTTTATTCAACATATTTCTAACCTCATTTTCCATACTAAGAAATATATTCTGGTGTACAGCAATATTTGTGAGGCGAAATAGTAAATCTACGCTTTCATGATATTTTTTTATACCTTCACACTCTACCATCATCGGATCGCACCCCATAAATTTACAACAATCTGACTTTCAAGATGGTATGGCTACAGGCCATTGGGAATAAGGATCTTTCCTATCCTTTCACACCGATGATTTTCGTCGGTACCTTGGGGATGTTACTCCTTGCCATCGCCTTAGTCGTGTTTGTAGTATTTCACCAGCGGAGGGTTATCCGCTACCAGTTGCAGCTCCAAAAAATGGAGGAGGAGCAGCAGAAGATTCTATTGAACGCGTCCATCCGCTGGCAGGAAGAGGAGAGACAGCGCATCGCAGCTGACCTCCACGACGATGCAGGACCCCTGCTAGCTACAGCCCGCCTCTACCTCAACGAAAATCTGCTCAAGCAGGATGTCAGCACCCAGCTGCAGAGCATTTATAACGCCAAACAGATCATCGACGATACCATCCAGCTAATCCGAAACATCTCCCATAGCTTGATGCCGCCGACCCTGAAGAATTTTGGCCTGGAATCCGCCGTCAACGACCTGTTCCAGAAGATCAGCGCCACCGGTGCCATGAATGCCAGCTGCCGCTTCCATGACTACCGCCAACGGCTGGTTCCAGAACAAGAACTCCTCGTTTTTCGGGTGGCCCAAGAACTCATCAACAACGTGCTGAAGCACAGCAATGCCAGCTTTATGCACATCACTCAAAATATACAGGAAAGTCGATTCTACCTCCGCCTCCACCACGACGGACGGGGCATCACACAAGACGACTTCCAGAAAATGAACAAAAGCTCCCTGGGACTTGGCTTGAAAAATATACAAAGCCGTATGAAAGTTCTTCAGGGAAACATTAACTTTGAAAAGGATATTTCACAGACATACTTCAAGATAACCTTGGATATCCCCGTCGTGGAAACAGAAATGGCGGTCAGTTGAAGCCTCCCAAAGGTTCCACAGGAGCTAAGGCAGCATCCATATCTTAAAAAAACCACCCATGGGCCCGATAAGGGTTGCCATTGCTGATGATCACAAGATTTTTAGGAAAGGAGTGATTCTTTCCCTCCGAGCCTATACCAATATCCTCTTTGTCCAGGAAGCCAACGATGGTGAAGAACTGATCCGGGATCTTCCTTCTTACCAGCCGGAAGTTATCCTGATGGATCTCAAAATGCCGAATAAAGACGGCATAGAGTCCACCAAATGGATCAGTAAGACCTATCCAGACATCCGAATCCTGATCCTGACCATGTATGAGGACGAACGCTTTGTAGGACACCTGATGGAACACGGTGCCCACGGCTATCTCCTCAAAAGTGCTGACCCATCCGATATCCGAAAAGCCATCCTGGAATCCAAGGCCAAAGGGTTCTACTTGACCCCTTTCGTGAACCGCATCCTGCTGAAAAAGGCCCATACCAAGGTCAAAACAGCACCTAACCTAAGCCAAGAGGTGCAGGTGTCTGACAAAGAGAAGGAAGTCATACAACTTCTCTGCATGGAATACACGGCCGCAGAGATCGCCCAGAAAATGGAGATCAGCCCGCGGACCGTCGAAGCCATCAAAGACCGACTGATGGACCGATTCGGTACCCGAAACACAGCAGGACTCGTCTTCTACGCAGTGAAGAACCATCTGGTCGACTGACCTGCCCCCCAATCCCTGTGACCGAAACCGCGCAGTACCGGAAACCACCGGACCCACAATCGTACCCCTATGCTACTGCCGGCAGACCTCCTGTCACATACCCTCATGCCCTGGGCAATGGCGGCACCCGCCCTCCCCCTGGCATTTATGATCTCCCGAAAAAACCTTTTTTCTGGACTCAACGTCGCAATCCTAACCGCCTCCGTCACATCCATCCTGGCCAACGTGTTCTTCAGCCTGATGATGAGAACACCTGGCATCCTCCGGACAGACCTTTACCTCGCAGGTATCCTCCTGGAATTCTCCCTCGCTATGATCATGCTCTGGAGCAGCACCCCTAACAAATTCTTGCGGGTACTCATCCTCACCGCCGGTGTGATGCTCTGCGGGTCAATGGCCTCCCTCATCTTCCTGGAAACAGAAGTCCCTTATCTGAAAAACCTACTCATCGGAGGCCATATCGCCATCGCCGCTCTGGCACTGGGGACACTTACCCATCAGTCAATGGCCTCCGACCCTTTGGAAAAATATCTAACAGACATCCCCAATTACTGGCTTCAGGCCGGACATTTCTTCCACTTCGGAAGCATGTCCATCCTCCTCGCCCTGGCCATTGGCGAACAATCCGGCGACTGGGCCTCACAATGGGATTTTGCCCTGCTCTTTACCGTCTCCACCTGCATTCGGTTCATACTCTTCAGTGCCGCTGTTATGGCCGGAAGGCGACAAACAGATGTCCAGCCAATAGCCTATACGCCGGCAGTCTGAATGCCATCAACCTTTTTCCGACAGAATCGCCTGAACAAGTCCTCGGACATTGAGGGTGGACCGCTTATGGTCCATCCGATTGGCCATCACAGGATTTATTCGTTCCATCTCTTCACAGCTCGAATCGATCAGAGCCTGGATCCCTGCCACACCTTCTTCTGTCAGCCCGGCATCCACCAGGGCATTCTCCTGCTGCTCCTGTAAATCTTCGCGGATGTCTGCCAGATCGTCAAGGATGAGAAAGTAAGCCATCAGCGCATACCAGGCCCGAGTCACAGCCACCCACGCATGCGCATCAAAGGGGATAGCACAGAGCAATACCAGATAGGTATCAGCGCGGTTCAGAGATGGGTAAGGGGTGCCGAGTGCCACAGAAGCCTTCGCCACATCGCCTTGCAAATAATGTGTGAGATCAGCAAGCACCGCCGGGTTTGCTGGAGTAGGCCCCGGCAAATGCAGGCATTCTGCTACATGCTCATCCCATGTCAGGGTTCCCGCTTCTAGACGGGCCGCACTGGCCAGAATCCCCTCTGCCAGACGCAAATATGCTTCAGACAAGAGAGTCTCCAGGGGGAGCCCACAACGGCGGCAGAGGTCGGAGAAGATCGGCATGAACAAAAAGCCCGTCACCGGAGGCATATAAAGCCGGCGACCTTCCCAGTAAGCATTGCCAACAGGCACCTTTCGATCGACATAGACTTTGCCAATGCGCAAGTCTACACCATACGCAAGCTTTAGTTCATCCGCACTGAGAAACATAGGTGAATGATATTAGGGCGAAGGTAGTTCCAACCGAACATCCGAACGTTCGCGCTTGCGGACACCCTGGAACATTTTCTGCTGGTTGCGCAGTGAACGAGCCTGGAGACTATCGACCACCCTCTTCATAATCTGGGGATGCTTCTTATAAAACGCATAGCTGTGCTGAAAGGACCTGCGATCCGTGGCATGGATGCGCATCACCTTGTCTAACTGCGCGCGCAACAATGAGTCCTTATTTCTGGCAGAATCTCGATAATATTCCGTCTCAACAGCGCCTTCGGCCAAGCCAATGTCGTACATGATGCGACCCATCTCTTCAGGAGACAGGATACCGGAGGGTACTTTCTGAGAGCGGCTGCAAGCAGCCATGGCGAAGACGAGGGTAAGGTAAACGAACAAGGGAATAACTCGACCTGCTATCATTTGAGCATCTGTTTATAGCGGGCGGCATTGGTGATATCCAACCGCTGGAGCAATTCGGAGGCTCTTTGGCGTTCCTGTGGGTCGGCTTTTCGAAAAATCTGTACCAGCTCTTCCGTCTTTCCCTGAAAGAAGAATGGAATCACCATTAGGTTGGGGGTGGCCTCCCGCAGGCTGTTGAGCATGTTCAACGCATTCAGCAAGTGTTCTCTTGTGGCCTTTTCATCTTCATACATCTTATCCAGCGCTGACCGATAATAAGTGTAGTATGCATCATGTATCATAGAGTAGCGGCTGTTCATAAGGTTCTCTGCCAGCCAATAACGGTTCCGTTGGCCATCGAAGGGCCGCCAGCCGCTGATGCCGCGCCCATCGGGTGCGCTGTTGACGATGTTCAGGGCTTTCTGAAAGTAGGGGTCCCCTCCCCGAGGGGCATAGGAGTCATAATCCAATCCAAGGATGATGTGCACATAAAAAGCCAATACGGCAGTGAGGTTGGCAGAGAGGGGTTCCATGCCTGCCACGCGATTTTCGTTGAATTCGATGGGCTGGAATTCTACATAGCGAAAAGTAAAATCATTGTCCTGATGATTCATCAGGGGAGAGAGGTAGCTGGTCTGGTAGGCAGTTCGAGCCGCCTGGACCGTCAGGGTGGCCTGGAAGATGCTTTGGTCCTGGACCGATTGCAACTGGATTAGAAAACTGCAGTCGATGCGTTCTCTGGGATCAAAGGCATCAGGGGTCCATTTTCGTTTGTTGATGAAATTGGTGAGACCGCTCTGCAGGGTCTGAAAAACTTTTCGATCGACAGTGGTGGCCACCTGAGCATATATGACAGACACCCGGGCATTGATCTCTTGCGCCTGGCTCGACACTGTGTATATACCCATTAAAATATACAATCCCCAACGAGGGAAAATCCCCGGCTTTCGAAGCCGGATGGTCATTGTATCAGAAGTCCCCATCATGCGGAGCATTCAGCCAATGGCTGAAGGTAGATATACCACTTGGTCAGCGGAACAGATCCTCTTCGTTTTTTCGGAAATAGACCTTGTCGTCCATAAACTCCTGGGTTGCCAGCAGGGCAGGGTTTGGCATTTTCTCATAGGCCCTGGAGATTTCTATCTGCTCTTTATTCTCATGCACTTCCTCTAGGCTATCCGTATGGGTGGCAAACTCTTCCAGTTTGTTATGCAACTCCTCTTTGAGGGTGATGTTGATCTGGTTGGCCCGCTTGGCAATGATGGAGATGGACTCGTAGATATTACCCGTTTTCAATTTGATTTGTTTGGTGTCGCGGGTATCTACAACATTGCTGGGGTTGCTCCCGGAATGGCGGCGTGAACGGCTCATTTTGCTGTCTCCTTTTTTATTTGGTTCTGTGACAATTCAAGCAATCGCTCCGCCTCCTTTAGCAACTTGCTTTCCGGGAAACGGTCCTGGAAATCCTGTACTTCCAAGACGACTTTCTCAAACCGCTCGGGTTGCTTTTCTTCTATGCTCATAGAAGCAAAGCGGTAGTATGCGCGGATGGACATGAGCTTATATTGCTCTGCGGTGGGCGAGTCAGGGAAGTTATTGATCAGTGTGGCAAAAGCCAGGGCTGCTGCCCGGAAATGCCCCAGGTCGAAATACAGTTGGGCGGAGCCGAATTCCTTCTTCTCCAACTTTTCATTGCAGGTTTGAATGATCTGCTCCGCTTCTTTATTGCGTACAGACCCGGGATGGGTATTGACAAACACCTGCAACATACCCATGGCTTTAATCGTATTAGACTGATCTAGCTCAGGCTTGGGCGACTGCCGGTAAAAGCTATACGCTTGCATATATTCCACTTCTTCTGCCCTGGGGCTGCCGGGGAAGACTTCTAGATACCCCTTAAACAGGTTTTCAGCCGTGAGATAATCTTTCAGGTTATAATTACAATAGGCGAATTTGTAATATAAATCCTCAAACTGCGGCGACCCTTTGTAGATCGGGAATAATTCTTCAAACAGGGTCTGTGCCTGACGATAAGATTTCTTAGCATAATACTGTTCTGCCATTTTAAGCTTATACTCATAGTCTTTACTCTTCAACACCTTGCTGAATTTGGAGCAAGAGGTTGAGCAGGTATATACCACCAAGAGAAAAAGTAACGGTCGTAAAACCATAGTGGGAGGCAAAGATAAACCATTTATTGGATGCGCGAAGTGGAGCGCGGAGATAACAATTCCCTTCCTTTTACAAAGAAAACGGGACCCTCTTGCGAAGGTCCCGTTTTCTGTAAATTTTTTTCCCCTGATTAATTCTTGCGGCTGAGATTGGGGTGGGGGGCAGGCACCGTATTGGGACCAGATTCATCCATGGTTGCGATACGAATATCTACCGTGTTGGCGTCTCCGCCAGTTTGACCATGGCGGAAGATGAAACGGCTCTCGCTGATGGCCTGACGCTCTACCATGAAACGGATGATATTGTTGACACGATCCCAGCTCAGCTGTTGGCCTGACTTGGAAGGCTCTCCATATCCAGTGACCACTATCTTACAGGTAGGACTGTTACGAACACTGCCGGCTAGGAAGGTAAGGGCCAACTCAGCATCGCGGCTAATAGCAACAGAATTCTTCTTGAAAAGGATGCTGGGGCCACCAATGTTTGCGCAGGGCTCAACACGAGGAGCGTTCATTTCACTACAGCATTTGGGATCCGGGCATTTACCTACGCCGTCCGCATTGACAGGCTGGCACTCGGTGGGGGTGATGAGCTGCTTGTCTTTGCAGTCGGGGACACCGTCGCCATCCGTGTCGCGGGATACACCTTGAACATCTACGGGGCAACCCTTGGGCGTGCTGGGCTCTCTGTCAAACTGATCTGTTACCCCATCGCCATCAGCATCATCCAGCACAGGCTTCGGAATTTTCATGCGCTTGGGAGATGACAACTCGCTATAGGGGAAGTTGAGTGGATTGACCCAGTAGAGAGGCTCAACACTCTTGCCTTGCTTGCCCAAGTTAAAGTTGATGCCAGCTGAGAGGTGGTTGTACGTATCGTTCTGAGGCGTCATGACCGGGGCCCCTACAACTTGGGCAGACCAGCGCTGACCGTCCAACAGGTCATCCTGGATAACAGTGAACCGTTCTTCCAAACTGATATTCACGCGGGATGATATTTTAAAGGAGAAGCCAAAGCCGATGGAGGCATGGGCACGGGCAGTAAAGTCATCAAATATCTGAGATTTGGAAGCGCCGTAGGATTCTGCCGGAGTCTCATAAGAGTCATCAAGTAGATCGTTCAGAGCTTTACGGACGTCTGCGCGATCGGCATAGACGGGTCTTCCCGCGAGAGGGGCAAAATTGTAACGTGTGCTGCCATTCAATGCGTTGACATTGGTTTTGTACCAGGACAATCCACCACCTGCCAACAGATACACGTTGGTTTTGCTGGAGGCTTTGTGAAATAGAATGTTGTTAAGGGAGAACAAAGCCTGAACGGACAGATCATTCACGTTGGCTTTGTAGTTGTAAAAGACAACCTGGCCGCCAGGCAGCACATTACCGGAATTGTCAATTCGGTTGGGGATATAACCAGTACCGGTCCATGCTGTGTTGTAGCGAAAATTCCCTGAAGGCTTCCAGTTCAAACCGATACCATTGCCATGGGAATAGGCAGCTCGGAGAGATACCAAATAACCAAGTGATTTGCGGACGTGTGCGCCAAAACCGAAACTGGGCACCGGACTTACGTCGCCATTAATCTGGAATGTGCCGACTTTAACACCGAGCTCCCACATACTGCGTGGCTTGGCAGGAAAGTCATACTGATTGTTCATGAATTCGCTCTGCTGGGCAGCCCGCGAAGCCGGAATCACCGCGGAATCTCTCCAGCTATAACCTCCGGAGGTCTGGGCTTGTAGCCCGGAAACGGCCGGGAAGACTGCAAGAGCAAGCAGGATTTGCACATTTTTAATAGACATAGCAGTTAAGGGTTGAGTGGTAAAGGTTCATATATTGGATCCAAAGGTAAAAATACGTGATTCTACATAATGCAACAAATATACCGAACGTATTATCAATCAGCAAATTTTTACCAATTATTTTAATTATCCTGAATATTCAATAGTCAGTCCACCGGCACTTGCCCAGGGGTAAGGAAAGGAGGACGCGAAATATACCTACTTTCATGCTTTTTTCATGGCGGCTATACCTGATATTATTAGAGCTGAGCTCGAAATCTTTGAGGATGTCTTCAAAGGGTCAGTACAGAGCCAGGTTCCCCTGCTGGACCGGATCATGCGATATATCGTCAGAACCCGTGGGAAGCAGATGCGCCCCATGTTCGTCATCCTCAGCGCCAAGCTTTTCGGCGACGCAAAGCAGCCAACGTATCGTGCAGCCTCGCTCGTAGAACTTCTACACACCGCCACCCTGGTACATGACGACGTGGTGGACGGCTCTCTGGAAAGAAGAGGGTTTTTCTCTGTCTATGCGTTGTGGAAATCTAAAGTGTCCGTCTTGGTTGGGGACTACCTGCTGGCCAAGGGACTGCTGCTCTCGCTGAACAATGGGGATTTTGAGATCCTGCGGATCATGTCCAGGGCAGTTAAGCTGATGAGCGAGGGGGAGCTCCTCCAAATGGAGAAAGCACGACTGCTCGACACAGATGAAGATAGTTATTTTACGATTATTCGGAACAAAACAGCCTCGTTGCTGGCCGCCGCCTGTGCCGCCGGCGCTTATTCCACTACCGAAGACCAGGAAAGCGCCGAGCGAATGCGTGAGTTTGGAGAATGGGTGGGGATCGCCTTCCAGATCCGCGACGACCTATTCGATTACAACAGAGAAGATGCCGGCAAACCTACCGGCAATGACATCCGGGAAAAAAAGATGACACTGCCTCTGATCCATACCCTCTCCCAATGCGACCGCACCACCCGCAAAGAGCTACTTCACATCCTGCGCAACAGGAATCGAAATCGAAGAGCAGTCGATCGGTTGATCCGGGAAGTCCAGGCCCATGGCGGCATCGAATACGCGCAACAGCGGATGATAGAATTCCGCGACATGGCGTTGGCAAGACTCCACGAATTTGAGGATACCCCCGTTCGGAAAGCGCTGGAGGAGTTGGTCCGTTTTTCGACCGACCGCCGCCGATAAATATCGAGAAGTTTCAAAGTTTAATTCCTGCCAATAGCTACACTTCGCTCACAATCATATTCCATTAGTATACATGTAGTTAGGGTCAAATCTATTCCGTGAAAGATTCCCCAGCCATCCATTCCACACTCCGATCTATGAATGCGGTGAGTAATTGGCCTTTTAACAAGCCTTGAGAGAGTAAAGCTAGGTCGGCTAGGGTACGCGTCCGCTTTTGTTGCCTGTCGGAGTCCGTGTCATGCAGTATGGAACGGCATACAGGGTGGTTACCGTTCACGGTCAAAGTCACTTCGTCTGGCATATTGGCGTAAAAGCTTCCCATCGGCCCGCCCATATTCCCCATATCCTTCATCCGACGAACAAACTCTGGCCGGGTGGCTTGTACCGGACTGACCTCAGGGCTGAGTCCTTTGACCTCCACCTGCACCTGCAGTCCTTCTGCTTTGATATCGAAAAGGCCCTTCAATCGGTCTGTTTCTTCACCAGTCAGCACGCTCTCCGCATTTTCCTGGATGTCGATGAGGTTGTCGGCGATGTCTGCGTCGACGCGGTTAAAGCGCACTTTTTCCCAATGGCTCTCCATATGGTTGATGAAACCGGCATCTACGAGGGTGTCCAGTTTCACTACTTTGTACCCTTTTTGGCTGGCGGCGCGCACATAGGCATCTTGCTGCACCGGGTCAGTGGTGTAGAGGATGACCAGCTTTCCATCTTTGTCTATTTGAAGCGCCTCGGATGCGGTACGGTACTCCTCTATGGTGTACCAGTTTCCCTCCTTGGCATCTTGCATGATGTGGAAACGGTCTGCTTTTTCCCGGAATTTGTCATCTGTCATCATACCGTATTTGACGAACAGCCCCAAACTCTCCCATTTCTGTTGGAACGACTCCCGGTCAGTACGGAAAATCTCATCGAGTTTGTCAGCCACTTTCTTGGTGATATGGCTATTGATTTTACGGACGTTGGGGTCACCCTGTAAATAGCTTCTGCTGACGTTGAGGGGAATGTCCGGTGAGTCGATCACACCTTGCAGCAGCATGAGGAACTCAGGCACGATATCTTTCACTTCGTCTGTGACAAATACCTGATTGCAGTAAAGCTGGATCTTGTCTTTCTGCACTTCATAGCTTTGTCGGATGCGCGGGAAGAAGAGGATTCCGGTTAGGTTGAAGGGGTAGTCGACGTTCAAATGAATCCAGAAAAGGGGGGTCTCCTGGAAGGGATAAAGCTCCTTATAAAAATTCCGATAATCCTCTTCGGTGAGGTCAGCGGGCTTACGGGCCCAGGCAGGGTTTATATTGTTAATTTGCTTGTCTTCAAAGTAGATGGGTACGGGGAGAAATCGGCAGAATTTCTCTAGGATCTGCCGGATGCGGGAAGATTCTAGGAACTCCTTACTCTCTTCGTTGATATGCAGGATGATGTCGGTCCCGCGCGCAGGCTTGGATGCCTCTTCCAGGGTAAATTCCGGACTCCCGTCGCAGGCCCATTGAACGGCCTGTGCACCCTCACGGAAGGAACGGGTCAGGATCTGCACATGGTCGCTGACCATGAAGGCAGAGTAGAAACCCAAACCAAAATGCCCAATGACACTTGCCTCGTTCTGACCTTTGTACTTTTCAAGGAACTCTTCCGCACTGGAGAAGGCAACCTGATTGATATACCGATCTACCTCTTCGGCGGTCATCCCCACGCCCCGATCGGATATACTGAGGGTGCCGGCCTTGGCATCAATGGCGACGTCTATGCGGAGTTCTCCTAAGTCCCCAGTCGACTCCCCGGCAGCCGCATAGGTCGAAAGCTTACGAGAAGCGTCGATGGCATTGGAGATCAGCTCCCGTAGGAAAATATCGTGCTCGCTGTACAAGAACTTTTTGATGATTGGAAAGATATTTTCCGTGTGCACGCGGATTTGTCCTTTCTGCATAACTCTGGGTTTATGTTGTCCGGCATAGATCTCCAAAAGGGATGCCAGCAGCCGGTCGACTGACACTCTGTCAATTTTCCCGGCCGAGATGAAAAAAAATGTCTCAATCCCGGGGTTTTTCCGTGGAAATGGACTAGTTTTGCACCCCCATCTAATTATCAAATACAGGGAACATGCAGCATTATGAGTTGATGGTGATCTTCACCCCTGTCCTGAGCGAGGAAGAATTTCGATCCGCTCGGAAAAAATACACGGATCTGATCGCCGCCGGCGGTGGTTCTGTAGTACATGACAATCCCTGGGGGCTGAGATCACTGGCGTATCCCATCCAGAAAAAGACCACCGGTCTATATTGGGTCATGGAGTATCATGCGCCATCCGACATGAACGAGAAGCTGAAGATCCAGCTAATGCGTGACGAGCAAGTCATTCGTCAAATGGTTGTCAAGCTCGACAAGTATGCCGTTGAGTACAACCTGAAAAAGAGAAGCGGCGTATCTACCGGTTATCACAAAGCAGTGGAGGGTTGAGCCATGGCGAAAGCGAACGAGATTAAGTATCTGACAGCCATAAAAACGGAGAAGCCTCGCAAGAAGTTCTGCCGTTTTAAAAAGTATCGCATCCGGTACATCGACTACAAGGATGCGGAATTTCTTAAGAAGTTCCTCAACGAACAAGGGAAGATGCTCCCAAGGCGGATAACCGGCAACTCGCTGAAATATCAGCGCAAGGTGTCTGAAGCCATTAAGAGGGCCCGCCAAATGGCCATCCTCCCATATGTGACCGACCTCCTGAAGTAGAAACACCGTTGCCGCGTCAGCTGGCGAGGACAACACGTAAAAAGAGACGAACATGCAAATCATTCTAATACAGGATGTAAACAACCTCGGTGGAGCCAACGAGGTTGTGACGGTCAAAAACGGGTATGCACGAAATTTCCTCATACCCCAGAAAATGGCCATCGAAGCTTCCCCCGGTAACCTTAAACAACTGGAAGAGCGCCTAAAGCAGATTCGCAAAAAGGAAGAGAAGATGATGGCTGAAATCAACCAGGTCATCTCCGTACTCAAAGCCTCTCCCCTGCGCATCGGAGCAAAGACGGGGACGTCTGGACGCATTTTCGGTGCTGTGACGAATGTGCAGGTCGCCCGGGCCATCCGCGAGCAGCGCGGCTATGAGGTGGACCGCCGTAAAATCTACATCATCGACGAGATCCGTGAATTGGGAACTTATAAATTGAGGGTTGACTTCGGTAACGGTCACGAGACAGAATTCGAACTGGAAGTTGTTGCAGAGTGATCCCCCTTCAATAATCATCCATACAGAACCCTCGGGCCTAATCTCGGGGGTTCTGTATTTTTTGACAGGGCTAAGGACATGTAGGCGTCCGATGTGGATATTGTTCGGCCTCGGACTCAGTCTAATCCAGGGATGTGCCAGTCATCAGCACCGGCAGCCTTCGCTGCCGACAGACAACATACCTTCTCACCATCAGATGATCTGGGATGCTTCCATCCTCGGCAAAGTCAGCTCCCAGCAGCGATTGCTGTTCAAGACCCGCGAAGTATCGGCTTTTCCTCATGCATACCCGGGACTGATGGTGCTTGAAACTGCCATCCGCATATTTTACCGCAACAAAGGCAATGCCTATACCTAGAATGATGCCCGTGGCCTGATAGAGAGCTGCCTAGACCGCTACAACAGGATCCTGAAGCTCTCAGATGAAGGTGATCCTTTCCACGTGCCGCATTTCAATACATACAAAGGGATGGTCCGGGGAGAAGCTACACAGCAAGCCCGCCTAAGCGCCGACCCGAAGGCGGCGCTCATGATGACAGCATAATACTTCGACTACGCAAAGGCTTCCAGGAAAGCAGTTACGGAATAACAAGCCCGACAAGTGGACAGGTACTTGCCCAGAAAGCCGACAGACTACGCCTCCCTGCTGGATTCTCAGACCCGGACAGACGGTAAGTTGAATGCTATCGACGACCCCCTTCACCCCCAGTACAAACTGCAGTGAGAATACCTCAAACGCAACCGATCGCCGGATCAACAAGGCACCTAGACCTGCCTGTCGCCCTACCAGAAACTATATGCCCTTGGGGATACTGGGCAGTGAATTGCCCACTTCAGCTGAAAACTCTATCAGATAGGTGACCTGCCTTCTGAGAATGGGAGTACATCTTGCAAAGATGAAATATGTCGTGTTTAGCCCCTAGTGGAATGTACCTGCCAGCAATCGTCAAAAAAATCCTGACCGCACTGACCAGGAATCTCAACTATCTCTTGCAGAACGATATGGGAATGGCAGGGTAAAAGCCTGAATTAGCTCCTGCCCCGGAAATGCCCAAGGTCGAGTCAAATTTCTATTTCCTAATAGCTTCAGCATGTACCTACATGACTCCCCATCCAAACATCTCTTTGGTTTGGAGAAACGTGATTTCAGCCATGGCTGCAACCGAGTGTCGGAGCCCATCAAACTGGCTCCGCATCTGCCCTGGGAAGATTCAGCATGGACCCCACAAAGAGTGTATGCAGCCATGGCTTCCGGTGATAAATAGTTTGTTTCGCGGCAACGGCCCATTCCCGATCAATCATTTACTTCACTGCATGGATGGATACGAAAGGTGTCATTCACTTGCGGGACGATATTTGCTGCAAGGACGAACGGCTGATGGAGATGATTTTTTCAAAAAAGTAATCCAGGAAAGTAACAACTGATGCATATTTATGTTACCTTAGGTATTACAATTATTGAAAAAAAGGTAAAAAGCCTATAAAAAGGCCATCATCAAACTTGCCAGTATGAATATTTATGTGGGAAATATTAATTTCCAGCTCCGGAATGAAGACCTCTTCAATCTCTTCTCCCAATTTGGTGAAGTTAGCTCAGCAAAAATCATCTCTGACCGTGAGACGGGTCGCAGCAAAGGCTTCGGCTTTGTAGAGATGGACAATGCAGAAGAGGGCCAGAAAGCCATTGCCGCCCTCAACGAATTTGAGGTGATGGGCCGCAAGCTAATCGTCAATGAGGCTAAGCCCCAGGATCGCTCCGGAGGTTTCGGTGGCGGGGGTGGAGGCTTCCGCAGGCGCAATTTTGGCAACGGTGGCGGTGGCGGTGGTGGCTATCGCGGCGGTGGCGGCTATCGCGGCAACGGAGATGGCAACCGCGGTTCCTTCGGTGGTGGGGATTATTGACCTTTTACATCATATCTACTTTCAATCCCGGACAGTTCCGGGATTTTTTTTATGAGTAAACCATTACACATGCGAGTAGGCTCCTCATCGATCATAGCGGGTTGCATGAAATGGGGGCGGTGGGGAGCCAACTTCTCAACCGGGGATTATGATCGATTGATCAGGCAATGCCTGGAGCTCGGCGTGACCGCCTTCGATCATGCCGACATCTATGGAGGATATACGACGGAGGAGGAATTTGGCAGGGTTTTACAGCAGTGGCCAGAGCTTCGGCCCAAGTTGCAGCTCATCAGTAAGTGCGGGATTTGCCTGGTAGGCCCAGAAAGACGTTTGCACCGCTTAAAGCATTACGACACACGCGCCTCCCATATCAGGGCCTCAGTGGAAGGCTCCCTGAGAAAATTACACACCGATCGGTTGGATTTATTGCTCATCCACCGACCTGATCCCCTGATGGAGCCAGAGGAGGTGGCAGCGGTGCTGCAAGATTTGCTGCAGGAGGGAAAGATTCTCACTGCAGGTGTCTCCAACTTCAGTCCTTCCCAGATGGATCTCTTGCAGCGTTGGCTTCCGCTCAGAGCACATCAGATGGAGCTCTCTCTCTGCCATACAGACCCCCTGTTCAACGGGGTGTTTGACCGATGCCGTCTCTACGATTGCTCAATACAGGCCTGGTCGCCATTGGGAGGACTCTTCGCGGGAAATGCGAACATTCCAGATCATCATCGGCGCATTTTAGAAGTGGCCAGTCACTTAAGCCAGCAACACGAGGCAGGCATAGACCAGATCCTGCTGGCCTGGTTGATGCACCATCCCTATGGGCTTCAGCCGGTGATTGGAACCACCCGACTTGAAAGGATACAGGCGGCAATAGCGGCTGAGCAGATTGTGTTCACCCGACAGGAATGGTTTCAAATGTTGGAAGCATCCCGGGGAGAGGAGGTTCCGTAGGATATCTGACGGAGGTAGGAACATATTATGGGTATTTCCATGCAGGAAACCCCAGAGAAGCTGTGTCGCGCAACTTTCCTTGGCCGTCGCGATACACGAGCATGATGGCCACGCCTTTCATGTGGGATACCCATTGGAGGGATGCTTCCACGCCGAGCACATGACAGGTATGGTCGATGGCATCCGCAGTCATCGCAGTCGGAGCGATGGCTGTCACGGAGACGACTTGGCTGTTGGCGGGTTGGGCAGACCGCGGGTCTAAGATATGTCCGATTTCCCTGCCTTGGATGCGTCGGATATTCCGATAAATACCGGAGCTGGTGATGGCTCCGTTTGATGGAGCTACAGTCCATGAGTGGGCTTTTGATGCGATACCTGGCGGAGCCTCGATGCCGATGTTCCAGGGCTTGCCTTGCGGGTTTTTCCCTTTTAGTCGTATTTCACCGCCAAGTTCTACTAGATAATCGGTGATGCCTGCTTGTTCCAGGCGTTGGGCAATCAGGTCTACGGTATATCCCTGGGCAATGCCGTTGCAGTCGATTTGCACCTGGGGTATGTCTTTTAGCAGGCTGTCGTTCCGGATGGTGAGGTGTTTATAGCCGATATGGCTGGACAGTATCTGTAATGCCTTAGCGGTTGGCAGGCGCTGGACAGGTGTTTGGCCGAATCCCCAGGCATCCATCGCTGGGAGGATGGTGATATCGAAGGCGCCCTGGGATGACTCGGAAAAATGAAGGGCCGCCTGAGCGATGTGCAGCAGATGGGTATCTGCGTGGATTCCCAGACGGGAGCGGTTGAAGGCGCTGATGAGGGAGGCGGGGTTATAGAGGGAAAGGGATAGGTCGATGGCCTGGAAAATGCTATCGAAGGCGGGTGGCGGAAGGGCTCTAGGGCGGGGTTGGTAAGAAATCTGGTAGGTGGTGCCTTGTGCTTGTCCCCGAAGATGTTGATAGGGTTGGGCGAAGGCCTGGCCAAAGGACAGGCTGAGCAGCAGGAAGGAAGATATGGAAATGGGCAGAGAAGGCATATAAAAACAAATCCCCGCCAAAGCGGGGATTTGCAAGGAATATGGCACCTACCTACTCTCCCGTCTGCAAGCAAACAGTACCATCGGCCATGAGGGGCTTAACTTCTCTGTTCGGGATGGGAAGAGGTGAACACCCTCGGCAAAAGCACCATAAGAATGTATCCGACGTGTCGGACAATATTGTCATATTGGGGAGTTGTAGAAAGAGAAACAAAAAAAATTAAAGCTTACGGGCAATTAGTACTACTCGGCTTTAGTGTTACCACTTTTACACCTGTAGCCTATCAACGTCATCGTCTTTGACGACCCTTAAAAGGAAACTCATCTTGAGGAAGGTTTCACGCTTAGATGCTTTCAGCGTTTATCCTGTCCGTACATAGCTACTCGGCACTGCACCTGGCGGCACAACCGATACACCAGCGGTACGTACGACCCGGTCCTCTCGTACTAAGGTCATGTCCTCTCAATTTCCTAGCGCCCACCACAGATAGGGACCGAACTGTCTTGCGACGTTCTGAACCCAGTTCACGTGCCACTTTAATCGGCGAACAGCCGAACCCTTGGGACCTTCTCCAGCCCCAGGATGTGACGAACCGACATCGAGGTGCCAAACCTCCCCGTCGATATGAGCTCTTGGGGGAGATCAGCCTGTTATCCCCGGAGTACCTTTTATCCTTTGAGCGACAGCCCTTCCATACAGAACTGCCGGATCACTTTAGCCTGCTTTCGCACCTGTTCGGCCTGTATGCCTCACAGTCAAGCACCCTTATACTAATGCGCTCTACGTACGATTACCAACCGTACTGAGGGTACCTTTGCGAGCCTCCGTTACTTTTTAGGAGGCGACCACCCCAGTCAAACTACCCACCATGCACTGTTTCCGCGAGGCGGATTAGACTCTAAGTGTCAGAAGGTTGGTATTTCAACGTTGACTCCACGGCACCTAGCGGCACCGCTTCACAGTCTCCCAACTATGCTACACATCTAAAACTCAAAGTCAATGCAAAGTTGTAGTGAAGGTTCACGGGGTCTTTCCGTCCCGTGGCGGGTAACCGGCATCTTCACCGATACTACAATTTCACCGGGCTCGTGGAGGAGACAGTGTCCAACTCATTAGACCATTCGTGCAGGTCGGAACTTACCCGACAAGGAATTTCGCTACCTTAGGACCGTTATAGTTACGGCCGCCGTTTACTGGGGCTTCAGTCAGGAGCTTTGGCTTGCGCCGAACACCCTTCCTTAACCTTCCAGCACCGGGCAGGTTTCAGGCTCTATACTTCATCTTTCGATTTTGCAGGGCCCTGTGTTTTTGCTAAACAGTTGGTTGGACCATTTTACTGAGACCATATTGCTATGGTACGCTTTATCCCGAAGTTACAGCGTCAATTTGCCTAGTTCCTTCTCCACGGCTCACCCGAGCGCCTTAGAATATTCATCCCGTCTACCTGTGTCGGTTTGCGGTACGGGCCGCTGCAGCCTAACCTTAGAGGTTTTTCTCGGAAGTCTTTAGGGACACTATCCGCGCTGCCGAGGCTTTGCGGTACTATCACATTTCGCCATCCCGTACGGATTTGCCAATACAGAATATAGCTACGTGCTTTAACGAGGGAAACCGTGCCCTCGCGGTCCTTTCACCACTTCGTTACCCCTTCGAAACTGCAGTGGGTACTGGAATGTTGACCAGTTTTCCATCAGCTACCCCTTTCGGGTTTGCCTAAGGACCCGACTGACCCTGATCCGATTAACGTTGATCAGGAAACCTTAGACTTACGGCGATAAGGTTTTTCACCTTATTAATCGTTACTTATGCCTACATTTTCTTTTCTGAACGCTCCAGCATGCGTCGCCGCACACCTTCACGCGGATCAGAATGCTCCCCTACCGATGCGCCAGAGGCGTATCTTAGGACTTCGGTTCGTGATTTGATGCCCGATCATTTTCCGTGCAGGGTCTCTCGACCAGTGAGCTGTTACGCACTCTTTGAATGAATGGCTGCTTCCAAGCCAACATCCTGGCTGTCATAGAAACCCCACCTCGTTTGATCAACTTAACCACGTATTGGGGACCTTAGTCGCTAATCTGGGTTATTTCCCTCTCGGCCACGGACCTTAGCGCCCGCAGCCTCACTCCCGGAGATATTTACCAGCATTCGGAGTTTGTCAGGGTTTGGTAGGCGGTGAAGCCCCCTAGCCCAATCAGTAGCTCTACCTCTGGTAAACGTCTAAAATCCGAGGCTGTTCCTAAAAACATTTCGGGGAGAACGAGCTATCTCTCAGTTTGATTGGCCTTTCACCCCTATCCACAGGTCATCCCATAACTTTTCAACGTTAATGAGTTCGGTCCTCCATCCCGTGTTACCGGGACTTCAACCTGCCCATGGATAGATCACAAAGTTTCGCGTCTGCCCCCACTGACTAGTCGCCCTATTCGGACTCGCTTTCGCTACGGCTCCGTTATTTGAGAACTTAACCTTGCCAGTGAGGAGCAACTCGTAGGCTCATTATGCAAAAGGCACGCCGTCATGCGCCGAAGCGCACTCCGACCGCTTGTAGGCACACGGTTTCAGGTACTATTTCACTCCCCTGTTCGGGGTGCTTTTCACCTTTCCCTTACGGTACTGGTTCACTATCGGTCTCTGAGGAGTATTTAGCCTTACCGGATGGTGCCGGCAGATTCAGGCAGGATTTCTCCGGTCCCGCCCTACTCAGGATACCGCTCGTCCGCATCGAAGTACGCCTACAGGACTGTCACCTGCTATGGTCCCACTTTCCAGAGGGTTCGGCTTAACGATGCATTCTAAATGCGGTCCTACAACCTCGCGGCAGCACGCTGCCACGATTTGGGCTATTCCCTTTTCGCTCGCCACTACTTGGGGAATCATTATTATTTTCTTTTCCTCCCGGTACTTAGATGTTTCAGTTCCCGGGGTTGGCTTGTCTTTCGACATGTCACGCCTTCAGCGTAACGGGTTGTCCCATTCGGAAATCTGCGGATATAACGCTTGTGTGCAGCTCCCCGCAGCTTATCGCAGCTTAC